>Ga0183260_10000014_pt1 | contig 107736 bp, 89 predicted proteins | sample AntDrymUQ4972206_2_FD_129768 | JGI IMG/M metagenome (GOLD analysis project Ga0183260, IMG submission 129768) | Polar desert sand microbial communities from Dry Valleys, Antarctica - metaG UQ497 (22.06) (version 2) (version 2) | ecosystem: Environmental > Terrestrial > Soil > Desert | place...
CCCCACGAGTGCTCCTGGGCGGCTCCGGGCCGCCGGACGAGGAAGGGCCCGATCGCAAGCGCGTCGACCGGCGCGGACCCGAAGCACTCGAGGGCGTCGCGCGGGTCGTCCACCATCGGCCGCCCGGCGGTGTTGAGGCTCGTGTTGACCACGACCGGCGTTCCGGTCCGCCGCTCGAAAGCCTCGAGCATCGCCGCCACCAGGGGTTCGGCGCCCCGGTCCACCGTCTGGATACGGGCGGTTCCGTCGACATGGACGACTGCGGGGATGCGTTCGGCCCAGCCGGGGCGCACGCGCTGGGTGAAAAGCATATAAGGGCTGGGAAGCGGACCGTCGAAGATCTCGGCCGCGCGTTCCGCGAGAACCATCGGCGCCACCGGCCGGAATTGCTCGCGGCCCTTGATGTCGTTGAGGCGGGTGAGGTTGTCCGGGTGGCTGGGGTTCGCCAGCAGGCTGCGGTGGCCCAGGGCGCGGGGGCCGAACTCGCTGCGTCCCTGAAACCAGGCCACAACACCGTCGGCGGCCAAGATCTCGGCCACGCTCTCGGCGATGTCCGCGGGGCGCGTGTGGCCGACGCGCGCTCGCCGGAGCCAGGCCTCGAGCGCGTCCTCGCCCCATTCGGGCCCCAGGGCGGCCGACTGCATCGGGGCCACCCTGTCGCCGAGGTCGTGGGCCAGGTGCATCGCCGCCCCCAACGCCGTGCCGGCGTCACCGGCGGCGGGCTGAACCCAGATGTCGTCGAAGGGGCCTCGGTCCGCCAGAACCGAGTTCGCCACGCAGTTGAGCGCGACGCCGCCGGCCATGGTGAGACGGCGCTCGCCGGTGGCCTCGTGCAGCCAGGTGGCGAGGTCGGTTAGCACCTCTTGGAGGCGAACCTGCACGCTGGCGGCAAGGTCCGCGTGCTCCGGCCCGCGATCGCTCTCCTGCCGGACTCGCTTGACGAACGTGTCCCATTCGATGGGCCTTACCGAGAAGCTGCCGTCCGAATGCGCCTTTACCGCCTCACGCAGCTCGTCGAGGAAGGCGGGCTCGCCGTAGGACGCGTAGGCCATGACCTTGTACTCATCTGAGGCGCGCCGGAAACCGAGATGCTCGGTGGCCTCTTCGTAGAAGAGCCCGAGAGAGTCAGGAAGTGATTGAGCAGCCAGAGTTTCGAGGTGCTTTCCGTCCCATCGGCCGGCCAGATGGGAGGCGCGCTCGCCCCTGCCGTCCAGCACGAGCACCGCCGAGGTGGCCGCAGGGGCCGCCAGATAAGCCGAAGCTGCGTGGGCGGTGTGGTGGGGGACGTAGCGAACGCATCCGGGGTCGAGACCGGGCAGTGCGGTCTGCAGGAACCGCGGCGCCCGCTGTCCGTATAGCGTCCGCAGTCCCTCCCAGTTGTTGGCGGTGATGTCGGCGCCCGGGGGCGCGGCGAGCGCCGGGTCGTAGGAATAGGCGACCCCATCGAGATCCTCGGGGGCCAGGCCCGCATACTCCAGGCACCAGGCCGCAGCGCGTTCGGGCAGCTCCCAGGCGGAGAACGGCACCGGGGACTTGCCGTGTTTGCGCCGGCTGAAGCGTTCCTCTTCTGCTGCCGACACGATCTGTCCGTCCACGACCAGCGCGGCGGCAGGGTCGTGGAAGACTGCGTTGACACCCAGTACGCGCACGGCCCCCGACCCCCACTCCTGTTTTTTCTCCGCCTGCAGTAGAAGAGCCGACTACCCTGAGTCGGCGAGAAGTAAACGACCAAAAGGTTATTTGTCTCTGCGCTCGCTCTGTTGGGGGACGTCGATCCCGCATGGGCGCCCTTGTCAGGCTATGTCGGACTCGTCCACATCGGGATCGTATGGGCGAGGCTCGGTGCGATCGGTGTGTCGCAGCATGAAGATGGTGAGACCCAATGCGACGACCACTCCGGTGAGTACCCCCATCTCGAGCATGAGGTCGCCGAACGTGCTGGTGCCGACGAGCTCCTTGGCCTCCGCGCTGATCAAGATCAGGCGCCGGATCACCGCCACTATCCCGACAATCAGAAATGGTTCGGTCATCAGGGCGCTCTCGTCGATGACCGCCCGTACGGTGTGGAGCAACTCGGTGGTGATGAAGACGAGCAGCAGCCCGTCGAGCAGCTCGAGGGTGCTTGCAAGAAACGACGACCCGCCGAGGTTTGTGAAAAAGCTGTACACGACGTTGACGAACAACCCTGCGCCGGCGGCGGCAAGGGCCGTTGCGACAAGGACGTAGAAGATTTGCTCGATGTAGCGAAACACGTCGGCGGTGCCGGAGCGCGCCCTCCTCGTCGCCGCTCCCTTTCTGCCTCCTCCTTTGCCCTCGCTCATGCCGGGCATACCGTGGGTGTGCCGGCTGCTCGAGCGACCCGCCTCACATCGGCGCGTTGTCCTGAAACGATGAGGTATTCGAGATTGCAGACATGGGAGACGCGCCCGACTTTGTCGCCCACGGGGTTATAGATCCCGATCTGCGCGCCCACATAGCGTTTTGACTCGAACGACAAGACCTCGACCCCGCCGCGCGCAGAGCAGAGCTCTACCAGCTCGTGCAGGTCCATCCATGCCTCGTCGTTGTAGGACAGCACGACGATGTCGGCCTGAACCTCGCTGATCACAGCTTGCAGGGCAGGCTTGATCTCACGTTTGGCGTTGAAGACACTGCGCGTCGATGGCTCTTTGCAGTCGAATCTCTTGCAGGCAACGCCGTAGTGCGCGGGCCGGTCCCATGCAACAAGCGTCTCCCACACATGGTAGTTGCTGAAGTAGGAGTGCTGGTTGTAGGGCGGGTCGAGATAGGCAAAGTCCACATGTGGAAACAGTCCCACAGCGCGTGTTGCATCGGCACGCAACGCAACGCCTCCGCCGGGCAGCAGATCGGGCACCCTCAGATCGAGCTCGTTATAGGAGCGCGGCGCCCATTTCTTCAGGTAAGCCATCTGCACCCCGGTGGTTGAATCGACGCGATCGGCAGCTTCGATGAGGCTGGTCAGAAGTATCGGGTACAACACCGATTCCGAGAACGCCGAATCAAGGGCATCGCGGATCGCGTCGATCTTGCGGCCGTTCGACGGTTGAAAGAACCGAGCGCGCCGGCAGTAGGTCTCTGTGAAGTAGCCGTCTTCGCCTTTCAGGCCCTGGAGATAATCAATGGCGTCGGCGAGATGGCGACGATCGATACCAGCTGCGTCACATGCGATGTAACACTGCGCCAGCACCTCCGAATAGCGAGCGGTGTCGACCGCGCACACATTGGCGCCGCGTCTCTTGAGCTCCTGAGCCACCCGGGTGGTGCCGGTGAAGAGGTCAAGGGCGGAGGCGGCGCCCATCTTCGAGAACATCGCCCCGATCTGCGGCACCAACCTCCGCTTCGAGCCTATGTACTTGATCACCGGCCAATCGTAGGTGTACCAACCAATTACCGGGTGGACCACCCTCGGGCGCGCCGGCAGCGTCACCGGCGACGGTGTTGCTATTCGGAGAGGATCTCCTGGGCCTTCAGCGCCAGCCAGAGCTCGAGACGGTTCTCGCCGACCGCGAGGTCACGCCCCAGAAGCTCCTCCGCCTGTCGCACCCGATACCGAAGTGTGTGACGATGAACGCCCAGCGCCGCGGCTCCGGTCTCCCACCGCCCTCCCGCCTCGATGTAGGCCCGCACCGACGACACTAGGTCCGAAGAGCGCGCCGAGTCCCTGCTGATGAGCGGGCCCAGCACCGCTTTCACGAAGCTCTGGAGCGCCACCTGGGACTGCGTCCCCATGAGGAAACCGTAGGAGCCAAGGTCCTGGGGGCCCGCCACGAGGCGCTTGTCGGGCGTGGCCCGCAGCGCAAACAGAGCGCTGAGGTAGGACCTGCGAATCGAACCGGGAGGGACGGTCTCGCCGACGCCGACCCTCACATGTCCCAGCCGTTGCCGTCGGACGCCGCCGAACTCGGCCTGGAGGGACTCGGCAAGGACCGCAGGCGCCTCGTGCTGGACCAGGGCGCCCACCCGCTCCCCGAGCACCGCAGTCCTGACACCGCCCGAGCAGTGGAGCCCGAGCCAGTCGTCGACGGCCGAGGCATAGTCATCGAGAACGTCGTCTCCGGTCGCGCCCTTGGGCTCGAGGACCAGGGCGGTCACCTCCACGTCCGCCCCGAAGCCGACCAGCTCCAGACGACGTTCGAGGTCTCCCCGGGCGAGCCGGCCGCTGAAACCCTCGCTGATGATGTCCCCCGTGACCCGCCGTTGAGCGTCGATCACCGCCCGCCGGGACGACAGGAGAAGACCCAGCACGGTGGTCGCATGGCGCACGACGATGCGGTCCAGCGTTCCCAGACGCCGGTTGTGCCCGAACACCAGGACGCCCTCCTGGCGTCTGCCCGCCATGACCGCCGTCCCCACCTGCGCGCCCTGGGGGCTCAGCTCCGAGGCGGCGGTCGGCCCTCGAACCTCGAGCAGGGCCGCCGGCAGGGTCTCGAACACCCTCCGGTCGTCCGGCGCGACGACATCCGGACCGTGCGCCCGGGCTATCACACCTCCGCGCAGGTCGAACAGAGTCGCCCATCCCCCGGTCAGCCCTGCCACCTCGTCTAAGACGTCCGCCGGGCCAGAGCCGGCCGCAACCAGATCGGCCAGGCGCTCGTGCACCGACACGGTCGCCTGCGCCTCCTCGAGGCTGTCCTCGGCGAGGCGGGCCGACACCCATTCCGAGATGGCGATGAAAGGGGTCCTGTAGGGCACCCCCAGGATCGGAAAACCACGCTCGTCGGCGGGGGCGGCCAGGGCTTCCGGCACGATGTCGAAACCGAATCCGAAGCCGAAGCCCAGCCCCGCGACCCGGGCCGAGATCAAGCGCTCCAGGTAAGCTCCCTGCACCTCGGGGTCGCCCGCCAGGCCCATGCCGGTCGTGAGCAGCAGCTCGCCGCCGGAGAGCCACGGGACCGGGTCGGCGAGCTCGGACGTGTGAACCCACCTGATGGGCTCGCCGGCGCCTCGCTCCCCTGCCAGGAGGACGAGGTCGAGTCCTGAGCGCGCCACCAGGTCGGAGATCGTCGGCATCCTGGTACAGAGTGTACAAAAGGGATCCGGAGGGTGCGCCTGCTTGAACTTCGGGGACGACCCGGCGGGCTGCTAATTTCCTCTTCGTACACAGAACTGGGGGCAAAGATGACACAGGCCAGAGTGGACAGGGTCCCGGGGCCCAATTCGCAACGACTGGCGCAACGGCGCGCTCGAGCCGTTCCAAAGGCGGTCTTCAACACCGCGCCGATCTTTGTGGCTTCGGGCGACGGCGCCGGGGTCACCGACGTGGACGGCAATCGCTTCATCGACCTTGCGGGGGGCCTGGGGGTTCTCAACGTCGGGCGCGCAAACGAGCGCGTCCAGAAGGCGATACACGAACAGGCCGACCGCTTTCTTCACGAGTGCTTCCACGTCGCCATGTACGAGGGCTACGTCGAGCTGGCCGAAGCGCTCAACCGGCTGGCGCCAGGAGACCACGAGAAGATGACGATGTTCGCAAATTCGGGGGCCGAGGCGGCCGAGAACGCCGTCAAGATCTCCCGCTACACCACCGGGCGAGACGCGGTGGTTGCCTTCTCGAACGGCTTCTCCGGGCGCACCCTGCTCGGCATGACCCTCACCGCCAAGGAGATGCCCTACCGGCACGGCTTCGGCCCGTTCGCGCCGGAGGTCTACAAGGTGCCGTTCGCCTACTGCTACCGCTGTCCGTTCGGCCTCACCCATCCGTCCTGCGGCATGGCGTGTGCCGACTACGCGGCCGATGCAATCGACTCACAGATCGGGGCGTCGAACGTCGCCTGCATGGTCGTCGAACCCGTTCAGGGAGAAGGCGGCTTCGTGGTCGCACCCGACGACTACCTCCCGGCGTTGCGGGCGATCTGCTCCGATCGCGACATCATCATGGTCGACGACGAGGTCCAGACGGGCATGGGCAGGACCGGCAAGCTCTTCGCCATCGAGCACTACGGGGTGACCCCCGACATCCTCACGACGGCCAAGTCCCTGGCCGCGGGACTGCCCCTGTCAGGCATCACCGGACGCTCGGAGATCATGGACCGGCCGCACGTCGGGGGCTTGGGTGGGACCTTCGGGGGCAACCCGGTGGCATGTGCGGCCGCTTTGGCCGTGCTCGAAGAGCTGACCGCCACCGATCTTCTCGGGCGCGCCGAACGCCAGGGGAGGATGCTGCGCGAGCGTCTCGATCCCCTTGCCGACCGGGTCGGCATAGTCGGCGAGGTTCGGGGGTTGGGGCCGATGGTCGCGCTCGAGCTGGTGACCGACAAGAAGACAAAGGAGCCCGCCAAAGCCGAGACCGGGGCCATCGTCAAGCGCTGCATCGAGCACGGCGTCCTCATACTGAAAGCCGGTACCTACGACAACGTCGTCCGGTTGCTTGCTCCTCTGGTCATTTCCGACGACGATCTCCACGAGGGGCTGGATATTCTGGTCGAAGCCCTCGAGTGGGCCGACTCCGGGATGAGCTGAGCCGATGCTGATAAACGGCGCCACCGTCGAGGGGGCCGGGCGCACAGTCGAGATCGTCAACCCCGCGACCGAACTCCCTTACGCCGAGCTCGGTTCGGCTTCCCCCGAACAAGTTGCCGGCGCAGTTGCAGCGGCTGCGGGCGCGGTCCGGTCCTGGAAACGAACTCCTGCACCCGAGCGCGGCGAGGCACTCAACGCGCTTGCGAGCTGGATCACCGAGCACACCGAATCCCTTGCCACAACCCTGACCCGAGAAGGCGGCAAGCCTCTGGTCGAGAACCGAGACGAGATGGGATGGAGCGCAAGCTGCTTCAGCTTCTACGCGGCCCTGGGGCGTTCCGAACGCGGGCGGGTCGTCCCCTCGGGCGAAGCGGGGCAGCTCTCCTTGGTCCTGAAGGAGCCCATTGGGGTCGTCGCGGCCATCGTCCCGTGGAACTATCCCATCCTGTTGATGGCGTGGAAGCTCGCGCCTGCGCTGGCGGCTGGCAACACGATCGTGCTCAAACCCTCCCCCTACACTCCGCTCTCCACGCTCGAGCTGGCCGAGGGCTTCGCCGAGCACTTCCCACCCGGTGTCATAAACATCGTCACCGGTGAGGCGGAGGTAGGCGCCGCGCTGGTCGAGGCGCCCGACGTCTCCCTGATTGCCTTCACCGGCTCGGTCGACACCGGCAAGAAGGTGATGCGGACCGCATCCGATCAGCTCAAGAAGGTCCATCTCGAGCTCGGCGGCAAGGATGCCTTCATCGTTTGCGACGACGTCGACATCGAGGTGGCCGCCAAGGGCGCCGTCTGGGCCGCGTACCTCAACGCCGGCCAGGTGTGCACCTCGGCGGAGCGCTTCTATGTGCTCGGGAATGTGTACGACGACTTCGTCGACGCATTCACCGCCGAGACGCAACGTCTGGTCGTGGGGGATCCGATGGAACCCGGCACCGACGTCGGACCGATGGTCCGCGGCGCCCAACGGGACAGAGTCGAGGCGCAGCTCGCCGCGGCCACGAGCGCTGGGGCAAGCGTTCTCACAGGTGGTGACAGAGGCTCGTTCGAACGCGGCTTCTGGCTCAATCCCGCGGTTGTCGTCGGCGTCGACGAATCTATGGAGCTGTTCAGGGACGAGACCTTCGGGCCCGTCGCGCCCATCGCCAAGGTCGAGTCGTTGCAGGAGGCCATCGGCCGCACGAATTCGAGCGCCTACGGTTTGGGCGCCAATGTCTATACGCAGCGGTTGGACTACATGCTCGAGGCCATGGAGGAGATCCAAGCCGGAACCGTGTGGTTCAACGATCCGTTGACCGACAATGAAGCTGCGCCGTTCGGAGGGATGAAGTCCTCCGGCAACGGGCGCGAGCTGGGGACCGAAGGCCTCGACGATTTCCGCCAGACAAAGCACGTGCACATCGACACCAAGGTGGACATCAAGTCGTGGTGGTACCCGTACTCCCGCTATGCGGCCCATCAATCTGAGCACGGCACCCCGCCCGGATAGCCCATGAAGGGACTTACAGTCTAGATATGGCAAATGTCCGTCTCGAAGATGTATCGAAGGCTTTCAAGAGCGCGGTCGCGGTCGACAACGTCACGTTGACCATCGACGAGGGCGAGTTCTTCTCTCTTCTGGGGCCATCCGGTTGTGGAAAGACGACCACACTCAGAATGATCGGGGGGTTCGAGGAACCCAGCTCGGGCCGCATCTGGCTGGGGGATGATGACGTATCCGGACTCCCCGCTCACAAACGGGATGTCAACACGGTCTTTCAATCCTATGCGCTGTTCCCACATCTCAGCGTGGCCGAAAACGTTGCCTACGGGCTAAAGCGCCAAGGGGTCCCCAAGGACGAGATCGGCCCCCGCGTGCAGGCCATGCTCGAGCTCGTCGATCTCGAGGGATACGGGGAGCGCCGCACGACTCAGCTCTCCGGGGGGCAACAGCAGCGGGTTGCACTGGCGAGGGCTCTCGTGAACCGCCCGCAGGTGCTCCTGCTCGATGAGCCCCTCGGCGCTCTCGATCTCAAGCTGCGTAAGCAGATGCAGCTCGAGCTCAAACGGATCCAATCCGAGGTCGGCATCACCTTTATCTATGTCACGCACGATCAGGAAGAAGCAATGACCATGTCTGATCGAATTGCCGTAATGAGCGCCGGCAAACTCGAGCAGGTCGGTGCGCCACAAGATGTCTACGAGCTTCCCGCCACGCCCTTCGTCGCCTCTTTCCTCGGCGCTTCCAACCTGCTCGAGGGTGACATAGAAGGAAGCGGCGGCGACATAACCAAGGTGCGGCTGCGCGTGGGTGCCACAGTGACTCTTCCTGCGGGAAGGTTTTCCGACTCGACGGGTCCTGTATCGATAGGGGTTCGGCCCGAGAAGCTTCACATTCAGACCAGGAACTCCAGTGAAGTGGACAGAGGGGACAACGCCATTGAAGCCACTGTGATGAGCTCAACCTACACAGGGGTCAGTACGTCCTACGAATGCGCCACCTCGGACGGGACACGATTGGTTGTCTACGTGCAGAATCTCGAACGCTCGGCGTCACCGCCGGGCGCGGGAGCAAAAGTCCGGCTTACATGGGATCCAGATCACACCTTCGCGGTGGCCCACACCGGGCGCGAGAAGAGTCGAGTCGACGACAGAAAGGATCGGAAATGAATGAGCTCGAAAGGATGATGTCTGCTGCGTCACCTCGCAGCCTTCCGCGGCGCGAGATGCTGCGGCGCATAGGGATCGGGGCAGGTGGGGCTTCGATGGCGGGATTGCTTGCCGCGTGTGGGGTAGAAGGCGAAAGCGCCAAGCCTGCGCCCCAAGGCGAAGATCCGCTGTCCACCGCCAAGATCGCCGGGGAGCTCAACTTCGCCAACTGGCCTGCCTACATCGACAAGGCGAAGGGCGGCAGCCCTACGCTAGAGCAGTTCGAGAAAGCCACCGACATCAGCGTCCAGTACAAAGAGGTCATCAACGACAACCTCAGTTTCTATGCGACCATCCGTGAGCCACTGGCCAGCGGACAGCCGGTTCAGTGGGACCTGATCGTGGTGACCGACTGGCTTATCGCAAAGATGGCCGACCTGGGCTACCTCGAGGAGCTCGATCACTCCAAATTGCCAAACTTCGAGAAGAATGCTGGCGAGATCTACAAGGATCCGAGCTTCGACCCGAACAACGCGCACAGCGTGCCGTGGCAGGCCGGAATCACGGGCATCGCGTACAACCCAGAACTTACCGGCCGCGAGATCACCAAGACCGAGGATCTCTTCGACCCGGCCTTCGAGGGGAAGGTCGGCATGATGACCGAGATGCGCGACACGATGAATCTCGTGATCCTCAGCAATGGGGTCGATCCGGAAAAGGCCACCCTCGATGATGCGCGCGCCGCCCAGGAAAAGTTGCTCAAGCAACGGGAAGACGGCATCCTGCGCCAGTACTACGGCAACGACTATGTGCAGCCGCTCGCCCAAGGTGATCTTGCGCTGTGCATGGCATGGTCAGGGGACGTTTTGGGCAAGACGCTGGGGAGCGACTCCAAGGTCGACTTCGTGGTTCCCGAAGAGGGCGGGCTGCTCTTCACCGATTGCATGGCAATCCCCCAGGACGCAGAACATCCCGTGGACGCGCTGGAGATGATGAACTTCGTCTACCAGACCGATGTGGCTGCTCAGATGACTTCATGGATCAACTACATCTCCCCCGTGCCGGCGGCGAAGCCAATCCTCGCCGACGCTAAAGACTCCTACACCAGGCAGGTCGCGAACAGCCCCTTGGTCTTCCCCAGTAAAGACATGGAGTCGCGCCTGCACAGCTACAGGAACCTCGACCCCGAAGAAGAAGAAGAGTGGAACGACCTGTTCAACGAGGTCATCGAAGGTTGAACCGGCGCCAGTGGCGTTAGAGACTGAGAACCCCAGCAGACCGGCGGGCCCCGCGGCTCCGCCTGCTGGGGTTAGCGGTAGACGCAAGAACCGGCGCGCACTCGCTCCCTACCTATTGTCGCTCCCGGGCATAGCATGGCTCGTGGCGTTCTTTGCTGCGCCGCTCGGCTTCATGTTCCTGTTCACCTTTTACGACGGCACCATCGACATCGGCTACAACTTCACCTCTGACTGGCCGCAGACCTATGTCGATGCCTTCACCACCTACGACACCCAGATCATCCGATCGGTCATCTACGCTTTGATCGTCACGGTGGCAACGCTCCTGATCAGCTTCCCCATGATGTATTGGATCGCAACAAAGGGGGGCCGGCGGAAGAACCTGTTCGTCCTCCTCCTCCTCCTCCCCTTCTTCACGCCCTTTCTCATCCGGACTCTGGCGTGGCAGCTGGTCCTGTCGGATCAGGGGATATTCCTCGGCACTCTCAAGGACATCGGTTTGTTGAGCGCGGACTTCAAGCTCCTCGCCTCACCGCTGGCCGTTATCAGCGGAATGACCTACAACTTCCTTCCTTTCATGGCGCTGCCGCTGTACGTGGCGCTCGAGAAGCTGGACCCCTCGCTGCTCGACGCGGCCGCAGACCTCTACTCGAGCAAACGGGAGGCCTTTTTCAAGGTGACCCTTCCGCTCACTTTGCCGGGTGTTTTCGCCGGGTCTCTGTTGACCTTCATTCCCAGTATCGGGGACTTCATCGACGCCGAGATACTGGGTAATCCGAACACCACGATGATCGGAAGCATCATTCGCCGGCAGCTGCTGGTCAATCAGGACTACCCCACCGGGGCAGCCCTATCCTTCTTGCTGATAGCCGGGATCCTGGTGGCGGTCTTTCTCTACGCCCGTGCGCTCGGCACCGAGGAGCTGACCGGCTGATGGCCACGGCAAGCCCGCCGCGGCGGCGGCCAACACGGGAATGGATCCTGCCGACCTACACCGGCCTGGTGATCGCCTACCTGCTCATTCCCATTGTCGTGATGATGCTCTTCGGGTTCAACGATTACCCAGGAAAGTTCAACTTCGTCTGGGAGGGCTTCACGCTCGAGCATTACCGCAACCTCTTCAGCATCCCCGAGCTCACCCAGGCGCTCCGCAACTCCCTGATCATCGCCGCAATCACCAGCGTCGTTGCCACAACTCTGGGCACGCTCATCGCGTTGGCGTTGACGCGCTTCAGTTTTCGGGGTCGCTCGAGCCTCAACCTCTTCATCTTCATCCCCATGGCCACGCCCGAGATCGTGCTGGGGGTGTCACTCCTGTCGATGTTCGTCGCCGTCCAGTTCGCCCGGGGCTTCCTCACGGCGCTCATCGCACACATCATGTTTTCGATTTCCTACGTCGTGGTGACCGTCAAGGCGCGCACCTCGGGTTTCGACCGAAGCCTCGAGGATGCTGCGCGGGATCTGGGTGCAGACGGATGGACGACTTTCTGGACCGTGACCTTCCCCTTGATTCTCCCGGGAATAGTCGCCGGAGGCCTCCTCGCATTCGTACTTTCGTTCGACGACTATGTGGTGACTGCGTTCAACGCCGGCGCCACCATCACATTTCCACTGTGGATCTACGGCGCGTCGCGTTTTGGTATCCCCGCTCAGGTAAACGTCATGGCGACGCTCATATTCTTGCTGGGCGTCGCCTACGTGGTCTTCAGCCTTATGCGAGAACGGCGGAGATCGGCGGCGCCCGATCCAGCCGGGCCCTGAAACTGCAGCGTCCTTCTCGACGGGCGAGGGATCACACGACCATTCTCTTGTGACTCAGGGAGCTACGAGCTCGCAGTAGCCTTCGAACACTTCGAGCGTGTAGTCGATGTCGGCTTCGGAGTGCTGCGCGGAGATCGTCCACTGCTCTTCTTTGCCCGGGGTCTGGTAGAGGTCGCGGTTGACCGACCAGAACCAGTACGCGTCGAACAACGAATCGTCCACCTCGGCGAAATCCCTGTATCTCTCGATCGGCTTGTCCCGGAACGTGATGGAGCCCTTGCACCCGAGGTCCGTCGTGACCGCCTTGATTCCGTGACGGTCGAGGATCTCCTGTGTGCCCTCTGCAAGGCGCGTTCCCAACTTCGCCAGGTGGTCGTAGGCGTCCGGCGTCAGAACTTCGGTCAGCGTCGCCAACGCAGCCCCCATCGAGAGCGGGTTTCCGTTGAACGTTCCCAACGCTGCAACTCCCTTGGTTATCTCGTCCATGATGTTGGCGCGCCCACCGAACGCGCCGATGGGAGTGCCTCCACCGATCGACTTTGCAAGGCACAGCAGATCAGGCTGCACACCGAAAAGCTCAGTCGCTCCCCCGGGCGCCACCGTTACGCCGGTCTTGACCTCGTCGAAGATCAGCAGCACCCCATGTTCGGTGCACAGCTCGCGAACCCGCTCGAGATAGCCGGGCAGCGGCATGACGATGCCGATGTTCATCATGATCGGCTCCATAATCAGGGCGCCGATCTGGCCGCTGTGCTCCCTGAGCGTCTGTTCGAGCGCCTCTGGGTCGTTGAACGGGACGACCTTGGTGAAATCGGCTTCCCCCGCAGGAATGCCTCGTGAGAAAGGCACCGTCCACGGCCGCTCGGAGGGCCCCCCCGAATCCATCGACGGGATGATCGAATACATGACTGCGTCATGGTGGCCGTGATAGGAGCCCTCCATCTTCAGGAGGATGTCCTTGCCGGCAGCAGCACGGGCCAGTCGAACGGCATCCATAGTCGCCTCGGTGCCCGAGTTCGTGAAGCGCACCTTGTCGATGCCGAACCGGCGCTTGAGCTCCTCCGCCAGCAGGACGGCCGTCTCGGTGGTGGCGGCGAAATGCGTCCCGGTCTCGGCCGCCTTCTCGATGGCGGCCCGCACCTTGGGATGGGCATGGCCTGCCGCCATCGACCCGAAGCCGTTGTGGTAGTCGATATAGGAGTGGCCGTCGACGTCGTGGACCCTGCTCCCCCTGCCGCCGGTCAGATAGATGGGATAGGGGTCGCCGGCCTGGAAAGAGGACGCAACGCCGAACGGCATCGACGCCTCTGCGCGCTCGTAGAGGGCCTTCGACTTGGACGTGCGCTCTTCGAAGCGCCGCCGCTCCTGGACGAGCACCTCTTCGGCCCTCTGATCGATCACCTGATTAGGGACCGACATAAGCAAACAGCCTCCTTGCAATCCGAGTTGGGTGAACCCTCACCCTAACGGCATCTGCTGCGACGCCCTTTAGACGGAATGTCCATATATCCACCCGGCACGACGCCAAAGCGGTCTCTTCAGATCCATTCTTTCTTCTTGAAGAGCACATACAAAGTGGTGGCCGCCCCGAGCATGATCGTGAGGGCGAAGAAGAAACCGAACACCTGCCCCGAGGCGGGCACCAGCTCGAAGTTCATCCCATAGATGCCGGAGACGAGCGTAGGCACGGCGATGATCGCCGCCCAGCCCGTGAGCTTCTTGGTGACCTCGTTCTGTCCGGCGGTCTGATCGGCTCGGCGGAGGTCGAGGATCGCATTGGCCAGATCATCCACGTTGTGTATCTGCTCGTTGACGCGCATGAGATTGTCATGCACGTCGCGAAACATCCTGGTCTCGTCTGCCGTCGCGACACCCGCACTGTGGTTCTGCACATATTGGTCGAGCACCCGACCCCCGGGCATCGCGTAACGCCGGAGGCGGGACAGCTGCTGTTTCAGCCGGTAGAGCCTCCGGTCGAGGTCGCCGGTGTTGGTCGGACGGGCCAGGGCGGATTCCTCGAGCTCCTCCACCTCCTGCTCCAGTCTGTCGGCTATGACCTGGTAGTCGTCGACAAGAGTGTCGAGCAGAACGTAGAGGAGATCCGCCGGACCACGCTCCGACTCGCCCTGGTCCGGCCCCTGCCAGCGGGACTTGGCACTGTTCAGAAGCCTGCGCGCGTCATGGTGGAGCGCAAGGACGTAGTTCGCGCCGACGAATAGATAGATCGGCTTGGTCTCCAGCTGTCCCTGCATTTCGTCCAGCTGCTGGATGACGACCAGGAGATGGGTCTCGTAAGGCTCCAATTTCACGCGATGATTGATCTCCTGGGAGTCCTCGACCGCAAGCGGGTCGAGTCCGAACTCCTCGGCTATCAGGCCGATCTGCTCCTGGGTCAGATCCGAGACGCTTGCCTCTCCCCAGACCACGTTCCCCGACTCGGACCGGTAGTCGGAGATCTCGGCGAGGTCCCTTACCTCGACCCAGCCGTCATGGGCAGTATGGCACTGCGCAGTTAGCATCAGCCGAACTCTAGTCCGGCTCGCCCCGGACCTCGTTTATCTGCTGCTAAGGTGCGGGGCATGGCCGACGGCAAGCAGAAGAAAGTCACCCAACAGATCAGGCTCGACGTCTACCTCAAGGCTCCCGGCGAAGGCCCCCGCAAGAACCACGCAGGTGAGCTCCGCAGGCTGCAGAAGCTTGGCTTTCGGGAGGTCAACCGGCAGACCAAGTCGCGTGAGGACCATGTGCTGATCACCTTCGAACGGGACGTCGACCGCTATCCCGGGGTCCCTCTGCCACCCGTGCCTCCCTACATCCAGTAGCTACCCGAGGTCGGATGTCGGAGATCGCCCATCCCTGAGGGCCGTTCGCCCGTAATCTAGCTGTGATGAAAGAAGAGATCGCGCGTGCCCTCGTGATAGCCGCCGTCCTCCTCTCCTCGGCCTGCGGCGCCGAGCCGGAGGCGGCGCCCCCAAGCGAGACCGGTGGCGGGGGCGGGGGCGGCGGCGGCATCCAGGTGATCGCGGCGGATTTCAGCTTCAGTCCCTCCGAGCTCGAGTTGAAGCCCGGCCAAGAGGGCGAGCTCACGCTGAAGAACGAAGACGGCACCACCCACTCCTTCACCTCCGATGAGCTCGGCGTCGACATCGAGGCGGAGGGAGGCGCATCCGCGTCCACCAGCCTCACCGCACCCGATTCGGGGACCGTGGAGTGGCACTGCAGGTTCCACAGCCAGATGACCGGAGCGATCTCGGTCGGCGGGGGTGGCGCCGATGAGCCCGAGGGCGAGACCGAGGGCGGGCAGACCGAGTCCGGGGACGACGGGGGCGCCTACTAACCGGGTTCACGCCCGATGAAGACCGCTTTTGCACCCAACGGCCCCACTCCCATCGCTGCCTCCCCTCTAGCTTCCTCCTCCTACCCAGGGGTTGTCCCGCCTCTCCGCCCCCAGTGAGGTGGGTGGGCCGTGCCCGGGGTAAACGACGAGGTCCTCGGGCAGCAAGAACAGCTTTGCGGTGATCGAGCCGACCAACAGATGTGGGTCCCCTCCGGGCAGGTCGGTTCGCCCGATCGAACCGGAGAACAGCGTGTCGCCGGAGAAAACCGCCCCCGGGGCGATCAGGCTGATGGAGCCCGGCGAATGCCCGGGTGTGTGCAGCACCTCGAGCTCGAGCGAACCGGCGGTCAGGCCGTCTCCCTCTTCGGCCCCCAGATCGACCTCCGGAGGAGGCGGAAGCTCCACGCCCAGGAACAATCGACCGGAGTCCTGCATCCAACCGAGCAGGAAGCTGTCGTCCGGATGGAGGTAGAACGGCGCGCCGGTGAGCTCCCGCAGGCGCTGGGCCGCAACGATGTGGTCGAAATGGGCGTGGGTTGCGACGATCGCAGTCACGCTCACACCTGCGCTCGCAGCCGCACCGGCGATTGCATCGGCATCGTCGCCCGGGTCGATGATGACGGCCTGCTTGGTCACCGGATCTCCGACCGTGTAGCAGTTGCAGGCCAGCGGTCCCACCACGCGCCGGTCGAAGATCGTCCAGAAGGGGCTCGCAGTCATGGCTTCAGAGTACGCGGATGCGGTCCTCGTCGGGATCGACGAAGCGATCCTCCGACGCGTTCGGCGATGAGGCCGTCGCATCTGAGCGACGTCCTGGGATGATACGGGCCATGACCCAGGGCGCTCTCGGCTTCGGTTTTCGGATCGGACATTGGACCGAGGCCGGACGGCGGACCGGGTGCACGGTCGTCCTTCCCCCTCCTGGAAACGTGGCCTCCTGTGACATCAGGGGCTCCTCACCCAGCTCGCGCGAGCTGCCGTTGCTGGACCTCGACCGAAGGCTGACAGAGGTTCATGGCGTGCTGCTCACCGGCGGGAGCGCATTCGGTCTGGCGGCCGCCGACGGCGTGATGAGGTGGCTCGAGGAGCGGGACATCGGCTACCAGACCCGCATTGCCAGGGTCCCCATCGTGCCGGCCGCGGTCATCTTCGACGACGCCGTCGCGGCCGCCGACCAGCGGCCCGACGCCGGCGCCGGGTACGCCGCGTGTGAGGCAGCGACCGATGGGCCCGTCGACCTCGGACGGGTGGGGGCCGGAGCCGGAGCCACCGTCGGAAAGTGGGCCGGCTTCGAGCACTCCCGGCCCGGAGGGCTCGGCATCGCTTCGGCGGAAGCGCGGGGGGAGTCCGTATCCGCCCTGGTCGTGGTGAACTCCGTCGGAGACGTGGTGAATGCGGACGGCTCGATTCTGGCGGGGACGGGTGCGTCCCGAACCGGGGGCTCGGCCGGCGCCCGCGCCCCCGTGAAGGAGGACGACGCGCCGACCAACACCGTCATCGGGCTCGTCGCGGTCCAGGCGAGCCTGGACAAGCGCGAGGTGCGGTGGCTGGCGGCGCGCGCGAGCGACGGGATCACCGTGTCGGTGCGGCCCGCCCACACCCGGTACGACGGCGACGTCATGTTCGCCGTGACCGCACCGGCTCCGGACGAGCCCGGCCACGACCTCGACCTGCTCGGCCGGCTGGCGACCGAAGCCGTGGCGACCGCCGTGCGCGCGGCGGCGGTTGACCCCGGGCGGCGGTAGGCGCGGGGGCCGTTAGTCGAGGCTGCTTGGGGGCGGTGTCGAGCGGAGGCGCTGTTTGGGTCACGGCGTTGAGCGAGGCGGGCCGGTCCGCCGGGCAGCGGTGAGGGCGGGGCCGTTAGTCGAGGCTGGTTGGGGGCGGTGTCGAGCGGGAGCGCTGTCTGCGCCAGAGTGTTGAGCGGAGGCAGGCCATCCGTCGGGCAGCGGTGACCGCGGCGCCGTCATCCGCCGGGGGCGAGCTCCAGCACGACCTTTCCGAACCGCTCCTGGGACTCGAAGTACTGAAAGGCCTCGGAGGCCCTCTCGAAGGGAAAGGTCCGGTCGACCTCCGGGCGCAACGCGCCTCCGGCAACCGCCCGGAGCATGTCCGAGACGTCCCGGTGGGATCCCATGGTGGCGCCGATGACGCTCAACTGGCTCCAAAAGATCCTCCTGAGGTCGATCTCGATCTTGGGGCCCCCGGTTACGCCGGCGATGACCACGCGCCCCCCGGGCCGCAGGCACCGGAGATTGGCATCCAGCGACGGCCCACCGGCCGAGTCGAAGACGGCATCCACGCCCCGCTTCCCAGTGAGGCGCCGGACCGCCTTCCCTACATCCTCGGCGGTGTAGTCGATGCCCTCGTCGGCGCCGAGCTCACCGGCCCGGGCGAGCTTTTCGGGGGACGATGACGTCACGAAGACCCGGCCGGCGACCGGCCGGGCCAGCTGGAGCAGCGAGAGCGCCAATCCTCCTCCTATACCTGTGATCAGCGCCCATTCCCCCGGTCGGAAATGACCCTGCGAATACAGCATCCGGTAGGCGGTCGTGAAGGTTATTCCCAACGACGCTGCCTCGGCCCAGGTCAGATGCGCTGGGAAGGGAAAGACGTTCTGGGCGGGGACCTTGATCTTCTCGGCGAAGGTCCCGGGAACGTGCTCACCCAGGAGCTTGAAGCTGGGGCACTCCGACTGCTCCCCGGCGCGACATAGCTCGCACGCCCCGCAAGACAACCCCGGGTTGACCATGACCTTTGCGCCCCGGCGGACGCCCGTAACCCCTTCGCCGAGCCCATCTATCTCGCCCGCAGCGTCGGCCCCCAGTATGTGAGGGAAATCGATGGGGAGCCCGAGTGACCCACTCAGGGTCCAGACATCCAACCGATTGAGCGCCGCCGCGGCGACGCGGACCACAACTTCACCCGGTCCCGGAACGGGCTCGGGCAGGTCCTTCACGGAAACCTTGTCGGGCCCTCCGTACTCATCGATGACCACCGCCCGCATAGTCGAATGGATAGCGCAAAATCGCGGCCCTCGCCACCAGGCTCCGGGCGCCGGTAATCAAGCGCTCTCGCCGAAGGTTGTCACACCCTGCCTCTAGGGTTTGGTTTGGGGCCGCGAACCCGGGCCGCAAGGAGGCAGAACTATGCCGAACGCAAAGCCCGAACCCTCCAAGAGGCGCAGATTGCCCAGGTGCCGCACCTGCGGCGCGTCGATTCGGGTGCCGAAGGAATGGAGCACCGGCGCCGCCGTGCGACGCCACTACTGGGCGAAGCATCGCTCGGTGATGCAGCCGAAGGAGCGCGGCCGATGAGGGCGAGCCACCCCGGCGCGCCGGACCTCGGAGACCTGGTAATCGTGCTTCTGGCAAGCACGCTTGCCGGGCTGCGAGACCGCTTGGCGCATGACGGTTTCGATCCGGCGGCCGAGCTGGTCGGGGACCTCGTCGAGATCGCCGACGACTACCTCACGGCGGTGACGGACTAGGCGCGGGCCCCGGCGTCGCCACGGACCGGCGCGCCGGGGCCCATGACCCGGGTTTCATTGCACCGATGGGCCCGGTAAACGGCTCAGGAGTGCAATGAAGCGTTTGTTCCGGCCCGCGCGCCGTTCGATTCGGGGGCCCCGGCTGGTTCAGCAAGCTCGGCGTCGGCCGGCGCGCGGCTGAAGCCCGGGGCGTGCAACACGCTCGAGGCGCCGGGGTCGGCCGGCGCGCCGCCAAGTCCGGTCCCGGACGGGTCCTCGTGAGTCAGATCGGTGACCCGCTCGAGTCTTCCCCGCAACCGCTCGAGTCTCACGCGCCCCTCTTCGTATTTCGACTGGGCGTGCCCAACATGCTTGCCAAGGGTCTCGTACTCGTCCGAGAAACGCTCCATGTCCTGTTGCAGGCGGCCGCAGAATCCGAGAATTGCCTCGGCGTTGGCCTCGATGCTGAGGCACTTCAACCCGAACAGGACGGTAGTGAGATAGGCGTACATCGTGAGCGGCGACATCGGGATGACGCGCGCCTCGATCGCGGCTTCATAGAGCGGGCGGCGGCCGTGTGCCAGCCGGAGCACCTCTGCATACACGCCCTCGGCAGGAACGTACATGACGGCGAAGTCGAAGGTGCCTTCGTCGGGGACGATGTAGCGGCACGAGATGTCATCGATGTGCCTGGCGACGTCTGCGGCAAACGCCCGCTCGGCCTCGGTGCGGGCGCGGTCATCGGAGGCGTCGCACATTCGCCGGAAGTTGGCGAGGGGGAACTTGGCGTCTACGCACGCGATCCTTCCGCCGGCGCGGACGACCGCGTCGACGACGACTCCAGATGTGAAGCGGTACTGGGTGGAGAACGAATCGGGGGGGAGGACCTGACGCAGCAGCTCCTCGAGCATGGCCTCACCGAGCCCACCGCGCGCCTTGGGCGCCCGCAACAGATCCTGAAGCGAGCTGAACTCGCGCGCCTGCTCCGCCACGGTCGTGGTGGCGCGACGAACGTCACCCAGTGTGTCAAAGATGTCGCGCGCCATGTCGGCGTTGGAGGCGTGCGTGTGAACCATGCGGTCGTCGATGCCCTCGAGGCGTCCGCCGAGCCGAACAGAGTCGCTGGCGACCCGCTCGGAGAGCCGCGTCAGCTCGTCGTGCATGCTCGCGAGCTGCGCCGACGCCCGGCTCTCGCCCCGTGACCGGGCCCGCAGGAGGATACCCGCCACCGCACCACCGGCAGCGAGACCGAGCCCCAGACCCACGAGTATCTCCATGGGAAGACTGTAGAAGGGGGGTGTGACAACTCCCCGGATCTCACCCGGCCCCCTCCTGCGAACAGAGCCGTCGTGCGCCGGGGACACCTCGGCCGGCGTCACCCAAGGCGAGCCTCCGCCAGCCCCCGACGCGCGCCGTGGAGCCGTGACGCTATCTTGAAACGCCATGGCCCCCCACGATGACCCGAGGCGCATAGCCGGCCGATACCTGCTCGTCTCCCTCCTCGGCCGTGGGGGGATGGCGGTGGTATGGCGAGGTGAGGACCTGATCCTGCGCCGTGATGTCGCCGTCAAAGAGGTGTCCCTCCCCGACGGTGTGGCGGCTTCGGAGAGGGATAAGACCCGCTCCCGGGTCCTCAAAGAGGCGCGTGCGGCGGCGAGCCTCAACCACCCGGGGGCGGTGATGATCTTCGACGTCGTGGACGATGGCGGTCAGACCTTCATCGTGATGGAGCTGCTCGACGGCCGGACGCTCGTCGAGCTCGTCGAGGCCGACGGCCCGCTCACCCCTGCGCGCACCGCCCGCCTCGGGCTGAGCGTCCTCGGGGCGCTCACAACTGCCCATGCGAACGGAATCGTCCACCGGGACGTGAAGCCGGCCAACATCATGGTGATGCCGGATGGCCGGTCGAAGCTGAGCGACTTCGGGATCGCAACCCTTCAGGACGACACCAGGATCACCTCCACCGGTCTGGTGCTGGGATCGCCGGCGTTCATGGCGCCCGAGCAGGCCTCGGGGGCGCCGAGCACACCGGAATCCGACCTCTGGGGGTTCGGCGCCACGCTCTTCTACGCGCTGGAAGGAACGGCGCCGTTCGAGCGACCCGGTGTCATCCCGACGCTGTCGGCCATCATCAACGACGGCCCCCGCCCGGCCGAGCGTGCCGGACCGCTCCGACCGCTGATCGAGGGGCTGCTCGCCAAGTCACCCGGGGAGCGTCCCCGTCCCGAGGAGGTAAGGGCCGCGCTGGAACAGGTGGCGGGTTCCGAGGGGCGCGACGCCACCGGGCCCGCGCCGACCAGGGGGACGACGGTCCCGATGCTCTCACGCCCACCGGTCGCCTCACCGGGCGCCGGGACGCAGCCCTCGAGACCAGACAGGGTGACGTCGGAGCAGGCCAAGGCGGATCCGGTCCGGCGCGCCGACGGCGCGCGCCGGCGCAACCCGATGATCACCGTCGGGTTCGTCCTCGCCGGGATCGCGCTCGCAGTCGCAGCCTTCGTCTGGGGGCCGGCGCTCCTTGCTCCGACCAGTCCCGAAGGGGGCGGTGGGGTGGGTAACGGGGACGGGGGGGGCCGGAAACGCCCCCGCGTCCCGGCCGACTGGAACAGCTTTTCGATCGGCGACACCGGATTCGAGGTGGCCCATCCCCCTGGGTGGAAGGAGATCCCCAGCGGCGACACCCAGACCGACCTGCGGGATCCGGTATCGGGGACCTACCTTCGCGTGGGATGGACCGACACCCCGGGGCCGTCGCCCGAAGGCGCCTGGGAGGAGCTTTCGGAGAGCTTCGGCGCAACCCACGCCGATTACGACGAGATTCGCATCGATCCCACCACGTTCAAGGGGTACGGCGCGGCCGAATGGGAGTACACCTACAGCGAAGAGGGCGTCCAGCTGCACGCCGTCGACCTCGGATTCGTGACCGGGGATCTCGGATTCGCACTCAACTTCCAGACCCGCGAAGAGGGCTGGGAGGCATCCCAGAGCCTGTGGCGAACCCTCAAGGCGTCGTTCTCCGAGGCTTAGCTGGTCAATCCTCCACGGGGCCTGGGACGAGCGGAACAAAGCGCGCCGGGGTAACCAGACGCGGGGGCAGGGGCGCGCCGTCCCGCTTCGTGACCGACACCACGTTGTCGGTGCCCTCGTCCCGCACGGGAATCACCAGGCGGCCACCCTCCGCCAGCTGGCTCACCAACGCCTCGGGCACCTGGGGAGCGGCGGCGGACACCACGATGACGTCGAACGGCGCCCGGTCCGGCGCCCCTGCAAAGCCGTCACCGTGCCGAACTTCGACGCCGGTGATTCGGGCGCGCTGGAGATTCGCCATCGCAGCCTCGGCGAGCTCCCGCCGGCGCTCGACCGATACCACCTCAGCAACGAGATGGGACAGCAGGGCGGTCTGGAAACCGTAGCCGGTGCCGACTTCGAGGGCCCGGTCCGATGACCGGGGCGCGGCAGCCTCGAGCATCCTGGCGATCAGAGACGGCTGGCTCGTCGTCTGGCTCTGCGGAAGCCCGACTGGCCGGTCATCGTAAGCCAGGTGCTCCGAGCCGGAGGGCACGAAGTCCCGGCGCGCCACCCGGCGAAAAGCCTCGATGACCTCTGGGTCGGCGACCCCATGGCGCTGGATCAGCCGGACGAGTCCCTCATGGCTGCGCGGCATCGACCGAAACTACCCTGCACCGTCTCAGGCCCTCGGTCCCCGTAGTCTTCCGCCTCGGAACCAGATCTCGTGCGAAGAGCCACACCATGACGTGGTTAGAGCCCGAGACCGTACTTCTGTGCGACCAGCCCCGCCGCGCCCCGGTTACTCGGTGGTGTAGACGTCGAGGCGCCGATGGACCTCGATGGCGCGCCGCTCGATCTCGTCGTAGCGCCCCTCCTGGGCAAGCAGCGGGTCGAAGACGGCGGTGGTGAATCCAGCAAGCTCGGCGCCGGCATCCAGGTAGCTCAGGTAGTTCTCCGCGGTAAGACCGCCCGTCACCATGACCGGAGTGCCGGCCAGGGGGCCCAGGACCATTCGGAGGTAGTCGGGGCCACCCAGTTGCTCGACGGGAAAGACCTTGACCCAGTCGGCTCCGGCGCGCCGGGCCGTCAGGATCTCGGTGGGTGTGGACGCCCCCATCGCAACAGGGACCGACAGGTCGTGGGCAGCCTCGATCACATCGGGGACCACCACCGGCGTGACGATGAATTCGGCGCCAGCGTCGTAGGCCTCTTTGACCTGCTCGGGTTCGGTGATGGTCCCGGCCCCGACCATCGCGTCGACACTGCCCGCCACCTCCGCGATGGCGTCGGTCGCGTCCGGCGTGTTTATGGTTATCTCGACGGCCTCGAAGCCTCCCCGCACGCCGTACCCGATGGCTTCGACGGCGAGCCTGGCCGAGGGCATGCGCAGCACTGCGATGACGGTCGCGTCACGCAATCGCTCGATGCGCCCGCCGTAGAGCTTCTGGTTCATCGCGCCAGGGTACTAAAGGCGGCCGTCTTTGCCGAAAATCGCAAACCTGTCACAGGGTCGTCTTAGGCTGACATCAAAGGAAAATGCTGCGGCAGGAGCGAGTCGAGGGGGTGACGAGATGAGCGAGAACGGCATCGGGGGGAGCCCAGAGCACGACCACGTCACCGGACGGGGCGCCGAGCACGTCGGCCGGGTCCTGGGGACCGAGGACTCGACTCCGCTGAGCTTCTGGGTCGGCCTCGGCGATGACCAGTATCTTCAGCTCGACGAGGTGGTGGCGACAGAGCGTCCGCTGCCGGGCCGCGAGGCGGTGCACGTATTCGGCGTCGTCTCGCAGGTGAGGGCACTTCACGAAGGAGCCCGCTTCGACTCCGATGTCTTCCTGATCGAGGACGGAGTCCTTCCGGGGCACATCAGTGAAGCCGCCCAGGTGACCGTCACCCGGGTCGAGCCCGAGGTGTTCGTCCCGCCCCTTCCCGGGGTCGGAGTTCGGCGCGCCGAAGGCAAAGAGCGGGACCAGGCGCTGTTCTTCGACGGTATGGACAAGAGGCTCCCCGCCGGCCTCATGAGAGACAACGAGCCGCTGTTCGTCAACCTCGAGTTCCTTGACGGCACCCGCGGCGCGCACGTCAACATCAGCGGCATCTCCGGAGTCGCCACCAAGACGACCTATGCCACCTTCCTGCTCTACGGACTCTTCAACTCCGGGGTCCTCGGCGCCGAGGCGGTGAACACGAAGGCACTGATCTTCAACGTCAAGGGAGAGGACCTGCTGTTTTTGGACCACCCCAACATCCAGCTCACCGACGAGGGCAGAGAACGCTACCGCCGTCTCGGGCTCGAGGCGGGCCCGTTCACGAGCGCCGCGTTCTACGCTCCCCCGCGACTCGGCGATCCGAACGCGGGGCCCGACGTCACCACCCGCACCGAGGGTGTCACCTCGTTCTTCTGGACACTCGCCGAGTTCTGCTCCGATGAGCTCCTGCCGTTCTTGTTTGCCGACGCCGAGGATGACCGTCAGCACTACACGATGGTGATCTACAACGTCGCTGCGAAGCTCAAGCTAGCCATCGCCCTCGACGAAGGGGGCGTACAGCTCGAAGGTGTGGCCATCCGCACGTTCAATCAACTCGTCGATTTCATCAGCGGCCGGGTGCAGGACGACCCCGACTGGGCCGGCCAGGCGATCGGCGCCGGAACCGTCAACGCATTCATCAGACGGCTGCACGGAGCGGTAAGGCCACTGGGGCGGCTCATCCGCGGCGACATCCCCAATGCCGCCAAGCACAGGGTTCAGCTCGAGCAACAGGTGACCGTGGTCGACATCCACAACCTGCCCGACCGCGCCAAGCGATTCGTCGTCGGGGTGATCATCCGCAGAACCTTCGACGAAAAGGAACGGGCCGGACAGGCGCGCCCGCTCCTCTTCCTGGTGCTCGATGAGTTGAACAAGTACGCGCCGCGCGAAGGGAGCAGCCCGATAAAGGAGATCCTTCTCGATGTCGCGGAGCGGGGGCGTTCGCTCGGTGTGATCCTGGTCGGGGCCCAGCAAACCGCAAGTGAGGTCGAAGGGCGAATCATCGGCCAATCGTCGATACGGGTCGTTGGCCGGCTCGACTCCGCCGAAGCCGAGCGCGGGCAGTACGGCTTTCTACGCGGCGCTCACCGCGAGCGGGTGACGATCATCAAGCCGGGCACCATGATGCTCAGCCAGCCCGAGATCCCGGTGCCGCTCGTGCTCGAGTTTCCCTTCCCCGCCTGGGCGAGCCGCCCGAGTGAGGCCGGGAAGAACCCGGCCGCGCGCCCGGCCCCCGAGGACCCGTTCGAGGGGTTGCCGCGCTCGTGAAGCTCCTCCACACCGGCGACTGGCATGTCGGCAAGACCCTGCGGGGCCGCAGCCGCGCCGAAGAGCATCGCGCGGTTCTCGGCGAGGTCGCCGAGCTGGCGGGAACGGAGTCGGTCGACATCGTCATGGTTGCCGGAGACCTCTTCGATTCGGCATCGCCGTCCCCAGAGGCGGAAAGGATCGTCTACGACGCTCTGTTGCAGCTCACCGCAAGCGGCGCGCAAGTGCTGGTCGTCGCCGGGAATCACGACAACCCCCGCCGGCTCCTGGCGGTCGAGCCGCTCCTGGCGCTGGGACGGGTGGTGGTCCGGCCACTGGCTGTGTCGCCCCAGGAGGGGGGTGTCGTCGAGATCACATCGCGGGCGGGCGAGCGTGCACGGATTGCGCTGTTGCCATGGCTCTCCCAACGCGACATAGTCAAAGCGGACGAGTTGATGTCCGACGATGCGAGCGGCCTTACGAGCACCTACAGGGAGCGAGCGGGCCGCATCATCGGCTCGTTGACGACCGCCGCGTTCGGCCCGGACTCGGTCAACATCCTGCTGGGCCATCTCACCGTGGCGGGCGGACAGGTCGGCGGTGGCGAGCGCACGGCCCAAACGGTCTTCGACTACTACGTCGACGCGTCCGCATTCCCCTCTGCCGCCCACTACGTGGCGCTCGGTCACCTCCACAAGCCGCAGAGAATGCCCGCCGGGGCGCCGGTCCACTACTGCGGATCGCCTCTATGGCTCGACTTCTCCGACGACGACGAGCACAAGGTGACGATGATCGTCGAAGCGTCCCCCGGGGCCCCTGCCGAGATACGAGCGGTCCCCCTGAAGGCCGGTCGCCGGTTGCGGACCCTGTCGGGAACGGTTGCGGAGCTCGACGGGCTCGTCGGCACGACGGGCGACGACTTCCTTCGGATTCGGGTCATGGAGCAGGCGCACGCCGGCCTCGGCGACAAGGTGCGCACGATGTTCCCCGAAGCCGTCGACGTGATGGCCGCGCCCGCCGACCCGGCCCTGCACACCGGGGCCGGCCGGAGCACATCCTCGAACCCGCGGGCTTTGTTCGGTGAGTACCTGGCCGAAAGAAACGTCGCCGACGAACGGCTTGTAGCGCTGTTCGACCGATTGCTGGAGGAGACCTATGCGTCCGCTTCGGCTTGAGCTTCAGGGCTTCGGCGCGTTTCGCGAGGCCCAGATCATCGACTTCGAAGGCGTCGATTATTTCGCCCTGGTTGGCGCCACCGGTGCCGGAAAGTCCACCATCATCGATGCAATCTGCTTCGCGCTCTACGGCTCGGTACCCCGATACGACAACCGGAACCTGGTGGCGCCTGCTATCTCCCAGAACCTCCTCGAAGCCCGTGTGAGGTTCGACTTCCTGCTGGGCGATGTCGCCTACACCGCCGTTCGGGTGGTTCGCAGCACCCCCAGAGGAGCAACCACCAAAGAGGCGCGCCTCCAGAGGGGCGAGGAGGTGCTGGCCGGGACGGCCGACGAAGTCTCGCGCTGCTCGCACGAGCTGCTCGGGCTTCCGTTCGAGCACTTCACCCGCTGCGTGGTCTTGCCTCAGGGGGAGTTTTCCCGCTTCCTCCACGACAAACCGGGCGACCGTCAGGACCTGCTCGTCGAGCTCCTGAACCTCGGTGTGTACGAACAGATGCGCCAGAGCGCCGGCTCGATCGCAACCACGGCGAAGGGCAAGGTGACACTGCTGGAGCAGCGACTGGAGGACTACGGCTTCGCCACCGAAGAGGCGCGTGCTCAGGCAGAGGAGCGGGCGACGCTTCTTGACGCCCTGAAGGGACGGGTAATCGAGGCAAAGCCGAAACTCATGGCGCTCGAGGATGCTGCCGGCAAGGCGGAGGCCGATCTGCAGAACATCGAGAAACTTCATGCCCTCCTTGGATCGTTGTCGATCCCCGCGGGTATTGCCCAACTCGGCAGCGACCTTGAGGCCGCCGAAGCCGATTTCGAGGCTGCGCAGATCGCCGCCGATGAAGCCGAAAAGGCGGTGGAGCTCGCCCAGTCGGCGCGCCGCTCCCTGCCCGAGCGAGATCCGTTGACAATCGCCCGCGCAGACCACATCCGGCGGTCCGGGCTCATCGCGCTCGCCGAACCCGAGCGGTTGAGGTTGCAGGAACACAGAGACACCGAGGCCTTCGCAAGGTCGTCTTACGAGGCAGCCGAAAAGCTGGTGGAGGAAGCAACCTCGGAATGGAACGCCGCCAAAGAGGAGCATATGGCGCAGCATCTCGCCGGTGCGTTGGCACAAGGCGAACCATGCCCCGTGTGCCGGCAGGAGGTGGCCGACCTTCCCGTCCATCCCGCCGCGCCGGACATCGCCGCCAAACATGCGGCCGTCGAGAAAGCCGGCGCGGATCGGGAGAGTGCGCGACGGGCCCTGTCCCAGGCAGAGGCGGCGCGCCAGACCAGTGACGGAACGCTCGAGACCCTGCAGAGACAGATCGAGGCAGCCGATCTGTCTCTCGCCCACCACCCCGACGCGGACGACATCAACAGACTGTTGGAGGCCGTCGACGCGGCGGATGCGACCCTCGAGGCCGCCGGCGCAAACGAGAAGCGGGCGCGCGCCGCTCTCCGGACGAAGGTCAGCTCACACCAGGCTCTCAAGGCCACCGAAACGGACCTCTTCCGGCACTTCGACTCGGTGCGCGATGGCCTCGTCGTCCTCGGACCGCCCCCTGCGACCCGCACCGACCTGAGCCGCGATTGGACCGAGTTGACCGGATGGGTCGCCGACAAGATGCCGGAGTTGGCCGCCCAAGCAGCAGACGCCCGTGGGCGTGCCGAGCAGGCGAATCGCGAGCGCGCCCTGCTCGTCGCCGAGCTCGAGGCGGGCTGTCGCGAGTGCAACATCGACCTGCCACCGGCCGAGGAGGTCGAACACGCGGTCGTCGCCGCGCTCGAGCGCGCGCTGGCGCACCTCGGCAGGATCGAAGAGGGAATCAAGGTGGCTGCCGACATCCGGGCCGAGATCACGGCGGCACGCATGGAGACGGAGGTCGCAGGGTCCCTGGCGCACCACCTCAGTGCCACGGGATTCGAGCGCTGGATCGTCAACGAGGCCCTCGGGCGGCTGGTCGAAGGCGCAAGCGTGATCCTCCTGGAGCTGTCGGGCGGGGCGTACTCCCTTGCCCTGAACGACACAGGAGATTTTCAGGTCGTAGACCACCACAACGCAAACGAGACCCGCTCGGCCAAGACGCTTTCGGGTGGCGAGACCTTTTTGGCGTCCCTGTCGCTTGCCCTTGCCCTCGCCGAGCACCTTTCGGAACTGGCCGCGGAAGGCGCCGCTCGGCTCGAGGCGATCTTCCTTGACGAGGGCTTCGGCACCCTGGACAGTGACACCCTGGAGACCGTCGCGGCCACGGTCGAGAACCTTGCAAGCAGAGACCGCATGGTCGGCATCGTGACCCACGTGCGCGACCTGGCCGACCGGGTGCCCGTGCAGTATCAGGTGAGCAAAGGGGTCTCCTCGACCGTGACACGGGTGAACCTGTGAGGTTGCCGGTGGCGCCTTTGCAGTCTCGGCGAGCACGGTGAAATTCTCGGTCGAGGCCTGGGCGCCGGAGTACGGAACCTCGATGGAGGCGGTGACGGATACTCCCAGCGAGGCGGTCGTCGACGCCTCGGTCGAGGCGACCCCGTCCCGGTGGGCCCCCGTCTCGGCGTCACCGGCAGCACGCCCACCGAAGACGATCCTGTTCACCGACGGGGTGAGGCGCGTCGACGCCAGCGTGTGGATCGAGGACTCCGAGGGAACGGTCCGTCCGGCGATCTGCGCCTCCTACTCGGCCGGTGCAGTTCGCTGCGACGGGCGCGCCGAGGTCGTCGCAGCGGACGTGCGCAGGGGCCTGTTCTGCTTTCCCAACCACGACGCCACCGGCATCTCCACGCGTTATGCGCACTATCCGGTGTGCTCGGCCGGGGGCGAGACCCCCGAGCAGCTCGCTCTCGCGCTGCAGCTGCACATGGGCCGGTTGGAAGTCTCCCTCGCCGAATGCACGCCCGCCGATCTCATCGTGGTCGACGGTCCCCTGACCGGGCGCCTCAACATCCCCGGAGCCGTGGGTTACGTCAAGACCCACCACGTCGCTTATCTGCCGCCCACTCTGCACGCCGTTGTCGGTAAGCTCGCGCCGGGGCAGCGCACGCCCGTCTTCATGATCACGGCGTCCACCTGGAGCAAGTTCTCGTGGTACCTCCGCCTCCCGGGGCCTCCCGGATCCCACTGGGCCGGGGTCGTCCGATGCGAGTCCAACGCCGATTTCGAGGTGAAGGAGGTGGTGGCGCTCGCCGACTCGGTCACCGCGACGCTCCCACGGTTTGCCTCGGCCGGGCACAAGGACCCGCGTGCTCCCCAGAACCTGTATCCGATCGCCGGGTTGGAACGGCAACTCCGCCGCCGCCTGGGTGATCCGGCCCTTCTCTACCGGGGCCTTCGGGAAGCGGCGATAAGAGGCTGACGCCAGACTCTGTCAGTGCATCTCCGTCGGCGCACCGGGGCCTCTCTCGGAACCGGCGCGCGGGACCCTGTCGGTGCAGGCTCTGTCGGCCCGCCCGGGCGGTCACCGCCCCAGGGCCCCCGCAATCCCTTCGAGCACACGGTCGACCATCGCGGTTGTTGCGGTCCTGCCCATCAAGCCCACTCGAATGGCCTTCCCGAAGGTCGGCTGGAGCCCTCCCGAGATCATGATTCCGCGTTCGAGCAACGCTCTCTGCAGCTTCAAGGAATCGTCCGCCCACGCCGCGACAACCAAATTGGCTTCGCAGCCGGCCTGCGGCACCGGCTCGAGCCCGAGCTGGCGCAGCCCCTCACGACACCGCTTGGCGAGATCGGCCCGTTGGCCTATGCACTCCTGGACACCGGTCCGGTCGATGCGCTGCAGGCTCGACAGAAGGGCGCGCACGAGATTGACTGGCATCGTCACCGGGTGGGGGTGCCACGACCAGTTGGTTCGATACCAGTCCCAGGTGCGAAGGTCCAGGTACCAGGACTCGGGCGGGCGGCTGCGGGACTCGATCCGCTCCCGCCCTCCGGGCCCCAGGGCAATCACCCCGAGACCGGGAGGCGCCTCGAGTCCCTTCTGAGACGCGGTCACGAGCAGCTCGATCCCCGCCGCATCGACATCGAGGAGCTCACCTCCCACCGATGAGATCCCATCGACCACGCAAACGGCCCCCGCATCGTGGGCGATCCGTGCAACGGCCTCCACCGGGTGCCTGACGCCCGTGGAGGTGTCCACATGGGTGACCAGCACTCCATCCGCTCCTGCGATGACGTCGGCCACGCGTCCCGGGTCAACCGGTGCGCCAACCTCGACGGGCACCTCGACCACCTGGAGGCGGTGGGAGGTCGCGATCTCGATCAGCCGCACTCCGAAGAAACCTGTGTTGGGCACGACTACCCGCTGCCCCGGCTCGAACATGTTGAGCACCGCGGCATCGAGGCAGGCCGAACCGGCGCCGGGGATGAGATAGGGAGATCGGCTTGCGCCGAGCAGCCGTCCGAGTCTGGCGAGGGTCTCCTCGAGGATCGCCGTCCAGAGATCGCCGTAGTGGGCGATCACCTGTCCGCCCAGAGCTTCCAGATCGGCCTCGTGGAGCTCGCCCGGCCCTGCGATCATGAGCTCCGGCAGCTCCGGAGGGACTGCTGGCCCTGCTGTGCCCGGCATCGGCTGAGTCTACCGGCATCCCCACCCCCGCGACCTTGCCCCGGTCCCGCGCGTCCCGGGTCGTAGGATTCACAAACCGAGCGGGTCGGGGCGACTGCAGACGGGTAGAGAAGGGAGCTATGACCCGACAGATCGAGGTAGTGGATCTAGCGCCCGAGAGCTTCGTCACGGCGCGCCGGGAGATCGCCGAGGTCTACAGGCGCGCATTCGCCGAGCAGCAATACCCGCATCCGGACCACGAGGTCGTCCGCTTCCGGAATGTGTTGAGCCGCCACGCGGAGCGCGGCGGTTTCCGGTGCAAGGTGGCCCGCTCAGGCCTTGAGGTGCTCGGGGTTGCCTACGGCTATACCGGGGGCAGAGGCCAATGGTGGCACGACGTCGTCGCAGCCGCCCTGCCTTCGGAGGAAGCGGAGCTGTGGTTGGGAGATTGTTTCGAGCTTGTCGAGCTCCATCTCATGCCCGAGGCACAAGGGCGCGGAGTGGGAGGACGGTTGCACGACGAGTTGTTGAGCGGCCTGCCTCACTCCACCGCAGCGCTGTCGACGCTGGATGCCCGAACGCGTGCCCTGCATCTCTACGAGAAGCGGGGCTGGGTGCCCTTGCTCAGGAACTTCGCGTTTCCCGGAGGGGCGAAGCCGTTCTTGATCATGGGCCTCGATCTCACCCGAGCCCCGGCCTCCTGATTCCTCGACGGCTCAGCCGGGACGCGGCCCAACTCGTCGCGCTCTTGAGCCGAGCCTCAGCCTGTTGAGGTCGCACACTCACGGGTTGCAGAGATCCGGGTCAGGGACCATCTGTGGCCAGGGGAATCCTGAACAGGGATTGAGGCGGGTGGAAGATCACGGCCCGCCGAATCTTGTAGCGCAGAAAGCCACGATTGATGTCGAGACCGTGCTTGCGAGCGATCCCCTCCCATCGGTCGAGCACCCGGTCGACCTTTCCCGCACGGGGCGTCCCGGTCCATCCCATCGCAACCCCGCCGAGCCAGCCGCTCACCCGATCTGCGATGGCCTCGAACGGCGAGCCTTCCCGTCCGATCTCCATGGCCGAGGCCGCGGTCACCTCGGCGCGCGGCCACCATCCGACTTCCTTGGGCGTAAAGCTCAACTGCCGCAGACCCTCGCGCCCGAAATACACCCTGGCCTCTCTCCGATTGCGGCCGGTGGCTTCGAGCACGCGGACGGCTTCGGCCTCGGTAAGACCTCCGACGTCGATTCCCTGGACCGACACCCCGTGGTGGATTCGTCCGGCGCTCACACCGAGGTCGATGATCGCCAAATAGACGAGCAGCCCGACAACGGCGACGAGCACGATGACGGCGCGCGACGAGCGTGACACGACCATGCCCAAACCCTATTGGGTTATCGATTGTTGGGCTATGCGCCTTTCTCGAGCAATGTCCGGCGCTCCGGCGGCATGGGGCGCCGCAGGGTCGCGCCCGCGGCACTCTGCGCTTGCCCGCAGGCACGCGGCTTCGCGGCCCGGAAGAGCCATTGGCGGAAGAGCCCGTCGAGCCGCCGGCCGGACAGCTCCTCAGCAAGTGCCTTGAATTGAGCCGTGCCACCGGTTCCGCCCCGCCGCTCGGTCGTCCAGGTCCTCATGATGTCGAAGAAGGTCTCGGCGCCTACGGCGCCACGCAGGGCCTGCAACGTCATCGCCCCCCGCAGGTAGACCGCTTCGTAGTCGAACAGATTGGCCGGGCCGGGACCGCCGGTCTTGAGATCCCAGAACTCGCTGCCCTTGGAAATCGAGCACAGTGATGCGAAGGTCTGGCTCGGGCGCTCGCCGCCCCTGGCTCCACTCCACAACCACTCCGCGTAGGTGGCCGGGCCCTCATTGAGCCAGATGTGCCTCCAATCTCGAACGGCGACACTGTCTCCGTACCACATGTGCGCGAGCTCATGTACGACGAAAGAGGTCGCAACAGCGTCGCCGAACTCGGTGAAGATGACGGAGTCGTAAACGGGGCGGGTCTGGGTCTCGAGGGCGAAACCCAGATCGTGACGCTCGACAATTCCGCCCAGGGCATCGAACGGGTAGAGGCCGAACCGACGGGCGAGGAAGCGCACTACGGCCTCCTCCTTGGCCAGGACCCGGTGGGCGCGGTTGCCGATCCGGGAATCAACCGCGTCGAGGACGGGGATTCCATCCGACGTGGTGCCCCGCCTGATGTCGAACTGCCCGATAGCCGCGGTCGCAAGGTAGCCGGCCATCCGCCCGCCCCCGGACCACGTCCAGGTGCTCCAGCCACCTGAACTGGATTTGCCCATCAGCCGGCCGTTGGAAATGGCCTCGAGCCCGGCCGGAACCGTGAGATGCACGGTGTAGGTGGCCCTGTCTCTGGGGTGATCGTTGACCGGGAACCAGGTCGCGGCGACGTGAGGCTGTCCCAGGATCACCGCCCCGTCGTCGGTACGGAACACTCCCCCTTCACCAAGCGCACCTTCGAGGAGCTTCGGTACACCCGCGTAGCTCGCGACGACCTCGAAGACTCGCCCCTGCCTCAGCCCTTGCTTCGGCGTGATCACGAGCTCATGGCTCCGCCGCCGTTTCCAGCGTGCCCTGGCGCCGTCCACGGTGATCGAGCTCAGGTTCAGGCCCGTGAAGTCGAGATTGAAGCGGGACAGATCCTTTTTGGCAACCGCCTCGATGCGAGCCCTGCCGACGAGCCTGTCGGTGCCCGGGTTGTAGCGGATCTTCAGTCCGTAGTGCCGAACCCGGTAGCCGCCGTTGCCGTCAAGCGGGTAATAGCTGTCGCCAAGTCCCGGAGAACCGGGCGAGTAATCGATTCTCCGACGGGCGTCCGCCAACCCCACCGGCAGCAACAACAGGCCCGCGGTGAAGGCCGCGACGACGGCCGTCCAGCGATTGCGCGCGACTCCCCGGACCATGACGCACTCCTTCTCCGTGGCGGCAGTGTGCTTGCGCCGCGAACAGTATTGCCTCACCGAGTGACATGTGGCACGGCCGGCCCGTTGCGAGGTGATTGGCGAACGACTCGTGGAGCCCGGTCCAGCGTGTCGCGAGGTCGGTCTCCCGGTTATTGCGTTCACCCTCCAGGAGAACAGCGAGAGCGGCTCGCGCGCCCATCGACGTAGTGTACCTTGTACTTCTATGCATATGGCTCCGAGCTATAGGAGGACGACTGTTGCACATCGACAAGGACCTGGTGGCGGCCTTGGCGACGCCGCTCGTGCTTACGATCCTGGCCGAGGGTGAGAGCTACGGCTACGCGATCCTGAAGCGGGTGCGTGAGCTCTCCGACGGGGAGCTCGAGTGGACCGACGGGATGCTCTACCCGCTGCTCCACCGCCTCCGCCGGCTCGGGTACGTGACGACGGAGTGGCGGACGTCGCCGGAGGGGCGTCGCCGGAGGTACTACGCCATCGCCGACGACGGCCGAGCAGCGCTCGCGGAGCAGCAACGGCAGTGGGTGACTGTGGCGCGGGCCTTGCGTGACGTCTGGGAAGGCGACGACCTGCTGCCCTTCGCGCTGGCGAGGGGCTGATCGTGGAGCGGTTGGAGTTGGAGATCGCGGAGTGGCGAGGATTCGTCGGACAGGGCTCGACGGTGAACGGTCGTGACGTGGAGGAGTTGGAAGCCCATCTGCGCGATCAGATCGCTGATCTCGTCGCGGCCGGTCTCGCTGCCGACGAGGCCATCCTCGTCGCGGTGAAGCGGATGGGAGGCCTCGACGAACTGTCCCGGGAGTTCGCACGCGAGCACAGCGGCAGGCTCTGGAAGCAGATCGTCCTCTCCGGCGGGGACGAGCAGCCACAGCCCGACAGCAGGTGGGTCGAGGCGTTGGTGTTCGCCGTAGCGACGGCCATCACGGTCCAGGTCGCACGCCTGACCGCCGGCTTCCCGAGCGACGAGTCCTTGTGGCTGTTCCGGAACCTGAGCCTGCTCGTGCTGCCGTTCCTCGCCGGCTACTTCGCCCGCCGACGGGGGCTCGCCTCGCGCCGGTGCCTGTTGACCGCTGCCCCGTTCGCGATCGCGGCCTTCGTGATCAACCTCTACCCGTACGGTGACCAGGCATCCACCGAGCTGCTCGTCATTACGCACATGCCCGTCGTGCTGTGGTTCGTGGTCGCCTACCCGTACATGAACGGCGTCGTGCGGTCCTACGAGCGGCGCATGGACTTCGTCCGCTTCACTGGCGAGTGGTTCATCTACTACGTGCTGATCGCGCTCGGGGGTGGCGTGCTCATGGGGCTAACGGCGGGCATCCTCGAACCCGCGGGGATTGACGCCGAGCGGGTCATCGAGTGGGTGGTGCTCCCAGGAGCGGCGGGCGGCGTGATCGTGGCCGCATGGCTCGTCGAGTCGAAGCAACGCGTCGTGGAGAACATGGCGCCGGTGCTCACCATGGTCTTCACGCCGCTGTTCGCGGTCATGTTGATCATCGCCGCCCTCGTCTACGCCTTCACTGGACTCAGAGGCGCGTTCGACCGGGAGCTCCTTAGCGTGTTCGACCTCTTGATGGTGGTGGTCCTCGGGCTCGTCCTGTACGGGATGTCCGCACGGGACCCGTCGCAGGGGCCGGGGTGGATGGACCGGATCCAACTGGTCGCTGTCGTCAGCGCGCTCGTGCTCGACCTGATGGTGCTCGGCGCGATGCTCGCCCGGATCGGCGAGCTCGGGTTCACCCCGAACCGGACCGCGGCACTCGGCCTCAACCTGTTGCTGCTGGTCAACCTGGCCGGGACCGCATGGCTGTCGGCGCGGTTCCTCACCGGGCGCAGCACCTTCCACCGGCTCGAACGTTGGCAGACCACCTACCTACCGGTCTTCGCCCTCTGGGCCGCCACGGTCGTAGTCATCCTCCCGCCACTGTTCGGGTTCAACTGACCGCATCGACCTGGATCACCCCGAACCCGATGAAAACCGCGGCGCAAGACGTCCCGAGAATCGATGTCCGAGTGCACCTGCCCGAGTTTCAGACGCTTGTACCGGCAGCAGTCCTCGATCTGGCCCGATAGAAGTCGGGGGGCTCATCTCGTCTCGAGCTCGAGACCCGGAAGTAACCGGCTTACCGACTTTCTCAACTTCCACTCGCTTCCGAGACATGCAATGCTCCCAGCGCTTGGCTACAAGTCCGTGGTGACCAGAGGCCCCGCTCGGCCTCTCTCGCCTCCCGCGCTAGCTTTTGAAACAGCAGGCTATGTCTGACATCGGGCTGATAAGTGTACGGTGAGCTTAGACCCCAATGGTGGTACCCAAAACGGCGATCCGAAAGTACTGAGTGATTAGGGATGAATCCGCTGATAAGGCAAGGGTAATTCCATCTATGGTTCGCGAAGCTGTTCCTATCTTGCGTCCTGACGACGACAGCCTGGCGCGCTTACGACGGCATTCTGGGGCGATCGGACGAGAGGAGAATCAGTGGCACACGCGACTGCCATCCACGTGCAAGGCACCAAAGAAGACTTCCACAAACTCGACGAGGCCGTCTCGAAGGGGCCGATGCCGCCAGAGGGCCTCTTGATACACCTCGTTCGTCCGTCGGAAGAGGGCTTCGAGGTCCTCGACGTCTGGCGCCAGGGTCGCGATGCAGAGACTTTCCTTAAGGAGCGACTGGAACCCCTGCTCAAAGACCTAGATCTAACCTTCAGCCGCGTAGACGGAAACAACGTCTGGGGCATGGCCCGGACGTTGAGTGGCAATCACGGTTCACCAGCACAGGTTTCTGGCGACCATAGCCCGCTGGCGTCGGCACGCGCCTGCCGCTGCAGGGATAGGAAAAGCGCCGAGTGGCGCACGGAAGGGGGGTAGGTGTACGCGTGCGCATAGCCGTTGATCACCAGCCTCGCGTTGGCCATCTCGGCTTCGAGATAGACGTAACGCAACAACCTGCCGTAGGCGTCGGTCTCCTCGACGTCCTTCACCAGCCGAACCCTCTCACCTTCGAGGAGGGCGGTTGTGGCCGCCGACGCCTCCTTCCCGAAGCATTCAACCGGTGATCCCGGTTTGACCGATTCAGGCGTGTCGATACCGATGAGACGAACGCTGTAGATCCCGTTCAGGCCGGCGCTTCCCGCACCAGGGCCGTCCATGCGATCGGTGATGCGTACCTCCACGGTGTCACCGTCGATCACCCGCACCACAACCGCGGCTTCATATCCCCCCGGCTCCCGGCTCAACGTAGCGGGCGCCTGCCGCGTCAGGAGCACCCGGTGTCCGCCACAGCCGGCGAGTGCCAGGGCCACGGCCAGCAGTGTGACGAGAGGGCGGGGTCTCATGACGAAAACGTTAGGCGACGGGGGTGGACGCCCGGTGAGCACCACCACTTTTCCGGCGCCGCTCGCGGCCGGACGACGGCGCGGTCCGGGTCCTCGGCCCTCGCTTCCGACGAGCGCAGCAGCAGCAGCTATCCTCCGGTGGTTGTAGCCACCTGGCACAACGACTGGGGTGGTAGACACCTGGGAATTTGCGTAAATCGGTACATGGTGGCTCGTTTTCCCTGTATGTTTCACCTTACTGATGACGCTCCGTGATTAGAGAAGGCTGCGTCGATTAGAGGGAGAGGGGGCCCAGTGGCTGAGATCGAGTTCGAAAAGGTGAGCAAGAGCTTCGGGGAAGGTGAACCCGCGGTTGACGAGCTCGACCTTGAGATCAAAGACGGGGAGTTCATGGTGCTCGTCGGCCCGTCTGGTTGCGGAAAGTCAACCGCGCTGCGCATGGTCGCCGGACTCGAAGCCATAACGGGCGGCGAGGTCAAGATCGGTGGACGAGTCGTCAACGAGGTGCCGCCCAAGGATCGGGACATCGCAATGGTGTTCCAGAACTACGCGCTCTACCCGCACATGACCGTCTACGACAACATGGCCTTTGCGCTCAAGCTGGCCAAGGTGGACAAGGGCGAGATGGACAGGCGGGTCAAGGAAGCGGCGAGCGTCCTCGGTTTGGATGAGTTTCTCGAGCGCAAGCCCAAGGCGCTATCCGGAGGTCAGCGGCAGCGTGTGGCGATGGGACGTGCGATCGTCCGGGAGCCGCAGGCATTCCTGATGGACGAGCCCCTGTCGAACCTCGACGCTAAGCTGCGCGTCCAGATGCGCAGTGAGATCGGGCGGATTCAGGATGACCTCGGCGTCACGACCATATACGTGACCCACGACCTGGTCGAGGCCATGACGATGGGCGATCGCGTCGCGGTCATGAGAAAAGGGAAGCTTCAGCAGGTGGGGACCCCCACGGAGCTGTTCCTGACCCCGCTTAACCTTTTCACGGCGGGCTTCATCGGCAGCCCCGCTATGAACTTCCTGACCAGCCCTCTCCACAAGGACGACGGAAGTTATGCGATCGACATCGGCGGCCAGTCCATCAGGATCGCCGAAGATACCGCCAAGGAGAAATCGGACCTCGCCAAGTACGACGGCAAAGAGATAATCGTGGGCATCCGGCCCCAGGACTTCCAGGACGCGTCTCTGACCGACAAGGACGTCACGGGTTGTTCGTTGAAGTCGAAGATCGACCTGGTCGAGGTGCTCGGCACCGAGACACTGGTCCACTTCAATGTCGATGCACCCATACCTGCGACCGAGGAAATGAGAGAGCTTGCTGCAGAAAGCGGCCAGGAGGACGCCGTCGAGAAGCAGGAAGAGAACGCCTTCGTGGCTCAATTGGACCCGAAGACCCAGGTCAAGCGCGGCGACGAGGTCGATCTCTTTGTCGACACGGCTCAACTCCATTTCTTCGACCAAGAGACAAGCCAGGGCATCTATGGGGACGGGACCCGCTAAGACGCAACCAGGCGGGCAAACGGGACAAGGGGGATTGCGTATGACGGCAAGGATCGGGAACGGCCGGTCGCGTGCGGTAACGCGCCGTAAGTTCCTGAAGACCACAGGCGCGGGCGTGGCAGGGGCCACCCTTCTGGGCACCGGAGCCTGCGCCGGCTTTACTCCGAGCGTCGAGGGAAGCGCCGGTACTCTCGTTTTCACCCACGGCCCCGACGACTCGGGCAACAAGACGAAGTGGATCGACAAGTTCAATGAGGAGCAGAAGGGCAAGATCGTTGTGGAGTACCGGGAAATGCCGGCAGACACCGGCCAGTACTTCGACAAGATGCGCACCGAGTTCCAGGCCGGCGGAGGGACGACAGACGTCATTGGCGGCGACGTCATCTGGCCGGCACAGTTCGCCGCCAACGGCTGGATCATGGAGCTGTCCGAGGTGTTCACCGAGGAGCGGCAGGCGGACTTCCTCGAGGGACCACTGGCGAGCGGCAAGTTCGAGGGTGGTATCTACGGCGTCCCCTGGTACGCGGACGCCGGAATGCTCTGGTACAGGAGGGATCTCCTCAAGAAGAGTGGGTTCGACGATCCGCCCGAGACCTGGGACGAGCTGATGGAGATCGCCGCCAAGGTTCAGTCCGAATCCGGGCTTCTCTACGGCTATGTGGGGCAGGGCAGCGAGTACGAGGGCGGTGTCTGCAACGGCTGCGAGTTCGTCTGGAACGGCGGCGGCGAGATCCTCGACCCGAACGATCCCACGAACATCATTATCGACAGCCCCGAGTCGCTTCGGGGCCTCGAAGCCGAGGCCTTGCTGGTTTCGGAAGGCATCACGCCGCTGGCGATGGCGACCTACAAGGAGACGGAATCACTTACCGCCTTCAAGAACCAGGACGCGGTGTTCCTGCGCAACTGGCCGTACACCTATGCAGAGATCGGCGACCCCGCGACCGGATCCACCTTCGACCCGAAAACGGTCTACGACCAGGTTGGCGTCGCGGCGATCCCGGTTTCCGAAACAGGAAGCAAAAGCTTCCGCTGCCTCGGGGGTTGGAGCTTCCTGATCAACAATTTCTCGACCAAGAAGGAACAAGCCTGGGAGTTCATCCAGTACATGACCAGCCCCGAGGCGCGCGAATTCTTTGCCATCAACGAATCGAACCTGCCTCCGGAGAAGTCGTTCTACGAGGACAAGGCTCTGCTGAAGAAGCAACCCCTGCTCGAGGTCGCCGGGGCTGCCGTCGCCGCCACCAAGCCGCGTCCGGTTCACCGTTTCTACTCGGACATGTCGCTGAAAATGGCAGAGGAGTACAACGAGTCACTCAAGGGAGAGACCGAACCACAAGACGCGATCGTGACCCTGCAGGACCAGCTCAGCCGGATAGCACAAACAAAGACGGGCTAGCAACGGTGAAGACCCCGGCCTCCGCTCTCACCCAGACACACAACCTAGAAGGGACGGTTTAGCGTATGGCAGTCGCAACCGGAGCACGGGCTCGAAAGTCGGCTAAGCCCAAGAGGGCGGGGGTCTTTTCCCGCCTCAAAGGCGACTTCGCCAATCCCGAACGCCGCACGGCTTACTACATGGTGGCGCCGGTCTTGCTGCTCGTCCTTCTCATCGGCTTGTGGCCCGTCACCTATGCGATCTATCTCAGCTTCCTGAAGATCCTCCCCGAGACCGCGCCCTCCTTCGTGGGACTCCAGAACTACATCGACATGTTCTCGGACCCCACTTTCCGCGGCGCCGTGCTGAACACCGCGGTCTTCACGGTCCTCAGCGTTGTGCTCGAGTTCGTGTTCGGCATCGGAATCGCCCTGGCGCTCAACCGCGGATTTGCCGGGCAAGGGAGCGTCCGCGCCATCGCACTCGTTCCGTGGGCCTTTCCCACCGTCGTGTCTGCGGTCATGTGGCGCCTGATGTACCAACAACAGGGCGGGATCATGGCCTACATCGCACTGAAGCTGAACCTCATTGCAGGGCCGATCCTTGCAAGCGAGCAGGCAACTCTCTTCGCCGCAGTCATAGTCGATGTATGGAAGACGACTCCGTTCGTCGCCTTGCTGCTTCTCGCCGGCCTGCAGGTGATACCGGCGGATACCTATGAAGCCGCGCGCGTCGACGGGGCAAATGCATGGCAGCAGTTCTCCCGCATCACCCTTCCGCTGCTGAAGCCCGCCATCGCAGTTGCCCTGCTGTTCAGGACTCTGGACGCGTGGAGGGTCTACGATCTCTTCTGGGCCATGAGCGACCGAACCCTCGAATCGTTGTCCACCTACGTGTTCAAGGGAGTGCGCATCAGCCAGGTGGACTTTTCGCTCGGAGATGCAGCCGCGGTGTTCATCTTCTTGACGTCGCTCGTCCTCGCCTTCATATTCCTCAAGGGTCTGGGCACCGAGTCGTCAGGGGGTGGCTGAGATGGGAAAAAGCTTCGAGAATCCGTGGATGAGAATTGCGTTCTATGGAGCCATGGTGCTGTTCGTGCTCATGACCTTGTTCCCCCTCTATTGGGTCTTCAAGATGAGCATCGTCACCCCGGAGGAGCTCTTCAAGACTCCTCCGTCGCTTCTGCCGACAAACCTCGACATAGCCCCGGCGCCCTACTTCTTCACCGCCTACGAGACGGTCTTTGCGGACCCGGACTTCAAGGCGGCCATCGTCAACAGCATCGTCGTGGCCGGGATAACGACCGTGATCTGCCTGACAGTCGGCTCGGTGTGCGCCTATGCGCTGGCGCGCATCAACTTCGTCTTCCGGACGCCGATCCAGGCCTTCATCCTTGCGATCAGCTTCTTCCCGGCGGTTGCAATCATTGCGCCGCTGTTCCTGCAGTTCCAGACCTTCGGCATCATCGGAACGTACTGGGCGATGATCATCCCGGACATCCTGTTCGCCCTTCCGCTGACGGTGTTCCTGCTGCTGGCTTATTTCCGTGAGTTGCCGGCGGGCCTCGAAGAAGCGGCGAAAGTAGACGGCGCCAACATCTGGCAGGCGTTCTTCAGGATAACCATCCCGCTCTCGGCACCGGGGGTCGTCACGACCGCGATTCTGACCTTCATCTTTGCCTGGAACGAGTTCCTGTTCGCCAACACGTTCGCGCTCGACATAACGACGCAGCCGGCAACGGTGGTCATTCCGCAGTTTGCCACCACCTACACGACCGACTTCGGTGCGCAGGCTGCGGCCTCGATCGTTGTGACGCTTCCCCTCGTGGCGCTCGTGTTGATCTTCCAACGCCGCATCGTCTCCGGACTAACGGCGGGCGCCGTCAAATAACCTCAGGCGACCCGAGTGGGTGACAGGTGTGAACTGATATTCGCATCAGTCACCCGCTCGGCTCGCTCAGCGTCGGGTGAGACGCCAGCTTCGCACCCGAAAAGGCGGCATCGAAGGGTCCGGTTCGCCGACGCGATCCTCCAGCAGGTTCAGCTCGGAGTGCAGGGCCCAGCCCTCGGGAGCCGTGATCTCGGCGCGCCCGCGCGCCCCCTGGGGTTCATAGACGCGCAGCACCAGATCATCGGAGTCCTCGCACACCTTGAGCGCACCCAAGCCGAGCGACGGGCCCCCGACCCCCAACACCTGATGTGACGACCCGGCCCCCGCAAAGACCGAACGCGCCGCCAGCGGCCGGTTGAGATCCTCCGCCTCCATGAGCACTCCCCCCTCCAGCCATCCGCCGGCGTGGGGATACAGCGCGTAAGTGAACGTCTGCGTCCCTTCGTCGGCCAGCGGATCCGGGTAGGTGGGGCTCCGCAGCAAGGTGATGCCGATCTCGTTGTGGAGCGCGTGGTGTCCGTACTTGCCGTCGTTGAGCAGCGCCACGCCGTAGCCTGACTCCGACAGATCGACGAATCGATGCGCAGGGACTTCGAACTTGGCTGCGTCCCACGAGGTGTTGCGGTGCGTCGGCCGCTCGACCACGCCGAAGGCGGTCTCGAAGGTGGCGCGTTCGGAGCGCAATGCCAATGGGAAGCGCGCCTTCAACAACCAGTGGCGGTCGTGCCAGTCGAGCGTGGTCTTGATCTCGAGGCGCGCCGAGTTGGACCACAGCCGGAGGTCCTGGGTGAGGGTGCTGTTCCTGAAGCGTCGCCGGATGCGGACGGACGCCCGGTGGGGGCCGGATTCGATCACGTCGACCGATTCGAGATCGGATATCTCGATCCCCTGTTGGACGTAGTCGGCGTCGACCTCCCAGGCGTCGAAGGCTCGCGGCTTGTCCACGTAGGCCCACAGCTGATTCCCCCGGTCCGCCAGCACCTCCCGGTCACAGAGCTTGTCGAAGACGCTCGTGATGGTCCCGTCCGACCCGAGCTCGACCCGCAGGAAGTCGTTGGCGATGTGTTCGGGCGCCACCTCGAGAGCACCCGAGAAACCCGGTTCGACCACCACGGCCGCCCCGAGCGCCGGCACCGAGGTCTGTGCCGCGAGGACCTGTCCACCCTCCACGGCCTGGCCCCCGGGAAGCTCGTAGGCAGCTTCGATTCTCACGGGACGCGCCGACAGATCCGGGTTCACCGCCAGCACGGCCGGCCGCTCACCCGGTTCGACGACGCGGTCGCCAAGTGCCTCCACAGACGCTTCGATCAAGCGGCCTGCAACTTCGACCACCCCGGACAGCTCCTCCTCGGCGGTGACGTAGACCTCTCGGATGCTCGAGCCGGGAAGGATGTCGTGAAACTCGTTGCGAAGCACCACCCGCCAGAGATCCACGACCGACTCGGGGGTGTCGCCCCCAAGCAGCAAGTTCATGCCGGCGATGGCTTCGGCGGCGACGAGATCGCGCTCGGCGCGCCGGTGAAGGTATTTGGTGCGCCCCTGGGTGGTGTAGGTGCCGCGATGAGATTCGAGGTAGAGCTCACCAACCCAGGTGGGGACGTCGTTGTCCGCTATAGCTTGTCTCGCCGAGCTGTAGAAGTCCGACACCTTTGTGAACCGGAGCTTGGGCAGCGCGGGGAAGACACCGAGAACCCGCACCTTCTCGAGCATCTCCTCGGTCGTGCCGCCTCCGCCGTCCCCATAGCCGATGGCGAGCAGCGTCTCGGGATAGTGGGTCTTTCCCCGGTAGTTGCGCCAGGTCGGCACGGTTGCCGACGGCCCGGGGTCACCGTTGTAGCCGCCCACCGGGTTCCAGAACTGATGTCCGAGCACGCGGCTCCCGTCGATCCCCTCCCACCAGAAGAGGTCGTGCGGGAACTTGTTGGTCTCGGCCCAGTTCATCTTGTGGGTGAAGAAGTTTCCGATGCCCGCCTGGGAGAGAAGTTGGGGGAGCGCTCCGGTGAATCCGAAGCAGTCCGGCAGCCACGCAACCGTATGCCGGTGCCCGAAGTGGCGTTCGAAGAAGCGCTGGCCGTAGAGCAGCTGACGAACCAGAGACTCCCCGGAGGGCAGGTTGAGGTCGGGCTCGACCCACATCCCACCGATGGGCTCCCACTGGCCAGCGGCTGCCTTGGCCTGAATGCGCTCAAACAGCTCGGGTTCGTCTTCTCGCACGTACTCGTAGGCCTGCGCCGTCGACTGGTTGAAGATGAACTCTGGAAAGCGCTCCATCAGGGCGACCGCCGTGTGATAGGTCCGCCGTGCCTTCCGCCGCGTCTCATCGAGCGGCCACAACCATGCGAGGTCGAGGTGGGCATGACCCGTCAGGGCGACCTCGCCGGCCTCGGGGTAGCGCAACCGCAGCGCGTCGAGGTCGGCGTCGAGACGGTCGGCGGCGCGGGTCAGAGCCGTTCTCTGTTCGTCGGTAAGCCCGGCGGGGTGAGCTTCGAGGTCCGGCGGAGGCTCCCAGATCTCGAGCATCTGCCGGCTCTTAGCGCTACGGGCGAGGTACTCGGGGGTGTCGGTCGGCCACTCGATGGAGGCAAAGGCGCGTTCCGCGCAATCGAGCAGCGAGGGGACGATCTCGCCGGGCGCCAGCACGCGCGCCGCCTCCTGCAACAGCAACAGTGTCCGTTCGAGGCGTTCGAGCGCGGCATCGGGCCATGTGAGCGCGGCGCGGGCCAGGCGCGCGTCCCGATTGGGAACTCCGAGGGGGAGGCGCGCCACCGCCTCGCACGACACCGAAAAGACGGCTCCCGAGAGCGGATACCGTCCGTGATAGGGATCGAGGCCAAAGGACTCTTTTCCGCCATCCGCATAGGCGATGACGATCAGGCCCTCGCCGCCGAGGTCGAGATCCAGACGGGCTTCGTCCACGGGCCAGTCCTCGGGGACCTGCACCTCGGGATGTTCGAAGTAAGACACGCCTTCGAGCTTGGGCCACGGCGCGCCGAGTGCAAGCGCCTCGCCGTTGAAGCTCCACCCGTCCAGGCTCACATAGCCGCGATCCCGCCAAAAAGCCAGCTCGTCAGTGCGCACCTGCAGTCGGTGCAACCGTTGCTCGGTCGTCAGGCTCAAAGCCCTACGCCTCCCCTAGTGCGTTGCGCTTGATCACTTCGGCGTACCAGCGAGCGCTCTGCTTGGGTGTGCGGGTCTGAGTGCCGTAATCGACGAACACGAGACCGAAGCGCTTCGAGTACCCAAACGACCATTCGAAGTTGTCCAGGAAAGACCACACGAAGTAACCGCGCAGGTTGACGCCATCCTCGATGGCCGCATGAGCCGCCCGAAAATGCCCATCCAGGAACTCCACTCGCTCATGATCGTCCACACCGCCCTCGGGGTCGACGTAATCGTGGAAGGCGGCGCCGTTCTCGGTGATGTAGATCGGCAGCTTCGTGTACTCGGAGTCGAGGCGCTTCAACAACGAAGTCATCGTTGCGGGTTCGATGGGCCATCCCATTGCAGTGGTATTGCCCTCGGGAGGCAGTACGACAAAGCCTCGGTCAGGGTCGCTCGGGTCCCCTGCGACGCGGTTGCCGAAGTAGTAGTTCACTCCGAGCCAATCGATCTCGGTCGAGATCGTCTCGAGGTCACCGTCATGGACGAACGAGAAGTCGCTCACCGGCCCGTAGTGCTCGATCATGTCCTGCGGGTAGCTGCCGCGAAAGATCGGGTCCAGGAACAGACGGTTGGCGTTGCCGTCGACCCGGGCGGCCGCCCTCTCATCGGCCGGATCGTCACCCGCGGCGCGAGCCGGCGTCAGGTTGAGGGTGATCCCCAGCTTGGCATCGCCCGAACCGATCGAGCGCATGGCTTCGACGGCGCGTCCATGGGCGAGCAGAAGATGATGAGTGGCGGCCAGGGCTTTGGCCTCGTCGGCAATGCCCGGGGCATGCTTGCCGCTGCCGTAGCCCATCCACGCTGCGACCCAAGGCTCGTTCAGGGTGAGCCACATGGGCACCTGGTCCCCCAGCGCCTCGTAAACGATTGCGGCATAGTCGGTGAAGCGTCCGACGATCTCGCGGTCCGGCCATCCTCCCGCATCCTGCAAAGGCTGGGGCAGATCCCAGTGATACAGGGTCAGGCAGGGAGTGACCGATCGCCGGTTGAGACCGTCCACCAGCCGGCGGTAGTAATCGAGGCCCGCCTGGTTGACCGCGCCGCTGCCCTCGGGTTGGACCCTCGGCCAGGCAACCGAGAACCGGTACGCCCGCAGGCCCAATTCGGCCAGGAGGTCCAAGTCGGCGTCGAGCCGATGGTACTGGTCGTCGGCGATGTCACCGGTGTCGCCATGCCACGTCTTGCCCGGTGTATGGCTGAAGGTGTCCCATATGGACGTCCCGCGCCCGTCTTCGGTCGCCGCCCCTTCGACCTGGTATGACGCAGTGGCGGAGCCCCACAAGAACCCGTCTGGAAATGTCACCTGCACTGGACCAGCTCCCTCCCATCAGTTTCGAGGGTCTCAATCGTTGGGTTGGCTCGGCCACCCTTACACCGAAAGCATCGTGCGTCACTCTCGAGCCGTATCCACGGTGGCCCAACGGCTCCACAAGACGCCAATCCCAAACAGGGCGGCGGCTACACGCTTGAAGTCGAGGCCCTTTACCGCTATCGTAGTAGTAGGTTACATCTGGTGATGGCATGAATATTTCGAGAGGAGTCGCGTTCTCGGGACTGGTGGGAGTGGTGTTACACCGGGTCGGCCTGATCTCCGGGATGCTTGCCTTCCGACCCTGCCCGGCGTTCCTCGAAAGCTCCCCTTCACCCATTTCAGGATGTCGCTTCGCCGGCTTGTCGCCCCAGGGCGCCCAACATTATTGGAGGAAGACATGACGAAGAACGCGAGCAGGACCGGAAACGCCATGGACCGTCGAGACTTTCTCAGGTTGACCGGGGCGGGGGTCGCCGGCGCCGCGCTTCTACCCGCGTGCGGAGGGTTCAGCGGAGAGTCGGAAGGGTCGGGATCGGGCAAGCTCATCATCTCCCACGGTCCCGACACGGTCCTTGCCGAGTTAATCCCGAAACAGCTGGAGGACTTCAACAAGCAGCACAAGGGCGAAATAGAGGCCATCTTCCGTCCGATGGGCGAGGATTACTTCGATCAGTTGCGGACGCAGTTCCAGGCGGGCGGCGGCGACATCGACGTAATCTCCGGCGATGTCATCTGGCCCGCCCAATTTGGCGCCAACGGCTGGATCGACGATCTGTCGGACAAGTTCACAGAGGAGATGCAAGCGGGCTTTCTCGAGGGACCGCTGGGGGCCAACAGCTACCAAGGAGCGGTGTATGGAGTTCCCTGGTTCACGGATGCGGGGATGCTCTACTACCGCGCCGACCTGCTGGAGAAAAGCGGCTTCTCGCAGCCGCCGAAGACCTACGACGAGCTCTTCAGCATGGCCAAGAAGATCCAGGCCGACGAGGGGTTGAGGAACGGCCACGTCTATCAGGGGTCCAATTACGAGGGCGGGGTGGTTAACGGGCTCGAGTACATCTGGGCTCACGGAGGGGAGGTCCTTGATCTGAGCGACCCCACCAAGGTCATCATCGACAGCCCCGAGGCGGCGGCGGGGCTCGCGACCCAGCGGGCGACGGTGGAGGAAGGGATCTCGCCGGAAGCGATCGTCACCTTCACGGAGGCGGAATCAGACGCCGCCTTCACCAACGGCGACGCCGTGTTCATGCGCAACTGGCCCTACGTCTTCGGCATCGTTCTCGCCGGGGATGTGAAGATCAAGATGAACCAGATGGGAGTTGCCCCGCTTCCGGCCGGGGAGGGGGGAAGCCAGGGCTTCAGCACGCTCGGCGGATGGAACCTGTTCATCAACTCCGCGAGCGACAAGAAGGACGAGGCGTGGGAGCTCATCAAGTTCCTGTCGAGCCCCGAGGCGGTAAAGTTCAGAGCGATCGAGGGCTCCTACTTGTCCCCCCTGAAGGAGACCTATGACGACAAAGAGGTGACGTCCAAGGTTCCCGTTTACCCAGTTGCCGCGCAGATCACCGATCAGATCAAGCCGCGGCCCGTGTCCGAGTTCTACGGGGACATGACCCTCGAGATGGCCGAGGAGTTCAACAACTCCCTAAAGGGTGAGACAAGCCCCGAGGATGCAGTTGCCACGCTCCAGGAATCAATGCAGAGCATCATCGACAAAGGCACGTCGTAGGCTTCCATACGGCTGTCGGGGAGATCCTGCATGGCTGAGAGCGCCCGCGTCGGCACAGGGGCCCGCCCTTCGGGAGGGTTCGTGCTGGGGCCGCTGCGGACACTCAAGAACGAGTTCACCGACAAGGAGCGGCGGCTCGCCTATATCCTCGTCACCCCCGCGCTGGTGATTATCCTCGCCATCGCCCTCTTCCCGCTCCTCTACGCCATCTGGTTGAGCTTCCAGGAGATCATCATCAACCAGTCGAGCTCCTTTGTGGGTCTCCAGAACTACGCGGAGATGCTCCAGGACCCGGAGTTCCACAGCGCGCTGAGGAACACGACCGTTTTCACCGTCCTGAGCGTCAGCCTCGAGCTCGTGGTCGGCATGGCCGTAGCGCTGGCACTCAGCCGCGTCTTCAAGGGCAGAGGCATAGCGCGCGCCACCGCTCTCGCCCCGTGGGCCTTCCCCCCGGCGATCGCGGCGGTTATGTGGCGGCTCATGTTCCAGGACCAGGTTGGAGGCGGGATCGTGGCCTACCTGATCAAGTCGTCGGGTATCTACACCCACCCGATTCTCGGTAACGACGCTGCTCTCATCGGGGCCGCCGTCCTGGTCGACGTGTGGAAGACGACTCCGTTCATGGCGCTGCTGCTGCTCGCCGGCCTGCAGGTCATACCCCAGGACGTGTACGAGGCCAGCAAGGTCGACGGAGCGAGCTCGTGGCAGCAATTCTGGAAGGTTACGCTCCCACTGGTAAAACCGGCCATGCTGGTCGCGCTTCTGTTCAGAACGCTGGATGCGTGGCGGGTCTACGACCTCTTGTGGGTCATGGGCAACCGCCAGCTCAACTCTCTGTCCGTCTACGTCTACAACGGAGTGAAGATCAGCCAGCTGAACTTCTCCCTGGGCAACGCGGCCGCAGTCTTCGTCTTTCTGAGCTCGATCGCCATCGCGTTCGTGTTCATCAAGGTTCTCGGAACACGAGCAGTGGAGTAGGAAGAGACATGGGCGGCAAGTTCGAGACCAGGTGGGGAAAGATCGTCTTCTACGTCCTCATCATCCTGTTCGTGCTGATGACCATATCGCCGCTCCTGTGGATGGCGAAGATGGCGCTCGTGAGCCAGGCGGAGCTCGATGCCTATCCGCCAACGATCCTGCCGCGGAGCTTGGACCTGACCTCTTTCAAGACCATCTTCGGCGACGATCGCTTTCGCGCCGGTCTAATCAACAGCGTGGTTATCGCGGGGGCCACAACGGTGATATGTCTCTCCGTCGGCTCGATCGCCGCCTACGCGCTGGCGCGACTCAAATTCGGTTTGCGCGGTCCCGTGCTGAGCCTGATCCTGGCGGTAGCGTTCTTCCCGGCGGTCGCGATCATCGCGCCCCTGTTCCTGCAGTTCAGCAACTGGGGATTAGTCAATACGTATCAATCCATGATCATCCCGGACGTCCTCTTCGCGTTGCCGCTTACCGTCTACTTGCTCGTCGCCTATTTCCGCGAGCTTCCCCTGGACATCGAGGAGGCGGCCAAGGTCGACGGGGCGGGGCCGATGCAGACCTTTTTCAGAGTCACGCTTCCGCTCTCGATCCCGGGGGTCGTCACCACAGGCCTGCTGTGCTTCATCTTCGCGGCAACCGAGTTCCTGTTTGCAAATACCTTTGCCTTTGATTCCACCACGCAGCCGGTCACCGTGATCATCCCGCAGTTCGCCACGCAATACAGAACCGACTACGGGGCCCAGGCCGCGGCCTCGATGGTCGTGACGATCCCCCTGACTCTCCTCGTCCTGGCGTTCCAACGCCGGATCGTCTCCGGCCTCACGGCGGGGGCGGTGAAGTAGGCATCGCGGCGTGCTCTCTTGGAGGACCAACCGGCCAGAGGCGGATCGAAGCCTTTCAGCGCATCGGCTACTCGAACGACGATGGGCGCCGTTCTCGTCCATCCGGCCGGCCGGGCCCCGCTCCCCCGCTCCTGGGATCGGGCATCGCCCAGCTGTCGGCCGCGACCACTCGACCCCCGAGTCGGGATTCCTCCGCCGCAAAGGCCATGAAGTGACTGTCCAGGGATTCGGCGAGAGAGGTCGCGGCTTCTTCTAGCCTCTCACCGGCGCTTCCGCGACGCGCTCTCTCGACGAAGGCGCGCATGAGGCCCTCGTCTCCCCCGGCATGGCCCACCTCGGCCGGGACGTGCACCGTCTTGCTCGTGAACCAAGTCTGAAGATCCTGTTCCCGCCCGGACCCGGCCGGCCGGGGACGAGGGGGCGCCGCCTCGAAAGTCCGCAGCTCGATCTCACCGCTCTCGAGGTGACCGCGAATCTCCCCCGAGCTGCCCATGATCTTGAGCGTCCTCGTGTTCTCCGACGTCGCGGCACACACGCTCAAGGCGGCAGTCACCCCATTGGCAAACGCCACGTTCACCACCTGATGATCGACGACATCATTGTCACACCGGTAGACACAGCGCCCGTACGGCCCGTGCCGCAGTGCCTCGAGCAGCGACTCACGGCCGGTGTCCTCGCTCAGGACGGTCACGGGCCAGCCGTCGTATCCGGCCAGTCCATCCACGTAGAACGTGACCGCATTGAAGGGACAGGTCTCATATACCGGGCATCCTTCGATGCACCGCTCCGGCGCGCCGCTCGGAGCCCGATCCTGCCTGAACAGAGTGAGATCGCCAAACGAACTGATTTGCTTCCATGGAGAGCCCACCAGCCACCGCAGCATGTCCATGTCGTGGCACGCCTTGGCGAGGATCATCGGGCTCGAACCGGCAGAGCTCCCCCAATTGCCCCTGACGTAGCTGTGAGCGAAGTGCCAGAAGCCGATGTTCTCTGCCCACTGAATGGAAACGAGATGACCTATTCGGCCGCCATCGACCATCTCTTTGATGCGGCGGAAGAAGGGTGTGTAACGAAGCACATGAGCGACGGTGACGCTGCCTGATACCCGTGCAGCCGCACCGGCAAGCCGGAGCACTTCCTCTTTGGTAGGGGCGATTGGCTTTTCGAGGAGGATCTCGTAGCCGAGTTCGAGCGCCCTCAACGCCGGCGCAACGTGTAGCCGGTCCGGGGTCGCGATCACGACGGCATCGATGTTCCGGGCTCGATCGAGAAGCTGCTCCCAGGAGGCGAAGCTGGCCTCTGGTGGCACCTCGTGAGCCTCGCAGAAGCGTCTACGGCGCGCCTGGGAGGGATCCGCTACAGCTACAACCTGAGCCTCACGGGGATGACTGCGACAATAGCCGGCGTATTGCCTGCCCCTGTCGCCCGCTCCCAGGATGCCGATCTTCAACGCCGGGTCACCTTTAGTCATCGGCTACCGTACGCGTCCCCGTCCACAGAGATGCTTCCCTCCTCAATTAGGGCCGCAGCGCAGACAAGAGCTTCGACGATGCCGGCTCCCAGGTCATCCGCGCGGGCTGCTCGCCTGTGCTTTCGCAACCATCTCCCTTGGCAGGAACTGCTCGTGAGCCGCAATGAGCTCGTCGCACAGCAGATCGATGTCGTCGAGGGTCATCGACGCGGCTGCATTGGGATCAAGGAACGCGGCGTGCTTGACATGCTCGGTGCTCTCCTCGAGCGCCGCTCGAACGGTGAGCTCGACCACGTTGATGAAGGTGCGATTGAGCGCCGCCAGCTGCACCGGCAGCGCTCCGATGTGGACCTTGTGGAGACCCGCTCCATCCACCAGGCACGGGATCTCGATACAGCAATTCCGGGGAAGGTTCTCTATCTCTCCGGTGTTGCGCACGTTGCCGTAGATCACCTGCTCCGTGCCGGTTTCCATGGAATGAATGATCAAAGACGCGTATTCGAGGCTTCGTTCAATCTCGAACCCCTCACCGCGTTTAAGGGCCCGCTTCACTCGATCGTACTCCGCAAGATTCCCCTCGCTACGGCGGACGTATTCGTCGATGGGGACACGAAAGCGCTCGACCGCCTCATCGTGACGCATGAACCACGGCACGTACTCGGCGGCGTGCTCACTAGACTCGGTAGGGAAAAAGCCGAAACGGCGGTAGATCTCGACCCTGACCTTGCGCGCCAGCTCCGGGTCCCTTTCTATCACCTCGTCGAGCAGGGGGTAGAGATCGCGCCCGGCTCGCACGAACTCGAGTATGAATGCCTGATGGTTCAACCCGGCTGCGAGGAAGCTCACCTCCTCGTAGGGCACACCGACGTAGGCGGCAAGCTGGCGGGTGGTGTGTTGCACGGAGTGGCATAGGCCGACGACGTTCTGGATAGGGCTGCCCTCGTAGACGGCCCAACACAGGATCGCCATCGGATTGGTATGGTTGAGCAGCCATGCCCCGGGACAGACCTGGGCCATGTCGGAGGCGATGTCGAGCATCACAGGGATCGTCCGGAGGCCTCTGAAGATGCCGCCAATGCCGAGTGTGTCCGCGATTGTCTGCCGCAGCCCATACCGCTTTGGGATCTTGAAGTCGAGCAGCGTGGCAGCGTGGCCTCCGACTTGGATCATGTTTATTACGTAGTCGGCCGCGTCGAGGCAACGCCTGCGGTCGAGGTGCGACTCGATCGAGGCCGAAGCGCCAAGAGCTTGATTGGTCCAGCGCGCCACCGCCTCCGAGGTTTCTAGTCGGCCGGGATCGATGTCGTGAAGCGAGATCGTAGCGTCGGCTATTTCGGGGAACGAAAGGATGTCCCCGAGCAGATTCTTGGTGAACTCGATGCTCCCCGCGCCTATGAAAGCAATCTTCGGCATGCCCGCAGGATAACCCGGCTATTCTGGGCTCGAGCTTTGAAGACTTGAGGCTCGGGCGGCGAGTAAGTCGCTGAGAACGAGAATCTCGGGAGTCTCTCAGATTGTTTCGTACCGACAAACCGTGGCCGGCACCGTTAAGTGACCCAAGCACGGCCACGCATCGGAGTGACCGCCGCTTAGGATCGCCGGTTCCCAAAGAGGATCGATCGGGAGGTGCTTGAGTTGAACGGCGGATCGTGGTGGCGCGATGGCGTCCTGTATCAGATCTACCCGCGCTCGTTCGCGGACAGCAACGGCGATGGTATCGGAGACCTCCCCGGGATCACATCGAAGCTCGACTACCTGCAGTGGCTGGGCATAGACGGCCTGTGGCTCAGCCCCACGATGCCGTCACCCAATTTCGATTGGGGCTACGACGTCTCGGATTTCTGCGGCGTCCACCCCGAGCTCGGAACCATGGACGACCTCGATGCCTTGGTGCGAGAAGCCGCCGATCGCAACATCAGGATTCTCCTCGACCTCGTCCCCAATCACACCAGCGACCTGCACGAGTGGTTCATCGATTCCAAGCGTTCCGCGACCTCCGAGCATCGCGACTGGTACATCTGGCGCGATCCGAAGCCCGACGGCTCCCCACCGAACAACTGGCTGAGCGTATTCACCGGGCCCGCCTGGACACTGGACGAGGGCACCGGCCAGTACTACCTCCACAACTTCCTTCCCCAACAGCCGGACCTCGACTGGTGGAACGACGACGTCCGGGACGCCTTCGACGCGATCTTGGGATTCTGGTACGAACGCGGTGTCGCAGGATTCCGCATAGATGTCGCTCACGGCATCGTCAAAGACCGCGAGCTTCGCGACAACCTCCCGGCCACCCCGGAGGACCACCCGCGCGTCAGGCTGATCGGCCAGCAACAGAACTACAATCTGAACCGCCCCGAGGTTCACGATGTCCTCAAGCGCTGGCGCGCGGTCTCGGACGGATACTCTCCGCAGAGGATCCTTGTTGGTGAGACGCTGGTTCTCGACCTCGAGCGGTGGGCCGCTTTCTACGGGAGCGGCACCGACGAGCTCAATCTCGCATTCAATTTCCCGTTCGTCTTCGCGCCTTTGGACGCGCACGAGATGAGCGAGGTCGTCGCTACCACCGAGCATCTTCTGCCTGTCGAGGCGTGGCCGGTCTGGACCGGGACGAACCACGACACGCGCCGTTTTCCGACGCGCTGGTGCAACGACGATCCGGCCCGGGTACGGTGCGCCATGATGATCCTGTTGACCCTGAGGGGGACGCCGTTCCTCTACAACGGCGACGAGATCGGGATGCCTGATACTCACCTGACCCCGGATCAGGTGCTCGACCCCGTCAAGGTCCGAACCGAAGACGGGCTGGGGCGCGACCCCGGGCGCACCCCTATGCACTGGAGCCCGGAGCCCGGCGCGGGATTCACCGGCCCTGACACAAAGCCCTGGCTCCCGTTCGGGGATTACCGCGCCTGTAATGTCGCCGGCCAGCGCAGCGATCCGGACTCCATGCTCAACTTCACGCGCGATCTTATCGCCCTCCGCCGCAGGTTATCCGAGCTCCCCCGCGGCAGCTATGAGCCGCTGGATTCCCCCGAGGGCGTGTGGGTCTGGCGCCGCGGCGACGACGTCACCGTCGCGGTCAATCTGTCCGACCGCAGCCAGGACACTTCCGGCATGGACGGGACCATTGCGATGGGGACGGATCGCGCCCGTGACGGCGACACCGTGACCGGCTCTCTCCATCTCGGACCCTGGGAGGGCGCGATCCTCACCCAGCAACAACCGACCGGCTGAGACGATGTGGGGTCATGGGCCCCCCATCAATCAAAGGGGCTCAAATCACACTCGTTGCGCGTTGGTGATGAAGTTGTAGGGATAGATCTCCGGCGGCTCGCTGACCTCTGTCAGCCTCTGCATCTGCTTGTCGTCGAGCTTCCATCCCGCCGCGCCGAGGTTGTCCTTCAGCTGGTCGGCCTTTCGGGCGCCGACGATGGGCGCGGTCACGCCGTCTCGTTGCAGCAACCAGCGCAACGCGACCTGGGCATAGGACTTGCCGGTTTCCTCGGCCACCTCCCCGACTACGTCGAGGGTCGCCCAGTTGCGCTCTACGGCTCGCTTGTGCCAGTGCTCGGCCTGCCACTCCTCGGCTTTGGCGATGCGCGAGTCCTCGGGCGGCTTCTGGTCCCTGCGATACTTGCCGGTGAGGAAACCGGAGCCGAGCGGGCCCCATGGAATCAGACCGAGCCCGGCCTCGAGCGCCGCATCCCGCACCTCGTAATCGATATTGCGCTCGACCATCGAGTACTGCGGCTGCAACGAGACGAACCTTTCGTAACCTCTTGTGTCGGCCACGTGAACCGTCTGGGCGATCTGCCAACCGGAGAAGTTTGACAGGCCGAGGTAACGGACCTTGCCCTGACGCACCAGATCGGTGAGAGCACCCATGGTCTCTTCGAGGGGAGTTGCCCCATCCCAGGCGTGGATCTGATAGAGATCGATGTAGTCCGTCCCGAGCCGCCTTAGGCTGGCTTCGCATCCCCTGATGATGTGCTTGCGCGAGACACCGACGTCGTTCGGCCCATCTCCCATGGGGAATCGAACCTTGGTCGCCAGGACGATGTCGTCCCGTCTGTCCTTGATCTTACGGCCGGTGATCTCCTCGGAGACCCCGGCCGAATAGACGTCGGCCGTGTCGATGAAATTGCCTCCTGCATCGAGGAACAGATCGACGAGAGCATGGGACTCCCGTTCGTCGATCTCCCGGCCGAAGGTCATCGTCCCCAAGCAAATCTCGGAAACCATCACCCCTGAATGTCCCAAACGCCGATACTCCATACCTGTTGCCTCCCTGTCGGTGATTTATCCGATAACAGTGCCTCCATAGAGGCCAACCTCGGTGCGCCGTCAGATAATCCCTCGTCGCAGGAGTGAGCGACGGGAGGATCATGTGCCTGCTTCTAAGATCACGGTGTGACCCGCATCCTGGCGATAGCCGACGAGGTCGACAAGGTCCTCTATTCCAAAGAGTGCCTGGCGCGCCTGAACCCCGATCTCGTGGTTGCCTGTGGAGATCTCCCGGACGAGTATCTCGAGTACATCGTCACGATGGCCTGCGTCCCCCTGGTGTACGTGCCGGGAAATCACGACCCCGATCTGAGCCCTCGTCGTCCCGAGGAGGAGCTGGCATCGTTCACACAGCCGTTCAGCTTCGACCGGGCGGACCGTGTCACCCCGGGGCCGGCCGGATGCATCAACGCCGACGGGCGCATCGTCGAAGCGGCCGGCGTGGTGATCGCGGGCCTCGGCGGAAGCCACGCCCACAACTTCGGGCCGAATCAATACACCGAGGCCCAGATGCGCCGCCGCACCCTGCGCCTCCTGGTGCGCCACCGGCTCAGGCGAGCATGGAACCGCAAACCCATCGATCTGGTGATCACGCATGCACCTCCCCTGGGCCTGGGAGACGGAGGCGATCTAGCCCACAGGGGGTTCGCCTGCTTTCACCCATTGGTCCGGTCTCTGGCCCCGGAATTCCTCACCCACGGGCACGTCCATCCCTACGGTCAAAAACCCCCGACCCACCACCTGGCGAACACCGAAGTGGTCAATGTCGTCGGCCACCGGCTGCTAGAACTGAGCCGATGAGCTTTCACCCGCTACCGCAGCCGTCCACCTTCGAGAGGGCCCGGCGCAGAGAGGCCTACAGGCGCTTTGCGCGGGCCGTGAAGCGCCGCAAGCCCGGCACCAACGAGCTTCTGCCTCTCGACGAAGTGAGACAGCGCCTGCGCCTGTTCGAGCAGACCTACGTCGGAGTCCGTCCCATCCCCGTGGAGAAGGTCGTGGGGACCGCCGGGCGGTCCCAGGACTTCGATCGCAACTTTCTTCCCCGAAGGCGCGGGGTGAGTGAGCGGTGGAAGCGCGTCGAGCGGGTCTTCCCGGAGGGCGCCTTCCCCCCCATCGTCGTCTATCAGCTCGGTGACTCCTACTTCGTGGTGGACGGCCATCACCGAGTGGCAATCGCCCGACAGCGCGGCATGAGCTTCATCGATGCAGAGATCACCAGGCTGAACACCAGCTTCGAGCTTCCTGCCGACGCTGATATCGGCAGGATCATCCACGCCGAGCAACAGAACCTGTTCATGGCGGAGAGTCACCTCGAACGGGCCCGGCCCGAGGCACTCATCGAGCTCGATCGTCCCGATGGCTACGCCGAGCTTCTCGAGCTCGTGAAGGCGCACGGTTACGACCTGATGCAGGACCGGAGCGAGGTCATGACTCCGGAGGAGATCTCAGGCGATTGGTACGACCACGTGTACCTACCCACGGTCGACGCCATTCATCAGGAGCAGCTGGCCAAGGCCTTTCCGGGCGCTACCGACGGCGACATGTTCCTGTGGATCTATCACCGGCGGCGCAGCCTCTTTCCCGAGCAAGGCAGGATGCGGCTCGAAGACACGGTCCGTGACACGAGCGCCGAGAAGCTCGGGCAGGGGAGGCGAGGAGCCGCGGGCCGGGCGCTGGGGTTGTCGAGATAGGGCCCCGAGCCCGTCTTGTACGATCAGCGCCCCTGCGCCGCCGGTCGTCTCAGGCGAACACAGGGGAAGTCGTCTCGGGATCGATCTCGTAGCGCTTGATCGCCTCTGTGACGACCTCGGGCTTGATGTCCCCGGCCTCGGCCAGCAACGCGAGTGTAGCCACGACGATGTGCTCTGCATCGATCTCGAAATGGCGCCTCAGAGCGGCCCGTGAATCCGAACGTCCGAAGCCATCGGTGCCCAGCGGCAGAAAGCGGGCGGGCACCCAGCGCGCCACCTGGTCGGAGACGGCTTTCATCGAGTCGCAGGCGGCTATGACCGGCCCCTCTTTGTTCTCGAAGCAGCTCGTCACGTAGGGAACCCGCGGCGCCTCCTCGGGATGCAGACGGTTCCAGCGCTCGGCCTCGAGGGCGTCGGCGCGAAGCTGCTGGTACGAGGTCGCACTCCAGACATCCGCGGCCACCTCATGATGCTCCGCCAGGAGCTCCTGGGCGCGCAACACCTCCTGCATGATCGTCCCCGATCCGAGGAGCTGCGCCTTGTGCGGGTGATCGCCCCCGGCCTCGCGAAAGAGATACAGCCCGCGGAGAATCCCGTCTTCGACATCCTCCGGCATCACAGGTTGGCCGTACGCCTCGTTGTAGAGAGTCAGGTAGTAGAAGATGTCCTCTCCAGCGTCCATCATCCTGGAAAGCCCATTGCGGACAATAGCGGCAGTTTCGAACGCGAAGGCCGGATCGTAGGACAGACAGACCGGGTTCGTAGTTGCCAGCAAGAGCGAGTGCCCATCCTGATGTTGCAGGCCTTCGCCGTTGAGAGTCGTACGTCCGTAGGTCGCCCCCAGCAGGAACCCGCGCCCGCGTTGGTCTCCGAACGACCAGATGAGGTCCCCGATACGCTGGAAGCCGAACATCGAATAGAAGATGAAAAACGGAATCATGGGTTCGCCGAGGGTCGCGTAGGAGGTGCCCGCCGCGGTGAAGGTCCCCATCGAGCCGGCTTCGGTGATGCCTTCCTCCATGATCTGTCCCTGCTGCGATTCCCTGTAAGCCAGCAGATGCTCGGCGTCGACCGGCTCGTAGAGCTGGCCGTGCGCGGCATAGATCTTGAACTCGGGAAACAGCGACTCCATCCCGAAAGTGCGCGCCTCGTCAGGGATGATCGGGACGATCCGCTTGCCGACTTTTTCGTCGCGCATAAGCTTGCGCAACAGCCGTACAAACGCCATCGTTGTGGCGACGGGCTGCTTCGATCCCTTGGCGAACTCCGCGTACAAGTCTTCCTTCGGAAGCTCGAGCTTCGAACCAACCACCCTGCGCTCCGGCAAGAACCCTCCCAACGCCTTACGGCGCGCCAGTAGATACTCGACCTCCTTCGAGTCCTTGCCCGGGTGGTAGTAGGGGGCCTCGCCCTCCTGAATCTCCTCGTCCTTGATGGGGAGGTCGAGCCTGTCGCGGAAGACCTTCAACTCCTCCATCGAAAGCTTCTTCACCTGGTGGGTGACGTTGCGGCCTTCGAATGCCCCTCCGAGAGCCCATCCCTTGACGGTCTTCGCGAGGATGACGGTCGGGGCGTCGCTGAGCGCAACCGCCGAGGCATAGGCCGCATGCAGCTTCCGATAGTCGTGGCCGCCTCGCCGCAATCTTCGGAGGTCTTCATCGCTGAGATGGGCACTCAGCTCTTTGAGCCTTGGATCGGAGCCAAAGAAGTGCTCTCTGACATAATCGCCCGATTCGACCGCAAGCTTCTGGAACTCGCCGTCCAGGGTGGTGTTCATCTTGTTGACAAGCACGCTGTCTTTGTCGCGTGCCAACAGGTCGTCCCATTCGCGGCCCCATATGACCTTTATGACGTTCCAGCCGGCGCCCCTGAAGATGGACTCGAGCTCTTGAATGACCTTTCCGTTTCCACGCACGGGACCATCCAGCCGCTGCAAGTTGCAGTTGACCACGAAGGTCAGATTGTCGAGCCCCTCGCGTGCTGCAATCGAAAGCGCTGCCATGGACTCAGGCTCGTCCATCTCGCCGTCGCCCACGAACGCCCACACGTGCTGGTCGGAGGTGTCCTTGATGCCCCGGTGCTGCAGGTACCGGTTGAAGCGCGCCTGATAGATCGCATTGAGAGGGCTGAGGCCCATCGATACCGTCGGAAACTCCCAGAAATCGGGCATGAGCCGGGGATGGGGATAGGACGACAGCCCCTCCCCGAACGCTTCCCGGCGGAAGGTGTCGAGCTTGTCCTCGCCGATGCGGCCCTCGAGAAAGGCGCGCGCATAGATGCCCGGTGTGCCGTGACCTTGAATGAAGACCTGATCGCCCCCGCCGGAATGATCTTTGCCCCGGAAGAAGTGATTGAAGCCGACCTCATAGAGCGAGGCCGCCGACGCGTAGGTCGAGATGTGTCCACCGATCCCGTTGTGCTTCTTGTTGGCGCGCGACACCATCACCGCCGCGTTCCAACGGGTGATCAGACGGATGCGCTTCTCGATTGCCTCGTCGCCGGGGAAGTAAGGCTCCTGCTCGGGCGAGATCGTGTTGATGTAGTTGGTGGACACCATCGAGGGCAGACCAACCTGCCGGCAGCGGGCCTCGTGCATTAGGCGCGACAACAGATAGCGGGCGCGCCCGGGAGAGTGATCGATGACCTGTGCCAGCGCCTCGGTCCACTCAGCGGTCTCCTCCGGATCGATGTCCGGCAACTGATCTTTGAAGACGTCGTACATGTGGCTCACTCCAACCTAGACAGATGGGCCGATACCAGATTAGGGCCAATCGGAGGAATGCCTGACCTCGACCCGGAGAATCCCCCGGAGGCCCAACCTCGTCGCAACACCCTCCGCCCCGGAGGCGCGCGGGCGTGATCCCCATAAGGGACCGGACCACAACCACTCTAGTGCCCGGCCTCCCGGCGTGGCTGACAGCGGGGGCACCAATAGGTCACCCGTTCGGCTCCCTCCTGACGCCTCCTGATCGGAGCTCCGCAGCGCCGGCATGGCCGCCCGGCCCGTGCGTAGACCCATTGACCTCTGCCGCGGCGAAGGTCGCCCGTCGTCACCTGGGACCCGGTCGTTCGGTTCAACTCGATGAGCCGCTTCGACAGACCCACAATCCCCTCGAGGTCGGGAATGCCCGCAACCGGAAGCCGGGGATCCAGCCCTTTGAGAAAGCACACCTCGCATTTGTAGACGTTGCCCAGCCCCGCCATCACTGTCTGATCGAGCAGCGCGTCGCCGAGGAGCCGGTCACCCTGCGCCTCCAATCGCCGGAGCGCCTCGTCCGGGTCCCAATCCGAGCCGAGCAGATCGGGGCCGAGGTGGCCCACGACCTCGTGCTCGCCGGTCGTCTCGATGACCTCGGTGACGGCCAACCTGAAGCCGACGGCAACCCACGGCATGGTCTCGAGCACGGCGCGCGCCTGGAAGGCGGGCGCGCGCCAGCGTTGCCCAGGCCGGTAGAGCTGCCAGACGCCGTCCATCATGAAATGGGTGTGCAGCGTCACCCCATCTTGAATTCGAAACAGCAGATGCTTGCCGCGGGCGGCCACCTCCAGGACTCGGCGGCCCGAGAGGTCCACCGTTGCGAACCGGGGGACGCGAAAGTCGGTCCTGGTAAGGGTCTGGCCGGCGAGGGCGCCGTTCAGGCGCGTCGCAGCCAGGTAGACGGTGTCTCCTTCAGGCACGAACTCGCAGGCCCTTGGAGGTGTGCCGGAAGCCCGCTTCGATCAACGCACGCGCAAAGGGCGTGTCGAAGACGGCTTCTCCGTCGGCCTTCTCGACTGCCAGCCGCCCCAGGAGGCCATCCCGCGCCGCCAGCGCAAGCGCATCCGCCGCCGACCTGAGGACCTCGGGGTCGTCCGAGTAGGAAAGGAGCGTGCGCCCACCCCGTTCGACATACACGGCAAGCTCGCCGTCGACCAGCACGACGACGGCACCCGCCTTTCTCCCCGCCCGGTGGCCCGTGGCCTCCTCGTCGCGGCGCGGCCACTCCAGCGCCCCGCCGTAGGGATTCGCAGGATCGGTCGCTGCGAGAACCTGGGTTACGGGCTCGCCGTGCGGCTCGTCCCTTGCCCGCATGCGGTCGACCGCTCCGGGCAGGGCGAATTGGGCGCCACCCAGCCCGTCGACGAAGTAACCACGCCGGCAACGACCCGCCTCCTCCAGCGCCTTCAGGACCGGGTAAACGGCAGCCCAACCCCCGGGGACACCCTCGGCCACCACCGAACCTCTGGTGACGACCCCGTAACGCTCGAGGAGCTGCTCGGCCAGAGCGTGCAGGCGCCGCGTCGGCGACCTCTCGCGCGCCGGCGCGAGGCTCCATCGTCCGGCGGTTTCAGGCGGCCCGCCCCGGACCGGGAGGCCCGGCCGTGGCTTCCGTCCATGGGCCTGCCGCCTCGATCTCCTCCTGGGAGCGGTCAGGGCTCGAAGAGGCGCCAAGGTGTCGTTGGTGACGAGACCGGCCCATACGGATTCCCACAAGCCGAGCAGAAGTCGGCTGTCGTCCTGGGATCCGACCGCGTCCGAGATCTGGCGGAAGAACAGCGCCCCTCCCCGCTCGAGAGCCTCGTGGACGGCAGACGCCTCGCCCGACAAGGACGGCTGCGGCGTCTCCGGGATCAGGAACGGGGCGGCGTCCGCAAGCGCGAGGCACACCCATCCATCATCGCTGCCGATCGCCCCGGCTCCGGCCCAAACGAGGTCGCCGGAGGCGCCCAGCTCGTCGAGCATCGCCGGCAGGTAACCGGGCATCCGGCTCCCCAGAACCTGCTGCTCGAGAACCGACGCGGGGATGGGCACCCCCTGGAGCTTCTCGATGATGTCGAGAAGCGCGCCCCTTCCCGTGCCCCGCCGGCCGGACACGCCCACTCCCTGCCACCCAAGCGAAAAAACCGCCAGCCTGGAGGGCGCAACCGGCTCGATGGCCCGGCGCCACGCGGCCAGAGACCGGCGGCGCAACCGCCTGAGAACCTCCGCGTCGATCCACTCCCTGGCCATGCCACCCGGACGGAACTCGCCCTCGACCACGCGCCCCTCCAACTCCAGGCCCCGCAACGCGCCGGTCACCACCGCCTGCCCCAGTCCCAGTCGCACGGCGGGCTCGGCCGCCTCGAACGGCCCGTGAGTGCGCGCATAGCGGGCGACGAGATCGCCCAGCGGGCCCGCCACCGGTTCCAGGAAGGCCTGCGGGATGCCCACCGGCAGCGCGCTGCCCAGCGCATCCCTGAAACGGCCGGCGTCCTCGATCGCAACCCATCGAGGGGCCCCCGCGATGCGAAGCTCGACCGCGCGGCGCGTATCCCGGAGCCGCTCGAGCCATTCGGGAACCGCCGCCGGATCGCCCACCCTCGATGTGATCTCCGCCCCGCTGAGGTCGCCGACCATTCTGAGAAGATCGTGCAGCTCGTCGGGGTTGCGTGCTTTGCGATCATCGGTGAGCCTCTGGAGCTCCAGCTCGACCTCGCCGAGTGCGGCCGGGTCGAGGAGATCGCGCATCTCCTCATGGCCGAGAAGCTCGGACAGAAGTGAACGGTCGAGTGACAACGCCTGAGCGCGCCGTTCGGCCAGTGGAGCATCGCCCTCGTACATGAACGCGCTCACGTAGCCGAACTGCAGCGACGAAGCGAACGGAGATGGGGAGGCGGTCTCGACCTCCACGACCCTGATGGAGCGCGACCTTATGTCGGTCATGAGCTCGGTCAGGCCGGGTAGGTCAAAGACGTCCTGGAGGCACTCCCGGTAGGTTTCGAGCATCACCGGGAAGGAGGCGTACTTCGACGCCACCTGAAGCAGGTGGGCGCTCCTTTGCCTCTGCTGCCACAACGGCGTGCGAGAGCCCGGACGCCGCCTCGGCAGCAACAGCGAACGTGCAGCGCACTCTCTGAAGCGGCTGGCGAACAACGGGCCGCGTCCGACCTCCTCCACCACGAGCTCGTGGATCTCCTCCGGGTCGAAAAGCGCAAACGAAGACGGTGGGGCCTCCTCGGCTTCGGGCAGGCGCACCACGATGCCGTCGTCGGTGTAGATGCACTGAACCTCGAGCCCGGAGGTGCTTGCAAGGCGGGCTTCGATTGCCTGTGCCCACGGAGCATGCACCCTCGCCCCGAATGGAGAGTGGATGCACACTCTCCAGTCTCCGAGCTCGTCCCGAAATCGCTCGAGCACCAAGGTGCGGTCGTCGGGGAGGACACCGGTCGCCTCCTGTTGCTCGGAGAGATACCCGATCAGATTGGTGCAGGCGAGATCGTCGAGCCCGGCGCGCCGAAGCCGGGCGCGCTGGCCGTCCGGGCCAATCCTCGCCAGCTCTCCCACGAAGGCGCCGAGGGCGCGCCCCAGCTCGAGCGGGCGGCCGGGCGCGTCCCCGTGCCAGAACGGCATCTTGCCGGGCTGCCCCGGAGCGGGCGTGACCATCACGCGATCCGGGGTGATGTCCTCGATCAACCAGCTCGACGAACCGAGCATGAAAACCTCGCCGACGCGGCTTTCGTAGACCATCTCCTCGTCCAGCTCCCCCACCCTCGCCTGCTTGCCCCCGGCAAGGAAAACTCCGAACAACCCCCGGTCCGGGATCGTGCCGCCCGATGTCACCGCAAGGCGTCCGGCGCCCGGGCGGGCGCTGAGCACACCGCTGGTGCGGTCCCAGTTGATCCGCGGTCTCAGCTCGGCAAATTCGTCGGAGGGATAGCGCCCGGCCAGCATGTCGAGAACCGACTCGAACGCGCTGGGTGGCAGGTCGGCCCAGGGGGCGGCGCGCCGGACCAGCTCTTCCAGCTTGTCCACCTCCCAGTCGTCTACGGCCACCATGGCGACGATCTGCTGCGCCAGCACGTCGAGTGGATTGCGTGGATACCGCAACTCCTCGATGGCCCCCTCTTTGATGCGCTCGACCACCACCGCGCATTCGAGGAGGTCACCTCGGTACTTGGGGAAGAAGACACCCCGGCTGACCGCGCCGACCTGGTGCCCGGCCCGGCCCACCCTCTGGAGCCCGGAGGCGACCGAGTCGGGTGCCTCGACCTGAACCACGAGATCGACTGCGCTCATGTCGATTCCCAGCTCGAGCGAGCTGGTGGCGACCACCGCCGGAAGCCGGCCCCCCTTGAGGTCGTCTTCGATCACCAGCCGCTGCTCGCGGCTGACCGAGCCGTGGTGGGCGCGTGCGACCGGTTTGGTGGCCAGCTCGTTGAGCCTTGCGCAGAGACGTTCGGCCAGCCGCCGGGAGTTGGCGAACACGATCGTCGACCGGTGCTCGAGTATCAGCTCGAGCAACCGGCCCTCGAGATGGGGCCAGACACTGGACCGCTCCACCGCACCGGAGGCCGATCCTCCGGTGAGCTCGTCGCCGTCGGGGCCGGGCGCCGTCATGTCCTCGACCGGCACCACGACCGAAAGGTCGTAGACCTTGTCCGCCGTCGGCGCCTGCACGATCACCGGCGTTCTGCCTCCACCCATGAAACGCGCCACCTCATCCACCGTACGCACCGTGGCGGACAGGGCTACGCGCTGGGCCGGGCTCGGGAGCAGGGCGTCGAGTCGCTCCAGGCTCAGGGCCAGGTGGCTGCCGCGTTTGGCCCCGGCCACAGAATGGATCTCGTCCAGGATGATCGTGTCCACGGTCCTCAGGGACTCGCGCGCCCGGGAAGTGAGCAGCAGAAACAGCGACTCAGGTGTGGTTATGAGGATGTCGGGTGGGGCCGACAGGAACCTGCGGCGCTCGTTCGCCGGGGTGTCACCGGTTCGCACACCGACCGTTATGTCCGGTGCGCCGAGGCCGATGCGTGCAGCGGCCTGGGTGATGCCCGCCAGTGGGGAACGCAGATTGCGCTCGATGTCGACGGCGAGCGCCTTGAGCGGGGAGACGTAGAGAACCCGGAGGCGGTCCTGCGGCCGGCCCGCAGCACCGGGAGAGGCGCGCGCCGCAAGGCGATCCAGGGACCAGAGAAAGGCGGCCAGCGTCTTGCCCGATCCGGTGGGGGCGACCACCAGCGCGTCCTCGCCCGAAGAGATGGCATCCCACGCCCCCGCCTGAGCGGGCGTGGGGGCGGCGAAGGTCGACCCGAACCACGCGCGCGTGGCTGGGGAAAAACGCTCCAGGGAGCTGGGGGTGCCGGCCATGTCGTCTATCTTCCCGCCCCCGAGCAAAGGCCGTGGCCGCACCTATGCCATGGGCCTCCCGGCCGAAGCTGTCGGCGCGCCGAATGGCCGTCCTACGGCCCTTCCAACGGGCGTGATCGGCGTTCTCGTCCCACGGCGTCCGCCTGGAGCCTCAGCCTCGGTTCGGAGTGGTGGCCACGTGCTCTTTTCCCGCGTCACAGAACCTGAGAAAGTCGCACGAGCCGCAGATGGCCCCCGGCCTCGGTTCGAACCTGCCGGCTTGCACCTGTCCGAACATCGCCGTCAGATCGTCACCGGTGGTGGTGAGCTCGGTTGCCGGGATCGGATCGGCGCGCCCACTGCTCAGATAGAAGTAGGTGAGCTTGAGCCTGCCGGGATCGACCTTCCAGATCTCCTGCGCAGCGAGCGAATAGATCGCAAGCTGCAGCCGCGCAACAGCGTCGGCCGCATCCGGCTCGCGCCCGGTCTTGTAGTCCACAAGCTCCCAGGTTCCATCCTCGTGCACGTAGACGGCGTCGATGCGTCCGCGCACCAGCAGCCCTCCGGGGAGCGCAAGGACGAACGGCTGCTCGGTGAAGCGGGGGATCATGTCCGAGAACCGGCTCGCCTGCCAGGTGCTCTTGAGCTTCCTCTCGAGAGGAACCGCAGGCCCCGCCGGCTCATAGGCGGGCACCGGGTCGCCGATCTCCTCTGGTGCGAGATCCACGGGCTCTTCCGGATCGTCGAGCCGCCCCTGGCCCACGGAACGGATCTCGATCCACCGGTGAATGTGCTGACCCCGGCGCGCCGCCGCGCTGGGCCGCCGCGGCAGTGGCCTCACCACAGTCCAGTAGAACTGCTTGGGACAGCGCGACAGCTGCACCATCGAAGACACCGACATGCTCTGGAGACGCTCGTCGGGAACCGGAGGTGCTCCCGGCGCGCCGATCAACATGAGTTGTTCGGCTACCTCGGCGCGCCGGGATTCGAACTCCACTCGATCGACCTTCAACTCGTCCACACTCCTGTTGATCAGCCCGGGATCGATCACAGCATCTTCGAAGAAGCGTCTCCAGCCCTGGGCAAAGAGCTCATCGTCGAGCACAGGATTGTCCACAGGCCACAGCTTGGCTCGCTCGGTCATCTCCAGTTTCATTGGATTCTCTTCGGGCAGCTGTTCGTACTGTCTCACCGTCACGGCCTTGTGAGCGGGTCGCACCGGCTGATCCTCCTGCTCCGGGGTTCCGGCCAGCTCCATGAAGAACTGCCCGACCTTGTTCGGCTTGATCCTCTGCCCGTACCAGTGAGCGGCGGACAATCGCAAGACCTTGCGCGCTCTTGTCATCGCCACGTAGGCCAGGCGACGTTCCTCGTACATAGCGTGTTGCTTGAGGGCCTTTTCGAACTCGGCCATGTTGCTCGTGAATCTAGGCAAATGGTCGTTGTCCTCCCGGATTGAATACGGGAGCTCGGACACCGACTTCATTGGATTGTCCGTCACCCTCGCATTGGGAAAGCGCTCGTCGGCCATGCCCGGGACGAATACCAGGTCGAATTCGAGCCCCTTTGCCTGGTGAACCGTCATCAGCTTCACCGAGTCGTCCTGCTTGGGCTGAGTCATCTCGAGATCTTCTACCTCAGACGCCGCGTCGAGATACTCCAGAAAGGTAACGACCGACGCCTCTCCCTCCAACGGGGCAAAGGCCGACGCTTGGTCCAAGAAGGAGTTGATGTTTGCTCTCGCCGCCTGTGCGATGGGGTTAGATGCCACCGAGAGCTCATCCTCTACGCCCGTCTCGTCGAGCACCATCTCGACTGCGTCCGCAAGCGTGCAAGCCCGTAGCCTCAAGCGCGCCCTTTCGATCTCGGTTTGCAGCTGACCGAAACGCCAGCGCGCCTCTTCGGACAGATCTGCGATTCGCTCCGCGTGTGTGATCGCCTCGGACAAAAAGAATCGCTCCTGGCCCGGATCAACGTCTCCGCCCTTGTCGTCTCGCTCTCGTAGATCGCGCTCGAGTTTCCCTGTGTTCTCGGCCGCCCAACGAGCAAGTGCTGCCATGTCGCGGTAATGGATACGCCAGCGGGGTCCCATGGCGACACGGCCGAAAGCAATGTTGTCCGATGGAGTGACCAGCAGCTTGAGATAGGCGACGATGTCGACGACTTCCGGCACCGTCAACAGCCCTGCCAGGCCGACGACTTCGACCGGGATGCCTTTCTCACGAAGCTTGCGCTGCAGCCTTGCAAACAGACTCCGCGCGCGACAAAGGATCGCAACCTCTCGGTACTCCAGCGGATGTCCCTCCAGCCCCGATCCATCGGCGCCTGCGATGGATTTAATCTCTTCCGCAACGAGCTCGGCCTCGTCGTCCTCGCTCGCAACCAGGTCGCACGTCACGTCGCCTTCCCCGGTGGGCAAATGGTGATGAAGCTTCTTCCCCACCCCCCTCTGCGACTCCGGGATCTCGGAGATGATTGCCTCGGCAACCGCTAGTATGCGGCGGCCGGACCGGAATGAAACCTCGAGCTTCCTTGTGGCTGCCGGCACGCCGCCCCTCTGGGGAAAGTGAGCGGGAAAGTCTATGACGTTGTAGAGCGTCGCCCCACGCCACTCGTAGATGGCCTGGTCCGGGTCGCCCACCACGGTTATGGGCGAGCCGGGCGGATAGATCGCCTGCATCATTTTTCGCTGCGCGACGTTTGTGTCCTGGTACTCGTCCAGCAGCACAACTGGCCAGCGGCCCCGCAACGACGCCGCCACCTCCGGGTGTTGGCTCACCAACTTGAATGCAAAGGCAATCTGATCTCCGTAGTCGATCTTCCCGAGCAGTGCCTTGCGCGCCGTGTAGGCGCTGACCAAGTTGCAGATGTCAGGGCGCTCATCGATCAGAGCCTGCAGTCTGCTCTGCATCTTCCGATTCTCTCGCCTGTACTGGGCCACCATCGCTTGGTCAGCGGCCAGAACATCTTCGGGCGTCCTGAGGTGATCTCCGCAGGCCCCCGCAAGGCCCGTGACCTTGGGAATCAGAGATGGCAACCAGGAGGGAACTATCCGCTCCAAGACGATCTCTTCGAGCAGCCGCGTTATCAGCAACCACGCCTGGGCCTGGGTCAGCAGCGCCGTGCCGGGCTCGATACCGATCTTCGGACCGAAGTCGCGCACGATGCCGTCGGCGAAACCATGGTACGTGAAGACCGAGACCTCCTCCCCAGCATCGAAGCTCAGGTACGAAAGGGAGGTCTTGATGCGCTCCTCGAGCTCGCCGGCAGCCTTGTGCGTGAAGGTCAGTCCTAGGACCTCCGAAGGGGTTGTCTGCCCCGTCACGACGAGGTGTGCAATCCGCGCCGCCATGACGGCCGTCTTTCCCGACCCGGCCCCGGCGATCACCGAGAGAGGCGCCGGCGCATGCTCGATCGCCGCGCTCTGTTCCGCAGACGGCGTGAAACCACCGAGTGCAGCACGGATTGCCGGGTGCGCTCCCGACGAACTTGACCGGGCGTCCACGGAGCTCAACTGACCCTCAACTCCTCGCCCTGCGGCCACATGGGGCACAGTGGCTTGAAACTGCAGAAGCGACATTCTGCATCCGGGTTTGGGGCGAAGTCCTCTTCCTCGATGCCTCGGATCAGCTCCGCGATTCGCCCCTCGACAACATCGTCCCACCGGGTGCCGTCCTCGGCGTCCTTGGGGCGATTGATCGCAGCGCGTCGGATGCTGCCCTCCTTTTCGTGTCGCAGGTAGATGAGCTCAGCGATCTTGGGAGTCCCGAGCGCGCGCAGTTCGTCGCTTCGCATGCAGGCGAGGAAATAGGTCATGAGCTGCAGGTCGTCCTTCACTGCACTCTCGAACTTGTACGAGTTCGAGGTCTTATAGTCACACAGGCGAAGCCCGTTGCCGTGAACTTGATCAATGCGGTCGATCTTCCCGCGCACAAGCCAGTCGCCGATGTCGAATTCGAACCAGCTCTCGACCGCGATGGTGGTGTGCCCGTTGTTTGCTTCGAACTCGAGGTAGCGCTCGAGAATTGCCCGTACATCACGTCGCAACCAGGCCGACACCGCACCCGGCGGATACGCTTCCGGCCGCCACCGTCGCTCCGCCTCGGCTAGGAGTGCATCGAGGTCCCTGGGCAACTCACCCTTCTCGAGATCCTCGAGCAGCCCATGCACCAGGGATCCGTACGCCATCTGATAGGTCTGCACCGGGTCGAGTCCCAGCACCTGTCCCATCAGGTACTTGAGCGGGCAGTCTTCATAGGTGGCAAAGCGCGAGTAGGAGGTCTTCTTTTCAATGAGGGCGGGGGTGTCGTTGTGCGTCCACCGCCGGCCCCACCACCACCGCCGGGGATCGGCCTCTGGGAGCCGCGTGAGGCCCCAGACAACCGCCAGGCGCTCGGCCGGGGAAGCCGCGCCGTATCCGACACGACGCCGCCACGAAATCTCGGCCTCGCGCGCCGAGTTGACGAGCTCGGGAACGTCCGCGTTCTGCTCCGGCAGCGCCGGCACGAGAAGCTTCAGGAAGCGCGATGGCTCTGCGCTCGAACGTTCCGAGCCCCCCGACCGCTGGCCGGTGAGAACCAGACGGCGGCCCCGGGACGTGGCAAGCTCGAACAGTCGCTGTTCTTCGGCAAGCGCGACCCGCTGCCGGTGCGCCTGAGACTTTGGGCCGTCCAGGAGATCGAGCTCGAGCAACAGCCCTCGCCGGGCGGGATCAGGCCAGGTGCCCTCGACGCACCCCGCCACCACGGTGAACTCGTATTCCCGGCCCTTGCTGGCATGGGCAGTGATGATCGATACCGCATCCTGAGCACGGTCGAGCCTGACCGACTCAGGGGCAAAATCCGCCGACAACAAAGTGTCGATGAAGTCGGCGAGGCGTGCGTCGGAGCCCTGCCGTTCCGTGAAGCGTCCCAGTGCGTCGGCCAGGGTCGTCAAGGAGTCCAACCGGCGGTCATCTTCCGCTTTGACCATCTCGGCAAACCAAGTGGCCGAGTCCCACAGCCTCCAGAAGCACTCATCGGGCGGCAACCCCGAGGCCCAGCCACACGCGTCGGCGACGAGGCTGCACACCGCTTGCAGCTTATCCCGCAAAGACTCCGGAACATCGATGGCGCGGACGTCGGCGCACACCCGGTCCAAGCTCTCGCCGGCGAGGCGAGCGGCCCGCCTGAGCTGGACCAGCTCGTGAGCGGCGAAACCACCGAGCTCGGAGGTGAGAAGCTCCGGCCACAGCTCTTCGTGACCCTGGCGCCGACAAGCGATCGAGAAGAGAACCAGAATCGGCCTGACCACAGGATCTGAAGCGAGCCTGAGTGCCTCCCCGTCGACGCGGTGGGGCACCCCGGAGCGGTTGAGCTCGCGCCGCAGGGGCCCGAGCACGCTGCGGAGGTCGCGCACTATCACTGCCATCTCGCCCCAGGCAACCTGCGTCGCCCCTGCCGTCCGGAGCTCAGCAACTATGCCGCGCGCCTCCTCTGTGGGTTGAGAGTAGAGGAGGATCCGAGGCGGCTCGGAGCGGCGATAGTGCTGCTCCAGGACGACCTGCTGGGCAGGAAGCTGGCTCAGAACGCCAGGGTCGGCCCCCCGGAACGCCGAGACGGAGCCATCGGGATCTCCCGTTATCACCGCACTGCGCCCGTCCCCCGCCTCCGGCAACATGGTCTCGAGCAACGCCATCTGTGCGCGGTTGCCCTCCTCGAAGTCGTCCACGAGAACATGCGGATAGAGATTCTTGAGATCACCCTGGACCGACTCGTGCTCGCCGATCAACCGGCACGCCTCGGTCAGGACCCGGGCAAAATCGAAGCGGGGGCGCCCGTCGCCGAATGACCCGGGATCCTCGAGCCTCCTGAGGTAACGCTCGTAGAAGGACGCCAGCTCGAGCCAATCGTCCCTTCCTCGCCAGCCGGCCAGGGCGTGGACGTCGCCGGGCGTCTGCAACCGCTCCTGCGCCCTCAGCAGGAAGTCCCGCACCTCACCCGCAAACGCCTTCGAGCTCAAGAGGGCCCCGTTGACGGGCCAAGCGGCCGGATCCTCCTCGCTCAGCAGGCGGATCACGAAGGCCCGTTGATCGAATGCGGTCAGAAGAACGGGTTCCTCCCCATAGCCCGCCAGCTCGTAACCGACCTCGGCCGTGATCCCCTGCTCGGAAGCAACCGGATAGACGCGTGTCAGGAGCGACCAGCACCAGCCGTGGAAGGTGAAGATGCTGGGGCCGGCGACAGAGGCACCGAGGCTGCGCACCAGGCGATTGCGGAGCCTCACTGCCGCCCTGCGATCGTGGACGAAGATCAATACGCCGGAAGGTTCCGCCCCATGCGCTTCCACGAGATGGGTTGCCCGGGTCACCAGAGCGGTGGTCTTGCCGCTGCCGGCAGCCCCGAGGGCCTTGAGCACCGGCCCTTCGAATTCGACCACCCTCCCCTGGGATTCGTCGAGCGTGAGGCCAGAGTCCGCGTTCATCTCTCCCCTATCGGTAGCTTCTGCCCTATCGGTAGCTTGAGACGAAACTACCGTCGGGGTGCGACGAAAAGAAGGCTCTACGCCACGCTCGAGGAATTAGGAGGGCGGCCGGCGCCGCTTTGCCGTCGTTAGGCTTTCCGCCGCGAATGCGGCCGCCCTGGCGGCGGCGTCTAACCCTACCTGGGCGGGCGAGGCCGAGCCTTGGCCGCCCCGTCCGGAGGCCCGTCTACGGTCCGCGCTGAAGAAGGCGAGCTGCCGGGCCGATGATGGCGTCAGGAGAGCCGAAAAAGCACTTCCAAATCCGACCCGCGCGGCTCCCCTTGGCACATACTCCACACCCCGGCTTGGGGAGGGAGAGTCTAGGACCTGGAGGCTGCATGGAGGAGGCCGGATTGCCCGAGTGGGAGAGATCGATGATCGAGGACACCATCCTTGAAGCGGAAGGCCGGGCGCGCGTGGCCGACGACAAAGCCAGGAGCCGGGCGCTTCAGCTCGCTCGCGAGCAGGGCTACCATCGGCTTGCGCTGGCCATCGATCGTCCCGAGACTGCGGGGGTAAGTCCCGCACAACTCAAGCTGTGGAGCACCGATCCCACGCTCTTCGACCAGGCGGGCTGACACCCCGGCCCGCCTCCGCCGGGAGATAATGTCTCCCATGCCTCCACCGCGCCGGCCGGTCCTGATCGTCCTCGTGATGACCGGCGTGATCGGGTTCGCCGCACCACCCGCCGGCGCCTTCGTCCCCTGTTCGCCGGGCGACCGGCCGTTCATCTCGCCGGTTGCCGCTTCCTCCTCAGGTGACCCGCGCTGGAGCAACCGGGTGGACAAGCTGCTTCGGGGCCGGCGGATGAGCGTGGCCCTCCTCGAAACGGGAACGCCGCTGTATACCGCGAAGGCACGGGTCCACCGCGTTCCTGCCTCCACCGAGAAGCTCCTGCTCTCGATGGCCCTGTTGGACCGCCTCAGCCCGAACGCCAGAATAGCAACCTACGCGCGCTCCGACCGACCCCGCAACGGGCTGATCAGTGGCAATTTGTGGGTCTCCGGGGAAGGCGATCCCTCGGTAACAGCCGGCGGACCCTACGGTGACGCCCTGGGCTTCCGCCCAACCCGACTCGGCAGGTTGGCCCGGCGGATCTCGACGGCCGGCGTCAAGAAGATCTCCGGGCGCGTCATGGGCGCCACAGGGCCATTCGACCGCACCTGGTATGCACCGGGCTGGCGCCCCCGTTTCCCTCAGCTCGAGGTTGCGCTGCCCACGGCTCTCACCTTCGAGGGGAACGTCGCCCACGGGAGGCACACCTCGGAGCCCGAGCGCCTCGCCGCCCGGAAGCTGACCCGGCAGCTCGAGCGCCTGGGTATCGTCGTGAGGGGCCGGCCCGGCGCCGGGAAGCCCCCCGGGGGGCTCACCCCTGTGGCACGGCTGAGCTCGGTTCCCCTCGAGGTTCTGATGCGGTGGATGAACCGCCAATCCTCGAATTTCTTCGCCGAGGTCCTCGGCAAGCGCCTGGGGCTCGAGGCGGCCGGTGCACCGGGGACGATCGCCAAGGGCGCCCGCGCCATCGAGCAGATGGCCGCCGACCATGGCGTGGGAGTGGTCGCGCACGATTCCTCAGGGCTCTCCTACCGCAACCGGGTTTCGCCGTGGGGATTGACCCGGCTGCTGGGGTGGGCAGAACGGCAAGAATGGGGCCCCCGGCTGCGTCACCTCCTGCCGGGCCCGGGAGACGGGACGCTGAGGGGCCGCCTGAAGGGTGTGCGGGTGCGAGCCAAGACCGGCACCCTGAACGACGTCTCGGCGCTCTCGGGATGGGTGTGGCTTAGGCGGACGCGCTCCTGGGGAGAGTTCTCGATCCTGTCCCAGGGCATATCCAAAGCCCGGGCGGTCGCCCTGGAGGACCGCATCGTCGGAATTCTGTCGCGCTTCGTCGTCTGACCCGCCTTGAAAGGGCAGCCCGTATGCGTCGGCGGCTTGCGCTGCCGGACGCTCTAGAGGACCTCCCGGTCCCTCTCCCTGACGACTGTGCGATCCCGGCGGTTGTAGGGCGAGAAGCTGCTCCAGAACAGAAGCGAAAGCATCAAGCCCAGGGCCCCCACGACCATGAGGATGATCCCCACCGTGTCGATGTCGATACCCGAGGTGTCGAACTCGACCGCAAAAGCCAGGATCGCCCCAAGGGCCAGCAAGAAGATACTTACTCCGATACCCATGACCACATCACCTCCACAGACAGAATTTACGCGGGCTCCGGCACACGCCGGATCAAACTCTCGACTTCCTTATCGGCGGTTCGAGGCGGAACTCAACCTCCCATCCTTACGAGTTCCCCGCTACACACCGGGGGCGAAATACGACGCCCGGGTCAGCCGCTTGTCGTCCAGCACCATCGAGGTGACCGATCCAGTGGAGCACTCGAGAAGGCCCAACCAGGGGGGGACCCACCTCCGGGCCAGCGCCAGGCGAGCCACCAGCACCGGGGTCTGGTGGGAGACGATGACAGTTTCCCTCGCTCCACTTGCGGCCATCGCCTCGTCGATGACCTCGAGCATGCGCTCTCTTACGTCCGAGAACGATTCGCCCCAGGAGGGTCGCATGGGGTTGCGAAAACCCCACAGGTGCTTCGGAGAGCGCAGCAGGTCGCCGAGGGTTCGCCCCAGGCCCTCGAGCGTGTTGGCGCTCTCGGTCAATCGCTCGTCGGTGATCACGTCCAGGCCGTGGGGAGTTGCGATGATCGCGGCAGTCTCCTGGGCGCGTTCCAGGGGGCTGGCCCACACCCCGCCGACATCGGCGCCGGCCAGCCGCTGGGCGACCGATTGTGCCTGGAGGAGACCACGTTCCGAGAGGTGATAGCCGGGCAGCCGGCCATAGATCACCCCCTTGGGATTCTCGACCTGTCCGTGGCGGACCAGGTGCACCGTCGTCCTCATGCGAGTCGCTCGGGTAGAGATTGCATCGGTCCACATTGTCGGCCATCCCAGGGCCGAGCGCTTCGACGCCTCGGCCGGCACATCGCCTCGAGTGCACTTTGCGTAGGTCCCGTCGCCCCAGAGCGGCCCTGGATCGACGCCGGCGTTACTTCCGCGCAGGAGCACTACGCTCTCTGGCTACATGACCGACATCCTGCTGTTCGGGGCCACCGGCCACACCGGACGGCTGACCGCTCGGGCGCTGGCGGATCGGGGCGCGAGCTTCGGCGTCGCAGGCAGGGACATGACCGCTCTAGCCGATGTCGCCGGTGCGACCGGAGCGCAGAGTGTCCGGTGCGTCGACGCGGCCGACCCCGGTTCCCTGGTCCGCACCCTGGGAGATGTGAAGGTGCTCATCTCGTGCGCCGGCCCCTTCATGGATATGGGGCGAGCCGCGGCTGAGGCGGCGCTCCGGGCCGGCGTCCACTATCTGGATTCGAGCGGCGAACCCGCCTGGGTCGCGCGCCTCCTGGGCTGTGACGCCGCCGCCCGCAGCGGGGGAATCGCCATGGCGCCCGCGATGGGATGGGACGAGGTCCCCGGGGATGTCGCCGCGACCCTGGCTCTGTCCTCTCCGGGCGGCTCAGGGAAGGCTACGGGGCCGGGGGATCTCACGATCACCTATGCCCTTCCGTCGCAGGCATCGACCGGGACCCTTCGCTCGGCGGTTCGGATCATGGGCGCGCCCGGCGTCTGGATGCGAGCCGGGCAGCCGATTGAGATACGCGCCGGGCAGTCGCATCGTTGGGCCCCGATGCCGCCTCCCCTCGGAGTGAGGTCGAGCCTGGCCTGGCCGCTCGCGGAGGGCCACTTGGCGCCGCTGCATCTCCCGCTGGCATCGCTGAGAACGTTCGTCACGGCAGGGCCGTTGGTGAGAACCGGAATGCGGGTCCTCCGCCCGGCGCTGCCCTTGCTTGCCGAACCCCGGCGCGCCGATGCCGTCGCCGCTCTCCTGCGCCGCACGGGTGTCCCGCTCCCGGTTGCCAAAGGTGGAAAGTGGAGCATCCTCGCCGAGGGGAGCTCCCAGGCCCACCGGCTTGTCGTAATGATGGGCATGGATCCCTACGGCCTGACCGCGAGCATGCTTGCGACGGGGGCTCAGGTGATGGCCCAGCCCGGCTACGGAGTGTCGGGAGTGGTAGCGCCGGTTCAGGCGGTAGGACTCGGGACATTGCAGGCCGAGCTCGCCCGCTTGGGGGTCAAAACAGACATCCTCGAGCGGCCCGAGCACGCGGCGGCGATCGGAGCAAACGCAGAAGGGAGGACCTGAAGAGATGGGCGCACGGCTTCAGTACGCGAAGGTGATCGACCGGGAGCTCTTCTATTCACGGGGGGGCCGGATCCATCCCGGGCTCGTCAACGAGGTGGCGCTCAAAGACGGTCAGGTTGTTGCGGGCGCCTTTCTCGTGCTCAGGGCGTGGACGGACGACCACGGCTCGTTCACCGAACAGTGGAGATCGAGGGGCCCGGGGGTGCGCTCATCTACACGAGCGTCCCGCGGGAGATGCATCTCGCGACACCGACCCATGTCGAGAAGCTCGAGGACGAGATCGCAGACCTCCAGATAGAAGATCCGGAGCCCGCTTACCAGGCCGTCTTTCTCCTGGACGACGAGGAGGTCGCACGGACGAGGTTCTCGATCAAAGCCTCGTGACTGGTCCCGCACACCCCCTGCGCGGCACCGGATCTCCCGAAGACAGAGGTGTGCGCCATGCCGACAGCGTCGCAGTGCGGGTCAGTAGCTGAAGGTGGTGGGTGTGTCATCGCCGATCCACTCCCAGAGCTGCACGCTGCCGCCCAGCTCGGCGTTGCCGATCAGCAGGCCGGCGTCGAGCTTCTTGGCGTTGAAGCAGACGGAGCAGACGAGGAAGCGGCCGCCGGCCTGCTCGAAACGGGCCATGAGATCTGGGAGCGGCGGGCAGCCGTCGCAGGCGACGCCGACCGTCACTCCGGTGGTGGCCAGTCGCACCGCCTCCTTGGCGGTGAACACGAGTGTGGACCGGCCGGACTCGGCGGCTCCGACCGCGACGAGGAGCGCCACGGTGACCTTCTCGGGATCTTCGAGTCCGGTCGTGAGGCTGATGACGGCCTTGGTGCTCATGGCTCGGCCGTGGTCGGCGCCTGCGCCGTGGGCCGCTGAGGGGTGAAGTCGGAGAACAGCAGGTCGAGTCCGACGATCTGTTCTTCTACGGCGGCGAAGACGTGCTGTTCGACGAGGGAGGGTTCGCTGGGTGAGACCGGTGTCATCGCCGACACGATACCAGCCTAGGCCCGACCTCGCCGACGATGGCATCGGTGATCTCGAGCTCATCGGGCGCCGAGGGGTAACCAGAGATGTCATCGGCCGGGCGATTCTGGCCGCCACAGCCCAGTAGCCGCACAGAGCGTTTAGACAGGCAACATGACAGAGACGGATTTCGGCCCCCCCCAGACTCCCCTTTGCGTATGAGAGCGCGCTTGATCCTGGGGGCGGCTCTGTTGCTGGCGTTCGGGTTGGTTGCCATCGGCCTCAGACTGGCCGTGCCCGAGGGCGATCCCCCGGCGTTCGACTTCACTCAACCAACAGGGCCGGTCAAGCCTCCTTTCGATCCAGCCCCCCGTCCGTCCGCCGGCCCGCAGAAGGCAACAGGCCAATGCAGTGGCGTCACCGTGACACCGGATCAGGATCTCGGCGCGGTGATCGCCGCTCAGGCGCCGGGCGCCACGATCTGCCTGCAGGCGGCCGTCTACCGCATAACCGAGCCGATCACCCCCGGCAACGGGCAGACCCTGATAGGGCGGTCGGGAACGGTGATCGACGGTTCCAAAGTGGTAACCGGCTGGGAATTCGACGGAACTAACTGGGTGGCAGACGGGCAAGACCAAGGCCCGACCGTCACCGAGTGGAGCGGCCCCGAATTGGTCTTCCCCCAGGCGCTTTTCGGTGAGGATCTCTTTCTCGACGGAGAGCCGCTCACGAAGGTGGGGGTCCTGGAGAGCGGCATTACCCATGGACGCTCGCCGGATGGCCTTGCCCCCGGAGAGTACTTCTTCGATTACGACACCGACACCATCATCTTGGGCTCGGACCCCGCGGGTCATGTGATCGAGGCCTCGGTGTCATCCGGAGGGATCGGGGGGGGCGCCAGGCACGTGACGATTCGAGGACTTGTGGTCGAACAAACCGCAGGCTACGGGATAGATGGAAACCAATACTGGGCGGTCGAGAACAACGAGAGCCGCCTCAATCACATCACGGGCATAGGAGTTTCGGGCTTCAGCCGGGTCACCCGCAACCTCGTGCATCAAAACGGCAAGTACGGTCTCACCGCAAGTGGCAGGGACGTCGTTGTCGAACACAACCGTGTCGAATCCAACAACCTCGCCCGATTCTTGACAGTCAACGGCGGCTACTGGGACGCCGGTGGGTCCAAATTCGTCTTCACCGAAGACTTGATTCTTCGAGGAAACCACTTTGTCGACAACTTCGGCGACGGCATCTGGCTCGACCTCAACAACTCGAACGCCGATGTCTTCGGGAACCACTCGAGCGGGAACCGAAGGTTTGGAGTGTTCGTCGAAATAAGCTACGGCGTCACAATCCACGACAACTACATCGGGGCCAATCGCGACTTCGGGATCTTTGTGAACTCCTCATCCGAAGTCCAAGTGTTCAACAATCTTGTTACCGGTGGGGTCGTGCTGCAGCAACAGGCCCGGGGCGAGGGGACACTAGGCCCCCACATGGTGGAGGATAGCCTTGTGCGTGGCAACGTCATAGACCTGTCAACCGGCCGCCAAGGTGTGCTGAGCGGCGGAGGCGTCGGCGACGCCATCTTCACCGAGAACAATCGCTTCAAGGGCAACACCTATCATCTGCCTTCACCTGAAGCTGAGAGCTTTTTGTGGTCGAACGAGGCCTATACCGCAGAGGAATGGGTGGGGGCCGGGCTCGACACGAACGGAGAATTCTATGCTCGATAAGAGGTGTGACTCGTGGCCGGTGTAGCCAAGGCCGTCTCCGAAAACACCGCTCTGCGCAAGGTCTTCATTCCCGCCTATCGTCTGCTCGCCCGTACGGTCATGTTCTACCCGGGCCCCAGAGTGCTTGCCACCAGCGTACCCAAAGCAGGGACACATCTGGTCGCTTCATTGTTGAGCAACTTCCCCCGCATGATGTTCTCCGGCCGGCATTCGTCACTTGCGGAATGGGCGCTGCCGGGGACCCGGTCCGATGTCGCGGGAAACGTTCCCGAGGTTGATTGGGATCGCCTCGAACACGCGCTCAAAACAGTGAACCGGGGGCACTTCATGACTGCGCACTTTCCGGCGATCCCCGAGCTAAGAGACATGTTGCAGCGGCTCGAGTACAAGACCGTCTTCATGATCCGTGACCCGCGCGACGTCGTGATCTCGAACGCTTTCTACATCACGAAGTTGAAGCGCCACTTCCTCAACGAACGCTTCAATCAGGACATGTCCACTCTGGATGAGCGAATCATGGCCTGCATCACAGGGCTTCCGGCGACCGAGACCGGCCCCGGGTTGATCTCTATCGGCCAACGCATTACCAACTATGTCGGATGGAAGGACGACCCGGATACGCACCTATGCCGCTTCGAGGACCTCGTAGGGGCGAACGGGGGCGGAAGCGACGAAGCCCAACGACGCGAGATCGAGTCGATTGCAAACCACATCAACAGGACGCTATCGCCGGGTGAGGTCCAGCGCATCGCCAGGAAGACCTGGTCGCAGGACAGCTCGACTTTCCGGAAGGGCGTGATCGGCGACTGGAAAAACCACTTCAACGACGCGCACAGGGAGGCATTCAAGAAAGTCGCCGGACAGGAGATCGTCGATCTCGGCTTCGAGCAGGATCTCGATTGGTAGAGGTCCTACGAGACCGGAGCGAACTCGCGCCCCAGAGCCGACGGCTGCCGTTCGCGCGCTGGGCTCGGTTCCTCTTCGGCCCTGGGCGGCGGATCTTCAAGCCTCAGGGCCAGGGCAAGAAAGATGAGGCAGGGGTAGCCGAAGACCTCGAAGGTGTATCCGGTGGCGCTCCGGACCAGTAGTACCGACAACAGCACGATCGGCACCACGTCGCCGCGCTCCGCCACCTTCAGGGCTCGCCACACCAGGAGCAACACGCAGATCACGAGCACGCTCGTGCCGACAACCCCGGTGCCCACTATCGCTTCGATCCATGTCCCATGGATCGTTGCGGTTGAGGTCCGGCCGATCTCGGCGAGAACTTCGTAGCGCGTCGCGGTCAACAATCCCTTGCCAATGAGCGGGGATTCCTGCCACACTGGGAGGGCGGCCGACCACCAACCGGCGCGCCCGTTCAGGCCGGTGACGATCTCTTCGGTCTGCCCTCTCAACACAAACGCCTGCACCTGGCTCGAATCGTTCATGGCAAGAGAGACCCCGGCCAGCAGGACCAGCGCCACCACCACGGCCGCCCAACGTCTCCTGCCGAACCACAACAGAGCCATGAGCCCAAGGGCAAAGGCTGCGTACCCAGTGCGGTATTGGGCCATGATCAGCGTGATGAAGGAAAATGCGGTGATGAGCTTCAGGGTAAGAGGCCTCGGTCCAGCGCCGTCCCTGCGCGGGAACAACAGATTGGCGAGCGACCAGAGCGTTATCAGGGCACTTAGGAGCCCGAGGTAGTCCGACGCGAGGGTCGGAAAAACTCCGTTCAATCGAATGGGCAGGGGCGTGTAACCACCCAAACGTGGTGCGACCCGCTCCAATGCCGCGCTGGGCAGGAGGGCGGCTCCTGCCCAGGCTGTGGCCATTAAAGATACAGCGAACCAGTAGAGCACTGCGAGAATGCGGGGAACCGCCTGCTTGCCGGCAACTCTGCACGCTCCGGCCATCACGACGACTGCGGCGGTGAGGTCGAAGACGCGAAAGCCGGTGAGCAGGAAGTTTCGGGAGTAGAAAGCTCCGATCAAGACCACGAAGATGTACCCGAGGTAGAGCTGGAAAGGGCGGGAGGTCAGACGGTTTCGGGGCTCGATTCCCGGCCGGGTGGAGGCAAGCGAGGCGACCAAACCCAAGAACAGCGCAGCCGCGAGGCATGCCAGGCGGAAGGCGCCTGCAGAGTCGACCGGATTGTCCACCAGCGCCTCGGCATCGCGCACCCGGAAGACCAGCTTGCTGAGCAACAACAGCAGCACGGGTATCTCGATCGAGAGGTAGCCGTAGCGGGGAAGCCTGCCGACCCAGTCCACGGGGATCAATGCCGCGGCGACCACCGCGCCCACAGCAATCACAGCCATAGCTTGGCCAATCCCTCCCAGGGCGACGCCGACTCCAATGAGAACGGCCAGGACGGGCGCGCCCGCAGCAACCCACGCCGCGGCGGCCCTGCCCGCCGACCTATCCTGAAGGGTCTGTGTGCTCACGCGTTCTCCCGCGGGAGTTGCCGGCGGCGATCCTCTGCGCCGCAACCGGGCGGTGTCGCGACGCGTAGTCGCCGTCACCGTTCGTCGGGTAGCTGCGGGCCTCGTGCAGATCGGAGCGGTTCAGGACTGCACCGAGAATGCGCGCGTCGACCTGGTCCAGTTGCTCCCTCGTGCGCTGGATGGCGCTGCGGGAGGTCCGGGTCGAGTCCGCCACCACGAGCACGGCGTCGGTGACGGGCGCCAACGTCATGGCATCCGCCGAAGGAAGGCTCGGCGCCACATCCACTATCACGAAGTCGGCCGCCTCCCGAAGCTCGGCCAGCAGCTTTGCCATCGCATCGGAACCGAGGAGCTCGGTGGGGTTGTCGGGAGTCGGTCCGCTGGGCAGCACCCGAAGATTGGCTATCCCGGGCTGGACGAGCGCGGCTGCGAGCTCGATCTGCCCCGAGAGCACGCTGGTGAGTCCCGTGCGGTTGTCGACACCGAAGTACTCCGCGAGGCGCGGCCTTCTCAAGTCGGCCGACACCAGGATCACCCGTTTCCCCGCCTGTGCGAGCGCAACACCAAGGTTGGCCGTGGTGCCCGAGCGGCTCTCCTGAAGATTAGGGCTGGTCACGAGCAGGACCTTGAGATGACGTTGGGACGCGGCGAAGAGCACGGCGGCTCGCAGCGTCCGATACGCCTCCGCTGCCGGGGAGTGGGGTTTCTCGGCGGTCACGAGCGAGGTGCGGTTCTTGTCCCGGCGGGAGGCCGCCAACGGAACCACCGCAAGTGTCTTCATACCGGCGTGATACTCGAGCTCGTCGCGGTCCCGGAGCCGGTCGTCGAGTCGATCCCTGAGCAGCGCCACTCCGGCGCCGAGAGCAAGTCCCAGCAGCAGTCCGACGGCGAGGTTACGTACCGGCTGAGGGCTCGAGGGCGAGGTCGGCGTGGGGGCCTCCTGAACGATCTCGCCGACCGTGCTGGTCGTGAGCGGCTCGGAAGAGGCGAACGGGCCGAGCTGGCCCCGGAGGAACAGGATGGTACCGCTGATCGTGGCCCTTTCGGCCTCGAGCTGGGCTATCTCCGAAGCGTCGCTGGTCTCCGCCAGCCGATCATTCAGCCTCCCGAGCTGGTTCTGGCTGCTCTCGAGCTGATCCTGGAGAGGCGCCACGGAGTCGGCGATCTGCTGCAGCCGATACTGGAGATAGCCGTCGGCAAACGCCTGAGCGAGCGTGGCGGCCTCGGCCGGCTCGGTCGAGGAATAGCTCACGTCCAGGATCGAGGTGGTTCCCTCGGTCGTGACGTCGAGGCCGTCAAGGAGATCCTCGGGATTGCCGGTGAAGTTGACTGCTTTGTCTTGAGCGACCAGGTTGGCCACCTCCGGGGAAGTGGCGAGGATGGTCTCGGTCTCCATGTTGATGGCCTCCGTTGGTGAGGCCGACGCGATGGGATCGGGGCGCACCAGGATCAGGGCGTGGGACTCGTAAGTGCGTGGTTGCCGCAGCGTCAGCAGGAGAGCAGCCGCAACTGCCAGGATCGTGATCCCGATGATCGACCATTTACGGTCCCACAAGAACTTGAACTGCCTCTGGAGGTAGAAGGTGCCGCTGCTGCCTCCTGCGGCCTCGCCTGTCGCCACTATCGTCACTCCCCTTTGAAGTCTTCGGACTGTTGCCGGTACCGGCCTTCCCGCACCTACAACCGGATAACGCCGCACGTGGAAAAAAGTTGCCGGCCGGACGCGCCTCCAACCCGATGAGCGAAGATACGCGTCCCGACAACCATATACGGGGACTGGATTTACTGGAAATAAAAGGGTTTCGCCAGACCCGGCCCCCACTCAGGCCATTCACGTTTCTACTCCTTTCCAACCGTCCTGACGGGCCGGTGCCGAAAAGCGTTCCTGTGGCACAGTTGATGGGTGACGATCCTGTGCTATCACACCGTCGAACGCGGCTGGCGATCGCCTCTGGCGGTCTCCCCCGAGATCTTCGAGCGGCACTGCGCATGGCTGGCGCGCCGGCGTGTCGTCTCCCTCGACGAGGCGAGCGAACGAATCGACCGGTGGGGTCGCCTGCCGCGCGGCATGACCGCTCTGACGTTCGACGACGGCTTTGCAGGCCTCTACGAGCACGCCTGGCCCGTGCTCGCCCACTACGGCCTTCCGGCCACGGTCTTCCTGGTGGCCCAGACCCTGAGTCCCGAGGGCCGGGCCGTCGACTGGGCGCCCACCGCACCTCCGGGAGCCGGGACTCTGAGCCTCGACCAGGTGTTCGAGATGCAGGCCGCCGGCATCTCGTTCGGCTCCCACAGCTACGCGCATCACGATCTCATCACTCTGGACGCGGGCGCGTGCGAACGCGACCTCCGGGCCAGTCGCGAGTTACTCGAGGACCTCCTGAAGCGGCCTGTGCCCCATCTGGCCTATCCGCGCGGCCTGCACAACGACACTGTGCATCGAGCGGCTCGAGATGCCGGCTTCTCCTACGGGTTCAGCCTGCCCGAAGGGCCAGAGGAAGTGAGCCGCTACGCGCTACCGCGAGCCGTCATCATCCCGGGAAACGGCATCCCGACCCTGCGCTTCAAGACCTCCCGCCTGTATCTACCCTCCCGGCGAACTCCGTTGTGGCCTGCGCTGCGGGCCGTGGCCCGGAAGACCGGACTCGGCCTGCGCCTTGGCCGGTCGGACACCGAGACTACCCAGAAGACCTGACCCGCCCGTAGGCGGCCTCCAGAAGGGCAAGCGACGATTCCGGGCTGTTGCGCTTCGACCAGAGCCCGTAACCTCCCTCGCCCAACCGGACGGACTCGTCGTCGTCCTGCAGGCGCGTGATCGCGTCCGACCAGTCGGCCGTGTCACCCGGGTTCGCCAGCAGCCCCGTGACCCCGTCCTCCACGGCCTCGGTCAGGGCGCCTATCCGGCTGGCGATCACGGGAACTCCCGCCCCGTAGGCCTCGGCGATGGTCCTCGGCGCGCCCTCGTAGCAGACCGAGGGGACCAGGACGGCGCGGGCCCCACCCAGGAGGGCGGTGGCCTCCTCTGGCGGCACCGCACCGAGGAACTCGACCTCCGCCCCCGCGCTCGCTTTGAGGCGATCCATCTCGGGACCGTCTCCGGCAATCACGAGGCGCCCGAGCTGCGGGCGCCAGGTGTCGACCACCACCTCGGCGCCCTTCTCCGACGACAGCCTGCCGAGGAACAGGAAGTACTCCCCGGGGCCCACGCGCCTGGATGACGGCCAGGTGAAGTTGGGCTTGACCTCCAGACGCTCCCGGGGCCAGCCCGCTTCGGCGTGCTTGTCCGACACGAACCGGCTGACGCACAGGTACAGCGCCACGCGCTCGAAGCTCCTCACCCCCCGGTGGAGCGAGAGAGAGGCCGCATAGGCGGCGCTTCCCGGCAAGGAGTCACGAAAGCAGCGGTGAACTACTCCCCGCCACGGAAGGTGTCCCAGGCAGTCCTCGCAGACCTTCCCATCTCGCAGGAAGGTGGCCGGCAGGCACAGGAGGCGGTAGTTGTGGAGTGTCATCACCGTGGGACTTCCGGCGGACGACGCGGCGCGCAGGACCGCAGGCGACAACGCGGGAAACAGATTGTGGAAGTGGACCACGTCAGGCCGGAGGTCGCGTATAAGACGGCGAAGTTGATCGACGCTCTCGGTCGCCCACACCGCTTGCTGAGCCGTCTTTGCCAGCCCGAAGCCTGAGGATGTAACCGCTTCGGGATCCCAGAGCAGGACTTCGTGGCCCCCCTGCCTCAGCAGCTCGACCTCGTCGTCGACGACCCGGTTCTCACCTGAGACCGGACCCGACTGGTAGCGGGAATGCCCGACCAGAATGCGCACTAATAACCGAGGAGCTCGCGTGATGCCTGGGTATGTTCCAGCAGCAAATCAGCCTGCGCCGGGGTTAGTACCTCCTGCCAACCCTGCGTCGCTCCTTCATTCACGAACCTGATGTCACGAGAGCGGGCTCTCGTGAATGTCTCCCGCGGCGCAACGTCTTCTTTTTCCCGCATCCGTTCGACGGAGTTGTTGCGCACCACGGCCTCGATCCTCGGCCGGTCAAGAGATGCTCCGAGGAACCCGGCCACCCCGGCGAGAGTGTCCTCCGGATTGCTGCGCAACTCCTCGAACTTCACGAGGTGCAAGTGCCCTCGCCGTGCCGGCATGCTCGTCATCCAGTACTGGACATGGTCGGTCCATGAACCGAATGGATTGGTGCTGCCGTCGAGAAAGGCACTGAAGAATTCATCGAAGCTTCGCTCGCTCCCCTGCCGCAGTTCGAGCTTGAACTCGGAGATGACGACGCTTCGAGGGTCTCGAACCAGATAGACGACCTTTCGATCGCCATGGGAATAGCGATCGTGAGTGCCCACGACGCGCCCACCGCCTGGAAGAACCCGGCGGGCATTCCGCCCCGTGTGAGTGTTGACGGCATCGAACTCTGCGCTCTGTCCCGTCAGGCTCTCGTACAACAAGAAACGCATCCAGGTCGAGCCGGATCGCGGATAGCTCGCGAGTAGCGCATCCTGCGGAGTCAGGTAGCGCGTTCTCACACGGAGCACAAGGCGTTGGTGACCGACCCACTGCAGCAGGCGTCGTACTCTGGGATTGGCCATGGAGGCGTCACGGACGGCTTGCATGACCCAGCACCTTTCCTCTCTGCGCGTGAACACCCGGCCCCTCACGGTAGGTGACCGCTCCGACTCAAGATGTTAGCGGTGGCCACCGCCTATAGTTTTTGGCTCGGGATGAACAGTGTCGCGCTTCGCCTTGATCCCCAACCAGGAAATGGTGTGCCTCCAACCCAACCTCTGGCATGCGTCATCGGAGACATGGATCTCCTACGCCCCTTGGGGCTCGCCGAGATACCGTGCGCCGCCGTCGCACCGCCCGGGGCGCCGCCTCGGTATTCGCGCTTCACCCGGGCGGTGGTCGAATGGGGCGATCCCTCCGACGAATCCGGCGCCCTGGTGGACAAGCTAATCCGTTTCGCCCGGAGCCAGGCGCTGAAACCGGTCCTGTTCTACGAGGGCGACTGGGACCTCCTGCTCATATCCCGAAACCGTGATCGCCTTGCCGGGCATTTTCACTTCGTCATCCCCGATGGCGAGCTGGTCGAGGATCTGGTCGACAAGGCGCGCTTCCAAAACCTCGCCCGCAACCTCGGGCTCCCCGTCCCGCCGAGCACGCAGGTCGACACCTCGACCGCCGGACCGGAGGATGTCGACCTTGCCTTTCCGCTCATCCTCAAACCCCTGACACGCCGAACCGCTACGTGGATGCCGATATTCACCGATCTGAATCGGAGCGAAGCCAAGGCTCTCGAGGTTCGGTCCCGGGAGGAGCTGATCGCGCTGTGGCCTCGCCTGGCGTCGTCGGGGGTCGAGCTGCTGGCCCAGGAGCTGATCGAGGGCCCCGAGACGAGCATCGAGAGCTACCACGCATACGTGGACCGCGGTGGGTCGATAGTCGCCTCGTTCACGGGTCAGAAGATCCGCACCTACCCCAAGGGCTACGGCCACAGCACCGCGCTCGAGATCACCGCAAGCGCCGAAGTGGAGTCTCTGGGGGCCGAGCTCATAAAACGGCTCGGCCTCCGGGGTGTGGCCAAGCTTGATTTCAAGCGGTCGCCCGAGGGCCTCCTCTACCTGCTGGAGGTCAATCCGCGATTCTCACTGTGGCACCACCCGGGGGCCAAAGCAGGCGTGAACCTCCCGGCGCTCGTCTACGACGACATGGTGGAAGGGACCCGGCGGAGCACGGGCCCGGCGGAGCCCGGCGTGAGGTGGTGCCGCCTGCTGAACGATGTCAAAGCCGCGAGGGAGGAGGGCATCTCGTTCCTCCGGTGGCTCCCTTGGGCCATGACCTGTGATGCACGGGCGACGTTGGCCTGGGATGACCCGCTCCCCTTCCTCCGAGGGGTTTTGTGGGCCCGCGCGACCACCGCCCTGCGCGCACTCCGGCGGCGCACCGCCCGGGGCTGAGGTTCACTCTCTTGCGCTACGGGGTCATCTCCGATATCCACGGCAATCTGCCGGCGCTCCAGGCGGGGCTTGCCGAGCTTCGCAGACAGGGTATCGACGGTCTCCTGTGCGCAGGCGACCTGGTCGGTTACGGCCCCTGGCCCAACGAATGCGTGGCCGAGATCGCCGCAGAGAATGCCGTCTGCGTGGCGGGAAACCAAGATCTGGCGGTCGTCGACAGGCTCCCCGATGCAAGATTGTCCAACCACGCCAGGTTGATACTGGAGTGGACTCGCACGGTGCTCGAGCCTGACGCTGCCGCCTATCTCGGAGCACTTCCCCTGCAGGCGAGCGTCCAGCCGGCCCTCACACTGGTACATGGCTCGATCGAAGACCCTCAGCGCTATGTTTTTCGAGACGAAGATGCGGCGCAGCAGCTCGATCTCCTCGCCGAGCTCGACCCGGCGGCCCAGACCCTGCTCCTGGGTCATACACACAGGGCTATGGCCTACGGACGGCGAGGCGGAATGCGCAAGCTCACCCCCCGGGAGCCGATGCCACTTGCCGGAGACAGACACCTGTTGAATCCCGGAAGCATCGGACAATCGCGGGAACGCAAACCCTGGGCCCGGCTGGCCCTGATCGACCTCGAGCACCAGCTGGTGACGTTCTACGCCCTCGACTACGACCTCGAGATGTGCCGCAAGGAGCTCACCCGGCGCGGGCTTCCGCCGGGGGCCTGCCATGCGCCTCCGTCGCTCATATCGCTGGGGCACCGCTCGGTGAAACGCGTGGCGCGCCGAGCCCTGCGCTCCGTGCGCAGATCACAGGGAGTGGCGGGCCCAGGGGTTTGACATCCATCGCCATTACACTTCGCTTCATGGAGCAAGCCATGATCGAGGCCCGGGGACCACAACCGGCGGACGACAGCGGCGTGAAAGTGCTCTACATCCTGGGGTCGTCCAGATCCGGCAGCACCATCCTCGACAGCATCCTGGGGGAGCTGAACGGTTACTTCTCGGCGGGTGAGCTGCGCTTCTTCTGGAGGCGCCTGCTCGAAAAGCGGCGGTGTGGGTGTGGTCAACCCCTTGAGGACTGCGAGGTCTGGTCGCAGGTGCTCAGAGCTGTAACGGATCAAGACCTGAACGAAACTGCGAGACGCAACTACGAACGGCAGCAAAGGAACGCCGCCACAAAGCACACGTTGAGCTTGTTGCGCCGGCGAGTCGGGGAATTCGGTTCGGACGAGTTAGCCACCTACGCACATGCAACGGCGTCCCTGTACCGAGCTGTGGCCGACGTCACGGGCGCAAAGGTGATCGTCGATTCGTCCAAGAGAATCTCCGATGGCTCCCTGCTGCGTTTGCTGCCCGGTTTCGAGCTCTACTTCGTGCACTTGGTTCGCGACCCGCGCGCCGTCGCCTACTCGCGACGGCGAACGAAAGTCAATCCAGATCGTGAGATTCCCGGAGAGATGGGTGGCAAGAATCCGCCGGAAGCGCCTTCCAGTGGGCCGTAGGGAACCTTGGCGCCGATGCCGTGCGGCGCAAACACGGCCGTAGGCGGTCGATGCTCGTTCGTTACGAGGACTTCGTGAGACAACCACGTAGCATCGTCGAGCGAATCACAGACATGGTGGGGGTGTCGCCCGAATCCACGCCGTTCGTCTCGGACACGAGCGTACGGCTCGGCGTACACCACACCGTCTCGGGGAATCCGATCCGATTCAACACCGGCACGGTCGACCTGATCGAGGACAACCGCTGGCTCGCGGGATTGTCCCAGTTGGATAGAGCTGTAACCACGGCCCTGACGCTGCCTCAGATGCTCGCTTATCACTACCCCGTCCATGTCGGGAAAAAGAGCGATTAGGTCTCGGCGTTACTCCCGCGAGGGGGGACTCTAGAGGCGGCCGAGAGTCCGGGGGGCAGGCGCTTCCTCTTCGGTCTCTTCCTCGATCGGCACCACCGCGCCGTCCGACGCATCCTTGTCCCCGCCACCGGTCAGGCGCCCGGTCAAGGCGCTGATGGCGGCACGATCCTCCGGGCCCAACCCAAAGAGCAGAAGCAGCCCAAGGTAGACCAGCCCGACAACGACCACCGCAACCGCCGCCGCGGCGACGCCGGTTCCGACGCCTGTCAATGCGATCACGGCTTTCGCCACCCCAACCGAGGCGACACCCGCAGCGATGGGCTTCCAGTAGTCCAAACGATAGGGATGCAGCCTCGATGAGGACCACACCTGCCATAAGGGAAGGAGGTTGTTGAGCGCGGTCCCGGCAAGGTGAGCAACGGCTGCGCCGAGAATTCCGTAGCGGGGAATGAGCCAGAAACCCAACGCTATCTCAACCGCGACCACCGCGAGGTAGTCCAGGAACGCAAGACGGGACCGGCCGGTGACGATGAGAGTGGTGGTGACCGGACCCGTACCGAAGATGAACACGACGGAAAAAGCAAGAACGACAAGGGCCGTGCTCGCATCCCGGAAGTCGGACCCGAAGATCGAAAGAATCTCCTTTGGGAATATGACCTGCAGACAAAACAGAGGGAACGCCAGGGTGAAGCTCCACTTGCCCATGCTCTTGAAGAGCGTGGTTAGCTCCTCCCGGCGGTTCTGCAGGTAGAGGCTGCTGGCCATCGGGCTGTAGACCTGATTGAGAGCGGCGTTGATCGCGCTGGGGGCCAGGGAGATCCTCTTGCCGGTGACGTATGCGCCGGTCTGCGATATCGACGCCAGGGAGCCGAGCAGCACCGGGAAGAGTTGAGCGCGAGAGGTCTCGACGACTTTGGTCCCCCAAGCAGGCAGTGCGAAGCGGATCAGCTCCCTTCTTTCGATCCGATCGGTCGGGCCAAAAATCGGCAGCCTTCGATGCAGCGCGAAAGTGGCTGAAGCTGTGACGATTATCTCGCCGGCCACCAGACCGACGAAAGCCGACACCGGCGTAGGGGCTATCAACAGAGCAACGACGGCCGTGACCACCCGAATGGCCGGCTGCAGGATATTCTTGACCAGGGCAACGGCCTGCATGTTCTTGAACGCCTGAGTGGCGTAGAGCATGACCTGGCCCAGTCCGACGATGGGTATCGCCACCGCGGCGAGGCGAAGTAACGGCACCAACGGCTCCCCCTCGAAGAACCGCTCGACCAGCAAGGGCGCCGTGAGCAGAAGCCCGCCGGAGATGAGCAACAGGGTCCCGCCGGCCAGAAAGATCGTGAGGTGAATGGTGCGGCGGAGACGAGGGAGGTCTCCGATGCCGTGGTAGTAGGACCCTTGACGAACGAGAATCCAGTTGGCTCCCAGCAGCCCGAGGGTGGCGCTTGCCTGAGTTGCGGCATAGGCGAGGGCCCATGCACCCAAGCCGGAGTCACCCAGCGCTCGCCCCAACAACACGTTGAGAGCGAAGGCCCCTATGTATCCGACCACCCCGGACGACAGCAGCAGCGCGGCGTGCTTGGCCAGGTGACGGGTGTGGCCCAGTTGCTTTGCCTGCATCCCGTTCGACTCCGGCTGGTCCATGAATTCCGATCTCGATTGATGAGCGGGGGCACCCGGCTAGACCGGCAATGCGGTTGCTCTCCCGTATCTGCCGGGACATCGCACCTCGTCCTCACGGCCGGGCGCTGCAGCCGTCCCGTCGTGACGGGGTTCGGTGACTTTCTGCGGTCGCCAATCATGTCATATCGACGGCTCTAACTGCCGCCTGTATGAGCTTCTCGAGGGCCTCCGTCGTCGGGTGGGGAAGGTTTTTGCCAAACGTCGAGAAAAACCCACCGGTCGAGCAACCGACACCGAGATGATTCGTTCTGATACAGGAGGGGCACTAATGGCGTGTCCTTCTCGGTGGGACCGCCCGGGGCGGGCGACCGACCGGCCATCAAGTACGACCGCATGGGAGTCGAAGAAAACCAAATGACAACAGCTTCTGTTCAGCCAGGCCCGAGGATCTGATCTTGGAGACCGAATCCGCCTTCAAGGTAGTCTCCGGCGAGAGCACCGCCGACAACGAAAAGCTTGACGACGCCACCCCTCTAGAGGGTCACGCCGACGGGGCGCAGGTCATGGAGCGGGAGCGACCGGAAACCATGGAGCGGGAGCGACCGGAAACCATGGAGCGGGAGCGACCGGGCGCGGCCCGGGATGAAGTCGTCGGGGCCGACGGACCTCAGCCCTCATCGCCTCTCGCCGTGGCCACTAGGACCAGCACCGGGCAAACCGAACACCTCTCCTACAGCAAGGCCGCCACGACCTCGAAATGGAATGTGATCGGATGGCAGCTGTTCGCAACCGACGCCCTCTGCCTCGTGGGGGCACTGGCGTTTTCCTATCTCATCAGGTACGGGTCCCGCAGCCTCCCCCTCGGGTACCTCCTGGTCATAGCCTTCGGGCCGATTGCATGGGGCGGGGTCTTCCATGCCTTCGGGTTGTATGCGCCGCGCCACCTTTCCGCCGCAGAGGAATTCCGGCGCACCATCAGCGCAACGAGCATCGGGATCTTCATGGTGGTAATGACGAGCTTCTGGTCTCACTCTGAACTGTCCCGGATATGGATAGGGCTGAGCTGGCTCTTCGCCCTCACCTTCGAATTAGTGGCGAGACGTGTGTGGCGATGGCACATAGGGCGTATGCGGAAAGATGGACGCCTGGCGATGCGGACGCTTGTGGTTGGGTCCAACGCCGAGGCGATGAGGCTCGACAAGGTTCTGCGCTCGGTCAACTCAGGTTTCAAACCCCTCGGGCACATCGACCCTACCTACTCCCTTGCCCCGGACCTTCCGGTCGGCGAGTCACTCGATCGACTGATCTCCACTCTTCGCTCCAACGCGGCCGAATGCGTCTTCATTGCTTCGACATCGGTCACCGCCGAACAGATACTCCGGATAGCCCAGGCCGCCCGGCGCGCCGGGGCAGAGGTCCGCCTCACGGCAAACCTGCCTCAGATCTTGATCTCCCGGCTTACCGCCCAGCCGATCGGCGACACCATGGCGTTGTCACTCAAGCCGGTGCGCCTGACCGGAACAGAGGCGACGGTGAAACGCATCTTCGACCTGTCCCTGGCCACTCTCACCTTGCTGGCAACCACGCCTCTATGGCTCATGGCGGGGTTGCTCATCCGTCTCACCTCCAAGGGCCCCGTCTTGTTCAGACAGGAACGAGTAACCCGCGGTGGCCGGACCTTCCAGATGTACAAGTTCCGAACCATGGTGGCGGACGGGGACCGGATACTCAGGGAACGCGGCATCGACCCCAGCCGGCCGTTCTTCAAGATCGTCGACGATCCCCGGCTCACCTGGATAGGGAAGATCCTCCGACGGACGAGCATCGACGAGCTCCCGCAGCTGCTCAATGTCATCCGGGGGGAAATGAGTCTTGTCGGGCCGCGGCCGCTCCCCGCGGACCAGGTCGCGGCGAACCTGGAGCTCCTGAACCCGAGGCACGAGGTGCAGGCCGGAGTGACCGGCTGGTGGCAGATCAACGGCCGCAGCACCGTCGACGCCAAAGCTGCCCTGCAGATGGACCTCTTCTACATCGAAAACTGGTCGCTTGCGCTCGATACCTACATCGTGCTGAAAACCGCCGGATCCCTCGTCACCCGGAAGGGCGCTTACTGATGCTAGGCGACGGGCCCGGAGGCGATTCGCCGCAAGACGACCCCGCTGGAGACGGCGTCGCCGCCGCGTTCCCGGCGCATCCTCGAGCGTCATGAGCGTTGCCGTCATAACCGGCTCAGGGGGCCTGATCGGCTCCGAGGCAGCGCTTCATTTTGCCAAACTCGGTCTTGACGTCATCGGAGTCGACAACGACATGCGGAGCGTGTTCTTTGGCTCCGGCGCCTCCACCGCATGGTCGGTGGAACGCCTCCAAGCTGAGCTCGGGTCGAGCTACTCACATCACGATCTCGATGTCCGCGACCGGAGCGGCATCGAAGGGCTGGTCGAGCGCTACGGAGCCGCCATCTCGGTCGTGGTTCACACCGCCGCTCAACCCTCGCACGACTGGGCGGCGCGCGAGCCATTCACCGACTTCGACATCAATGCAGTCGGCACGCTCAACCTCCTCGAGGCAACCCGGAAACATGCGCCGGAGGCAGTCTTCCTGTTTACGTCGACCAACAAAGTTTACGGAGATACACCGAACCGGCTGCCGCTTACAGAGCAGACAACCCGTTATGAAATCGATCCCGAACACACCTACGCAAACGGCATCCGCGAGGACATGCCCATAGACAGCACTCTTCACAGCTTGTTCGGAGCGTCCAAGGTCGCCGCCGACATCGTCGTTCAGGAGTACGGCCGATATTTCGGGATGCGCACCGCCTGCTTCAGGGGAGGGACTCTCACCGGTTCACGCCATTCGGCTACCGAGCTGCACGGATTTCTCGGTTATGTGATGCGGTGCACGATGACCGGCACTCCCTACAAGGTCTTCGGTTACAAGGGCAAGCAGGTCCGAGACGCCATCCACAGCAATGACCTCGTGAACGCCCTTGTATGCGCCTTCCAGGCGCCGCGCTGCGCAGAGGTCTACAACATCGGGGGTGGGCGCTTCAGCAACTGCTCCGTCCTGGAAGCCATCGAGATGAGCCAGAAAATTGCCGGCGAGGAGCTGGAATGGTCGTATGTCGACCAGAACCGAATGGGCGACCACATCTGGTGGATCGGCGACAACGGGAAGTTCGAATCCCACTATCCGGAATGGAAGATGGAATTCGACGTTGACCGAATACTGAACGACATCTTCGAAGCGAACCGCGACCGGTGGAAAAGATGAAAGACAGTGGCAAGCAAAACATCATCGGGGTCCTCGTCGACGGTGTCGACTACGACGGCGCGGTCAGCCGGATAACTTCGGCAGCGCTCGAGGAGCGACCTTATTCCGTCTCCGCGCTTGCAGTTCACGGCGTGATGACCGGCGTTGGTAACGCGGAGCACCGCTACCGGTTGAATCACCTCGATCTCGTCACGCCCGACGGGCAGCCGGTGAAGTGGGCCCTCAACCTGCTCCACAAAACCGGGTTGAGCGATCGCGTCTACGGCCCGACCCTCATGCTCGAGGTGTGTGCCGAGGCGGCGCGCCGGGGGCTTCCCGTCTACTTCTACGGCAGCAGTCAGACCGTGCTCGACGACTTGAGCAGCCGGCTGGAGGAGCGCTTTCCGGGCCTCGTGGTGGCGGGGGCCGAACCCTCGAAATTCCGGACCACCTCACCGGAGGAAAAGCAGGAGATCGCCGCCCGAATCCGCTCGTCGGGCGCCAAGCTGACGTTCGTAGGACTCGGCTGCCCGCGCCAGGAAACCTTCGCCCACGAATATCGCGACGCCCTGGGGATGCCCGTCATCGCCGTGGGAGCGGCGTTCGACTATCACGCCGGGCATATGGAGGAGCCCCCCATGTGGATCCAGAACCGCGGGCTCCAGTGGCTGCACCGTCTGGTGCAGGACCCTGCCCGTCTGTGGAGGCGCTATCTGCTGCTCAACCCGGCCTATCTGACACTCCTCGCACTCCAGGCGCTCGGATTGTGGAGGCCCGACCCCAACCGGGTCCAACGCCCTCCCGCCGAGGTGCTCTATGGATGACCTGTGGTTTTTTCAGAATGTCCCGGCGCATCCACGCGGCAAGTGCAACTTCGGGTAGGAACACTGGATTCGTTCCCCCGCCGCGGCTCACCTAATCCGGGGCTTTAGGTAATATATGGTAATTCCCCCCGTCCTACAGGAGGACCCACGATGCGAATCGGAGTAATCGGAACCGGCCACGTCGGACTCATCACGTGCGTCTCGCTGGCTGCCATCGGCCACGAGGTCGTCGGCGGAGACAACGACCCAGAGAAGATAGCCCTGCTGGGGAGAGGTGTGGCTCCCTTCTATGAGCCCGAACTCCAACCGATGCTCGAGCAGCAGCTCAAAGAAGGGCGCTTGACCTTCACGGCCTCCCCCGAGGAAGCCGTCAAGGGCGCTCCCGTGGTGTTCATCTGCGTCGGAACACCCCCGCGGGTGACCGGAGACGCCAATCTCGTCGCCGTGGAACAGGCGGCCCGCTCAGTCGCCCCCCATATCGCCGACCGGGCGGTCGTGGTCGAGAAATCGACCGTCCCAAGCGGCACCGCCCAGCGTCTCAAGCGCACCCTGCAGCGGGGCCGCCCCCAGCCTGAAGAGCATCTTCAGGTGGTTTCGAACCCGGAGTTCCTGCGAGAGGGAAAAGCCGTCCACGACTCCATGCACCCCGAGCGCATCCTGGTGGGCGGTGAGGCCGAATGGGCGTTCGAGGCGATGCGAGAAGTGTACAAGCCGCTCACCGACAAGGGCTATCCCCTTATCGAAACCTCCATCCCGACCGCCGAGCTGTCCAAGCACGCTTCGAACGCGTTCCTGGCAATGAAGATCTCGTTCGCGAACGCACTTGCACGCATATGCGAAAAGGCCGGGGCCGACGTAGTGGAGGTCGCTGACGCAATGGGGGCCGACGCCCGCATCGGCCGGGCCTTTCTGAATGCCGGGATGGGCTACGGCGGCTCTTGCTTTCCCAAGGACGTACAGGCCTTCGAGCATCTTTCGAAGCGTCTGGGCTACGACTTCCGCCTGCTGCAGGAGGTGGCGCGCATCAACGCGGAGGCCATCGACTCGACACTCGAGAAGGTTCGCGACGCGCTATGGAACCTCGAGGGCAAGACCGTCGCCCTGCTCGGACTGGCTTTCAAGCCCGGAACCGACGACGTGAGAGAGGCTCCCGCTCTGGCGCTCGGAGCGAAGCTACTGGCCGAGGGTGCAACGGTGACCGGATACGACCCGCTCGCAGCAGCCAACGCCAAGGATGTCCTGCCCGAGCTCCACCTCGCCCCTGATCCTCTTTCCGCCGCCTCCGGCGCCGACTGCGTAGTGATCTGCACCGAATGGCCCGAGATCCGTGACCTCGACGCCGCACAGTTGAAAGAGGTCATGGCCTATCCGGTGGTGGTCGACGGAAGAAACGCGTTCGACTCCGAGATCATGGCCGATCACGGTTTCCTCTATTATCCGACCGGACGCCCGGCGCTGCTCTAATCTGCTCGACGCCGCGTCAGAAGCGGGTAGCCGTACCGGCGAAGCAGCGGGGCATCCGTGAGTGTCGTCAGCAGGTTGCTGCCGGGCGATAGACGCGTTGTCCATTCCGTGTCGGGCTTGAGCGTGACATCCCCGGCGTTGAAGCGGGTGGGGTTTCCGCCGGCCATGTGATTGGGCTGGAGCGCGACCGTGTGGGCCCCGGTGAAGGGGAGCTTGTCCGGTAGCTCACCGGCCATCTCGGCCACCGTCTCGACCGTGGTCGCGGGCGCGGCTACGAAATCCTCGTAGCGGACCAAGATGGAGCGGTGACGACCGAAGTGCCGCCGCACCAGCTCTGCGCCTCCGTTCAGCTCGAGCCAACCGAACGCGCTGTAAAACGAGCTATGGCGAGGCATCTCCGCATCGGTCGCACCCTGGAGATCGAGGGTCGCCTTCCTTCTCTGCCACGAGTAGGCCACTGCCCTCGGGTCGCGCACGAGATGAACGAAGTAGGGGTCAATCCCCGGCAACACACCGAGCAGGGCCGCGTCCGAGGGCCGCTTGGAGGAGTCCACGACGACCTTCGCACCGGCAACCTCTCCGATGCCCTCGTAGAGAGCGGCCGCCACCGGAGCGTACGCGTCAAGCGGCTCCCACCCCGTCGGGAGCGGGCCCAAGCGCAGCAATCTCGGGGTGTGCCGGGTGCGAACCGCCTGCTGTTGCCACGTCACGACCTGCCGGGCGTCGGGGCGATCGGCCTCGCGCCCGTAAGCCGCGGCCCACACGTCGGTCCAGAACGGACACTCACGCAACGGCGTCCCGCAGCCGCACAGCCGGTCCTCGAGGAGCCCCCGCTCCCAGATGTAATGCAACTCCCCCGCGGATACCCACCCTTCGAGTGCTCCCAGCACGCTGTCGAGGATCGTGCTACCGCTTCGGGTCCATCCCATGATGAACAGGACTTTCACGAGCGGAAACGCCCGATCACGGCGATCGAACCGGCCAATCTCATTTCCTCCTCGAGCCCGTGCCGACGGGCGGGGTTGGTGAGTGTGCAGGTGGGTCGCAGAGCCGCCGACTGCGACTCCGGCTTGCCCTCGGGGGCTTGTCGTGCCGATGATGATACTCAAGCCCGGCGGTAATCCCGTAGCGGTCGTCCCGGCGGCCGGCCGTCAAATCCGAGGGGTTCGAGCGGTTGGATTCTAGGGTGCAACCTATGGACGAGACCCTCATTCAGCTGTCACCCTCCGGCGCAAGCAACTTCAAGAACTGTCCGTTGTTGTTCAAATACCGGAACATCGACCGGTTGGATGAACCCGTCTCGACGCGCCAGGCGGGTGGCTCGCTCGTGCATGCGGTGCTCGAGAAGCTGTTCGCCCAGGAGGCGCCGGCACGCACGGCAGAGCGCGCCGGCGAGTTGCTGGAGGCGCTCTGGACGGAGCTTCGGGAAGAACCGGAGTGGCGTCCGACCGATCTCGCTACCGAGGACGAGGTCGGCTGGCTGGAAACCAATCGCAAGCTGTTGTCGAACTATTTCCTGCTCGAGAATCCATCCACACTCGACGCCGCCCGGCTCGAGTGGTGGGTCGAGTACGAGCTCGACGATGTGCAGCTGCGCGGCGTGATCGACCGCGTCGAGGAGAGAACAGACGGCTCTTGGATTCTGACCGACTACAAGACGGGAAAGGTGCCCGGAGCCGCCCGCGAACAGTCGGCCAGCCTGGGCTTGCGCTTCTATGCACTCGTGTGCTGGCGAGCCTATGGAATCATTCCTCAGGAATTGCGCCTCGTCTATCTCGCCGATCCTGCGGTGCTTACATGGCGTCCGACAGAACGCACCCTGCTGGCGTTCGAGCGACAGATGCAGGCTCTCGCCAAGGCGGTACGGCGCGCCGCCGACACCGGCGACTGGCGCCCTCGCCCATCGCCGTTCTGCATGTCGTGCGCTTTCCAGAATCGTTGCCCGGCCTGGGACGAAAGCGAGCAAGGCTCAGAGCCCATCTGAGGGACGTCCCATTGCATGAGAGCCCGTTTCCGGAGGGTCACCCAACCACGTGCGTGTCCCTGAGGAAACGGGCTCCCTGCAACACGGGGCCCGCAGCAGGAGCCCCCGAGCGCTCTACGAGTTCCGGGCGAGCATCCGGGTGATCTTCGTGCCGCAGACGGGGCACTTGCCCTGTGCAGCTTTCGTCCCGTTCTTCAGCTCGATCTCTTCACCCTCGAAGTCCCGCTTCTCTCTGCACTTGACGCAGTAACCGTTGTAGGTGTCGGCCATGGTTTTGCTCCCTTCCAAGAGATAGGTCGGCGCCCTCAGGGGGTGCTCACCCGCCTATCCTGCCATCTTCCAAGCGGATTGAAAGGCTTTCCGACTACACAGAGTAGTCAAGTACGTTCCGCAGGCGGGATTTCTTGATCGGATACGGCCCCCGACCCGGTCCGCTCACCGGCCCTGGGCGGCATGGGCCCGGGGTGCTCCTCCCCCGCACGGATCCCGGGGTCGTATCCACCCGACGCCCATCGCGGCGGCGCTCCCCGGTACCGGGCAAGGAGATAGAGACAGATCAACGCCACCGTCAGGGCCAGGATCTGGCTCCCGGTGAGCCCCAGATATCGCCGGTCCACCCGCAGGAAGTCAGTCACCATCCGAGCGGTCCCGTACCAGATGACAAAGACGATGGCGAGGAGGCCCCCCCGGCGCCGGCGCCCCGCCAGCCACAACAGAAGCCCTAGAAGGAGCAGAGTCGAGAGGAGGTCGTAGAGAGCGGTCTGGTGGACGGTGACGTCGAAGCAGCCGAGCGACGGAGCGCCCCCCCTTTCAACTGCCGCCCGGTAGCCGGCCGCATCTATGGGTGGGCTGCCGCCCGCCTCCCCGAGACAACGCCAGCCCAGTGGCAAGGTCGTCGGTCTTCCAAGGTGATCCCCTATCACCAGATCACCGATCCTACCGATGACGATCCCGAGCGCCAGGCCCGGTGCGACCACATCCATTGCGCCCCAAAAAGAGATCCCGTGGCGGCGCATGTAGGGGATCGAGGCAAGCACTGCGCCGGTGATCCCGCCCAACAGCGAGATACCCCCCTCCCAGACCTTGAAGACGCCGAGCGGATCGCTTCCGCCGTCGGTGACACCCGGCACATGGCCGAGCACGTAGCCGATGCGCGCCCCTGCAATGGCGCCGAGCATGGCCCAGAACAGCCCGTTCCAGATGTCGGCCTCCTCAGGGCCCCCATACCTCCGCGCCACGTACACTCCCAGGCGCGCCCCCGCCAGGACGCCCAGCGCGATTCCGATTCCGTGGGGAGACACAGCGAGGGGGCCGATCTCGATGCGGGGGAGGATGACCCAGGCCAGCGGGTCAACGCCGACCTTTACCGGCGCGGCCAGCATCACGGCGGCGTCCGCCCGGAGTCGACGAAGCAGCGATGGGTGACGGGCATCCTCTCAGCGAAAAAGGTCTCGATTGCCTCTGCGTAGGCTCGAATCTCGTATTGAGCGGCAGCCGCATTGCGCAGCGAGAGAAAGTTCATCAGGGAGCGGGCGTTCACCGTCCAGTAGAACTGAGTGAAGACGCCGAACGGAAGCAGGGCGCGAGCCAGCTCCTTGGCCACTCCCTTGTCCATCAGCCCCTGATACTCCGCGTAGAGATCTTTGTAGACGCGCTCGAAGGTTGCGGTCGTTTCGGCGGCGAGGGCCGGGTCGACCGGCTCGAACGAGTACGAGCCGGGCCTTCCGACCTGTGAGCGAACCGCCTCGGGTTCCGGTATGTAGAAGTCGCCCTCGAGCTGGTGGTATCTGCCGGATTCCTCGTTGAAGGAAGAGAAGCGATGCCTGAACCATTCGCGAGCGACGAAGATCGGCGCCCGGATGTGGAAGCGGAACGAGTTGTGCTCGAACGGGCTGCCGTGGCGCTCGCGCATCAGAAAGCGGATGAGCCCAGCGTCCTTGTCGCCCATGGCCTCCTTGCGAACCGCAAAGCTCACGCGCGCCGAGTTCACCACTGAAAGGTCGGTCGCCATGGCGTCCTCCAGCCGCACGAAGCCGTGCTCGAAGAGCTCGATCTGGTGGGGCTCGGAAGCTTCGATCTCGGTCATGTTTTCGATCCTCCCATGCCAGCTGTGACATCCCCGGCTCTAGCGGCGCAGGATACGGTCCTCAGCTCCGAGCGCGACGTGGGCCAACCGGCCCCCACAGACAACGGCCACCACCGGAGGCATGTCCGGCCCTTCGAGGTCCGGCGCGCCCAGAACCACCGCATCGGCGCGGCCGTTCACCTCGAGCCGGCCGACCCGCCCATCGAGGCCCAGGGCGCAGGCGGCATTGACCGTCGCCGCCGCAAGCGCCTCCACGGGGGTCAACCCGAGAGCCCTGCAGGCAAGGTCCATGACGTGTGCCATGCCGGGGGCGCCGACCGCGGGCCCCGCGTCGCTGCCCAGGGCCACCACCGCTCCCGCCTCGATCAATGAACGGGCCGAAGGTTGCCGGCTCTGTCCGATGGCCAGGGAGGAGGCTGGCAGGAGCACGGCCACCGTGGCGCTGGATGCAAGATCATCGATCGCGTCGAGCGACGTGTGGTTGAGGTGGTCTGCCGTTGCATGGCCCCATCGGGCGGCGAAGGCCGCCGTCTGGTTGTCGGCGAACCGGTCGGCGTGAATTCGCATTCGCAAACCGAGTGCATGCGCTTCTCCGGTCAGACGCGCCGCGTGCTCGAGCGCAAAAGAGAAGATCTCGACGTTGACATCGCAGGCGGTGGCAAGGCCGGCGCGCGCCACCTCGGGCAGCAGGGAGGTCGCCGCCTCCCCCACCCACTGACCCTGGGATTTCCCGGGGGGCACGGCATGGGCAGCCAGGCAGGTCGTGGTGACACACTGCGGCACCCGCTCCCCCAGGGCTTGCGCCAGCCGCAGATGCCGCAGCTCCCCTGGAACCGAAAGCCCGAGCCCCGACTTCATCTCGAAGCAGGTCGTGCCCCCTGCGAGCATCCCGGCAGCCCGTTCCTCGGAGAATGCGACCACCGCGGCGTCATCTGAGGATGCCAGCGCTGACGCGGAGGCGAAGACCCATTCGGGACCCGCTTCGGAGCTCCCGGCCGGGGCCACATAGGGGAGGTGGGTGTGGGCGTCGACCAACCCCGGCACGACGGTACAACCTGCTGCGTCGAGCTCGATATCGGCGCGCCGCGCCGGGCCGAAACCCTCAATCCGGCCGCCGGAGCAGAGGAGCGAATCGGCCACGCGCGGCCGCGGGGCGCCCATCGCTGCTCCCCGCAACGGCCCGCCGCCCGAGAAGGGAAGGAGGGTCGCCCCGTCCCTCAGCGCCAGGGTCGCTATGTCGCCCGACCCCCGCGGCCTGAAGAAGACGAACCCTAGCTGGCGATCCTCCGGCGCGTCGCCACGGCCCGGCCCTTTGTCCGTTCGGCCGCTGCCGCGCCCTGCTTCCTGGTGCTCTCGGTGGCGGCGCGGGCCGCCTTGCGGGAGGCGTCTGCTGCCTTGCGGGCCTGCTTGCGGGTCTTTTTGAGCTCCCGGGAGTTGACGATCCCCGAAACTTCCTTCTGGCCTCTCCCCCAGGCGATGTCGAGAAGGCTGGACGCTGCGGCCGCGGTGGTGGAGGCGGCGGCTGCGGTAGCCTTGGCCGACTGGGACGTCGCCAGCGCCGCCGCTCGGGTGCGCTTCGCCTCGCGCGACCCGGCGAGGTCCTTTCGCGTTCTCCGCACCGACTTCATGCTCTTCTTCTGGAGATCGCCGACATTCTTCATGAGCTTGTTTCTCTGCTTGCGGGCCTTCTTCTGCTTGCGCCGGATTGATCGGTTCGACATGGTTCCTCCCTGAGCCTGGTTTGTGTCGCAAGACTACCCGAAAGACCCCACGCACTGCCTCCGCGCGGCAACGGAGGCGACCACCCTTGACGGGGGGCTCCCCGGACGCAGCCCGTCGGCTCGAGGTGTGGAGAGCTGGTGTCTTACCGGTCGCCGGGAGCGGGTGGATCCTCGGACGAGGTCGGCTCGAGCCCCAGGGAGTTGATCACGCCGGCGACCTCCGGGGGACTCCATCCCCGCTCTTTCAGCTCCTGGGCGAGCCGGAGGGCTACATCGGCGAGCTCTTCCTGTTCAAAAGACTCGTATCCGTCGAGGAAGCCGCGCGCATAGTCCCACGACACATACTGATCAGGGTCGGGGTCGAAGGCCGGCTCGTGCACCGGCGACTCTCCTGCGTCGAGCAGCTCCTTGAGGTTCCCGGCCAGGAGGTCCCAGCTGAGGTAGTGGTCCTCCTCGCAGTCCGGGCAGTAGAACACCGCACCTTTGATGCCCTTCGGACGGAGCACCTCCTTGAGGACCTCGACGTCGATGAGGTCCTGCTGCAGGGCGACACGCTCGCCCTCGTCAATGGGCGCCTCGTCATCGAAGGGGCGGTCGTCTTCCATCGCGCCATGGTAAAGCCCTTGGCAACGAGCACTGCGAAATGCTCGGCGGTGAGGGCCGGAGCGCCGATGCCTCGCCGGGGGATTACCCCGCTCCCAGTCCCAGATAAGCGTCGATCACCTGCTCCCCGATCAGAACCGACGCCACGGCGCCGAGCGACAGGAAGGGGCCGAATGGGATGGCGGACTTGCGACTTCCCCCGGCGAAAAGGACGATGACGCTGACCAGGGACCCGAGCACGAACGCCATGAACATCGCGACCAGGACGAGGCCCGGCGCGCCGAGGTATCCCAGGAACGTTCCCAGCAGAAGACCGAGCTTCACGTCTCCACCCCCCATCCCATGCGGGACCAGGAGCGCCACCGTGAAGAAGAAGCCCGCAAAGACGGCCGCACCCATCAACGCCCCAGAGATGGACCTCTGGACGCCGTCGGCGATCCCTAGCCCCACGAGGCCCACCCATACCAGGACGAACCCGAGCCCGACCAACCACGGAGCATGCCGGTTCGGGGATTCAGGGGCCGGGTCACGTCCCGGAAGGAGCGCCCACAGCAGCGCGCCGACGGCCGCTGCGGACGCCGCAGCAACGATCGACATGCGTCCGAAGGCGCCCTCGGATACGGCGTCGGCGAGAAGAAGGAGGGTGCCGGCGGCAAGCGCAGGAAAAACGATCCGGTCGGGCAGCAGGTGATGTTCGAGGTCTATGACGCTGAGCATCACCAGGACCCAGAAGAAGGCGGCGTAGACGGCTGCCCTCAGGGTGGGCCCGAACCTGAGCGCCGCAAGCGCGAACAGGGTTGCCGTCAGGACCTCAATCACCGGATAGCGCACCGAGATCGCGGCCCCGCAGTGCCTGCAGCGCCCCCGCTGTATCAGGTAGCTCAGCACAGGGATGTTCTCGACCGCGGTGATCGTGTGTTTGCACGAGGGGCATTTGCTTCGTCCGTTCAAGCTCGCGCGCAGCGGAATGCGGTGGGCGGCCATGGTCGCGAAGCTGCCGAAGATGAGGCCCAGGAGGGCGGCGAATGCCGCAACCGGAGCGGTCATGTCGCAACCGGGGTGGCCGCCGGGCGTTGGGAACGGGCAACCGCGTAGATGCCGGCCAGGATCGCCACGCCCCCCGGGACGACGAGAGGGGAGGGCGTCTCGCCCAGCAAGAAGTAGGCCAGAACGATGGTAACCACAGGTTCGAGCATCACGGTCACGGTCACGGTCGTTGCATCGAACGCTTTGAGCACGAAGTTGATCATCGTGTGGCCCAGGAGCTGTGGCCCCGCCACCATCCCGGCCACCACCAGCCAGGTCCGCCCGGACCAGCCCCACAGAGGGACGCGGGCGAGCCCGCAGACGACCCCCAGCAGCGCCGCAGCACAGCCGTAGGCGACCGCGGCGTACTCCAGGGTCCCCAGCTCCAGGCGCGCCCGCTGACCGGCCATGAGATAACCCGCGGCGGCAACGGCGCCGGCCAGCGCGAGCCCATCCCCGGCGATGGATCCTCCGGCGAAGTCCCCGCCGCCGACAGCTCCCACCCCGGCAATCGCAAGGACGATTCCCGCCCAGCCTCGCCGGGTCAGCCGGGTTCCGAACAGCATCCGTTCGGCGGTTGCGACGAAGATCGGCGTCGTGGACACCAACAGGATCGCCGAAGCCACCGTCGTGAGGCCCACGGAGCTGATCCAGGTGCCGAAGTGAACCGCCAGGAAGGCTCCGGCCAGCATGGGGAGCAGGTACTGCCTGAGAGTCATGCCCGGGAGCCGCGCCCGCGCCCACGGGGCCAGGCAGAGCGCGCCCAGGGCACAGCGCCAGAACGCCAGTGCAAGCGCGGGAGCACCTTCGGCGTAACGGACCAGGATCGCCGACGACGACGTCGCGAGGATGGCGACTCCCAGACGGAGCCACGGCTCGGCCGCTTCCCCTCCTCTGATCCGGGTGGCGGTGGCTCGCATCGGCTGCACCCTAAGCCCCCCTCCCCTCCCGGTGGTAGGAGCGCCCGAACCGGCCCTTTCGGCGCGCCTCCCTCGCGGGGTGCGTCTCAAATAGTCTTGACCCTGTGAGCACGGAAGCGGGGGCCGGTGTCGGATCGCCCATCCTCGGGGTCGGGGCCGTCGTGCTCCGGGACGGAGCGCTGCTAATGGTGCAACGGGCCAACGATCCCGGTGCTGGGTTGTGGTCCATCCCGGGGGGGAAGGTCGAAACCGGCGAGTATCTGATCCAGGCGGTGCTACGAGAGGTTCTGGAAGAAACCGGCCTGACCGTCGAGGTCGGCGATCTCCTCGGCATCCACGAGGTCATCGGGGCGGTGCACTACGTCGTGCTCGACTACACCGCCGAGATCACCGGGGACCCCGCCCCGCGGCCGGCGGGCGACGCCTCAGACGTCCGCTGGGTCCCCCTGGGAGCGATAGGCGACCTCGAATGCACGCCGCGCTTCGAAGAAACTCTGGCGGGTTGGGGAGTGTTGGCCTCAGCAGACGAGCAGGGTGACTAGGTCGCCTTTGTTCGCGATCCCCCCGCCGGCCGGATCGGTGTCCACCACTTCCGAACCTCCCTCACAGATCTCGAGGATGCTGACCCGGAATCCGGCGCGCTCGAGCTTGTCTCTGGCCGCATCGACTCTCAGACCGCGCATGTCGGGGACGGTCAGCTCGGGAAACTCAGGTCCGGCCGAGACGACTATCTGCACCTCGCTGCCGAAGGCGGCCACGGTGCCGGGGGCCGGAGTGATCTCGATCACGTCACCCTCGTCGACGTCGTCCGAGTAGGCCTCCTGGAGGAGCGGAACGAAGCCCGCACGCTTCAGCTCGGTACGGGCCTGCTCGGCCCCCGCCCCGTCTACAGAGGGGATCTCGGTGGGAGGGTGCCCCTTGCTCAAGGTGAGCTCCACATCGCTACCCCAGGCCCTCTTGACCCCTGCGGCGGGTACCTGCTCGATGATGTCGCCCTCCGGCTCGGGCGAGTATCGCTCCGACAATCTCGAGGGTTCCATGTCGAACTTGTCCAACTGGACCTGCGCGTCGTCGAGGTTCAGCCCGATGAGCAGCGGCACATTTACGCGGGGTGGACCGGCGGACACCACGAGCCCAACCGTCGAGCCCTCCCGCAGGGTTCCCGAGCGCTCCTGCGACAAGACCACACCCTTCGGGGCGTTTCGGTCCTTCTTGCGGCGTTCCACCCGAGCCCTCAGACCGGCGCTCTCGGCCCGCTCGACGGCAGCAGCGCGCGTCAGGCCCTCGAGCTCCGGCACCCTCACGTCCTGCGGCAGCATCACCGAGGCGAGGGCGCGGCCGGCCACGAGGGCGAGGATGATGGCGATCACGCCCAGGAGCAGGCGCCGTGACCTTCGTTGGGCCTCCCGGTCCTGACGGCTTGGTCTGCGGGGCGCTTGGATGTCGGGCACTTCCTCACCTCCGCTCACTTCGTCGACGAGGCTCTCGACCGGCTCCGGGGCCCGGCGGGATGCGGCCAGTGAGCGCTGCAGGGCGAAGCCCATGTCGGAGACATGTGGCCACCGATCGGCCGGATCCTCGGCGCAGGCCCGACGGACGATGTCGTCGAGCGCACGCGGCGCCCTGTGAATGTGCTTCGACGGGAGTATCACCTTCTCGGCCGCCGGGGGCCTTCCGGTCAGCGCCTCCCCCAGCACCGCACCTGCGGTCCAGATATCCGAGGCGGGCGTGACGGGATGCCCCGCCGCCTGCTCCGGCGCCAGATAGCGGGAGCTTGCATCGAGACCGGCGATGTCGTATCCGCCTCCGGAAGCTCCCGGCACGACGAGCCCGAAGTCGGTCAGCTTCACGGTGCCCTCACGTGCGATCAGGATGCTCTCGGGCCTGATCGCGCCGTGGACGACACCCATCGAATGAGCTGCGCTCAGGGCGTCGCACACCGCCAGCATGACCTCCGACGCCGAGGGAGGCTCGAGGAGCCCCCGGGTGACGAGCACATCTCGCAGATCGACCCCCGGGACGTGCTCCATGACCATGAAGCAGGTTCCGTCGTCCTCGCATCCCCAGTCGAAGGTCGTCACCACATGGGGATGTGACAACCGTGCTGCTGCGCCCGCCTGTGCCAGCCAGGCCTCCTCAGCGCCAGAGCCGTCGGAGGGGCCGGACCGGAGCACCCTGACCGCCACCGGGCGGTCGAGGAGGGAATCGTGGCCTGAGTAGACGTCCCCCGTTCCTCCCGAGACGCGCCCTGCGAGCCGGTATCGACCCGCCAGTGTGGCGCCGGCCAGCTCAGAGATGAGGTGCAAAAGGGCAAACCTCCGGCGAAAGTGTGCAACATCAGCCTACAGAAGAATACTCACGCAACAGGACTAGCGTCCCAGCGCGTGGGGTTGAGGTTACCGGCGAGCGGCGCCCACCACCTGGATTTCGGCGACCAGGGGGAGGTGGTCGGAGGCATCGCTGGGGATCGTCCAGGACCGCACCACCTCGATTCCGTTGCCCGCCAGCACGTAGTCGATCTGCCGTCGGCGCCACAGATGAACAAAGGTGCTGTGATGTCCGGGCCCTGCGCCGAGCCCTGCATCCCGCAGCGCCGAGAGATCGTTCGCTTCCTGGTTGAGGTCGCCGAGCACCACCACGGGGCGGTCGGCGGACCGGGCCATCTCGGCAAGCGCGGAGGTCTGTCGGAGGCGGATGTCCGCCTGGGTTGCGAGGTGGGTTGCGAGCACCGCCAGCCCCCGCCAGGTGGCGCTTATGACCCCGCGCGCCTGTTCATCGCCGCCCCGTGGAAGCTCTCGGTAGGTGAGCTCAGACAGCCCCTCGCCCGCCAGCGCAAGCCCGTACCGGCCCCCGCCCCGTTTCAACACGGAGCGGAAGTGAATGGGAAGACCGGTGATCTCGGCGAGCATCTGTGATTGATCCACCATCCCCGTCCGTTCGAGACCGCGGTCGACCTCCTGGAGAGCGATCAGGTCGGCCCCGGTCGCCGTCATCGTCCGAGCGACACGGCCGAGATCGATGACCCCGTCGGCGCCCTTGCCGTGACGGATGTTGAAGGTGGCAACCCGGTAGATCGTCATGGTCGCCGCATTGTGACAGAGGCGCCACGCCCGAAG
>Ga0183260_10000015_pt1 | contig 101700 bp, 85 predicted proteins | sample AntDrymUQ4972206_2_FD_129768 | JGI IMG/M metagenome (GOLD analysis project Ga0183260, IMG submission 129768) | Polar desert sand microbial communities from Dry Valleys, Antarctica - metaG UQ497 (22.06) (version 2) (version 2) | ecosystem: Environmental > Terrestrial > Soil > Desert | place...
ACATCGAGGGCTGGTATAACCGGCGCCGGCCCCACGGCGGCGCCAAGGGCCGTCCGCCGCTGATCGCCTGGGACCAACAGATCGTCCAAAATGCTGTCTCACTTTCTTGACACACACCAACGCGGAATCTTTTTTGCGGATTTTTTGCGGAATGCCCTCTGTGTCAGTCTGACTGAGGGCCGATTGGTCGGTCGGCGCGCTCCACACCTGCCCTGCGAACGCATCGATCGGGGGAATGTGCGCCAGGTTGGGGCAGCACTGCGCGTGCCCCCGGTGCATACATAGCGATGCCATGAACAGCGTAGGAAACTCTTCCCGGATCGCGATCGGGATGGGCGCGGGGCAGGGAGGACGACAGGAGCGAGTCGTCTTGGGCATGTCAAGGCGTCCTGGCGGATCGACGTAGGTTCGCCAGCCTGACTTCCGGCCAAGTTACAGCGAGTTGCGACTGGTTGGTTCACCGGGACAACAGACACAACCGCGAAGCGGAGGAGACGACCCGCGGGCTGCCCCGGGTTGATTTCCGCGTGGTTTTTCAATCTCTATGCAGTGCGCTCCAAGACTTGCCCATGTTTCGAATCAAGCCGAGAGGGCCAGCCGGACGTGGAGGGCGAGGTGGAGGCGGAGGCGGACGTCCGCTGAGGTGAGGTCGAGGCCGGTGATGGCGGAGATCCGGTCCAACCGGTAGAGCACCGTGTTGCGATGGACGTGCAGCAGCGAGGCCGCTTCCTTGGGGCTGCAATTGGCGGTAAAAAAGGCTTCGAGGGTCCTGATCAACTCGGCGCCATGGGATCGGTCATATTCGATCAGCGATCCCAACGCCTCGCGTTGGAAGATATCGAGTTCCGGCAGCTTTTCGGCGGCATAAATCAGCCGGTAGACACCGAGTTCCTCGAATTGCGTGACGCTGCCCGGGCCGTAAAGACGTCGCCCAATCTTTAGCGCCTGGCGCGCATCCTGGTGCGATTGCCTGATCCCTTCGAGTCCAAATTGAATCCGTCCGACGCCGATCGAGACGACTTCCGATGCGCCGTATCTGGCCAGCGCGTTGTTGAGACCGGCTTGGACTTCCTTGATCACGGCGTCGAGTTCTGCCTCGTCGCCCACTGGCCAGACGATTTCGGCGCTCGTGTTGCGGACACGCCACAAGATGCGGGCGTCTCTGGCGCGCGCTGTCCGATGGAGTCCTTCCTCCAGGGCAGACCAGCGGCCGTCCCGCGCCCGCACCGGAGCGCCCTGGGCGGGATCGACCCGGGAAATGATGGTGGACCAGGACCGGTTCAGGTCGTAACCGAGCCGCTTGATTTGTTGCAGGAGGGAGACCTCGCTGCGGAGGGCGCCGTCGAGGATTTCATCGAGCACATTCAGCTCGATCTCGCGCCGCGCGTTGGCGGCCGCGTGTTCGCGGGTCAGTGTGACGGCGCAGGCCCCTGCCCCGCGTGAGGCGAGCACTCCGTCTTCGGCGTTCTCCTCACCACGCCGTACGAAGAGCGAAACACTGCCCAGCAACCCGTCCCGTCCGCTGACTGGAGCCACGATCCTGAGCCAATCGCCGCCTGTGGGCCAGGTCGAGGAGGGCGGTTCGGCCGAACTCGAGGCCGCTACCGTGCGCAACCAGTCGAAAACCGGACCGCGCGTTTCTGAAAGCAATTCATCGACCCGGTTGCCATTGGGCCCTGATGCTCCTGGATGGAATGCCAGCATCCGGCCATCGCGTCCTTCGAATGCAACTGTCCTCCCGCAAAGTTCATTGAGTTCGCGCGCCAGCTCAGGGAGCGGTTCTCCCGCGATCGCCAATTCCATTAACTGGCGACCGGCATCCTGTCCGCGACGCAAGATTTCACGTCGCCGTTCCGAGATGTAGCGGGAGGCGGCTCGTTCCAGGTTGCCGAAATCGATGCCGTCGGGAAGGACGATGAGGGGCAGGCGGGCGTCGTTGGCGGCTGCTCGCGCGGCTGGCGGCGTCTCACCGGCGAGGGCAATCGCTGAGATCCCGAAGGTCGCCAGTTGGCGGATCGCGTCTTCCAGCAACAGCTGGTCATCGAGCATTTCCAGCACGTTTGGTGGCAGCAGGACAAGCTCGCCGCCAGAAAGATGTTCGAATGCCGGCGGGGCCGGTCGCAGGCGGGACGCCCAGGTAACTTCCCGGTGGAGACCTTCCTTGCCGGCGACGACGGTTGCGCCATCCGGCAAGACCTGGCGCAGCACGTCAAGCACTGGAATCATCGCCAGCGATCGATCGACCGACGAACCGGCGATTGTCGGATGCTCCGCGAGTGGCTCCCGGTCGAGATCAGAGGTCGCCATAGCGCAGATGCTCCCACGGACTGACGTGCCGTCGATAATCGATCCACTCCGCGCGCTTGACCGTGAGCACCTGGTCAAAGATGTAGCCACCAAGCGAATCGCGAACGACATCGTCGGCCGCCATCGCGTCGAGCGCTTCGCCAAGCGATGTCGGGAGCTTGGGCACGCCGAGGCGGTTTAGCTCATCGTCGTCGTAGGCCACGAGATTCTCGTCGAGCGGGGCGCTCGGTTCCTCGCCGTGACGGATGCCATCGAGGGCGGAACCGAGCGCGACCGACATCGCGAGGTAGGGGTTAGTCATCGCATCCGGGCTGCGAAGTTCGAGATCGGCGAAGCTGCCTGGTGTGAATGAGGGTACGCGAATCAGCGAAGCCTGACTTACCCGCGCCCAGGTTGCATGTCTTGGCGCGCGATGCCCATCGGCCAGCCGCTTGTACGAGTTGACGGTCGTGCAGAGCACAGCGCTCATGCCCCGGGCGTGGGAGAGTTGGCCACCGATGAAATGCCGGGCTGTGGCGGAAATGCCGTCGCCAGATTCGGGATCGCTGAGCAGGTCGTGTTCGCCTGTCAACGACATCAGCCGTTGAAACAGGTGCATGCCCGATCCGGGCGCGTTGGGAAAGGGCTTGGCCATGAACGTTGCGCGCAGGCCGCGCCGCTGGGCTACGGAGCGAATCACCTGGCGGGTCGTGACGATCTGGTCGGCCAGGCGGATACCGCCCGCGTGCAGCAGGTCGAGTTCCTGTTGGCCGGGGCCGGTTTCGTGATGGGCGCCGCCGACCCCGATGTTCATCGCCTGGAGGGTGGCGATGATTTCGTCGCGCGTTCCGGAAAGCACATCCTCGCCAATGTCGAAATAGCCGGCGCCGTCGATTGCCGGGAGAATCGCGGCGTCGGGTTGACTGGCTTGGGCGAGGAGATAGAACTCCATCTCGATCCCAACCTGATAGTCGAACCCGGCCTCGGAAGATTTACTGAGTTGTGCCTGCAAGGTCGAACGCGGATCGCCAGCGAATGGTTGTCCGTCGCGCCGCACTACCCAGCAGAAGAGTTGAGCTCGGCGTGGCGCGTTATCTCGCTGGGGGAGAATGACCAGCGTCTGGGGATCGGGCGCAAGGTACAAGTCGAGTTCGACCTGGCGAGCGCCACCGGTTATCGCCGCGCCATCGAACCGGTACCCCTGACGGAATGTGCGTTCGACGAGGTTTTCGGGAATCGTCAGCGCCTTCATGCCCCCGGCAATATCGCTGAATTGCAAGTCGACGAGCACGATGTTGTGTTTGGCAATGAGCGCGAGGGCCGCGTCGATTGACGCGGATTCGGGAACGGTTGGCAACGCGTCGTAATTGAACCCTGTCACTCCTGTGCTCCTGTGATTGGGCGGTCCCCGCTGGGGAAGGCGTCCTCTGCTTGTGACAGTGTGAACAATTTGTGCGAAGAATCCAAACCGCCGCATGTTCGGGAGGCCACGCAGGGCCTCCCCTACGAATCGGCCGTTGTCTCGTTGGGGCCGGCCTGTGTGCCGGCCCGGGTAGCTGGCGGACATACTGCGAAGTTGCACCGTTGTTTGCGGTCGACACGATCAATTCGACGATGCGGCAGGACTCGTAGGGGCCGGCCTGTGTGCCGGCCCGGAAGGCAGGCGACCACGCATCGCTCGTTCCCATTGTGCATTTCCCCGCTCTCCTTTGGGCACAACGCCTAAACACAAGCTATGCGATTTTTGGCGTTCTGTACCTGTGGATTCCCAAACCAGTTCATTAGAATGGAGATACCCACGATGCAGTGGAACTTTTGTGCCCTGGTTGACTCGTTCCTGCGCCGATACGCAGAGCGTTCACCACCGGCATAAGACCGCCATCGACATTGTGCGGATCATCACAAACTGCACCGCGACTCGATGCCTCGCGGTCGCGATCCCCCAGAAGCTTTTCGCCGGGCAACGTCGCCCTCCAAACCTGATCGCCACCGACCACATCGGTCGGGCGCCAATCCAGGAAGGGTGAAGGTCGATGCAGAATCTCCGGCATGATGGACCAGGCGTGCACAACGCGCCGCTGTATTCGCTCGCCTACGAGCACGATTCATGCGGCGTGGGGCTCGTCGTTGACATAAAGGGCCGGCCCTCCCGCAAGATCGTGGAGAAAGCCCTGGCCGGTCTCGTCAACCTCACGCACCGCGGCGGAGTTGGGGCCGATGCGCGGACCGGCGACGGCGCCGGATTGCTGATCCAGATTCCGCATGGCTTCTTCGAACCTGTGCTCGCCGCCGCCGGCATTCTCGACCTCACGGCCGGCGACTACGGGGTGGCAATGGTCTTTCTCCCGCGAGACGCCGCGCGGCGGAAGCTTGCTCGCGGCGTCATTGACATTACGCTCGCCAGGCGCGGTCTTGAGGTGATCCTCTGGCGCGATGTGCCGGTCAAGCCGGAAGTCCTCGGCCAGACTGCTCAGGCGACTCGCCCCGAGATCGTCCAGATCCTGATCCGACGACCGGCCGAACTTGATGTCGGCACGTTCGAGCGCAAGCTGATGCTCGGCCGCCGCGCGATCGAGCGCGCCGCCGAGGATGCCGGCCTGATCGAGGCCGACTTATTCCTGGCGTCGTGTTCGTGCCGCACCGTCATCTACAAAGGGTTTTGTCTGCCGGAAGACCTCGCGGCGTTTTTCATCGACCTCCAAAGTCCGGACCTCACCAGTGCGATTGCGCTCTTCCACCAGCGCTACAGCACGAACACATTCCCGACCTGGGGCCTCGCCCAACCATTCCGTCAGATCGCCCACAATGGCGAAATCAATACCGTGCAGGGCAATCGCCTCTGGATGGAGGCCCGAACTCCTTCGCTCACACTCGAGGACGGCACACCGGCGGACGAACTCAGACCGATCGTCTCGATCACCGGCAGCGATTCGCTCAGTCTCGACAATACCGTTGAACTCATCCGCCACAGCGGCCGCTCGTTTGCCCACGCCCTGATGATGTGCGTGCCCGAACCATGGGAACAACTCCCGGACATGGCCCCGGAGCGCCGCGACTTCTACGACTTCCACGCTGGTCTGCTCGAACAATGGGACGGACCGGCCGCGCTTGGATTTAGTGACGGCGTTGTGGCCGGCGCGACGCTCGATCGCAACGGACTTCGTCCAGTTCGCTACGCGATCACGTCGGATGGTTGGTTCGTGGCCGGGTCCGAGGCTGGCACGGTGGAACTCGATCCCTCATCAATCATCGAAAAGGGCCGGCTCGGTCCCGGGCAAATGGTGCTGGTCGATACCTCGCGCGGCGTGGTCCTGCGCAATGACGAGATCAAGGCCGAGGTTGCTGGTCGGGCGCCGTATGCCAGGTGGCTGGCCGAGAACCGGGTCGCGCTCGATATCTCACCGGAGCCGGATGAGCCATCGTCTGTTCCGGTCGATGCCGACGCCAAAACCCGCGCTGCACTGACCAAGACCGATCCCGCCGCCGTCGCCAGGCAGCGTGCCTTTGGCTACACGGCGGAGGACCTGCGCCTGATCGTGATCCCGATGGCTGGCGAACGGAAGGAACCGACCTGGTCGATGGGGGACGATGCCCCACTGGCGGTGCTTTCCGAGGTGAGCCGACCACTGACGGCCTATTTCCGACAGCGATTCGCGCAGGTCACCAACCCGCCGATTGATTCGCTCCGCGAGCGCAAGGTCTTTGCGCTCGATGCCTTTATCGGTCCACGCCAGAATATGCTGGTTGAATCGCCGGAGGGAGCCAGGCTGATCCACCTCCGCAGTGTGGTGCTGGCCGCCAATGACATGCAGGCGATCCGAGACGTGACCGATCTCAAGGTTGCGGAGATCGGCACGCTGTTCGAGATCGCGGAACCAGTGGGCGCTGTGGATGCCGCACTCAGTCGGATCATTGCCGATGTCGAAGTGGCAATTGGCGATGGCGCAGGAGTGATCGTGCTTTCGGATCGCGCCCTTGATGCCGATCGCGCTGTCGTCCCGATGACGCTCGTCGTCGGCGCGGTCCACCATCACCTGATCCGCGCCGGACTCCGGTCCCGGGTCGACTTCGTGTGCGAAACAGGCGAGGTTTGGGACGTCCATCAGCTCGGCGTGCTGATCGGGTATGGCGCATCCGCGGTGCATCCCTACCTTGCGCTTGATGCCGCCGCACAGCTCGCTGGGCAGCGTGGGTACGAGACGGTCCGCCCGATCGAGTTGCGTCGCAACTACATCCATTCCATGGAATACGGGTTCCTGAAGGTGATTTCGAAGATGGGGATCACCACTGCCAGCGGCTATCGCGGAGCCCAGATTTTCGAGGCGATCGGTCTCAGCCAGGAACTGGTCGATCGGTGCTTCACAGGGACTCCGTCGCGGCTCGGCGGCATTGGCCTGTCCGAAATCGAGGCCGATGTGCGGAAGCGGCACATTGCCGCCTTCGAGGAAATGGCGGCGCGATTGCCAGATGATGGCCTGCTCAAGTTCAAGCGCGAAGGCGAAACTCACGCCTACGCTCCCCCGCTCGTCAAGGCGATTCAGGCCGCCAGCCAGAACAACGACGGGACCGCCTATGCAACGTACCGCGATCTCGTGAAACAGCAACCGCTGACCACGATCCGCGACCTGTTCGAGTTGAAGGCGCTCGGTCCGGCAATCCCGATCGACGAGGTCGAATCCGTTTCCGCGATCGTCAAGCGGTTCGTCGTCACCGCGATGTCGCTCGGTTCCCTCAGCCCGGAGGCCCACGCCACGCTGGCGATCGCGATGAACCGGCTCGGCGGACGCTCAAACTCGGGGGAGGGCGGCGAGGATCCGCACTGGTTCGACGATTCTCCTCACGGCGACATCCGCCACAACAAGGTGAAGCAGGTCGCCTCCGGACGTTTTGGCGTCACCGCGCGCTACCTCTCGAAGGCGGAGGAGCTCGAGATCAAGATCGCTCAGGGCGCGAAGCCGGGCGAGGGCGGCCAGCTTCCCGGATTCAAGGTGACCGAGTTCGTCGCGAGGATGCGGCACGCGGTTCCCGGTCTGCCGTTGATCTCACCGCCGCCGCACCACGACATCTACAGCATCGAGGACCTTGCCCAACTGATTTACGACTTGCGCCAGGTCAACCCGCGCGCGAAGATCGGCGTCAAGCTGGTGGCCGAGGCCGGTGTCGGAACAGTTGCCGCTGGTGTGGCCAAGGCCCGCGCCGACTACATTCTGATCGCGGGGCATTCGGGCGGCACCGGAGCGGCCCCGCTTGCCTCAATCAAGCACGCTGGCGTGCCGTGGGAACTCGGTCTCGCCGAAACCCAGCAGACGCTGGTCATGAACGGCCTCCGTTCGCGCGTGCGGCTGCGGACCGATGGCGGCCTGAAAACGCCGGAAGACGTGATCGTGGCGGCGCTGCTCGGCGCCGACGAATTTGGTTTCGGCACCTCGGTGCTGGTCGCGATCGGGTGCGACATGGCCCGGCAGTGCCACCTCAATACCTGTCCAACCGGGATCGCCACCCAGCGCGAGGATCTCCGCGCCAAGTTCACCGGCAAACCAGCGGATGTGATCGGGTACTTCACGCAGCTCACCGAGGCGCTCCGCGAGACAATGGCGGCGCTTGGCGCACGCACGATCGCTGATCTGATTGGGCGAACGGATCGCCTCGCTGTGAAGCAGGTCGAGGGCCGCGCCGCGATGCTCGATCTTTCCTCACTGCTGTCGGAACCGGCCGCGCCCGAGGCTCGGCGCAAGTCGGTTGAAATCGACCATGACGCCGAGGAAACGCTCGACACCCGCATCCTGTCCCAGATCGAGCCGAAGCTGGCCGAGGGCCAGGCGGTCGACTTCGAAGGGGAGATCAGGACCGAGCACCGCACCGTCGGCGCCCGGATCGCCGGGGCGATGACGGTCCTTCGCGAAAGTACGCCGACGCCGCTTGACCGCGTCAACCTGCGCTTCCGGGGCAGTGCGGGTCAGAGTTTCGGCGCCTTCGCGGTCCCCGGTCTGACGCTGAAGCTCGAAGGCGAAGCGAACGATTACGTCGGCAAGGGGATGAGCGGCGGCGAAATCGCAATCTACCCGGACCGCAATGCTCCCTTCACGACTCCGCAGACGATCGCCGGCAACACGATTCTCTATGGCGCCACCGGCGGTGCGGTCTTCATCGCTGGCGTCGTCGGCGAGCGCTTCGCTGTTCGCAACAGCGGCGCGACTGCGGTCGTCGAGGGTGTTGGCGACCACGGTTGTGAATACATGACTGGTGGCCAGACCGTGATTCTCGGTCCCACCGGCCGCAATTTTGGCGCCGGCATGACCAATGGCATATCCTGGGTGCTCGATCGGGACGACAAGTTCGCCGCTCGGATCAATGCCGAGTCCGTCGCAATCCGGCGGCTTCAATCCGCTGAGAGCAACGACGTTCGGGCCCTGATCGAGCGGCATATAGACGCCACCGGCAGCGCCCATGCCGCGTCGTTGCTCGCCAGCTGGGATGTGGTTTCCGGCAAGTTCTGGCGCGTGGCGCCAACCGCGGTGGTCGAGATCCAGCGGGCCATCGCCGAATCCGCCGAAGGTGCCGCCGACTGAGGCGGTGTGTCGCAACGATGGTCATTACTTGAAATCGTCTTGGGCCGCGGAGGTTGCTCCGCCGGGTTTCATGATGAGGCTGTCAACCATTCTGGACATGGATGTCACCGCGACACCTCCCCTGGAACACAGGTCGGCGGGAGGCATCACCCCATTGGGTCACGTCTTGCTCAACATCATGGCGTTGTACGGTCGCGGACCTCGAGCCGGCTCGCCGACTGCACGACCTTACCCAAGCCGTTCGAGCACCTCATCAGTCGTCGCGATCTCCGCGAATTCGCCGTGGAGATTGGCAAGGGTGACGGCGTGAATCGTGGCGGCCGGCCACGTGACTCCGTCCGGACCAGTGCGGTCGAACGTGGCGCTGGCGTCCGAGACGAGGATGGGGTGGAAGCCGAGATCCCCGGCCATCCGCGTTGTCGTGTCGACACAATGATTCGTTGTCAAGCCACTGATGACGACCTGGTTGATATGTCGCTCCCGCAGGAAATCTTCGAGGTCGGCGCCAATGAACGCGTTGTTCACGGTCTTGGTCATCACCGGTTCGCCGGCCTCAGGGGCGACGAGAGGTTTGATCTCCACGCCGGGGCGATCGGGCCAGAAAGGCGAATCTGGCCTGACCGAGCGGTGTTGGATGTGGACCAGCGGGCGGTCGCCCGCGCGCCAGGCTTCGAGCAACCGGGCCGCGTTCTGTTCAGCATCCGGATTGTTGCGCGGCCCCAGAGACGGATCGTCCATGCCCGCTTGAATATCGATCAGGATCAGTGCCGCATTGATGTCAAGCGGTTGGGTCATCCATCACGCCTCCTGAATACATATCGGCCCAAATCTGCTGTCGCGGAGATTTCTTGACAACGCTCGAAATGACGGCGTCATCTTACCTTGCCGCGTGCCGCCACCTTCCAGGTGTCGACGATCCTTCCGTCGCGGACGATGGACAGCTCGTCCATCAAGTTCACAGTCGGGCAGATGTGGTTGGGAATGATCTCGACCCGGCTGCCGACTTCGAACCCACGTTCACCCTCGGGAATGTCGCAGACACCGTGCTCTTCGCTCAACTTGACGATCGTCACGTCAGGGTGTCCGACGATGTAGCCGTGACCTGGATGCGCCTTGCCTGGATCCATCGCCAGCGACTTCGAGCCGGTGTCGAGCACGGCGCGATCCGGGGCCGGGCGGCTGACGACGGTGGCGACGAACCTGGCTGCGCAATCCTCAACACCCAACCGCCCATAGCGGAAGGCGGAGTTGTCATAGAATACATATGTGCCGGGACGCATTTCGGTGACGCCGGCGACGGTCGGCGTGTAGAACGCGGCCGGTGTCGATCCCACGCTCACGGTCGGCAACTCGATGCCGTGTCCGCGAATCGTCTCCGCTGTCTCGACCATGGCCTGTCCGGCCGCAATCGCGATGTCCTCAATCTCTTCGGGAGGCGCGCTATTGGCGTGCCCTTCGTGGGTCATGATCCCAATCAGGTTCAGGCGCCGGAGGCGAGCGATTTCCAGCGCCATCGCCACGGCTCGATCGCCGACTGGCGCCCCGGATCGGTCCTGACCGGTGTTGACTTCGAGCACAACGTCGAGCGTTCTGTCGTATTGCGTCATCGCCCTCGACATCATCTGCGCTGCTTCAACAGAGTCGATGGCGACCACGATCCGCGCCCTATCCATCAACGCTGCGAGTCGCCGGTACTTGGCCTCGCCGATCGTGGGGTAGGCGATGAGCACATCCTGGACGCCGCCCAGCCCGACCATGACCTCGGCCTCCCCAACCTTGGCGCAGGTCACGCCGATTGCGCCCGCCGCGATTTGGAGGCGCGCGATCTGGACGGTCTTGTGGGTCTTGATATGGGGACGGAGATTCACGCCAACGCCGCGGCCAAACGCGGCCATCGTCTCGATGTTGCGTCGGAGGATGTCTTCAGAAACCACCAGGGCCGGGGTATCGATCTCTGTTGCGGGCGACACGATCAACTCAGACGAACGCACAGCCGTAGCCATCGAATCCTCCAACGAGTTACCTAATGCGATGGCCGATGCGCCGGACCATTCGCTCCGGAACCCTCCCGCAATCAGAACGTCATCATATGGGGGTACTTGGCAATGCCGAACGACCGACACCAACCAGCCAGCGCGTGCCGCTGGTGTCGATCCATCGACCCTGCGCACCGGACCGGATCACGCTGTCGATGATTTCCTGGGCTTTCGCTCCGTCGGCAAAAGAGGGGGCGTTGGCGGCCCAATCCCCTGTGCGGATGGCGTGGACCCAATCCTGCATGAGCAGGATCGTAGGGCGGGTGAGGTAATGCGAGAATTCCGGCAAACGAGGATTGAGCCGCTCCGGAATCGGCAGCTCACGGAGTCCCGGATCGCGTCGCCGGGCCCCAAAAAGCTCACCGTCGCCCTGGATGATGAGCATCCCTTCGGAACCGGAAATCGTGATTTCCTCGCCGGCGTTTATCGGCGCCGTGGCGCAAAAATGCACCGATCCAAGCACGCCGCTAGCGAACCTCAGGAGGAATGCGAAGTTGTCGTCGGCGTCGACGCTGGCCATGCCGGAAGAATCGGGCAGGCGTCGTCGCTTAACCATTGTCGCCATACTTCCCGCAACCTCGTGGATCTCGCCCAGCCACCAGCGGAGTGAATCGATATAGTGCGATCCGGATGCGCCGAGCATGCCGCCGGCCTTGTCCTGCTCCATGAGCCAACCGAAGGGCCGCTCGTTGGGATCGGCGAGGGTCGAGCGAAACACGTTCATCGCCACCGATTGCGGTTCTCCGACGTACCCCTCCTCGATCAGCTCCTTGACCCGCATCCGAATTGGCAAGTAGCGGAACTCGTGGTTGATCATAGCCACGACCTTGGCCCCCGCGGCCAGTTTCACCATGTCCCGCGCTTCGGCCAGGTTGCGGGCCATTGGCTTTTCGCACAGCACGTGCTTCCCAGCCTCAAGCGCGGCGATCGCCATCTGGTGGTGAAGGTAGGGCGGGGTCGCGATCACCACCGCATCGACGTTGGGATGGTTGATGATGTCTCGCCAGTCGGTCGATGCTTCGGGGATTCCATGGCGGTCGGCGACGGCCCGGGCGCGATCGGCGCGCCGGGAAACGATAGCGAAGATATTGACTCCATCGAGGTACTTGAGCGCCGGGATATGAACAGCGGCGCCGAACCCGGAGCCGATCACCGCGACACCGAGCGTGTCAGACCTCGATTTGGTGGCGGATTCTCCTGGATTGGACCGTGTTTGGGCAGAAGAGGACATTGCCATAAGATCGTCTATGCTCCAGTCAGGAGACGAGCGGGAGAGTGGCTTGGCTCGAATTGCGGCGTACTACTATTGAGGTGTGCACTGCGTCGCGCGGTCTCGAAGTTGCTCGTACATTGAGCAGAGATCCACGCCGTTGTGGCAAGGCAGCACGCCTGTAACCACCGATCCTAACATACGTTTCGGGCGATTCAGTCTCCGTCGACGATATCGCCGCGTTCCGAAGGGACATCCATGCGCATCTACACGGCTCGCGGAGATACTGGCCAAACCGACCTGCTCGGCGAGCGCGTGGAAAAGGACGATCCCCGGATCGACCTGATAGGAACGCTCGACGAAACGAGCTCGACGATCGGAGTTGGCCGGGCCATGGCCCAGGTTCCCGGCGCGAACCAGCGGCTCAAGACCGTGCAACGCGATCTGTATCAGATCATGGCCGAATTGGCATTCACGGATACGGCGCGACCCGATTCTCTGCGATTCCCTGCCGACCGGACGGCATGGCTCGAAACAGAGATTGATCGCCTCGGCGAATCGATCGAGTTGCCACGAGAGTTCGTGCTTCCTGGAGAAACCGTAGCCGGGGCGGCGCTCGATGTCGCCCGCACGGTCATCCGGCGAGCCGAACGCGAGGCCGTGACCCTGACTCGCGCCGGAGTCGTTGGCAACGCCGAGATCGTGCGCTACCTGAACCGCCTCTCATCGCTACTGTTCATGGTCGCCCGCGCCGAGGATCTTCGCGAGACCGGGCGGGTCGAGCTTGCCAAACAGCCTTCAAAAGGTTCATAGCCCGACCCTCGTACATGTACATTCCGGCGTCATTGCTCTCGGAACCGAAACTCGCTTCAAAATCGCGTACGCTATGTGCGGAGCGTCTGGCGCCCATTGCGCCGGCAATGGACCGCGTCGTTCAGGAAGGTCGGATTGTTCATGCGGATGGCACATCTCTTCGGTCGGACACTTCGCGAGGCGCCGGCGGATGTCGATATCCCCAGCCACCAGTTAATGGTTCGGGCCGCCATGATTCGCCCCCTCGGCGCCGGGATTTACAGCCTGCTTCCGCTCGGCTATCGCGTCGTGCGCAAGGTCGAGCAGATCATCCGCGAGGAAATGGACGCAATTGGCGGCCAGGAAATGCTGATGCCACTCGTGCATCCAGCGGATATTTGGCGCAGGAGCGGCCGCTTCAAAAAGATGGGTTCTCATTTGGCGCGATTCAAGGATCGTGCCGAGCGCGATATGGTCCTGGCGATGTCCCACGAAGAAGTAGTCGCGGAACTCACTGCCAGTGAGGTCAATTCCTATCGCCAGCTCCCGCAGATCGTCTACCACATGCAGTCGAAGTTCCGCGATGAGCCGCGCGCGCGAGGCGGCCTGATCCGGGTCCGTGAGTTCACGATGAAGGATTCATATTCTCTGGATGTGGACGCCGCCGGACTGGACAACTCCTATGCGCTTCATGAAACTGCGTACTTTCGTATCTTCACGCGTCTGGGACTTGATTTTATCAAGGTCGGGGCCGATGTCGGGATGATGGGTGGTTCGCTCTCTGAGGAGTTCATGGCGTTTTCACCGAATGGGGAGGACACCATCCTGATTGACCCGGAGAGCGATTACGCCGCAAATCGCGAGGTCGCAACATTCAAGCGCGACATTCCGGAGCCGGAAGAACTTTTGCCGATCGAAGAAGTCGAAACGCCGAATGCGACCACGATCGAAGCCTTGGCTGCGTTCCTCGACGTCCCGCTTTCGCGCACCGCCAAAGCCGTGTTCTTCAAGGCACAGTCCGGGCGATTCGTCTTTGCCGTGATTCGTGGTGATCTCGAGATTAACGAAACCAAACTGCGACAGGTGACCGGTGAGGTCGACATCGTGCCCGCCACCGCGGGGGAGATTCGCGCGATAGGCGCCGAACCGGGGTATGGGTCGCCGGTCGGTGTACATGATGCTGTTGTCGTCATCGACGAAAGCATCGAGACCTCGCCGAACCTTGTCGCCGGGGCCAACAAGCCTGGTTTCCACTTCAGGAACGTGAACTACCCGCGCGACTTCGAGGCGAATCATGTGGCGGATATTGCGTCCGCCGCCGAGGGCTATCTCAGTCCGGTTTCCGGCGAGCCGATGACGACGCGGCGTGCAATTGAGGTCGGCAACATCTTCAAGTTGGGGACCGATTACAGCGAGACGCTCAATGCCCGATATCTCGATGCCGAAGGCAATTCGCATCCGGTCGTGATGGGGTCCTATGGCATCGGGTCGGGTCGAAACGCCGCAACCGTAGCCGAGCAAAATCACGATGAGCGCGGGCTGAAGTGGCCCATCTCGATCGCGCCTTATCACGTCTCACTGCTCACGCTCGGCGGCGACGACGAGATGGTGGCCGCGGCCGAGCGGCTCTATGCCGATCTGACGGCTGTCGGAATCGAGGTCCTGTATGACGATCGCAACGAGCGCCCAGGAGTGAAGTTCAACGACTCAGACCTGATCGGCAACCCGATTCGTCTTTCAGTGAGCAAGCGAACCCTGGCCGAGGGCCAGGCCGAACTGCGGCTGCGAACGGAACCGGAGTCGACCTTGGCGCCGCTCGACGGCGTGGTGGGCAAGGTGCAGGGCATCGTCAATAATCTGTTCGCCGCCCTTGAGCCGCAACAGGGATAGACATCCGTCTCGAAGATTCCCCGGTCGGGTCATGGCCGCCAGGGATTGTCATGAGTACGTGCGAGCAATCTGCGGGATTGTGCGGCATTCGGGTGAATACTTCGTTGCCCGAATCGCGCAGGGGCGGATCCCGGCATCAAGGAAAGGTGGCCGGCCTGGGCGCAGGGTGTCCGCCCGCGGTTGGGCCCGCGCTCCCGTTCTCGCGGAAGTCGAACGAAGTTCGTGGGAGAGCATGCGCCAAGAGGGCGAGCTTCCGGGACAGCCGCATGTCCCACTCCACTGCGATCAGCGGTTCAAGACGCCACTTCACGGCTGCGTCACGCGCCGCATGGCGCAAGCGCTAAGGGAGTTCATCACGGAGCCGATTGACGAAATTGAGGGTGACGATGCGCTCGCCGGGTCGATGAGGAAAGGGCTCGAGGTCTTCCGGATAGGTCACTGGCGGACGCTCCGCGAAGAATCCGCTACGAGCCAGCCTGGAAACCACGAGTCCAATCGAGGACCCCTCTCGTTCGGCCTCGTCCCGCGCTACTTCAAGGATGTCTTCATCGATATCGATCGTTATGCGTTCGGTCGGAATCCTGTCCATCTGTTCGCCCCTCCTCCGATTGTGCGCCTTTGCTGTCCCTTCCCACGGTCTCCACATTCGCTCTTGTACAGGTCCCCACCGGGAGAAGTGAGTCCATGCTAAACTAAAGCCATTCAAGTGAATTGTTTCACAGAGACGACCCGTGCTGTGGCGGCCCGGGTCTTCCCGCGCGCCGCCCTCCCGCCTCCCCCGCCCGTATCGCCTGCCTACCGAAAGCACCCCCTTGATGACCTCCACCGTTGACATTGTGCGCCGTACCGACCTCCGCAACATCGCCATCATCGCCCACGTCGATCACGGCAAAACAACGCTCGTCGACGGCTTGCTCAAGCAGGCGCACATCTTCCGCGATCCAGACGCCGCTGGAGTCCTGATCATGGATTCCAATGACCTCGAACGTGAGCGCGGGATCACGATCCTCGCCAAGAACACCGCTATCGACTATCAGGACGTGAAGATCAACGTGATCGACACCCCCGGTCATGCCGACTTCGGCGGCGAAGTCGAGCGGGTGCTCAATATGGCCGATGGTTGCTTGCTGCTGGTGGACGCCGCCGAAGGACCGATGCCGCAGACCCGCACCGTGCTTGCCCGCGCCCTGGAAATAGGCCTCCGCCCGATTGTGGTCATCAACAAGATCGACAAGAGCGCGGCCCGGATCGACGAGGTCGTCGAGCTGGTCACCGACCTGTTTCTCGATCTCGCCGTCGAAAGCTATCAGCTCGAATTTCCTGTGATCTACGCGATCGGACGCGAAGGCCGCGCCGGCTTCTCGCCGGACGATCTCGCCCTTGACCTCCGCCCATTGATGGAAACCATCCTCGAAGTCGTTCCCGCCCCAGTCGTTGAAGTTGGCGCTCCGTTCCAGATGCTGGTGTCCTCCATTGATTACGACCTGCATCGTGGGCGCATCGCGATCGGCCGCATCCGGCGGGGAGAGCTGCGATCAGGGGACATGCTGGCGCTGCTCACTGAGGATAAGGAGCCGGTTCGCTCCAGGATCTCCTCCTTGCAGACGTTTGAGGGCCTCAGCCGGCGGGAGATCGAATTCGCGATGGCGGGCGACCTGGTTGCCGTGACGGGATTCGCCGATGCCAAAATTGGCTCGACCCTGGCCGACCCCGAACGCCCGGAAGCATTGCCCGCGGTCGCGATCGAGGAGCCGACCCTGAAACTAACGTTCGGGGTGAGCACATCGCCGCTCTCCGGGCGTGATGGGCAATACTCAACGACCCGGCAGCTCGGGGATCGCCTCCAGCGCGAACTTGAAACCAATCTCTCGTTGCGCGTTGAACCAACCGATCAGCCAGATGTGTTCTCGATCGCCGGTCGCGGTGAACTGCACCTTTCAGTGCTGATCGAAACGATGCGTCGTGAGGGCTACGAATTCCAGGTCTCGCGCCCGGAAGTGGTGACTCGTCGCAATGACACCGGTCAGGTCATGGAGCCGGTCGAGCACCTGGTGATCGACGTCGTAGAAGAGTTCGTGGGCCAAGTTACCGAACTCACCGGGAGCCGCCGCTCCCGTATGCTCGACATGGTCAATGATCGGCGCGGGAGTGTGCGGATGGAGTTTGCGATCCCGACCCGCGGCCTGATTGGTCTGCGAAATGCGATGCTGACCGCGACAAAGGGTCACGGCACAATGTCGTCACGCCTCATCGACTTTGAGCCATGGATGGGGCCAATTCTACAAACCCGCAGCGGCGCCCTGGTCGCCTCGGAGTCAGGAACCGCACTCGGTTTCGGTCTCGCCAACGCCCAGGAACGAGGCATCACCTTTATTGAGCCGGGCACGGAAGTCTACGAAGGCATGATCGTGGGTCAAAATCCACGTCCAACCGACCTCGCCGTCAACGTCTGTCGGGCCAAGAAGCTGACCAACATGCGTTCCAGCAACGCGGACATCTCGGTGCGCTTAACGCCTCCAACCCTGTTCAGCCTGGAGCAGTCACTCGATTTCCTGGCCGATGATGAGTTGCTCGAAGTGACGCCCAAAGCGTTGCGACTGCGCAAGCGGTTGCTCACCCAGGACGAGCGAGCGAAGCAGAAGAAGCGCTCCGACCAAGCCGCGGCATCACTCGCCTGAAAGAGCTTCGGTTGACTGCTGGGTGGCTCCGCGCATGGAAGGGGGGGACCGGTCACCGTCCGCACGAACCCGTGAACCGCTGCGGAGCTTGTCCCCGCCCGCTCCGAGCACCATGGCTTCGCGCTATTCGTGTCGACTTGAAACGACGCCCGGATCGATACCTATCACCGATCACCAGGTACTCGACGTCCAAACAATGCCCGTCAATACCACCAGTTTTCGGCCCTGCCGAAGCAGGGTCCAGTCGGCCCTGACCAATGCGGGTGAACTTTGTAATCATCGGAATTACGTACTACGCCGCTTTTCGCTTCTTGCGCTTGATATCCGCGTCGACCACGTCGAGAGACGTGTCGCCGTCGACGACGGGCGTTTCGGTAAAGCAGATCGTGGATGCGCTGTCGATGCCGGCCAGGATCGAGAAGATCGCCGAGACCCGATGTGGTTGGACGGTGAACACCCCGCGGCTCTCCGTTGTCACCAGGTCTGCCGATTGTAGGACTTTGAGGTGATGATAGGCGGCCCCCGTTGTGCCCAGATCGAGCTGCGTGACCAAATCGGCGGCTGTGGTCGGCGTGGTGAGAATCGCCTTCAGGATCGCGAGGCGCTGGCGGTGACCGATGGCGGCGAGCAAGCGTGACGCGAGTTCGTCGTTGAATCCAAGCAAGTCGTCGGCGTGGGCCTCCAGCTCCCAGCGGTATTCTCGCTCTCCGTTGGCGTCGCGAACGACCCCTCGGGTAACGACCGTGCCCCGGCTGTCTCGGTCGGGGTTCAGGTCAGCCGCGATTTCGTCGACCTGGCCGGAACTGGACTTCCTGGCATGCGCGCCAACCGCTGTCGCGGCCGATTGCACGGTGACATGTTCGCGCAACGCCCAGACCGCTTCCGAAAGACTCAGCAACTCGTTGCGAATCCCTTCGACCTCGTTCTTGACCTTCTTGCCCGCCATGGCGCGCTCCATTCTCTGGTTTCGGAACTACGAAGATACCGAGTACCGTAGCATAGTTGAATCGAGGTCAACCGGCTGTGCGTTGTGACGTTCCGGACAAAGCTCCACGGGGGACCCTTTTATAATCCTTCCGCGCCAGGCGCCAGCGAGCGGAGGAATCTCCCGCCTCGGCAGTGTTGCGACGATTCTCAAGAATCGTCCTCCTCGCGGAATGACCAATCATGGCCCGAGACATCAAGCGGTCAGATGTGCAACCCTACGGAGTCGCGGCTTGGTCCAACTGGGTCATGGTGGCTTGTGGATCATCGGTGATGATGCCGTCGAGACCGCGTTCGGCGTAGTCGCGGACATCGCTCATCCGCTCCAAACCGGAGAACACCAGCAGATGATGGCTGTGCGCATGCCGGAGGAGGTCGACGTCCACTCCTCCCCAGGGCACGCTGACTCCGGAGGCTCCCACCCATTGCGCGTCCTCGAAATACCGCTGGCGATTTTCCGGAGTCCATCCCGCTGGCCGCAGAAGGGTGACTCGGAGGCTCGGCAAGCGCCGTCTGGCGCGGTGAACGTCCTTCGGATGCTCGAGCCAGAGCCATGTACGATCTGGATCGCCATGATCGGTGATTGCCCTGAGCACCGATTTAAGGGCGGCGCGGTCCTTGAGGTGGAGAGCGGGCTCCACACCATCGGGAAATCCTTGCAGGAGAGATTGGAGGCTCAAGATTCGATCGCCTTCAAGGGTGTCGCGAAGCGGGACGCGGTCGAGCAGTAACGATGGCCATAGTCGCACCCATCCACGGACACGCGTCGTTCGCCGCAAAAACGCATCATGCAAAACGACTGGTTGACGGTCGAGCGTAAGCCGGATATCCAGCTCAATCAGGTCTGCTCCACTTGCCGCCGCGGCGCCGATCGCGGAGCGGGCATTTTCGACCGCGCCGGGCGTCAACGAGCGATGCGCCACGATCAATGGTCGAGCCATCAGGTCTCCCCCACGGAATGAGGGCGGCCCCGCCCGCCCTCGTTTGGATCCAGTTCACTCGTCGACGCGCCGTATTCTCCGGTCATTGCGGGATTCTTGCCCTTGAACAGGGCGAACAGCAACGCCAGCGAGGGGATCAGGATCACCGCCCCGAAACCATAGATGATCAGGTTGACCTTCAGCATTGCGTCCGATGCCGCCGCATTCTCGTACGTCAGGTCAGGGACGACGAGGTACGGATGCTGGGCGAGAGCCCAACCGCCTAGCAGGATCGCCACTTCAATGACCGCCGTGGTCCGAGCGAGCCTGAACTGACGGAACCAGACGGCGGCGAGGGTGATCAACCCAAAGACGATTGCCGCCGGGATCAGGATCCAGGTCTCGCGGTTCCACATCCCGGCCCAGATTTGCGGCGCATCCCGCCAGGCGATGGGCAGCGCCAGCGTGCCGAGAACCGCGAACGCGATTCCGGAGCCCAGGGCTCGTTGGCGGAAGTCTTCCCGAAGGTCGCCCTCGGTTTCGACGCAAAGATAGACGGCGGCGAGGTACGCGCATGAGGTAAACGCGAGCAACCCGATCACCACCGGGAAGGGGCCGATCCAGGTCGTCCAATAGCCGCTGGTGACACGACCATCGTCGATCCGGATGTTCCCGGCTGCTACCGCTCCGGCGCACATGCCGAACAGCATCGGCGTCAGTGCGCTGGTCACCGCGAAAACGACTCCCCAGTTGCGCTGGGCAATAACAACGTCGTGAGCATAGGCGCGAAAGATGAAGGCGCCTCCCCGCAGCGTGATCCCGAAGAGGATCAGGATGAGCGGGATGTAGAGTGCGGTGCTGAGGGCCGCGAACACGGGCGGAAAACAACTGAAGGTGAGCACGATAACGAAGATCAGCCAGACGTGGTTTGCCTCCCAGATCGGGCCGATCGCGCGGGCGATCTCGAGTCGCTGTTCCCTGGCGCGCTTGCCGCTGGCGAGCAGGTCCCAGATTCCGCCGCCGAAGTCGGCCCCTCCCGTGACGGCATAGATCACGACGCCAATAAGCAGTACGGCGCCAATCGCGAACGGCAGTTCGAGGGTGAGGTTGTCAGGCATCATCCGCCGTCGCCTCCGGCGTGCGTTCGATCGGTGGCCGTGTTTTCGCGAGCAGCCGTAACAACCACACCGCGGTGACGGCGAGGATCGCATAGAGCGCAGTGAATCCGCCGAACGCCGCGAATTGGTTTGGAACCTGGGTGACGGCGTCTTCGGTCAGCATGATTTCGTGGATGATCCAGGGCTGGCGGCCAACTTCGGTCACGACCCATCCAGCCTCGATCGCAACGAATCCGGCCGGAGCCAGCGCGACGAGGGCGAGGAGTTGAGTCTTCGTCGGCCGTACCGACGTTGTGCGCCACACCCGGAACCAGAACCAGAGGCTCGTCACGATCATTGCCGTTCCCAATCCCACCATCACCTGGAAGGCCACATGAACAACCCGGGGCTCCGGTTGCTCATCCATTGGCACGTCGTTCAATCCCATCACCTCGGCGTTGAAGTCGCGTTCGGCCAGGAAGCTGAGCAATCCGGGGATCTCGATCGCCCACGTCGTCTCGCGCGTTTCCGGATCGGGCCAGCCGCCGATCGTCAACGGCGCGTTCGTTCGAGTTTCGAACAATCCCTCCATTGCCGCGAACTTCACTGGTTGGTTCTGGGCGACCCAATTGGCGCTTAGGTCGCCGCTGACGGCCTGCAGGAGCGACGCCACCACACCCACGCCCATCGCAATTTTCAGCGCGCCGCAGTGGTAGGCATTCCGGTTGCCCCGCAGCATGCCCCAGGCGTAAACGCCAGCCACACCGAAGCATGTTGCGACGTAGGCCGCGAGCGTCATGTGCAGCGCCTGTTGAAACCACGCGTCGTTGAACATCGCGGCCACGGGATCTACATTCGTTACTTCGCCATTGACGATCTCGAATCCGGCCGGACTGTTCATCCAGGCGTTGGCGGCGACCACGAAAATTCCGGAAGCGGCCCCAGCGATTGCCACTGGAATCCCGCTGAGCCAGTGCGCCAGGGGCGAGAGTTTGTCCCAACCGTAGAGATAGATGCCGAGAAAGATCGCTTCGACGAAGAAAGCGAACCCCTCCATTGAAAACGGCATCCCGATAATGCCACCGGCGTAGTCCATGAATCGTGGCCAGAGCAAGCCGAGCAGGAAGGAGAGGATCGTGCCCGAAACCGCGCCGATCGCGAACAGGATTGCGAAGGCTTTCGACCAGCGCTTCGCCAGGGCCAGGTAGTTCGAATCGCCGGTTCGCAGGGCAATGCCCTCGGCGATCACCATCAACAGCGGCAAGCCGATACCGATCGCCGCGAACACGATGTGGAATCCGAGCGAGGTTGCCATTTGGGTTCGCGCCACCATCAGGTCGCCCATGCACGTCCTTTCCGCTGGGATACGACAGCAAGGACTGACCCATTCAGTGTAGGGTGACGATCCAGGCAGGTGTGACAGAGTTTCCTTGCGGTTTTGGGATGCGTGGTCGGGAAAATCCCGTCCCACGTTCCGTCCAGGCTGACGATGGTCGACGTCTACACCATTCGGATGCACGGGCAGGGTTGTCCGCCCGCATTTCCGGGGAGGATAGTTGCCGCTATTCGAAGTTGAGCAACCTGCCCGGTGATGTCAGCGCCGCGCTGCCTGACGGCGGACCCGGTTTTGGGCTCCGGTCAGACCGATCGCCTTCTTCATCGCGAGGTGGTTCGGTTGCGTTTCGATGCGAAGTCGGGCCGGTGACGGTTGGCGTGCTTCGCGCGCCAACCCTTCCAGATCTGGATGATCTGTGGGTCGTGATCGAACGCCAGCTCGGGGAGAAAATCAGGCGCGAACCAGCGAACCTCTGTGAAATCGTCGCCGGGCTCAGGGTCGCCGATGACATGCGTGGCGGGGTAGACGAGGAGGACAACCAGCTCACCGGGTTCCGAGAGCACGCCAAGAACCGGACCGACCTGGATCGTCAACCCGACTTCCTCTTGGACTTCGCGGATCGCGGCCCGTTCCACAACTTCTCCCCGTTCAACGAATCCTGCCGGAAAGCTCCATTTGCCCGGCGACCGCGCCCAATCCGCTCGTTTGCCGAGGAGGATACGCCCGTCTCGCTCGATGATAACCGTAACCGCCAGTTTTGGATCGAGGAAGGTCACAGCGCCGCAGACCAGGCAGACGGGCCGGAGCCGACCGTCGCGTTCCAGTTCCTCGGTTGGGCCACCGCATCGTTGGCAGAACATTCCGGGATCGATCCTTTACCGTTCGCGCAAGCCTCGACACCGTACCATGTCACAAGCAGTCCGCACGCGGCATTGATTTCGTCGCTCGGCCCTACGACGTTGGAGCAGCATCATCGAATCTCCTCCCGAACTGCGTACCCAGGAAACGTACGAATCGCGTCGTAGGGCATTCGAGGCGCAGCGACTTGCCGTCCACAAGCGGTGGAACCTGGTCTCGAACCTCAGGCTCTTTGCCTTCGCCGTCGTCGCCCTTGCGGCGTGGTGGGCGCTTCAGGGTCCCAGCATCGGTAAATGGTTCGTGGTCGCGGCGCCCATGGTCGCTCTAATCGGACTTGTGAACTACCACACCTCGTTACGTCGGAAGCGTGACCGGCTTGGCGCGATGGTGGCGGTGAACGAATTGGCGGATGCCCGGCTCAATCTCAAGTGGAATCAGCTGGCGGAGTCACCCCTGGGTGAGATTCCTCGCGCTCATCCCTACGCCTGGGACCTCGATGTTGTCGGCGAGACGTCCCTGCTCCGTCGCATCTCCACTCCGACGCTGATGCACGGTTGGCAAACGCTTCAGGCATGGCTTCTGGGGCCAGCCGATGCCGCCACGATTACTGGCAGGCAGGCGGCAGTGAGTGAGCTGGCACGGCAACTTGACCTGCGACAACAGGTCGAGGCGGCGGGACGTCAGGTGGAGGGGCGCCTCCTCGATCCCGAACCATTTCTCCGCTGGGTTGAGTCTCAGCCTTTGCTCTTGAGCCGGAGGTGGTTACCGGTGCTTGCGATCGTCAGCCCGGTTGCGCTCGCTGCGCTCGCCGCGCTGAGCGTTTCGGGCACGATTGTTGGACCGTGGTGGCTCGTCCCGGTAACGGTCAACGTTGCGCTGTTCCAGTGGATTGGCAAGCGGACCGCGGACGAAGTCGCCAAGGCGACGCCGCTCCAGGCCGCGATTTCTGGTTATGCGGAAGTGTTCCGTTTGATCGGCGAATCGCGACCAGACTCCCCGGTCCTGACCACGATCGGCGGGACGCTGGGCCATGGCGACCGGGGCGCCATGGGGCAGATGCGGCGGTTCAACCGAATCTGTGGCTTCGTGATCCCGAGGGGCTCGATCATCTGGTCGCCAATGCAAATGACGCTGTTATGGGATGTCCACGTATTGCACGCGCTTGAGCGTTGGCAAGGCGCGTCGAGCGGTGGCGCCCGTGCCTGGTTCGAGCGCGCGGGTGAGTGGGAAGCGCTGGCCGCGCTTTCGGTGCTGGCCCACGATCATCCCGGCTGGACTATGCCGAAAGTAGACTGCGAAGGCGGTGAGATCGAAGCGGAGGCTCTCGCCCATCCCCTGATCCATTTTGGCGAGGCCGTTGCCAACGATGTCAAGGTCGGTCCTCGGGGCACGTTCCTGTTCGTGACCGGGTCCAACATGTCGGGCAAGAGCACGCTGCTGCGGGCAATTGGGCTCAATGCCGTGCTGGCGCTGGCGGGCGCGCCGGTGGCGGCAATGCGCCTGTCACTGCCGAGCGTGGATCTCTGGACCTGCATGCGGGTCGAGGATTCGTTGGCGAAGGGTGTCTCGACCTTCATGGCCGAGCTACAGCGGCTGAAGAAAGTCGTCGATGCTTCCGCTGATGCCGACAAGCGCCCTGTTCTGTATTTGCTGGATGAGATCTTGCAAGGAACCAACACCTCGGAGCGGCAGATTGCGTCGCGCCGGGTGCTGGCCCAGATGACGCGATCAACGGCGATCGGTGGGGTGAGCAGCCACGATTTGTCACTTGTCGACGGGTCTGAACTCGAACTCGATGCGGTCTCAGTCCACTTCGCGGAAACGTTTACGCGTGGCGATGACGGTCCGGGGATGACCTTTGACTACCGGCTGCGCCCGGGCCTGGCGACTTCGACGAACGCCCTCGCCCTTATGGAAATGCTGGGGTTCGATGTGGACGAAACGGCGCGACAACACCGGACGCCTGACGGGAATGCGGAATCGCCCTAGACCCGTGGATCGACGACGGTGTTGTCGAACTGGCCAGTCAGCGCCAGGATGCCGAGGACGATGACCGCCACAAGCGCGACCACGCCGAGGATCACGAACAGCATCACGACGTTCCCGAATCCCTCGCCGCCCATTCGTGTCTCTTCACTGTCTTCGTCGCTTGATGCCGCCCGGGAATCGCCGCCAAGCACGCCGATCAAGGCGATCACAAACAGGAAACGCAACAACATCGGATGCTCCTGAATCGTTTCATCGCAGCCGTTTCGGAAGCTGCTCGTGACTTGCTTGCCCGGAATTCTCAGTATCGAGGGCTCGAAACCCTGCCTGCTGACCACTCGATCATGCTCGCGGACTGTACGAGATTCCGGCGACGCGGTCCAGAAGTCGAGCGGACGGCGCCGAAATTCCGCTAACCGGCGAGCGTCGCCGCGATCAGTTGGCGCAGCACAATCAGCAGCAGCATCGTCACCATGATCGAAAGGTCGAGCATGCCCATCGGTGGAATCACCTGCCGCACAGGGGCGACGATCGGTTCAGTGACGTCTCGCAGGAACTTGCCAACGGTTGAAGTCAATCCCGGATCGAACCAGGAAAAGAGCGCCCGGGCAATCAGCAGGAAGGTCAGGATATTGAGGATGGTGAGCAAGAAACTGGCAAGGTCCATTGATCATGTCGTCCTGGCACGAACCGAACAGACCCGACTCGTCGCTGGCGCCGGTAGCCCCCTGGCCAAGGTTCGCGATGTCTCAAGTATAGCCACGACCTGATGGTCCTGCCGGATTTCGGGGAAAATACAGGCTGTGCGCCCAACGTGAGGATGTGCTCATCCCGTTCCACCTGCCCGAAGACCTGGGATCACATCGACCGCCACTCGTTCGAGGATCGCGAACTCCTCAGGCGGCGGTGGCTGAAGAATGAACTCCTGCACTCCCGCTTCACGAAACCGCCCGACGAAATCGGTGAAGGCGTCCACCGAGGCCCACGGGTCCTCGTCCGTCATCTGCGCGATCACGTAAAGGAGCGACCGTTTCACGTTGCGTGGGTCGCGACCGTTTCTCTGGCAGGCGGCATCCATCTGCTGATTACGCTCCCGCATTTCCCCTGGTGTCCCCCGCGAGTTCCAGGTGTCGGCATAGCGGGCCGCGAGATTGATCATGCGTGGTCCGTGGGCGCCGATCACGAGCGGAGGTCGTGGCTGCTGGATCGGCGGCGGACGGTTCGGTGCGTCGCGCAACGTGTAGTACTCGCCCTCGAAACTTGTGACATCGTTGCTGAGATACCGATCGAGCAAATCGAGCGCTTCGGCGTAACGATCGACCAGTTCGCCAGTGTCCGGGAAATCGAACCCAAACATCTCGTGCTCAGGCTTGAACCAACCGGCGCCGATGCCGAGGTCCAACCGGCCGTTGCTGATGTGATCGACCGTAACCGCCATTTTGGCGAGCAGCGAAGGGTGGCGAAATGTGTTGCTGCTGACGAGGACACCGATCCTCGTTTGTTCAACCTGAGTGGCAAGCGCGCTGAGCAGCGTCCACGACTCCAGGTATGGAGAACCGGGAGCCGCGGAGCGCGTCAAGTGATCGGTCAACCACAGACTTTCGAAGCCAAGCGATTCGAACCATTTCCACCGGTTGCACAGGTCTGGCCAGGTCCAGGTCTGAATCGTTTGGATACCGAACTGGAGTTGTTTGGGTTGGCCATTCGACAAAGTCGATCCGCCCATGCATTGAACCTCCCTCATTGGAGTGTCCGAAGAGGCAACGTGTAGACGCACATTGTGACCGTTGTCCACCGGGTTGCCAATTCCCGGCAGAGATTGGACACTGGCCTGACTCGTAGGGACTACCCGTGCGAAAGCCCGATATGCGGCGGTGTCGAATTGACCGGATGTGTTCGCTCAGCAGTGTGTCCACGATTATTGTTGCCTCACAATGCACCCGTCACCCTGAGCGCAGCGAAGGGTCCCGGCGGGAAGCGCTTCCGACACAGTCGGCGTCTGGAGACTCTGCGCAGATGTGTCCGCTGACGCGGACCGGCTTCGCCGGGGAGTTTTTCCTTCGTCAGAATGACGGTGGGGTGAGGTGTCAATCTGCTCCGGAGGCTGTACTCAGGATCACCACCACCATCACAGAGAGGAATGTCCGGCGATGACTTCAGAAAACGGCTCCAACGGAACATTCGACATGCGCTTCAACAGCAAGACCCTCTATGACGGCAATGATCGCGCCGGGGCCCGGGCGATGATGAAGGCCATCGGGTTCACCGATGAGGACCTCAAGAAGCCGATCATCGGCATCGCCAATACGTGGATCGAAACGATGCCCTGCAACTACAACCTGCGCCGTCTCGCCAAGCACGTTAAGGAAGGTGTCCGCAAGGCTGGCGGCACGCCGATGGAGTTCAACACCGTCGCCATTTCCGACGGCGTGACGATGGGCACCGAGGGTATGAAGACCTCGCTCATCTCCCGCGAGGTGATCGCCGATTCGGTTGAGCTGGTCGGTCGAGGCCACATGTTCGATGGCATCATTGGCCTCGGCGCCTGCGACAAGACCTTGCCTGGTCTCTCGATGGCCCTGGCCCGGCTTAACGTGCCTGCCTTCATCGTTTACGGCGGCTCGATCATGCCGGGGTACTGGAACGGTCATGAAGTGACGATTCGCTCGGTGTACGAGGCGATTGGGGCCAACGCCGCGGGCAAACTGAGCGACGAGGACCTCAAGGCGTTGGAGGAGGTCGCCTGCCCGGGCGCCGGCGCCTGTGGAGGCCAATACACCGCGAACACGATGGCGATGGCGATGGAGTTCATTGGACTGTCACCGCTGGGCAGCGCCTCCGCCCCGGCGATCGATCCACGCAAGGACGAGATCGGGGCCGGGGCCGGCGAGCTCATCATGGATCTCCTGAGTCGCAATGTTCGGCCGCTTGACATCCTTACCCGCGAGGCGTTCGAAAACGCGATCGCCGGCGTCGCCGCCAGCGGCGGGTCAACCAACTCGGTGCTGCACCTGTTGGCGCTGGCGCGCGAGGCAAGTGTCGACCTTTCCATCGACGACTTCGATGAAATCTCTCGGCGTACCCCACTGATCGCGGACCTGATGCCGGGCGGCAAGTATGCCGCCGCCGATCTCGACAAGGCGGGCGGCACGCAACTCGTCGCCAGGCGCCTGGTTGAGGGTGGATTCCTCCACGGTGCGGCGGCGACGCCGACGGGGCGTTCGCTCGCCGAAGAAGCCGACTTCGCGGTCGAAACCGAGGGCCAGGATGTAGTGCATACGGTTGCGACCGCAATCAAGGCTTCCGGCGGTCTCCACATCCTCAAGGGCAACATTGCTCCAGATGGCGCGGTTGTCAAACTCTTTGGCTACGAGCACACCTCGCACAGGGGCCCGGCTCGTGTCTTCGAGTCCGAGCCTGCCGCCCGTGAAGCGGTGCTCAATCGCCAGATCGTTGAGAACGACGTCGTCGTCATCCGCTATGAGGGTCCGGTTGGTGGACCCGGCATGCAGGAAATGCTCGGCGTCACCGCCGCGATCGTCGGGCAGGGTCTGAAACACGTTGCCTTGTTGACCGATGGCCGGTTCAGCGGCGCGACGCGTGGCCTGATGATTGGTCACGTGGCGCCGGAAGCAGCCGTTGGCGGCCCGATTGCGGCGATCCGTGAGGGCGACTCGATCGTGATTGACGCCGACAACCGCACGCTGAACGTCGAGCTCACCGACGATGAGATCGAGGCCCGGATGCGAGAGTGGGTCGCGCCCGCGCCACACTATACCCACGGCGTGATGGCCAAATACGCCAGGCTCGTCACCCAGGCCAACGAAGGCGCGATCACCAGGGTGACATTCTCATAGGGTTGCGGATCGCGTGCGGGCCCTCACGGATAACACCGCTAAATTCTGAATCGAAAACGGCCACCGGGTGACATCTCAGGCACCGTTCTGCTTACCTCGAAACCTTGCGCGAACCGCTGGGCTACCGTTCGAGATGGTCGAGGCGGATCTTGGCGCAGTTCATCTCCGGACTGATGGAAGAAGGAACGCAGGTGACATTCGCTTTGCCGATTTATCTTGTGCTGACGATCGTGTTGATTGCCGTTTTTGCGTTCACCGTGCGCGGCCTGATTGGCGTCAGATTCTCGTTGGCGCGGCTCCTCGTCGCTGGAGTCGTCGTGTTCTCAGTGGGCGGCGCGGTCGACGAGGCGATCAGGAGAGGGGCGTTGGTCGAGGAAACCGGCACGTTTCCCACACTCTGGTTTGTCTTCCTCGGCATCGCCATTGCGCTCCTCATTGGCATGGTCTTCCTGGTCATCGCTGAGGCGCTCGTGCCCAGCAACACCCTCCCCGGGCCAATCTATATGGCGCGGGCCTTCAGGCGTTGGCTCAAGCGGGCCGTCAGATATGGGCAGATTGCGCGAATCATCTTTCGCCGCGGACTGAGCGCTTACCTTGGCGGCGGGCGTCGTGCCGAACTCAGGTCTTCGGAAGGACGTGCCGAACTCGCTCAGAGGTTGCGGTTGGCCCTAAGTGACGGGGGGGTGACGTTCGTCAAGCTGGGTCAGATTCTTTCCACTCGTCGCGATCTCCTCCCCAAAGAATTCATTTACGAGTTGAGCCAGCTGCAGACTCACGCACGTGAAGTCCCATGGGATGAGATCGAGCGTTCACTTGGTGAAAGCCTTCGTGGGAACATCGATGAGTTTTTTGGCAGCTTCGAACGTAAGCCGTTGGCGTCGGCATCGATCGCCCAAGTCCACGGAGCACGCTTGCGAACGGGCGAGGATGTTGTGGTCAAGATCCGTCGACCAGGAATCACGATTGACGTAGAGCGAGATCTCGATATCGTCAACCGACTTGCAAGCACGCTTCGGCGAAGCACTGAATGGGGACAAAGAATCGGCGTGGTAGAGCTTTCCCAGGGATTCTCCAGAGCCCTGCGTGAAGAGCTCGACTTGCGGGTCGAGGCTCGGAACCTGGCCGTGGTCGCCACCGCTACGAAACAGCGAAAGGATGAAACTGGACTGCATATTCCCGTGCTGTATCCGGAGCTGAGCACCGATCGGGTGCTGGTGATGGAGCGCATCGCAGGTGTTCCATTGGGAGATGCCGGGTCACTGATCGCCGACCGTGGGCTCGATGCCAACGGCCTGGCGCGAACGTTGCTGAACTCGCTGCTGCGCCAGATTGTGATCGATGGCACGTTTCATGCGGATCCGCATCCCGGAAACGTGATGCTTCTCGAAAATGACCGGTTGACCTTGCTCGATTTTGGGTCGGTTGGGCGGATCGATGGGGTCCTCCGCGGTGCCCTGATGCGCCTCATCCTGTCGTTCGATCAAGGAGACCCAATCGCGGCCAGCGATGCGCTGCTCGATCTCGTTGGGCGTCCCGACGATCTTGACGAGTATCGCCTCGAGCGCTCCCTGGGACAATTCATGTCTCGCCACCTCTCGCCTGGGGTTGCGCCTGATGTCCGAATGTTCATCGATCTGTTCCGAATCATCGCGGATTTCGGCCTGGCGACCCCTCCCGAAGTGGCGGCGGTGTTCCGTGCAATTGCCACGCTCGAAGGCACGGCCAGCCAGATCGCGCCCGGCTTCAACGTAATTGGCGAAGCGCGCACCTTTGCCGCCGCGTATGTCGGCGAACAGTTGCGGCCTGGCGCGATCAGGAAAACGCTTGGCGATGAGCTGACGTCGCTCTTGCCGATGCTGCGTCGATTGCCCCGTCACATTGATCGGATTGCGTCGGCGCTTGAGGAAGGAAGACTCAATGTCAACGTTAGACCTCTCGCCAACGAACGCGATCGGCAAACGATAAACAACTGGTTGCACGAGGCGCTGTTGACGATCCTGGCGTCTACGGCGGGAATTATGTCCGTGATCGTATTAGGTCAGGATGGCGGCCCACAGGTCACCGACACAGTAAGCATGTACCAATTTATTGGCTACGCGTTGCTGGTAGTAGGCCTCATTCTCGCGATGCGCGTCCTGGTCCGCATTTACCGGCCGAATCAATCCTGAACTCCAAAGAGATGGAGCGCACACGCCATGCGCCGTATCGGCTCAATTGGCCGCGATCACGATGAGCACGACGAGGACGGCGACGACGGACAGCGCGCCGGCGGCCAATCCGATCGCGAGATACCCTTGCTGGTCGACTTCGACCTGTTCGCGATCGACGACAACCATTGGCGCCGGTGATGTCTCGGGAGCGGGGTCAATTGGCGTCGCCGCTGTCGCGACTGGGTTGCTCCGGGGTAGTTTCTGTGGACTCTTCTGGCTCATCGGGATTCTACCCTTCTGGTGGTGACCAAACCCGACCTAGAAAGCGCCGCCGAGGAGTGGGTAAAGCAGGTGCTCCCAGCGATCGGCGACAACTGCGCGGTAGCGCTCTTCGCTTACGATCCGGATGAGGCGGCGGTGCTCCTCGTAGCGCTTGAAATCGTCGTCGCCAGTCCCCACCACGTCACGCCAATGCATCAGTGGCCGGAGCCCGACCGGAGGCGTGGCGAATGTTACCCAAACATCGGTCCGCCAGCGCTCGGGTTTGGGGATATCGATCAGCACCGCGGTCGATGAGACCGGTTCGCCAATCAGCTGGCCCAGGGCCGCCGCGAGCTGAATCTCCACCGTCCGGCGCGCGGCGGGATCGAACCACAGGTTCCCAAGTCGACCGTAGAGTTCGATTGCCCCGGCGCTCACCTCGACGGCCCGCTTGTGGATCTGGCGCATTGCCAGTGCGTTGGCCAATTGCCGGGAGCTTTCCGGCATATCTGGCTGCCGCATAAGAGTCAGGAGCGAAGCATCGTTGTGAGCGGTCAGCGAGTCTGGTGTGATTTGGCCCGCCACCAAACCATCCTGGACCGCCCGCAATAGCATCACCATGCAAGCGCGATTGGTGTGGTGCCAGTAGACGTTGTCAAACATCTCCTGCCGGGCGTTGATTAACGAATGCAGCGGACTGACACCCTTGGCACCGATCGCAATTCGAAGTCCTGCGTGCTCGGCGAGTGCTGTGGGCAGATCGACAATCGCGAGCGCGGCCAGCAGCCGGCTCGCGTCGACTCCGCCATACGGGACGCTGCAGCCGTGGGCATCGCGCGGCAGGTAATCGAGTTTGTCCATGTCCAGCGTGCCGGAGAGCAACCCACGCAGGATCCGCTGCCCATCGCTCAGTTCCTCAAGTTTACCGTGGATCATCGCCGCCACGGCTCGCGGACTCACCTTCCAGGAAGCGGAAAGGACGCTGGCGACCTCCTCGCCCTCAATGATCCGCCTCCCAACTTCCTCATGAGGAAGGATTGGCGCCCCCAATTCCTCGATCGCGTGGGAGTATGGATAGTGGCCGATGTCGTGCAGGAGCGCGGCCGCGATCACTGTCCGCGCATCCTGCTCCGTGAAGTGCCGGTTGCCGGATTGCGCCGTCAGGTGGCGCACCGCCAACCGCGTGAGGTGCAGCACGCCGAGCGAGTGCTCGTATCGCGTGTGCCTGGCGCCTGGCCAGACTCGTGAGACGAACCCAAGTTGCTGAATGCCATCCAGCCGCAGGAAGGCCATGGTGGTCATCAGCGCCACATCGGGCGCCGTCAACTCGATCCGGTCGTAGAGCGGATCGCGGACTGTCCTGGTTGGGCGCCAGGGCATTTCCTGGCTGAGATTGTTGGATTCAGGATCGATCACGTTTGGTCCCGGTCAAGGCGACGGCGCAGACGAGTTCCCTGCCCGATATGATCAGGATACGATGCGAACCTTCTCGGCACAGTCATGGGCAGCCGGTTTTTGGAGTGGGATACTTCCGCCGTGGCGGACGAAGGCCACGCTCCTGAGTTGATTGACACGAAACCGGATCAACCTGACCTCGGAGTGTCCTGATCAATGAACATCATCAGCCGCACCGTTCTTGCCGTCGCAGACAATGGCGCGGTGTCGCGGTTTTTTCGCTCCAACAGTTTGACCAAAGGTCTGGTCAGCCGGTTCGTCGCCGGAGAGACGTTGGATTCGGCTCTGGCCGCCGCGCATGACCTCCATTCCCGGAGCATCACGACGACTCTCGACCTGCTCGGCGAGAATGTTGGCTCGGCCGAGGAGGCGCGGACCGCTGTCGAAACGTACACAACCATACTGCGATCCATGCGCCATGCCGGCCTGGAACCCAATATCTCAGTCAAGCTCACGATGCTCGGTCTCGACTTCGGCCGCGATGTCGCCATTCAAAATATGGTCGCGATTCTGAATGTCGCGCGGGAAGTCTCGGGCTTCGTCCGAATCGACATGGAAGGTTCGGCTTACACCGAGGTCACGATGCGCGTTTTCGATGAGTTGCATGCCACGCATTCAGCCGAGGTCGGCATTGTGATTCAGGCCTACCTGCGCCGGGCCGAGTCCGACATTCGGCACGCGATCGAGCGCGGAGCACGGGTCCGGCTGGTCAAAGGCGCGTACGCCGAACCCGAGGAGGTCGCCTTTCAAAACCGATTTGAAATTGATGAGAACTTTGCCCGCCTCACTCGCATGTTGCTCAGCGAAGGCAACTATCCGGCAATTGCCACTCACGATCTCGATCTGGTGCGAGCCACAAGAGAACATGCGCAGCGCCGCCACATCGCCAGCGATCGGTTTGAGTTCCAGATGCTCTACGGCGTTCGTCGAGATCAACAGGGCAAGCTGGTCGAGGATGGGTACCGAATGCGGGTATACGTGCCGTACGGCTCCGAATGGTACCCATACTTCACGCGGCGCATTGCGGAACGTCCGGCAAATGCCTTGTTTGTCTTGCGTCAACTTCGAGGTTAACTGCCTGCGGCGTCAGTCGGCGGCTCGCGAAGTGATTGAACTGGCCGGGTGATGATCGATCGTCGCCAGGTTCTCGGCGGCCCGACCGATTTCCTCCTGCTGGTTCGTTGCCTCGCGGAGGCGTTCCACGATTTCAAGCGGCGGCACTCCAACATCCAGCAGACCCATGATGTAACACGCCAGCGTGGTGCGGACGCGATCGCTCGGGTAGACGGTAAGCGAAAGCTGCAGTGAGCGCACCGCCTGCTTGTGGTGGTTCTTGACGGTCCAAACGCTCAGTCCGAGATGCTGCGAGATTTCGTCGTAGCTCATCCCGTACGCTTGAAGACGCAAGACCTCGCGCTGCCTCGGCGTGAGCGAGGCTCCCCTGTCACATGATGTTGATGAGGTCGCCATCGTGTCCCGCGCTTCCTTTCCAGACTGGTGCATCCTGCAGTCCTGGCCTCTGGAAACCGTTGAAGCCCTCAAGCCGTTCACTTCAATCCCACATGCAACAAGTCTAATAAGCAATGTTTGGCGATTGACTGGGGCGGTGGTCCTGCTATCAATCCGCCATAAGTCCTGAACTGTTGACGATTTCCACAGAACAGTCCTGGTCCGAAGGCGCCAGGACCATCCTCAGCGGGGTAAGGCAACACTGGCGAAGGTTGGCGCGTCACCTAGGAGAGGGCGGAGATCCATCGGTCCTGGGAACGACAAACCAGGATCGGAGTCACACGCTCAACGTTAGCGGAAGGTCGCTCTTGTCCCGGTCCTTTGCATCCAGGTGGCACAATAGAGGGTGCGGTGTGCTGGAAGAGCAAATCGCCCATCGCGGATTGGAGTATGGGTGTCAAGCCAGGAACACGCAGACGTCGCCGCTCAGGAGCATGCGGGGGCAGTGCCGGAATCCAATGTGCAAAAGGTCCAAGCGTCCGCTCGCCATGCCGCTCCCGAGCGGCCGTCGGTGGAGCCAATGTGGAAGCTGATCAAGCGATTGCCCAGGTATGCCAGGCTATCGGCCGCTCTCGTCCGGGATTCCCGGGTTCCAGGTTCGGCCAAGGCGATGCTCGCAATCGGCGGATTGTACCTGGTCTCTCCAATCGACTTCGTGCCCGGCCTCATTCCGGTGGCCGGACAATTGGATGACCTCTACGTCGTCCTGACCGGATTGCGGCAGGCAATCCGCATGAGCCCGGACGATGTCATCGACGAGCATTTCACCGCGGTTGACCTCCAGCGATCGTCTGTCGACGAAGACCTGACGACGATCCGCGACTTCGTCCGGCGTGGTATGGCCTGGTCGATTTACAAGGGTGGTCAGGCACTCGCACGATATTCCAGGCAAGCCATCCACTATGGCCAACGAGTGAAACAACGGGGGTAACCAGGAATGACCAAGAGCCGATTTAACCGGGGACGTCATCGACGTCACCGAATTCCGAGAACCGACATCGCCACGCCGGATTCCCCTCAACCCCCTCATTCGGATGAGCAGCCCGTTGAACCCCGGGTTTCGTCCGAACGTGAAGCGGCGGGTCCGCCGGGGCGCGATCAAGCGCTTCACCTGCGTCGCCCGGAGCAGCAGGGACCTCACCCGGCCCAAAGCGTCCCGCAACGGGGAGCCCAGGGCTCGCCGGGCGCCAGGCCGTCAGCGCAGAGGACAGGCGGCGTTCGCACAAATCGCCGCCGCCCGCAGCGGAAGCACCAGATTGTTTCGATACCGGGCGCTGTGCTCAAGTCCAAGGCGCCCGTCACCGGCTCGACGCTCCCGATTCACCTGCGAGCCTTGAGCGAGATTAATGGACCCGAGGGTCCGCTGCTTGGCTGTCCGATGCTGACCCGAACGCGGCTCGCCTTGCCTGTCACCGGGGGACAAACCGCGCCACGATGTGCGCTGGCCTGGGCGTTGCATTCCGAAACGGAGGCCTCGTACTGCATGGAAACGCACGACTTGACCCAGTGTTGGAAGGTCCATCCCGAGCTTCTGGACGAGATCAAGGCGCGCCTCGCGGAACGCATGGCAGCCGACTGACTCCGACCGGTGAAGTGTTCGTCTCCGCTGGCCCCAAGTCTCGCGGGCAGAATCAGGGCCGGTTCCCGCAGGGAACCGGTCCTGTCCTTTCCACTCGCTCCAGCGGCGTCGCAAACCTACCGCTCAAACTGGGGTTCGATGCTTGGCGGTTTGCGGCCGTCCCACGGCGCTTGCCGCTTAATGAAAACGGCGACATCCTTGGCGGAATGGTCGCGGAGATCCATCGCTGGATATTTCGGGTTGTCCGGAAAATACAAATGGATCGTGAACTGGATCGGCTCGACCCGCTCCATGTTGGCCCACCACGTGTACAGGGGCGGAAGCCAGTTGAAATTGGTCGCCCTGATTCGCCACAGCGCAACGCCCGCCCCCCGTTCATAAGCGAGCGCCTCGCCGAAGTACACCTTTGACCCACCATCGGCCTCGATGATGCCCTTCACATCGTCATAATGACGTGGAGACCCTTTGAGCGAGAATCGATACCCGACTGCCGGCGGCGGCGGCTTGATCTCCATCGCCATCTTCAGCTTTGTCTTGCTTTCCCATGGCAGCAGCCGCATTCCGGGACACCTCCAGGCGCTATCGACAGACTTCGACGGGGCTGCGCTCCACGACCCGAATCCGCGGTCACGAAGCCCCAATTCATGATGATCGTAGTGTAGCGCGAACGCAAACCCTTTCGCGCCCCTCACTCGCGGCCCACACGTTCGCCAGGGAACTCTGCCAACCATTGCCGGTTGAAGGAACGATCTGGTCGAGCCGAAGCGATAGACCGGGACGTGGCCGAGTATGCTTGGCGCATGAACGCTCCCGATCGCTCGTGGCCTATGTGGACGCATTGAGTATGGCTGCTTCTACTCGCAACGGCGCAATCGTCAATGGCCTCTCGATGTCCTGGTTAGAATGGCCGGACCCGGGGAACCCCTCGAAATGCTCCGTCCTGATCCTGCATGGCATCCTTCAGAACGCGGAGGGAATGTCAAGCCTCGCCCGACACTTGGCGCCGTACCACCGGGTCGTGGCCCCAGACCTCCGTGGCCGTGGCGAAACCGGCCAGCCGGCAGACGGCTACCAACCCGCCACAATCGCCCATGACCTGGCGATGCTGATTCCCGTGCTCGAGCTGGAACGACTCGTGGTGATCGGCCGCATCCATGGCGGAGTCGTCGGCTATCACTTGGCGGCAAGCGCTCCAGACCTCGTGCACGGGCTGATCCTGGGCGACACCCGCCCGGAAATTAGCCCCGAACGTGCGGAACGCCGCCTCCGGGCGATCCACGCGATGCCGCGTTCGTTCGAATCGCTCGAAGCCGCGGTTTCCTTTTACCAGCGAGGTTTGGGCCTGAGCGAGGAGCGCGCTCGCCACGACATTCCGCATGACCTCGCGATCGACGACGGGCGGTACATCTGGAAGCACAACCTCGACATCATCGCCAGGATCGAGGCCGCGAGTAGCCCACGATCCGACTGGGATGTACTTCAGCGAATCGCGGCGCCGACGCTCGTCTTGCGCGGGCAGCGTGGCCGGATCGCGCTGGAGACCGCCGACCGGATGAAGTCGACCATGCCCCGCTGTGAGCTGCAGACGATATTCGGCGCAAATCACGATGTCTTCATGGGTCCTGGCGCCGAACAGGCGCTCGGCGCGATCGACATGTTCCTGATGCGTCTGAACCGGGTGTAGGGCCTGCCCTACCGCCTCTGGTGGCGTGGGTCCATTGCGTCGCGGAGACCGTCGCCGAGGAGGTTGAACGAGAGCACGGTCAGGAATATCGCCAGACCGGGGAAGAGCGTCAGCCACCACGCGCCGAACAGCAATTCGCGCTGACCATCCTGCAGCATGTTTCCCCATGACGGTGTTGGAATCTGCACGCCAAGCCCGAGGTAGCTGAGGCTGGCCTCGAGGATGATTGCGTACGAGAGCCAGATCGTTGACTGGACGATGATGATCGCCAGCGTGTTCGGGAAGAGGTGTTGCGCCATGATCCGGACCGGATTTGCTCCCATCGCCCGCGCCGCGGTTACGTACTCCTGGTTCTTGAGCGCCAGGAACTGCCCGCGCACCAACCTTGCCGTACCCGGCCACGACGAGACACCGATCACGATAATCGTGGTCTGTAAGCTCGGCCTGAACAGCGACGCCGCCGTGATCAGGAGCAGGATCAATGGAATCGCGAGCAGGATATCTGTCAAACGCATCACGAACTGATCCACCCATCCTCCGAAAAACCCGGCCAAGGCGCCAAGTGTGATTCCGATCAACATCACGATCAGCACGGCCATGAATCCGGCCGCCAGCGAAATTTGGCCGCCCTTGATCAGGCGGGAGAAGACATCCCGCCCCGACCGGTCGGTGCCCATCCAGTTTTCGGTGGAGGGCGGTGCGTTGCGCATCCCGGACGTGAGTTCATCGTAGGGATGTGTCGCAACCACCGGTTGCAGGAGCGCAATGGCATAGAACAACACCAGCACCACGATGCCCCCGACGGCCAACCTGTTTCGTTTGAGACGCTGCCAGACGTTCGACCGCTTGCGCGTTTCGACCCGATCCAGTATTGCTTGGCGGGCAATTGGTTTGCCGTCAATCGACAACGCGGGCGTGTGATTAGCCATTGGACGACCCCGCCACCGACACGCGGGGGTCAAGCAACACATAGACGATATCGACCAGCACCGCCGTGATCATGATTCCCGCGCCGACCACCATCGTGACCCCCAGAATCACGGGGTAGTCGCGCTTGGCGATCGCTTCGAAGGCGAGGAGCCCAACTCCGGGCCATGCAAAAATCTGCTCGATAATCACCGCCCCGCCGAGAATTTGCGGCAATTGCAATCCAATCACGGTTACCATCGGCAACAGTGCGTTGCGTAGCGCATGGCTGTAGAGCACACTCCGGCCGGAAAGGCCCTTGGCCCGCGCGGTCGTGACATAATCCTGATTGATCACTTCCAGCATTGTCGAACGCATGAATCGCGCGAAGTAGGCGATGTTCGGCAGCGTCAGGACCACAACCGGCAGCACGAAGTATTTCCAGCGTTCCGACCAATCTGCATTGGCCTGTCCGGTGCTTATGATTGGAAAGAGGTCGAGTTCCACGCCAAGCCATACCTGGAGCAACAGGGCGAGCCAGAATCCCGGAAGGGCGAGGCCGATGAACGAGCCGATCGTCACCGAGTTGTCCCAGAGCGAATACTGGCGTGTGGCCGAAATGACCCCGACCGGAATCGCCACAATCAGGCTGATCAGCAGCGCGGCGCCCTGGAGCTGGACCGTTCCCCATATTCGTTGGCCGATCAGCTCCAGCACGGGTTGGCGGTTGAAGCCATAGGCGGCTCCCAGATCGCCGGTTGCCAGGTTGCGCAGCCAGTAGCCGAATTGGATGACGATTGGCTGGTCGAGACCGAGGTTCTGGCGCGTCTGCTCCACAAACGCCGGGTTGTTGAGCGCCGAAGGTGGCATCGAGGCAGTCGCTGGGTCGCCCGGCGCCAGATGCAAGAGCAGGAACATGATGAGACTGAGCCCGATCAACAGCGGAGCGAGCATCAGCACGCGTCGCATGATGTACGCACGCATCGGGCTGGACATGGGCAATGCCTCGCGAATGATGTACCGATCGTCAAACCCAGGGTCTTTCGACCTGGAGCCTGCCCTCAGCGATGTCGAACGTGTCGGTCTATCGCATGGGTCGACGGCCCTGCGAGTTCGGCGGCGCCGCCTCGGGAGAGGCAAGGGGAGCGATCAGCGCTCCCCTTGCCGTGGCTGTTGCTACGGGGCGGCGCCAGTCCAGTCCTCCAGGACGGAGAACAGGCCGAATGCGCCGCTATCGACGTAGTTCCCGAACTTGGCCGAATTCACGGTGTGCAGGAACGGACGGTACCAGGCAAAGTGCATCGGCATCTCGTCCATGATGATTCGCTGAATGTCGGCGTAGATCGGTATCGCCGCTTCCTGGTCGAGGGTCGTTCGCGCCTGTTCCAGAAGTTCATCGAGTTCCGGGGAACTGAGTCCGCAGTAGTTGCCTGCCGACGTTGAGTGAAATTGCTCCCACAGTGCGCTCGGTTCAGCCGTGACGCCGGCGAAGTCAACACCAGACACCTGGAAATCCTGGCTCTGCGTGACTGCGTCAACATGGGCCGCATAGTCGACCAATTCCGGAACGACTTCAATCCCGATTTCCTGGAGCGCCTGTTGCGTGAACGTCAGCCAGTCCTCACGGAAGATATTGCCGGAGTTCGTCTGGAAAACGATCTCCGCACCGGACACGCCGGCGTCGTCGATCAGTTGCCTGGCAGCGGCGGGATCGTATGGGATCGGCTCCAGATCCGGATCGAAGGCCCAACTTCCAGGCGCAATCGGGCCAAGCGCGGGTCCGCCAAGCCCGACCAGGAAATCGTCGGCGAATTGCTGGGTGTCCGTCGCCATCGCGATCGCCTGGCGGACTTCTTTCTGGCCAACAACCTCATCGGTACAGTTGAAAAACCAGCCGTTGCCGGCATTGAACGGCGGGGCCAGCAGCTCGAGGTCAGGGTTCTCGGCGAGCAAATCCTGCCCGGCGGGATTCGGGTAGTTGGAGGCGTCGATGTCGTTGCCCTGGAGGGCGAGCACCAGCGATTGCGAATCGGCGATCAGGCGGTGAGTCAGCCTCGTGATTGCCGGCTTGTCCGCCTGCCAGTAGTTCTCGTTGGCGACAGCGACGAAATCCGAGCCCGACGTCCAGGACTCGAACTTGTACGGCCCTGCCCCAATCGGCGCCTGGAAGAAATCGCTGTTCGCAAGATCCTGGCCCTCGAGTTGGGACGAAGGCACCACCCACACATAGCGCAGATTGAACAGGAACGGCGCGTCGGGTTGGGCGAGCGTGATCTGCAGCGTTCCGGGATCGACGACCGTGATTCCCGATACGTCGTCGGCCGAGCCATCCTGGAAGGCGGCCGCGCCGTCAATCGCCGAGAACTTCGATTGGTTCGGCGAGGCAGTGGCCGGATTGAGAAGCCCCCTGATCGTGAAGGCGACATCCTCGGCTGTCAACGCCGAGCCGTCCGAAAACGTGACGTCGGGCCGGATCGTGAAGGTGAAGGTCAAATCCTCGATCGTCCACTCGGAGGCGATGCCTGGCTCTGCCGCATACGTCGTCGGATTGGCGCGGACGAATTCGTCGAACATCATCTTGCAGCGCCAATCCGCCTCCGAATCGCTTGCAAGGAAAGGATTGATCGTGTTTGCCTCGCCCAGAGTGCCGATGATGATTTCAAGCTCTTCGGCTTGAACCCCCCGAAGGTACGAGGCCGAACGCTGTGTCGACCCAGCCAGCGAGACATACTGTGAGCCGAAACCGGCCACAGCGCCGATGCCGGCTGCCCTCAGCATTTTTCGACGGTCGACAAGGGTCCTGAGTTTCTCCTGGCTCATGACATGAATCCGGTGGCCGGGTTTTGGATTGCGCTGAGACATGATTCCTCCTGCGGGACGCCGCGGCGCCCGGACGTTTACCTTGGACCCATCCCGGCGGAGCGAATGCGCTCCCAGGACCCATCGCAAAATCTCCACATAGCGGATGGGAGGCTACTTTCCTGTCGCTGGCGCCCAACGCAATGTGAAGGGCCAGTCAACAACCGGGTCTGGAGTGTGCTTGCTTGCATTCTAATCCGGCTTGTCGCGAGTGGCCAGAGTCCACGTTGCCCAATCTTCCGTCACTCCCCCATCGGACGCTACAACACCCCTGTTGAACGACCGGCGAACTCCCGCGAATCGGTCGTCCCGGAACACCAGCATCGCCGCCGGGAGGATCCAAAGTCGATCCCACATCATTGCTTTGCGCTATGCCAGAGCCACGGTGTTCGACATCGTGCCCAGCTTCTCGATGCTCGTTTCGACGACGTCTCCGGGCCGAAGGTAGGTTGTCACTCCATCGACGGCGCCTGGTGTGCCCATGCAAAGGAGATCGCCCGGGCGCAACGTCACGAAACGCGAGAGGAAGGCAATTGTCTCCGGCACGGTAAAGATCATTTCGCCCGCCGCGGAGTGTTGACGCACCTCGCCGTTGACCTTGAGCGACATTTCAAGATCGCGCGGATCGCCAACTTCATCGCTGGTGACGAGGTATGGTCCGACCACCGCGAAACTGTCGCACCACTTCCCCAGGAGCCAGTCGAAATACCAGTCGCCCTGTCGCTCGGTGCGGCCCTCAGCGATCGAGAGGCCGCGGGCCGCGATATCATTGAAGACGACGTAACCGGCAATGTGGCTTGGCGCATCCGCGACCGCGATCATCCGCCCACCCACCCCGATCACCGCCGCAATCTCGATCTCGTAGTCCACGGTGTTGGCGTCGGGCGGAATAAGGATTGGGTCGCCGCCGATCACCGCCGTCCCCGGTTTGATGAACGGTTGCGGCGTAATCGATGCCTTGTCGATCGGCCCCGCATCGGATTTCGTGAGGTGCGGCTGGTAGTTTGCCGAGAACAGGAAGATCGTGGGCGGATTCGGGATCGCGGCCAGCAGCGTCACGTCTGTCTCTTCGACCGTCGTGACCTGCCCAGCCATGACCGCCGCCTCCACATCTCGGGCGACGGCCATTCCCTGCGCCCCGCGCTCTAACAATTCGACCATCGAGCTTGGCGCGTCCAGTCCCAGTGCGCTCGCCGCCTGCCCCAGGTCAGCGACTTGCCCGCTCACCGCGATCCCCGGCCGCGGCGTGACGTCGCGTCGCCGAGCGTCGAGTAGGTTACCAACCGCATGTTGGCGCCTCTGATTGCTTGTCCTCTTGTGTTCCTGTGCCTGCCACGGGAGTCATCCAGAATCGATTGCCGCAAACAGACCGTCCCATCCGATGTTGTCTTATCGCGGCTTGAGGGAAACCGTCGGTATCGGGGATGCCAGAACGACCAGACGCATACTGGAACGGCTTCCTGTACCGCGAGCCTTGTATTGGCCCGTCCCGAATCGCTCCGCGACAACCGGGATGAATGCGAGAGATGCGCTAACTGTCCCTTGACCGTGGATCGAGGGCGTCACGCAATCCATCGCCGATCAGGTTGATTGCCAGGATTGTCGCAAACAGGAACGCCCCGGGGAATACGGACGCCCACCACGCTTGCTGCAACCTCGGTTGTCCCGCGCTCACCATGCCGCCCCAGGTCGGCACATCTGGAGGAACGCCAGCTCCCAGAAACGAGAGCGAGGCCTCCGCAAGAATCGCAAACGCAATGACAAATGTGCATTGCACAATCAGCGGCGAGAGCGAGTTCAGCAGGATATATTTCCGCATGATCGGGAAGTCACGCATCCCGATCACCCTCGCCGATTCGACATAGAGTTCTCGGCTGTTCATGAGCGTCGTGCCGCGGACCAGCCTGGCGATGTTCGGGATGTAGACCACTGACAGGGCGATAATCACATTTTGGACCGCGGCGCCAAATGCCGCCATGATCGCGATCGCCAGCAAGATGCCTGGAAATGCCTCCAGGCCGTCAATCACGCGCATCATCAGGACGTCGATCCGCGGGTAGAAACCCGCCACCAGTCCCAGCAGCGATCCGAGAACTGTGGAACCCACCATTACGGTCACACCGACCAACAACGAGATCCGCGCGCCGTAAACGACCCGGCTAAAGATATCTCGGCCCAGTTCATCGGTGCCAAACCAATAATCGCTCGATGGTCCGGAAAGTCGCACAAGAGGGTTCACGAAGTCCGGGTCCACTGGCGCAATCAATGGCGCGAACACGGCGATCAGCACCATGGTGAGAAGGAACGCAAGACTCCCGGAGGCAACCCAATTCTCCAACAAGAGCCGAATCCAGTAATACCGTGAGGCCGGCGTAATCGAGGACAGCCGGAACCGCCCGGGTTTCGTTGATGACTTGGCGCTCCCGCCAAGTGCCGCGTCAGTCAGTACCATAGCGAATCCTGGGGTCGACATAGACATAGAGGATGTCGAGAATCAGCATCACCAGCACCTCGATCGTCGCCACCATCAGGACAGCGCCCTGCACTACCTGGAAGTCCCGGCGTGTCACACTTTGCACTACCAATCGGCCCATTCCGGGGATGTTAAAGACGGTTTCGATCACCACCGTGCCGCCGAGCAAGGTTGCCAGCAGGGTCCCAATCACCGTCAGCGCCGGGATCGTGGCGTTGCGGAGTGCGTGTTTCAACACGACGTACCGCTCGCCTAGACCTTTCGCATACGCAGTACGCACGTAATCCTGGTGCAAGACATCCAGCATCGCCGACCTCACCAATCTGGCGAGCAATCCGGCGGATGAGAAGCCGAGCGCCACCGTCGGCATCACCATGTACCTGAAATGCTCGACGGGATCGTCGCCGATGCCCACATAACCGCCCGAGGGGAACCATCCAAGAACCACCGCGAACAACAAGATTAACAAGATTCCAAAGAAAAATCCCGGGATCGCCGCGCCGCTGATCGACATCACCATCAACAGCCGGTCCGACACTGAGTTCGGCCGCACAGCGGCGATTACTCCGGACGGGATTGCAATCAGGATCGCCAGCGAAAGAGAGTACAGGGTAAGCAGGCCGGTTGGCTGCACCCGATCGAAAAGCGCATCCGTGACCGGCATTCTGAGGAACAGGGATTCGCCAAAGTCAAGCCGCACGGCATCCGTGAGCCAATTCACGAACTGAACCGGTAGTGGGTCGTTGAGACCCAATTGATCCCTGAGCGCTTCTCGCTGTTCGAGGGTGGCATCCCTCCCCAACAGGGCCGTCGTCGGATCGCCTGGTATCAGGTGGATGAGCATAAAGGCGATAACGCCGACGATCAGCAGCACCGGGATCAGGAGCAGCAACCGTCGAATGATGTACGCGAACATGCCGTGACTCCCATCTGATCGCGGCTCAGGGTTCTTTCCGGTGGTCTTCCATCAACTCAACCATGGGGGAAAAGTCTGTTCGACCGACTTCAAGGCCCAGACCCCCGGACTGGCCCGAACGGATTGGCGTGCTTCAATTGCGGATGAGCCGCCTGAACGCTGTGCGGAACAACGGGGGATGGTGAGCGCGGCATTGCCCCGCCCGCCATCCCGACAATGATGCGCATGCTACTCCGCCGCGAGCCAGCAGTTGCCAAACTCTGGTTCGAGTTCGAAGTGCGTCTGACCGAGTAATCCCTGGACTCTCACCGAGAGAGCCGCGACACCATAGTTGTTGACCAACTTGATGGCCGGAGCTTCCTCGTACCAGAGTGCCTGCAATTCCTCAAACGCGGCAAATCTGGCCTCGAAATCGGACTCTGTGAGCACTCGCTCCATGATTTCCTGCTTTGCCTCGGTACACCACTTGCCGTCATAGGTGCAACTCGCGAATGGGGCGATCAGCACCGGATCCGGCCTGAACACGTAGGCGCCAGTGGACATGTCCCAGGCGTCATCGCTCTCGAGGTTTTCGTCCAGCGTCGCCTCGTCCATCACATCCAACTGGATCACGAAGCCAGCGGCCTCCATCTGTTGTTGGGCCACGATTGCGGCGTTGTAGTCACCGAGATCTTCCATTGTCGCGATCACGCGCACGGGGGCGCCGTCATACCCCGCCTCCTCAAGCAACAGCGCTGCCGCCTCAGGGTCATTCTGGTTATACAGCTCGGCCGAGACGTCAGAGGCCCAGGCTGTCTGCGGCATCATGATCCCAGGACCCAGCTCGAAGAAGCCTTCGCCGTGCGTCACCTGCCCGCTGGCTTCGACGCCGATGGAGGCCAGGACGGCCTGCCGAATTCTAACGTCGCTCATCAGACCAGCGGCCGTGTTCAGGGAGATCACACCATAACTGCGTGGTGGCAGAATCTCAATGACGACGTTCGGATCTTCCCCAAGCACCGCAATCTGGTCGGGGATAATCTCTTCAAGGTAGTGATAGTCACCTGATTGAAGACCCGCAACCCGGGCGGCCTCGTCTGGCACTGGGACAAACTCAAGCTCATCGAGGTACGCGGCCTTGCTGCCGGCGTAGCCGCTGGGCGGGGATTCCAGGCTTGCGTATTCCTCGAACCGGCTTAGCAACGTAAATTGGTCAGCTTGGAGCTCGACAAACTGGAAGGGGCCGGTGCCGATGTACCCCTCGTTTGGGAGCTGCTCCGATCCGGCGGCCTCCAGGACAGACGCGGGATGAACCGAAAGACCTTGAGACTGCCGCGCCATCATGCTCGGCAGCGCCGCCAGCGGACTGGTCAGGCTGATCTCCACCGTGTAGTCGTCAACCGCGGTGATCGCCTCGAAGAATGGCTCGATAGCGAGTCCAAGACTGCTCACGGGCATCCAGCGCTCGAACGACGCGATGACGTCGGCGGATGTCATCTCCTCACCGTTATGGAATGGCACGCCCTGCCGCAAGGTGATCGTGGTTGTCAGCCCATCCTCACTCACCTCGTGGCCCTCGGCCAGCATCGGCACGGTTTCGTAGTCGGCATCGAACGTGTAGAGCGCCTCGTAAATGTTCCATCCGATCATCGCGACGGTTCGCGCTCCAGACAGATGCATGTCCAGGCCAGCGGGCTGGCCAGTGGAGGCGATTCGAAGCCGCCCGCCCGTCACGGGTTCCGCATCCTGCCTCAACACTGCTGGCGCTTGTGACCCCCGTCCGTGGCCTGCGGCGGCTCCCACCGAACCCATCGCCCCCGCCGCGGCGATGCCAGCGGCTCCAGCGACACCGGTATGGACCACCGTGCGCCGGTTGACTCGATGTTCCCTATGGTCGGCACGTGCGGAATCCGTCTTTCGTTCGCGCTTGGTCATGCTCCTCCTCCTTCTTGATCAATACTCTCTCGAACTCTGCCTACGAGGCGCCGATTGCGCGTTGGCGCGCCGCCATCTCCTCGTCAATACCGCGAGGCCACTCCCTTCTTTGCGGATCAGACACGGACACCGCCAGCGTACCGATCCTTTCGACCGTCATCTCGGCTTGATCGCCGTACTGCAAGGCGCCGAGACCCTGATGCTGCGTTCCGCACAGGATCACGTCCCCCGGCACGAGCGTCATGTAGGAACTTATGAACGCCAACACCTCGATGACGCTGTATTCCATGTCGCGTGTCGAATAGTCCTGCCTGAGTTCGCCGTTCACGGACATCGTGATCTTGAGGTCCTGGGGATCGGGGACTTCATCGACCGTGACGACGGCCGGGCCAATTGGAGTGAATGTGTCGAACGATTTGCCAATGCGACTGGGACCGATCCGGCCCAGACCGCGGGCCGAGACATCCATCGCGCAGGTGTACCCGGCCAGTGCTTCAATCGCTCTCCGATCGGAGGGAAGGTCTTTCGATCGCTTCCCGATCACCAGGGCGAGCTCGGCTTCATGATGAAAGATGTCGGCGTGATGGTTCGGCAACACCACAGTACCGCCAGGACCGATCACGGAGTCCGGGCTCTCGAGGAACATGTCCTGGGTCTGACGTTCACGATCCGCGCCTTCCCGATAGTTGCCGAATGCGGCGATCAGTTTCGGAGGGCGCGGAACCGGAGCCTGGAGCGCCGGCATCGGTTCGACGACGCCACTCGCCGCGAGCGTCTGGAGTTGATCCTGGCGTTCCCGAAGCACCGCCAGCACACGCGGCATGCGGTCAGTTGAGGTGCGATAGGGGATGTCGTCGAAGGCGGCGTTGACATCGACCATGCCGTCATTGTTCAGAATGCCAATTCGATTGTCAGCGGTGAGCACGAGTCTCATTGAGCGGACCCTCCACTCGGGGGCGCCACCGAATGCTGGGCAGACGCCTTGACGCGTTCACCTGCTGCCTTGTCCACCCCGCGTTGCCACGATCGCTCATGATCGTCCTTGACGTGAATGACGAACGAGCCAATGCCGGTAACCGTGGTCACCACAGCGTCGCCATGTTGCATCGAACCGAGACCCTGGTGATTGGTGCCGCAGCAGATGACATCTCCGGCATGGAGCGTCGTCACCGAAGAGATGTAGGTGAGCAACTCCTTGACCGGACGTTCCATGTCGCTGGTCGAATAATCCTGGCGACGCTCGCCGTTCACATCCACAGTTACGTGCAGCGCTTGGGGATCGGGGATCTCGTCCCTGGTCACGATCCACGGCCCGAAGGCGGCGAAGGTGTCGAATGACTTGCCGAGAAAGCTGTTGATCCCGGATCGTCCCAACCCGCGAGCGGAGACATCGTTGAATGCGACATAGCCGAAAACGGCGTCCATCGCCTCCGCCTCACTGAGATTCGTTGCTTCACACCCGATCACCACCGCCAGCTCGGCTTCGTGATGAAAAATGTCTGCCTGGTGTGGAGGCAGCACGACGGTGTCGCCGGGACCGGAAATGCCTTCAGGAGACTTGAAGAAGAGATCGAGGATTTGAAGCGGGCGGTCTGTACCTTCACGGTAATTGCCCATGAGGCAGACGATCTTCGAAGGCCTCGCCAGTGGCGAACGGAGGTCCGAGTCGTCGAATGAATTCCCCCCGCCAGATGCAACCCTACGCTCCAGATCAGACTTCAGATCGTCAAAGTTCGCAATCAAATCCGCCAACAGATCTTCGGGACCCAGTGGCTCGAACTGCTCCAGGAGGTCGGTGATATCCACGATCGTGTCGTCAAAACCGACAACGCCAAGCTTGTTTTCATCGATCGCGCCGATGCGCATCGCGTGCCCTTCCCTTTATCGACCACTCTCCGCAGCCATAATGTACCGTAATCCAACGGTCACATGGCCATAATAATGTGTCAACCCCCTCTCCGGGATTGCATGGTGAGTAGGGGAGTGGCTGGCCGACCGTACCGGCAGACACTGCTGTGTTTCGTAGTCCACGAACCGAGTGTGCTTCCCCAGGCTTTCTCAACCTATATATGTAAGGTGCCCTGGCTGTTCGAATTATTGGTGAATACATGCTCTCACTCCATCCAGCCGCTGTGCGATTAGGTGGCGGGTTCCCGCGAACAAGGGTGAGATGCAGCTCTTGGTCGCGGTTTCGGGCGTCACGACCTGCCCATGGCGGCAATACCGGATGCGCTTCTCGGATACGGTGGCCCACTTTCCCGCGCTCGATGCGTTCGTTGACTCAGAGACGCCTTCATCCATCGTCCCCGTTGGACGCCCGTCCCGCCGTTTTTCTGAATTTCTGAGGGAAGGTCCGCACGAATTCCGCATAAAATAACCCCGCAACGACTGGTGTGTACCATGAACGTGAGACACCGCATGGTCCAAAATGACCGTCACGAGGAGGTGTGCACGCATGGGTCGGCGCGATCCGAGACGTATCGGGAGGACTACGCGATTTTCAGCGTGGTTGGGGGGTTGGTGGACCGGGTAGATGTACTTGGCCGAGTGAAATACCGGCTTACGAGAGTCCGCGGCGCAGGGCGTGCGCGACAGCGGCTGTGCGGCTTTCGACATCGAGCTTGGCCAGCAGGTGGGCGACATGTCCGCCGACGGTGCGACGGCTGATCGAAAGCGAGTCGGCAATGTCTCGGTCGGACATCCCCTCTGCCAACAACCGCAGGACCTCGATTTCCCGTGGACTCAAACCGGCCAACCATGTTTGGGACGGCGTGGACGTTGAATTAAGCGGCACATCAGGCGGATTCGAAATCGCTCCATCCAGGATGCCCAAGGCCCCGGCTATCGCGGCATCCTGCGACCGCCTTCCACCAAACGCAAACGTCCTCTCAAAGGAGGCGCGGCCGAGCGCTGCTCGCAAGTCGGCGAAGAGTTGCTCGCGCTCTATGCGCTGCGAAGCCGGCGCCGGAGCGCCATGTGCGTTTCGAATCGTTGACGCCGTCCCAAGCACCCGGGCGCCTGCCTCGTACTCCCGGCTTGCGGTCAAGTGAGCTGCCCATTCCATCGCGGCGGCGATGGCAAGATGGTCCCGGATCGTTGATGCCAGGCTGAGGCTTTCCTTCCACGCCGCCGTCGCCGAGGCGCAGTCACCTCGATCAAGGGCGAGAGCGCCGCGCCCAAGCAACGAAGAGGCAATGCGAGAGGGATTGTCGTGCTGCCGGGCGATGGCCAGACCTTCATCGATGTATTCTGCCGCTCTCCGATTGGAGCCTTTGCCGCGGTGGAGCCAACCAAGGAGCACAAGCACTATTGCCAGACCCTCGGGATCGCCAATTTCCTGGAACAGCACATGGCTCGCTTCCAGAAGGTCTTCCGCCGGCGCGATGTCTCCTTGTTCAAGAGCCACATGACCGAGACGCTGAAGTGCATCGGCCACACCCCAGCGATCGCCTGCTATATGGAAAAGATCGAGGGATTCCTGGCCCAGTGCCCTGGCTCCTTCCAGATCGCCGTGGAGTACGGCCGCATGGCAGAGATTGAGTAAGAGCCGAGCGGTATCCAGGCGGTTGCCCGCTGTTCTGGCAATCGTCAACCCCTCCTCGGCGAGTGCCGCGCCCCGCGCAATGTTGCCGATTCGGAATGCGACGCTGGACAGATGCCGCAGCGCCCAGCCACCCGCCCGTGGGTCATTGACATCCTGGAAGCGTGCCCGGCTTCGCTCCAGGAAGGCGATTGCTGCCCCGTAGTCAGTCTGGATCATTGCGTCGAGCCCGAGCGTGTTGAGCGCGGCAGCGGCGCCGCGAACATCCCCGATCTCATCGAAGACGGCGAGCGCCTGCTGGCTCACTGACACGGCTGGTCGGTGATCACCTTGGGCCTGCGCCAATGCCCCTGACACACATAACGCGTGCGCCCAGACTGATTTATCGGTTGACGCGTCCGGCAACGACAGCAGGACCGCAAGAATGGCTCTTCCCTCGGAAACTTCACCCTTATCGATCCATAAGGGCCACAGGGCGCTGGCAAGCCGCAACCCAATTCCAACCTCGCACCGATCCTCAAGCCACTGGAGGGCGGCACGTATATTGTCTCGATCCGGGCCGAGTCGATCGATGCTGGTCGACGTCATCCCCATCCGCTCGGCTTCCACCGACTCTGCGAGGGCGAGGCACCACGCCGCGTGGCGAGTGCGGATTAACTCCATCTCGTCACTAGCCTCAAGCTGCTCAAGGGCATACTCGCGCAGCGTTTCCAACATAGTGAAGCGCGGCTCATCAACCGGCTCTCTCGCCCGGCCCACCAGGCTCTTGTCGATCAGTGAGATCACACCGTCCAACACGGACGGGGGCGAAACCGGAGGCGCTGATTCTGGTGTTTTAACCGATCGCTGGTTCCCCGCGCCAGCTTCCTCACCGGCGCAGACAGCCACGGCCGCATCCAGGGTGAAACCATCAACAAACACCGAAAGGCGACGGAAGAGGCGTTGCTCGGCAGGAGTGAGGAGATCGTATGACCAGGCGACTGCTGCCCGCATCGACTGCATTCGTGAAGGTTGGTCCCGCATTCCGCCGGTCAACAGGTCGAGGCGACGATCCAGGCGGGCGAGCATTGCGGATGGATTGAGATGCTTCGCCCGTGCCGCGGCCAATTCAATGGCCAGGGGCAACCCATCGAGACGTTGGCAGATTGAGGCCACGGTCGTCATGTTCGTCTCCGTCAATTCGAACGCGGGCCTGGCGGATTGCGCGCGCATGACGAACAGGCGGACCGCGTCGAAACCGGCAACTTCCGCGAACGACAGGGACGGCCCGGCAATTGGGCATTGCAGTGGTGAAATTGGAAATTGATGTTCTCCAGATACATGGAGGAAGGTGCGGCTGGTGACAAGCGCCGTCAGCTCGGGGCAGGCTGAGAGGAGCGCCACAATAGAGGGCGCGGCTGCGGTGACTCGTTCGAAATTGTCCAGAATGAGCAGTGCCTGGCGGTTTTCCAGAAACGCAATCAGTCGCCTGGTGAGCGATCTTCCGCCGGTATCTCGCACGTCTAAAGCTCGCGCGATGGTGCCCAAGACCTGAACTGGGTCGGTCAGTGGGAGAAGGTCGATAAACCAGACTCCGCCGTTGAACGCATCGCTGAGCACCGCCGCCGCTTCCAGCGCCAGACGCGTCTTGCCCACACCGCCCGGTCCCGTGAGCGTGAGGAGTTGAATCTCCTCGTCGAGGAGCCGATCACGGAGTTCGCCGAGCTCGTGCTCACGCCCGATGAGCGCTGTTAGCGGTCGAGGGACATTAAATGCTGTTGTCCGGGGTTGCCCCGGAAGTGGAATGAACCGCCTTGAATAGTGGCGACGAGTGGTGAACGCAATCGGAATGTGGCGTATTGCGCGGTATCGCTCGAGGTCGTCGGGTGCGATCTGGTATACCCCCGAGCGCTTCGTGGCGAGGAGTTCATCGCGGGCAATGGCGCGACGGATCGTGCGTTCGCTGATCCCGAGCGCGGTGGACGCCGCCCGGGCGGACATCGTCGTCTCTCCATCAGTGGCGTGTCCGGTGTCCGGTGTCGTTTCCTCGGCCCGGTCGGTCATGTTCCGGCGCCTTTCGTCCCGCTGTCAGCCGATGCCGACAAACAATTGCGCTTCAGCGTTTACGTGTGTTCTCGTAGAATAGCGTGCAACTGGCGAAGCAGGGCGCCCTCGCCATGGCGCCGTCACAAGACGTGACAAACCTCGTGTAAACAATCACAACGTACGCTAGTCGCGGTGATATCCATCGTATGGCGCCCAAGGGCGAACCTATTCAGGCCAAACGGCGCAAAACGGCGCCGGGTTAAGTGTCCCGTATGCTAAACTCCTTGGCGACGTGAATGGTTCGGAGACGCGTCGCCTGCAGGCCGAAGGGTCGTGCGTCGCGGGCGTCGAATCCGGACTCCACTTGCCGGTCCACAAGTCGATCGGGCGGTGGATGACCATGCAGCTGATGCTGGCGGATGCATCGTGGCAACCCGCCCATCGAGGAGCCAAACGGAAAGAATCATGGGCGATCTACGCTCGTTCTTTGGGCCCAACGCCGGCTACGTACTGGAACTGTACGACCATTTCCAGGCCGATCCCACATCGGTTGACGATGAGAGCCGCGAGTTCTTCCAATCATTCACCCCTTCGTCCCTTGCTACATTCTCCTCGCCCGACGGCGCTCTCGGATCCAGCACGGATGTCCGGAAAATTGCGGCCGCCGTTGGTCTCGCCAACGGAATTCGGGAATACGGCCATCTCGCCGTGGAGCTCGACCCGATCGGCAGCGAGCGGGAGGGCGCGCCCGAGCTGGGGGCGAACGCCTATGGCATTACGGAGGACGATCTGGCCACGATTCCGGCGGCCGCAATCGGCGGACCGTTGGCCGAAGGGGCCGCGAGCGCGGCCGAGGCGATCGCGCGGCTTCGCGCCATGTACACCGAGACGATCGGCTTCGACTTCGATCACATCCAGGTCGCCAACGAGCGAGCCTGGCTGTGCGAGGCCGTGGAGTCGAGCCGGTTCGCGGCGCCGCTGGAGGATGCCGCCAAACGCAAGTTGCTGGAGCGGCTGAGCCAGGTCGAGGGCTTCGAGCGGTTCCTGCATCAAACCTATCTCGGGCAGAAGCGGTTCTCCATCGAGGGGAACGACGTGATGATCCCGATGCTCGACCAGATCATCAATGACGCCACCTCCGCCGGCGCCCGCGAAGTCCTGCTGGGGATGGCCCACCGGGGCCGGCTCAATGTCCTCACCCACATCCTCAGCAAACCCTACGGCGCGATCATCGCCGCCTTTGAGGGCAGCAAGCGAACTTCAGCGGGGGATGCCGCCAACGAGGTGCGCACCGGAGACGTGAAATACCACCTCGGCGCCCGCCTCGCCAGGAATTCCGAAACGAACGAACTGGTGAAATTGCCGATCGTGCTGGCCCCGAATCCGTCTCACCTCGAAGCCGTCAACCCGGTTGTGCTGGGCATGGCCCGCGCCGCCCAGGATGACCGCGGCCATGGCGGCAAGCCACGGCAAGACAAGAGCAGGACGCTGGCGATCCTCCTCCACGGCGACGCCTCGTTTCCGGGGCAGGGAGTGGTGGCGGAAACGCTCAACCTCTCCGGCCTCAAGGGGTACACCGTGGGCGGCGCGATTCACATCATCGTCAACAACCAGATTGGGTACACCACCGATTGGGCCGATTCCCGCTCCACCCACTACGCCAGCGACCTGGCCAAGGGTTTCGAGATCCCGGTGCTCCATGTCAACGCCGACGACACCGAAGCGTGCATTGTGGCGGCCCGGATCGCGATGGCCTATCGCCGAGAGTTCGGCAAGGATTTCCTGATCGACCTCGTTGGCTACCGGCGCTGGGGTCACAACGAAGGCGATGAACCCGCGTTCACCCAGCCGCTGATGTACCGGAAAATCGGCAAACACCCCACTGTCCGCGCCAAGCTGGCCGAAGAATTGCAGGCCGCCGGCGTGATCACGAAGGACGACGCCAGGGCTATGGAGCAAAAAGTGCTCGATCGCCTCGTCAAGATCCGGCGTGGAATAACCGATGGCGCCGAAAGCTTTGAAGAGGATCTCAGTCAACAGAAGACACCGCGCGAGGAGGTCGAAACAGCCGTTTCGGCCGAGCGCCTCGAAGGGCTGCAGGCGGCGATTCACGCCACGCCCGACACGTTCCACCCCCACAGCAAGCTCAAGCGTACCTGGGACAAGCGATCTGCGGTTCTTGGCGATCCCGAAGGTCGCGTCGATTGGGCACACGCCGAGGCACTGGCGTTCGCCGCGATTTTGGAGGATGGCATTCCGATTCGCCTGACGGGTCAGGACGCGGCGCGTGGCACATTCAGCCAGCGCCACCTTGTGCTGTACGACGCCAAAACCGGAGATCCCCATTCACCACTCGAGGCAATGCCCCAGGCCAAGGCGTCGATTGGCATCTACAACAGTCCGCTCTCCGAAAATGCCTGCATGGGGTTCGAGTATGGCTACAGCGTTCAGGCGCCGGAGTCGCTTGTGCTGTGGGAAGGGCAATTCGGCGATTTCGCCAACGGCGCCCAAATCGTGATCGATCAGTTCATCGCTGCCGCTCGCGCCAAGTGGGGTCAGGAACCATCGCTCGTGCTCCTGCTTCCGCATGGCTACGAAGGACAGGGGCCAGAACACTCCAGCGCTCGGCTCGAACGATTCCTCCAGTTATCGGCTGGCGATGCCATGCGCGTCGCCAACGTCTCCACCGCCGCTCAGTACTTCCATTTATTGCGACGCCAGGCATTGCGCCTCTCAACCGACCCACGCCCCCTGGTGTTGATGACTCCGAAGAGTCTCCTGCGGCACCCGATGGCGACATCGGCGCCGGTCGACTTGACCACCGGCACCTTCCGTCCGGTGTTGGACGATCAGCAGGCGCAGGATCGTCGCGAGCAGGTCACTCGTCTCGTGCTTTGCAGCGGCAAGGTCGCCATCGACCTCGACAGCAGCCCGCAACGGGCGGAAGCAACCGGCGTCGCCGTGGCCCGAATCGAGCAACTGGCGCCTTTCCAGTACACCGCAATTTCTAGGGTCGTCGACAACTATCCAAACCTTCAGGAAATTATCTGGTTGCAGGAAGAACCTCGCAACATGGGATCCTGGCTTTTCGTGCGGCCTCGTCTGCGTGAGTTGGTCGAGCAGACCTTCCCGATTCGCTATATCGGGCGGCCGGAAAGCTCAAGCCCGGCCGAAGGATCCCTGGACAAGCACAATCTACAGCAGGCCTCGATCGTTGCCGCCGCCTTTGCCGACGTGCACCTGCTTTCGAATGTCGCCAACGGCTCGGCCAATGGCGCGGCCTCTCGGAGAAACGGAGCGGTGAAAAAGCCAACTGCCAAGGCCACCTCAGCGGCAGATTCGTAGGGGCGGTCCTGATGTCCGCTCATGCTTAGGAATCAATACGGAGTACCAACGCACAGATGGCCATTGAAATCAAGGTCCCGCCACTCGGGGAATCGCTCGTAGACGCCGTGGTCGGTCAATGGCTGAAGGGCGAAGGGGATGCCATCAACCGTGGCGACACGATCCTCGAGCTTGAGACCGACAAGGTCAACCTCGAAGTCACCGCCGAGGATGATGGCGTACTCGGAGCAATCCAGCGGCAGGAAGGCGACACCGTCATTGTCGGCGAGGTGCTCGGCACACTCGAAGCGGGGGATGGCGCCCCCCTTGCGGACAACCCCGAGGCTGCGCCCGATCCGGCGGCCGTGGAGGGCTCGGACACCGAGGCGACAACTGAACCCGAATCGACCGACGCCCCAGGCGGACCGCATTCAACGCAACCTGCGACAACCGGCTCGACGACGACCGAAAATGGCGGCGATGATTCCGCCGGTGGCCGCTCCGCCCCGGTCGTGCGCCGGATGGCCGAAGAGCATGGCATCGATCTGGCGGCGGTGAAGGGAAACGGGCCTGGTGGCCGCATCACCCGCGACGACTTGTTCGCGCACCTCGCCAAGGCGGGCCAGACGCCCAGGGCGGCAACATCGGAATCGACCGCGGCTCCCACAGCGAAACCACCGCCTGAGACACCTGACGAACAGGCGGCCCCACCGATCACCCAAGTCGGTCCCGCACGTGAAGAGCGCGTCCGGCTGTCTCGCCGCCGCCAAACGATCGCCGCCCGATTGGTTGAAGCACAGCAAACCGCGGCCATGCTCACCACTTTCAACGAGATCGACCTCTCGGCCGTCATCGATGTCCGCTCCCGCCGCAAGGATGCCTTCAAGGAGAAGCACGGTGTCGGGCTCGGCTTCATGTCGTTTTTCACGAAGGCCGCGATCGGCGCCCTCAAAGCATTTCCGAATGTGAACGCCGAGCTTCAGGGCAACGAGTTGGTGCTGAAGAAGTACTACGACATCGGCATTGCCGTCGGCGTCGAGGAAGGACTCGTCGTTCCCGTAATGCGCAACGCCGACCGGATGAGTTTCGCCGAGATCGAGTGGGAAATCGTCGAGCTGGCGGGAAGGGCCCGCGACAACAAGCTCACCCTCACGGACCTGCAAGGCGGAACATTCACGATCACGAATGGCGGGGTCTTCGGATCGCTGCTCTCGACCCCAATCCTGAATACGCCGCAGGTCGGTATTCTTGGCATGCATACGATTCAGCAGCGGCCAATCGCCCGCGACGGGGAAGTCGTGATCCGGCCCATGATGTATGTCGCGCTCTCGTACGACCATCGGATCGTCGATGGCAGCGACGCCGTCCGCTTCCTCGTCACGATCAAGACCCTGCTCGAGGATCCCGTCAACCTTCTGCTCGAAGGATAGGTCCTGGGGCGTCCCGTTGTTGCCAATCCGTAGGGACGGTACGCGGGAGCACGGGCGGACGCCTCGGCATCGCCGTTAGTCAGATGTCTGTCGTGCCCGGGGGTACCGCCCCTATCAGGCGCCAGATTGCCGACCTTGTCTCCACCCGCTAGAACTTCTCGTTGAGTTCAGGAAACGCTTTCGGGAACAGTGCCCGCAGCGTCTCCCGCGCGGCGATGCCCGGATCACCCCAGCCACGAAATGGGAACGTCGCGGGGTCCATCCCGCTCCAAACCAGCGCGCTGAGGCCCTGAATCGTGAGATGGCACACTGGGTCCCCACCGTTCGTTACCGTCAGCGCGCCGCCGTCACCAGTGAAGGTCCAGACACCGTTGTTCCAGGGACATTGGTCGTCGACGATCGTCACCGCGATGCTCCCCTCTGACTCAACGGTCATCCCGCCGATCCCCGCCACCGAAACGATCCGTCCCATTGGCGCTGGCCACGAATCCTTGTGGATGGTGGATGTCCGAGCCACCAGATCGCGGTACCAGAGCTCCGGGTACTCCGCTGGCCCAAGTTCGATCACGGCCTCGCCGACCTGGTCGACGTGGCGCCCAATCCAGGCCAGCAACTGGAAGCGGGCGGCAGGCGTCGTGTAGTAGAACGTGTCGGCAACCAGCGCCTCGGTGTGACCGGTGATCCGGAACGTCATTGCCCCGGTGATGACCTGGTCCTCCCGCACCATCGCAACCCAGCATTCATTTTCGTCACGCCATTCCGCCGCGTGTGATTTGTTGAAGAGCGCGAAACCGTGGCGAGTGGGCTGAAGTTGCTCAAGAAACGCCCACCACTCGTCGAAACAATCCTCGATCGCAAGTTGTTCCACCGAGCCAGGCAGCGGGATGCTCAAGAGCGGCGCCAGGTGCTCCGGAATGATCGTCGCGAACCGGTTCTTCGCGAACTCCGCGTAACCTAGTCGCTCGTAGAAGGATTCGCGGAACGGGTACAGCGTCGATATGACCATGCCCTGCTCGCGCATCAGCTCGAAGCCGTACGACATCATGTTGCGGACGTAACCCTTGCGCCGGCCCTGCGGCAACGTTGCCACGCCGCCAACCCCGCCCATAGGGTATACCTTGCCACGCACGTTTTCGCTCATCGTATGCACTGCGCACGACGATTGCGGCTTGCCATCCTCAAACACCGCCAGCCCTTGGCTGTGGGTTAAGTATTTGATCCGTTCGCGGGCCTTCTTGAGGTCTGGTTTCGAAGGTGATTTGCCAAAGGCGTAGCGGCTGACGCCGAGCGTGATGAATTCTTCCGGGTCGACAATGCGGATGTTGATGGCGGGATGATCGGACACGGTCAAGCAGCCCTCCCAAAACCACTCTATTTGGTAGTTGCCGACCCAGGTGGCGGCTAACAGGAGTCCATCCCCCGAGAAAATCCGAACCGCGGAATCCGCTTAGACGATCGTCGTATAGTTCACGTCGAAGACCAGACCGAGAATGAAGAGGATGATGAAGCTGGCGATGGCCGCGATGATCCCAACGATGATTGCCCGGCCGGTGCTAATCAGGAGCGTCTCTCTGATCGCGACGATCGCGGTCACCAGGGACCAGATGCCGCCGACAAGCGCCGCAATCCAGCCGAGGACGGGTATGAAGCCGAAGAAGGCTAGGATACCGGGCACACGAGCATAGCCCTGCGTGCGCATCAGAGTTTCGACATCGACCTGCGTGGTTGGCGTACCGAAAATGTTCTTGCCGAAAAAGTAGGTCATCGCGCTGAAGACCACCCATCCCAGGAACGCGCCGACGATTGCCAGCACCACCACGCCGAACGAATCGGTGAGGGCGCCGATGCCGGATGCCACGGCGACGACCGCCACCACGATCGCCGCTTCCATGGTGGCGCCGCCATCCCGCGCGATTTCGCGGTAAACGGCGGGATCGAGCCTGGCGACACGAATCGCGCGGTTCAGGATGCCGGTGGCGGTCTGTTCCATGATGTCTCCTTGCAATGCGAGGCGGTCGCTGGTGAGCGGGGACAATTCAACCCGGCTCCAATCACGTTGGATGAAGTGTAAACATCCTCCGCGCATTGCGAAAGGCGCATGGTCAACGTGCCTGGACAGTCCGTGCCGGAGTTGGGCGCGATGTGTTCCCCCTCATGCGGTTCGTTACGCGCATAGGTGTGTACCATGAACGTGAGACACCAAGCGGCCAAAAGCGGCTGGCACGAGGAGGTGGTCACCCATGGGTCGGCACTACGCGGAAGACTTCAAGCGCGAGGCGGTGGCGCCACCGTGAGCCGCTGACATCGCCCGGCGCACTCAAATCGGCGCCTCGGAACTGGACTTGGACGTGCTTCAGGACTGCGCCCGGACTCCGACGCGTGGAGCGCGTGGATAATTTAGGAATTGGCGCCCACGATTGTTCCGGGCTGCCCGGGAAACAGCCACCCGCCTGATGGTGAACTCGATATTCGAAGTCAGGGTGAGTCGTCATTCGATGCGCGCGTCAGTCGCGTGTAGTCGTGGGGCCCCAGACTTGAAGGAGACTCATCGTGCACAGACCCATCAGGAGCACGCCGTTAGGTAGGTGCCAGGCCATCGCGCCGGCGTTTTCGCGACCCGCGTAACCGAGACCGATCTGGGCAATGGCGCCAATCACGGTCAGACCGGAGACGTACAGCAGTCCTTTTGTCGCGGGCTCTTTAGGCGCCGCGAAGAATGCCAAGGTGACCTGGACCACGGCAACGACGATGAAGAGGTTGCCAAGCCACTCATGCATCGCGACCAAGTCCGGATTGCCATTGTAGAATCCGGAGCTTCCGAGCCACGCCTGGACGAGGAGGCCGAGGGCGAGGAATGCCGAAGTGATTTTCAGTCCGGTCATCAGGCCCGATCCGGTTCCGGCGTTTGGTTGCGCAGCGCTCATGTGTGCTCCTCGATGGTTTGACCGCACTTCAACTTCCACCCAAGTATAGGGAACGGATGTGAAGAATCCGTGAATGCATAAACGAAAATGGCCGATCATAACGTATTGGGAGCGATCCAGGGATGCCCTATCCGTGAAGCCTGACGGCTTCAGTTTCCCGGATTCCATCGAGGCGAGCCCGTGCGAACGGCGCGATCGGGTGGCGGGTGACGCCCTCGATCGCCAGGTCGGCGAGTATCTCTCCGGTGACCGGGCCGAGGCAGAATCCATGCCCGCTGAACCCGGCGGCGACGATCAGACCGTCGATCTCCGGCGTCGCCTCGATCACCGGCAGTGCGTCCGGCGTCTTGTCGATCAACCCGCCCCAAATCCTTGTTGCACGGATGTTGGCGAGGGCCGGGATCAAGCGAGTCGACCAGGCGACAACCTTCCCGACCTGGAAAAGGGTTGGCATCACGTTGTCGTCGTTGTGCTCGGTTGCGGCCCACGGGATTGACGATCCGGTGATCCGAAACCGGCCATCGGCCCGTTGGCGACCTGCGAAACCGCCGCTTGGAATCCCCAATACCTGATCCAACATTGGCTTGACGACCTCGGTTTGGATTCCAGGAACGACCACGATATTGAACGGAATATGGATGCCAAGCGGGTCCAACAGGCGTGGCGAATAGATTCCAGCAGCCACGATCACCCGTTCGGCGGGGATCGTTTCCAGCGCGGTCTTGACCCCGGTCACGCGCCTGCCGTCAGTTTCGATGCCGACCACCTGAACACCGGTCCGGATCTCCGCGCCCGCCCGCTTCGCTGCTTCCGCGAACGCGAGAACGGTCAATCGTGGATTGGCATGGCCATCGGTGGGACAGAACGAGGCGCCCACCAGATCGGACGTAAGCGCCGGCGCAACCTCATGCACCGCCTCCGCGCCGTCCAGCCAGGTCGTCGGAATACCGGCGCTGGTGGCGTCAACGACCACCTTCTTGATCGCCGACACATCCTGCGGTGTCAGCGCGAGGCGCAGGTTTCCATGTTGCCGGTACTCAATGTCGTGTCCCAGCTCCTCGGCGAGAAGCTCCCAACGCCTGACCGCCGCTCGCGCCAGCGGCAGCTCGGCAGGATGCCGGCCGGATTGGCGAACACCGGCCAATGTCCAACCTGAGGCCATGGCGGCAAGGTCGCCACGCTCAAGGAGCGTGACAGACACGCCATGGCGCGCCAGTTCCCAGGCGGCGGCGGCGCCGCTGATTCCGCCGCCGATGATAATGACCGAGCGTGACACTCCTGACCCTCCGCAACATCGACCGACGGTTCCTGGCCAGCATTGTCAGTGAACATAGTGGATTTTCCGCTAGGCGGACTCCCGGTCGCAAAAGGGTCCTTCAAGATTGATCGGCAGGGGTTGTCCGCACGCGGGATGCTCATGGACCAACTGACAACCCCGCTCTTCTCCCAATCAGATCCCCGCAATACCTGGATCGACCCATACGGAAGTTGCACCCCATTGCCCACTATCTTGTTGCTTCTAGGACCTCGGATCAAGCACATCCCGCAGACCGTCGCCGACGAGATTGAAGGCGAACACTGTTATCAAGAGCGCCAAACCGGGCGCCAGGCTGAGCAAGGGGAAGTCGGCGAGATATCGAGTGCCATCCCGAATCATTTGGCCCCAGGTCGGGGTCGGCGGCGGCACGCCAAGTCCGATGAAGCTGAGACTCGCCTCGAGCCGGATCGCCGAGGCCGTCCACAAGCTCCCGAGCACCAGGAGCTCCCCACCGATGTTCGGCAGGATGTGCCGGCTCAGAATGATCCGGCTCTTTTGGCCGAGGGCGCGGGCCGCTTCGACGAATTCCTTTTCCTTGAGGGCAAGCGTGGGACCATAGGCGATCCGGGCGAACCGGGGCGCGATCGTCAGCCCGATCGCGATCACGAGCTTTACCTGACCCGAACCTAGCACCGCCATCACCAGCAAACCAGTGATCAGATCCGGAAACGACAGCATGACGTCCACCAACCGCATCAGGATCGATTCGATCTTGCCGCCGAAGTATCCGGCGACAATTCCGATGACTGTGCCCAAAGCCCCGCCCAGGAGCACCGACAGCACCCCGATGATCAGCGCCACGCGGGTGCCGTAAATGATGCGCGAGAGAACATCTCTCCCGTAATCGTCGCGGCCCAGCAGGAACTGCGCCGACGGATCCTGGAGACGGTTGATCGTGCTTTGTGTTGTCGGGTCGTGGGGAGAAAGCAACGGCGCCAGGATCGCAACGAGGACAACGATCGCGATCAGCACCAGACCGACCAGGGCCGACCGGTTCGCACTGAACGTGCGCCATGCCCGCTGCCGCTGTGACACCAATTTGATTGGCGATGGCGACCTCGGTGATGCGGCCACTCCCGCGCCAAGGGCGGCGTCTGCCTGGCCCATTACGCCCTCCTCACGCGTGGATCGACCAACGTGTAGATGAGATCGACAACGATATTGATGATCACGATGATGAGGGCGTAGATCACCATGATCGCTTGCAATAGCGTGTAATCTCGCTGTTCGGTGGCGCCGACCATGCGGCTTCCAAGACCTGGGCGGGCAAACACCTCCTCGGTCAGCACCGAACTCCCGATCAATCCCACCGTGAACAACCCTACCAGCGACACGATCGGCACCAGTGCGGCGCGCAACGCATGTTTGACAAGCACTGCTCGCTCGGTGAGACCCTTTGCCCTGGCAGTGCGCACGTAATCATCCGAGAGCACGTTGAGCATTACCGATCGTGTCATCCGCGCGACATACGCGGTTTCGACCAGTCCCAACGTGATCGCTGGCAACACGAGCGATCGCAAATTATCGACCGGATCGGAAAAATCCCCGGCCCCAATCGCCGGAAACCATCCCAACTTGGCCGCGAAGACATAAATAAGCAGGATGCCGATGTAGAACGCCGGCGCCGAGAGCCCCGCCAGCGAGAGAATGCGGCCGAGATAGTCGATCCAGGTATTGCGCTTGATCGCGGTAATTACGCCGGTAGGAATGCCGAGCATGAGCGCGATGAAGATGGAGACGATCGTGAGCTCAATTGTGTGCGGCAATACCGATTGAATTTGATCCCACGCTGGAGCACGGTTAACCAGGGATTTCCCGAGATCGCCTTGCGCCAGTCCGGTCATGTAGTCGACATACTGGTCCCAAATCGACTGGTTGAGCCCCAACTCCTCACGGAGAAGATCGACCGATTCTTCGGACGCCTGGTCGCCGAGCCGTGCCCGAGCGGGATCGCCAGGGATCACCCGCACGATCACGAAGATGATCGTGATCACGACGATCAGGGTGGGTATGGCAAGCAGCAGTCGCCGCAGAATATGCATGAACATCGGTATGCCCTAAATTGCCATTCGAGATTCGGATGAAAGCGCAGAGAAATCAGAATCGACGGGGAGGATCCCGGTCGACATCATCGCCCGGCAAACCAGGATGAAAGGTTGTCTGCCCGCCGCGCCGACAGAATGTTCATTCCACCAGTCACGCGTCATCCTCAAGTTTCCAGATGCGAATCCAGGAATGAGCCCCACCGTTCGCAAACCGTGCTTGATTGCCGCGACGGCGAAACATTTCGCCCTCGACGGAATGACAAGTGTCGCTCTTCTCTACGACCAATCTTGGGCCATTGCTCCGCGACCCGGAAACCGTGCGCCCAACTGAAGCGGGAGCACCCGCCCGTTCCGCTTCACTCAAGGCAAGCGAACTCTCTCCCGCAAAAAGGATTGTCACCGCCAACGGGCATCGTCCGGATGGACGATGCCCGTTGCGTTATCCCGATCGCTTCATCAGCCGGGACGTGGAGTCCAATCAGTCACTGCCGATCGACGTGGTTTCGTCGATTCCCGGGTAAAGCTGAGCGACGGAAACCAACTCGTGGCCGTAATCGACATTCACGTTCTTGGCGTACACCTGGTTCGTGTACATGATGCCATATCCCGCGAAGTTCTCGATTATTTCGGCATTCGCCTGTTCCCAGAGCGCGGTCTGCTCGTCAGCATCGATCGTGGTTCGCGCCTCCTCAACCAATTCATCCAACGTGAAGTGCGAGAAGTTGGTTACTCCTCCACCAGTGCTGAAGAATTGCGTTAGGTAGACATCGGCCGTTGGGCGGAACGCTGAGTAAATCACGATCGCATTCGAGTCCTCGCGGATCAGGTCGTGCATGGCTTGATGCTGAACAACTTCAAGGTTGACCGTGATCCCGATCGCGCTGAGCTGCTCTTGAAGCACCGTGTAGGCCCGGAGGTACGAATCCATTTCCGACGAGACAAGGTTGAGTTCGAAGCCCTCGGCGTAGCCAGCTTCCGCCAACAGTTCCTGGGCGCGTTCGAGATCCTGCTCGTAATTAACGCCCGCCTCGGTGGCGGCCTCTTCAGTAAGACCACCAGCCATGAAGACTTCGGGCACCACCGAGTACACCGGCTCCGAAACCGGGGAACCGGAGAGCGCGATCGTGTCTTCGCGGCTAATTGCCAGGAGAATCGCCTCGCGCACCAGTGGATCCTGGAGAATTTCGTGCTCGACATCGAGGTTGAGGAAGATGACCTCGCCGACTCCGAAGACATCGACCTGAACCCCTTCCATTTCACTCATGCGGTCAACCCACTGTGCTTCCGGGATTCCCGCAATCACATCGAGGTCTCCGGCTTCAAGGGCAAGTTCGCGACTCGAGCCTTCAGCCACGAAACTGACCTCAACACCGGCAAGCTGCGGCGCCCCGCGGAAGAAGTCATCGTTGGCCGTCAGCAACACTGCGTCCTGCGGCGTGTAGCTCTCGAACGTGAAGGGACCAGTACCCGCTGGGCTGGTGATGAATTGCTCAGCGCCCAATGCGGTGTATGACTCCTCACAGAGCACGTATCCGCCAGAATAGTTAGCGACCTGGGGCATGAACAACGCATCAGAAATCGGCGTTTCGAGAGTGATATTGAACGTCGTGTCGTCCGGGGCATCGAACGCCCAGCCGGCATACCCACCCGCGTAACTGGACGTATCAGGGTTGGCAACCTTCTCGTAGGAGAACAGCACATCGGCCGAGGTCAATGCGTAGGCCTCACTGCTTGCTGTCGCATGGCACTGCACATCGTCGCGCAGCGTGAAACTCCACGTCTGTGTGCCATCGTCGTTCTCGGTCGCCACTGGTAATTCCGTGGCGATGTCCGGTTCGAATTCGGAGGCATCGCCTGGTGTGAACCGGACAAGTCCATTGAAGACCATGTCGACAATCGTTCGATCGCCGGTGGCCGACGAGTAGTGCGGATCGAGCGTCTGGATATCCGCGGCGTTCGTCCCGAACCGCAGCATCAGACGGTCCTGTGCACCCGCCTGACTCATGAAGCCCTCGAATGTGGTGAGCACCATCATGAACACGGCAAAAATCGAAATCGTTCGCCGTGTACCTCCTGACAAGCTGCGCATTCCGTATCCTCCTCGTACCGGCACCGATGTCGGTACTATTGAAACCTCGTGGTCCGAATCCGGACCACGTTGCCGAAATCGCCGCACTCGCGCTGATGTCCGCAAAACGGACAGTCTCGAGTCCTGGATGGATGTGGCCGACGCTGCCTCGACGAAGATGCGATTGCACTCGCCGGGGCGACATCAACCAGAAAACCGCTACGCTGGAAACCCGCGGTTGGGATGTGATCCCCGCCGACTTCGAATTTAACCTGGTCACGTTCCTGATAATGCGCAATAGTCCCACAAATCGGGACCCGCGGTCAAAGCGACGACCTATCCCTGAGGAACAGATGAGGGAGCGTGGTGACATAAGTGATGGATGAATCGAGATCGAAACTGTTCCGGCCACCAAAGATTCCGATGCACTGTTCCAGTCCTGGCATGCTGCTTCTGGTCCTCGCGTTTGCTGTCGCAACTCCAAGCTTGCCGCGCATGTCTCTGGTCGTCGCAAATGACACCAACCTCAGCCGATATACGCTCGAAGTTGACTTCGATCCCGATACCCGCTTGCTCGCTGGCGCCCTCGTGCTGGATTGGCGCAACACAACCGGTCAGGCCCAGCGATCGCTGTACTTTCGCCTCTACCCAAACGCACCTCACTACGGCGATGGCGCCACGAAAGTGACGGAGGTCTCTATTGACGGTCGCGCTGTGGATGCCCGCCTTTGGTCCGACCAAACCGTGCTGCAACTTGACGTTGGCAAAGAGGTGGGGGCAGGCGCCCGCGCCGAAATTGCCATGTCGTTCGAAACCACGATCCCGGCGACGTCGAGGGCCAGTTTCGGCATCCTGAGCGGCGATCTCGAGACCGGTTGGCGGTTGGCTGACTGGTATCCGATCCTTGCCAGCTGGGAACATAACGAAGGCTGGTTTCTCGATCCTCCTACGCGGTTTGGCGACCCCACCTTCGCCGACAGTGCCTTCTACGTCCTCGAACTGACCGCGCCAGACGACTATCAGGTGCTTGGATCCGGGATGACGGTAGACGAAACGATCCACGGATCCACGGACCAAGTGACCCTGACGATCAAAACCGCGCCGGGTCGCGATCTGACTCTTTCGTTGCTTCCCGATGCTCGGGCCGGCATGATCGGAACACGTGAGCGGAACATCGGTGGTTTCACGGTGCGCGTCTCAGTGCCGCAAGAGGAGGCCATTCCAGGGCTTGGCGATGCCATCATCGACATTGCCGAGGAGACGCTTCCGCTCTACGAATCGTGGCTCGGTGAGTACCCGGATCGAGAATTGGACATCACCACGGCGCCACTTGGCGGCGCCAGCGGCGTTGCCTGGCACGGCGTCGTCTGGCTGGATATCCAGTCCATTCTGCCAGATGGTCAACTCTCAAGTCGAAGCCTCGATGCGCTCCGCTTCGTGCTTGGGCATGAACTTGCCCACCAATGGATCGCGGGAATCGTGGGCAGCAACAACAACGATCATGGTTTCATGAGCGAAGGGTTGGCCAACATTGTCGCCCTCCTCGCGATCCGAGAGGTTTATGGAGTAGACGAAGCCGAGCGAGTTCTCCGGGCCCAAGTCGTGGCAGGTTACCTGGCGATGCTCGAATCAGGCGAGGATGGCGTCGCCGATGCCGCGATCGCCAATGACTCGGACATTGGCGCCAGAGCCCAACTTGTGTACGGCAAAGGAGCCTTGGGCTTGGAGGCGATTCGCCAGACCATCGGCAATCAAGTCTTCCTTGAAGCGCTGGCGGCTTACGCGATCGAGTGCCGGTTCCGGGTTTCCGATCCCGATGACCTCCACCACGCTTTCGAGGAAGCTGCTGGCACTAATCTCGACAGTCTATGGAGCTTCTGGTTCCTGGAGGAGCGAACCACCGCGGCCGACGTTGACGCGATCCTCGCCAGATTCTCCTGATTCGGCCGCATTACGTGCGATGAAATCAGGTAGATACTTGACATGAAGTGGTTAGACTAGTATCATTATGCATGTGATCGGAGTTGGTTGCTTTTACCAACGCAGATGCATCGCGAGACTCAAGCAGGAGATAGACAAACATGGCTACCAGATACCCCGTTTCCTCGATGACCGGCATGCACCGGGCTATGGACCGTCTCGTTACTGAAGCCTTCAACCCGTCCCGATTCGGCACGATCTGGCCGGCGCAGGCCAGCGACCCAGGGCGCTCGCTGGCGCCAATCGACGCCTATGCCACTGACGATGAGGTTGTTATCCTGGCCGCGATCCCTGGCCTAACAGCCGGGGATATCGAGATCAGCATCGAGAAGAACACGGTTACTCTCAGTGGCGAAGTCCCCAGCGCCGCCAATTCCGAACGTGCCGGAGGCGCGAGTTGGTATCTGCATGAACTGCCCAGCGGATCTTTCCGGCGCTCACTGACGCTGCCAGTCGAGGTTGATGCCAGCAGGGCCGAAGCGACCTTTGAGAGTGGTGTGCTTCGCCTCTCGCTGCCGAAGGCCGAGGCTGCCAAGCCCCGCCAAATCCGGGTCCAGGCCGGGTCGCCTTCCCGGGAGGCGCCTGCCATTGCGGAACCGGACGGCGAATCCCAAGAGTAGCAACCGGACAGCGGTCGAACACCGAAACCCCCTGGCGACAACGACGTCGCCAGGGGGTTTTTCGCGTGCGCGGACTCCATCATCCGTCCGGGAGAAAACGAGCCGGCTCGCATGCCGACCCCTACAATGGCCGGGGAGAATTGGGCCGACACTTCCATTCGCCACAGTCACAGCGCAGGCACAGGTTGCACCCGCACCAACGCGTCATCGGTCGCTAACCGGGCAACTGGTACTCCAGGTTGATGGGCGTTTCCGGTATGTCGTGCTTTGCCACGAACCCACCGCTGCCGGCAAGCCCGATGAGGTCGCCGGTTCCCGAACCCTCGACGACGGTCGACGTGGTCGTGACCGTTCCACCTTCCCACGAGCCGACATGTTCAAGCACGAAACTTCCCTCCCGGTCCCTGATTGACCCGGAAATCTGCTCGTACCCGCGGAAGACGCCAACCGTTTCCTCCGGGTAGAAGATCACGTAATTCGCCGATGACTCGCCGGAGATGTCGCCGGTATAGGTATTGGTGGAATGGGTATGGGAAATCTTTGGTCCGCCTTCCACATGCTCATAGGGTTTCTCGTCCCAGCTCTTCATCGTGAACGAACCGGCTGCCGTCGCCACGTGGTATTCCCCATTCTCGATTCGCCTGGACCACGGCGCGAAACGGACTCTTCATTCTTGTGCCGCCAGTATAGAACAAATGATCGCGATTGCAATCGCAGCAGGGCGACGGCATTGCCGTCGCCCTGCGTCACTTCCGATGAGTTGGCTGGCGGACCCTAGCGGATCACCGCGTCAGTCTCGGTATCGAAGAAGTGCAACTTGTCCGATTCGGTTGCTACTTCGATTTCCTGGCCGCGTTCCAGGTGGATGTCCGGCGGCATGCGCGCCGTCAGCGTCGCGCCACGGTTGGTCAGGTAGACGAAGATCTCGTTGCCAAGCAGTTCGACGACATCGACGGTGACCGGAATCAACGAACCTTCCGGGGCGCCGCCTGAAATCTTGGACTTCTCGATCAGGTGCTCTGGGCGAACACCCATCGTCACCGTCTTGCCGACATAGTTCTCAAGACCCTTCGCGGCATTCTTGGGAACCACCATCTTGAAACCAGGGGTGACCGCCCAAAGCTTGCCGTCCGCCGATTCGATCGTGACATCGATGAAGTTCATCGATGGCGACCCGATGAATCCCGCCACGAACTTGTTCGCCGGGTTGTCGTACAGGTTCTGCGGTGTGTCGAGCTGCTGCAAGATGCCAAGGCTGAGGACGGCGATCCGATCGCCCATTGTCATCGCCTCGGTCTGATCGTGAGTCACGTAGATCGTGGTCGTCTTGACCCGATCATGCAGCTTCACGAGTTCGGCTCGCGTTTGGACGCGGAGCTTGGCGTCGAGATTGGAGAGCGGCTCGTCCATGAGGAAGAGATCCGCGTTACGAACGATCGCGCGACCGAGAGCGACGCGCTGGCGCTGGCCACCGGAGAGCGCCTTGGGTTTACGATCGAGATATTGTTCGATGTCGAGAATGCGGGCCGCTTCACGCACGCGCTGTTCGCGCTCGGCCTTTGGCACTTTACGCAGCTTGAGCGGGTACGCCAGGTTGTCGCGAACGCTCATGTGTGGGTAGAGCGCGTACGATTGGAAGACCATCGCCACGTTGCGGTCTTTCGGCGGCAAATCGTTGACGACGCGATCGCCGATGATGATCCGGCCTTCCGAGATTTCCTCCAGCCCCGCGACCATGCGCATCGCCGTGGATTTCCCACAACCGGAGGGACCGACCAGAACCAGGAACTCTTCTTCCTCGATCTCGAGATTGAGGTTGGAAACCGCCGCCGCTCCGCCACCGCTATAGAGTTTTGTGACGCCGTCGAAGATGACGCGAGACATACCGATTCTCCTTCACCGATCACAGTGTCAACCGTTGCCGGCACCTCCGGAATGGTGACTCAGAAGCGCCCTACGACCAGTCAACGCTCGGTAGGCGTCGACCACCGGTGGATGTGTTCGCGCACAGATCACGACGCTTTATGATGTGCATGTCTTTTTTCCGATGTTTCGATCGACTTGTCAAGGAAATCGCGATATTCGTCTGCGACGGAGTTGATGTACGCGGGCGACGACATCGACATCGGCCGGGTCCGGCCAGGGACCATTCCATGCCGCGGTCGAACACGACCAGCCTTGACGGCTTGCGGATTCGAGGAAGATCGAGGCTGGTGGACGACCAGGTTCCGCCAGCCAGAGCTCACCTTCAGGAGCGACGATGCGGTCGAACAAGTCCAACAACGGATCGATATCGCGGCGTTCATAGAGCACATCGGCGGCGAGCACTACGGGATATCCTTGCGGATGCCCCTTGAGCAGGTCCGCCGTAGGCTGCCGCCAATTAAGGTGCATGATGCGTGGTTCGATGCCGGTGTAGCGGAGGCAGGTAATTTTCGTGAGCGCCAGCGACTCCCACGAGTAGTCCGTGGCGAGGAGGTTTGCACCTGCCGCCAGGGCGATCGCCGCGGTGATGCCGACGCCGCAACCGAGTTCCAGCACATCCTTGCCTCGAACAATATCGGGGCACTCGACGATAGCCGCGGCGAGGGCGATGCCGCTGGGCCAAAGTTCCGCCCAATAGGGAAGGTTTTGTTCCGGGTCGTCGACAGTCTGGTTGAGTAGGGCATCGGTATCGGCGGGCCGCGTCACGAGCAGGGAAACGTCCGATCCCGGAATCGTCACCACGTCGTCACGAAGCTCGATCGTGGCTTCCAGTTGGGTCCGGTATTTGGCGATGCGGGCCGCGGGCGTCGTAACCCGTTCGCCGCCGGACAATGTCACAGGGTCTTCTCCGTCCTCGTGTCTGGATCGGATGGCGCCAAACCGAGAGCGCGATACGAACATCCCATGCGCGCTCGCATGCTCCTATTCGGCGCCGAAGCGGAGCGGACGAACGAGTGCGATTCGGTCATAATGACCCGGCGCGACCGGCGTTTGGACCGCGGGAGTCACGCCAACTGTGGCGCCTTGCGTTCGGCGCGTAGAGCGGACGCCAATCATTGTCCGTCGATGCCAATTGGAGACCACGATGACTGCCTCTCGACCGGATGATACGTCGATCAAGGAGTCCACTGAAAATTCCGCGTTGATCAGGAGTCATCGCGTCGTTACGTTCGGCGAGGCGATGATCAGGCTGACTCCGCCCGGAAACGAGCGCCTCGAACGATCACAATCGCTTGACCTTACCGTCGGTGGCGCAGAATTGAACACGGCTGTTGGTCTCGCCTGCCTTGGCATCGCCAGTCAATGGGTTTCTGTCCTCCCGGATTCGGGACCGGGACGGCTAGTGGCTCGCCACGCGTTGGCAAACGGAGTCGATGTTTCCAATATCCAATGGGTTGGTGAGGACCACGCGCGCACCGGTCTCTATTTTCTTGAGGAAGGCGTCGATCCTCGACCCTCAACTGTGACGTACGACCGCAAGGACACGGCTATGAGCAAGATCACCGAAGGCGCCTTTGATTGGAACGCAATTCTCGATGGCGCATCTGCATTTCACGTTTCGGGAATAACGCTCGCGCTCTCGCCTGGCGCTCGCGCTGAATCAATGGCGGCGGTGCGCATCGCGAACCAGAAAGGCGTGCTCGTGTCGTTCGACCTCAACTACCGTTCAAAGCTGTGGAGCGAGACGGACGCCCGCGACGCGTTCATGGCGATTGTGCCGAAGGTCGATCTGCTCTTCGCCTCCAAAGGAGGGCTCGCGACCTTCTTCGGGATCGAGGGATCGCACGAGGCTATCTTGCGTTCTGGTCTTGAGCGTCTTGGCGTGGCCGCCATCACGGTCACTCGCAAACGCGCCAAGGGGAGCAGGGCGTTGAAGCTGCAGAGCATGGCGCTCGGGCCCTCCGGATTGCTGGCGACGTCCGCATGGCGGGATGTCGAGGTGATCGATCGGCTCGGCGGCGGCGATGCTTTTGCGGCCGGGTTCCTGGCCGGGTATCTGGAAAACCCCGCGGGCCTGACGCGCGCGGTGAACCTCGGCGCTGCGGCGAGCGCGCTCAAGCACACAATGCCCGGTGACTTCCTCGTGGCCACGAGGTCCGAAATCGAGGCCGCGATCTCGGTTTCTGGCTCAGGGGCGCTGCAGCGGTGATTGTCACTCCGATGGTGGCGCCGACCTTGACTTTCGTGGACAAGAACGACGAATCTCTCCTCCTTTATGGCTATGGCGTCTCGGTGGCGACTGCCCAGGCGGAGACTCGCTGATGCCGTCGTGGATCGAGCGGGCCATTATCTACCATATCTATCCACTGGGACTGCTCGGAGCGCCAAGGAGGAACGATCCCGCGGGCGGGATCGAGCATCGGTTGCCCAGGCTCCACGACTGGAGCGAACATATCGCAGGACTGGGATGCAATGCGATTTACCTCGGCCCGCTCTTCGAATCGATGTCCCACGGTTACGACACGATCGATTACACCCGGGTCGATCGCCGTCTGGGAGACAACGCGGACCTCGCTGACCTGATCGCACATTATCACGACCGTGGATTCAGGGTCATTCTCGACGGTGTCTTTAACCACGTCAGCCGAGAGTTTCCGGCCTTCCGCGATCTCCTCGAACACGGCGAGCGATCTTCCTACCGCGACTGGTTCGTGGATGTGGATTTCTCCCAACAGAGTCCGCTCGGAGATAGATTTTCGTACTACGCGTATGAAGGGAACTTTGATCTCGTCAAACTCAACCTGAGCCATCCGGAGGTGCGCCAACATCTGTTTTCGGTCGCCAGGTTTTGGTTCAACGAATTCGCGGCCGATGGCATCCGGCTCGACGCCGTGGATGCGATCGATCACCAGTTCCTGCGTGATTTCGCCGCCGTCTGTCGTGAAGCGAATCCCGATTGCTGGCTGATGGGCGAGGTCGTCAATGGCGACTACCGCCAATGGACAGGCCCGGGTGAACTCGACTCCTGCACTAACTACGAAGCATTCAAGGGACTCTACTCGACGTTCAACGATCGCAACATGTATGAAATTGCGTGGTCGTTGAACCGGCAGTTCGGAGCCGAGGGGATTTATCGCCATCTGTCGCTGTATTCGTTCGCCGACAACCATGACGTCAACCGAGTGGCGACGCTGCTGCACCGGTCCGAGGACCTCGCCTCGCTTTACACCTTGCTCTACACCATTCCCGGGGCGCCGTCGATCTACTATGGAAGCGAATGGGGGATTACGGGAGACAAGGAGCAAGCCAATCACGAGGTGTTGCGCCCGGCACTCGACCTGCCGTTGGCGCCCAAGGTGGTTCCGCAACCGTGGCTGGCAGGGTTCATCGCCCGCCTCTCCGCGATCCGCCAGGCAAGCGCCGCGATTCGGCACGGGGACTACACTGAACTTCACGTTGCGCCCGAGCAATTCGCATTTGGACGTGCGGCCGGCAGTGAGCTCGCAATCATCGTCGTCAACGCCGCTTCAGCCACGGTCGATCTCGATCTGAAGACTGCGTACGATGATGGGATGGTGCTCACCGACCAACTTGACCCGGCAACCTCGGCCTTGGTTGAGGATGGCAGAATTCAGGTTGCGCTCACCGCCAATTCGGCGCGGGTCCTCGTCTGTTCCCAACTGTAAGTCCGTTGGCGACTCAAGCGCCGAGAATGTGCGTACGCTCGAATCCACGTATCAGGATTAGTGGTTAGTTTTGTTTGTTGGGGCATTCGATTTAGTGTGCCCATTCGGCGCAAGTCCTGACAGTTCTCCGCACCGCAGTTGAGCGAAGCGGTGTCGGAAAACATTTCAGAAGTCGGGGCCGCGGGCGGCTCACTGTTGAAATCTCTCCTCGCACGCGCTACGATCGTTGCTGAAAGGTGTGGATTTTGGCGATGAGTTGCTTCGTGAACAGACGATTTCGCAAGCGCGGGGAGTTCTCCGCGGATTGGGAGCAGGTTCGGCCCACGTTGAACCGTCGTCTGGCATCCATCGACTGCACGTTCTAACTTCCCCAATCCGACAACGGAAACTCCCCCATCAACGTCGCTTCCGCAATGTGCGGGGCGGCTTTTTTCATACCGGCCTGGCCGGTGGAAAGAGGGGGATATCATGTCGGCTCCTCATCAACGGCGAATCGAGTACGCACAGAACTTCCTGCATAGTTCCCGGTTGGTTGGCAGGTTGGTGGCGGAATCCAACCTGAATGAATCCGATGTCGCGCTCGAAATCGGTCCCGGTGACGGCATCATCACTGAGGTCCTGATTCAGACCTGTTGCCATGTCGTTGCGGTTGAGAAGGACCCTGTTCAGGTCGAGCGCCTGAGGCGGCGATTTGCGAACAAACCTGGTCTGACGTTGTTCCATGGAGACTTCCTGGAGTTCCCGTTGCCGCAAACGCCATACAAGGTGTTCGCCAGCATTCCCTACAACGCAACCGCGGCGATCGTCGGAAAACTCACCTCCGGCCTTGCACCACCAGACGACGCCCATCTCGTGGTGCAGAGTGAGGCGGCATCGCGCTTCATCGCCGAACCGATTCAAACCCTGGTCGGGCTCCAGCTCAAGCCCTGGTTCGAGCCTTCGATCGCATTCCGGTTCCGGCGAACTGACTTTCGGCCAGTTCCCGGCGTTGATAGCGTGTTATTCAAGATCGAGCGCCGCCAACGGCCGTTGATCCCACCGACGCAACGCCAACAATTTCTGGACTTCGTCGTGTCGATGTTCACCGCCTGGAAAGCAACGGTCAGGCAGGCCGCACGAGCGACGTTCCCAAGAGACGTTTGTGCGGCGCTGGACCGAACCGGTGGACGTTCGCTCGATCGTCGACCGAGCGAGATTGGACTTGATGTGTGGATTGCTGTATTCCAGGCGTTAATCTACCTGGACGACCCTCGCGCCTGGATGGCCATTGCCGGCTCCAGCGAGCGGCTAGAACGTGAGCAGGCGAACCTCACCAAACGGCGGCGGACAAGCGTGTCCTCCCGGCAACGTCGCTGAATCGGATCAGACGGAGAATACCAGGGCGCTGGCCGCAGTGACTTGGGTAGGATTGGGCATTTGGTTGGGGCCAGTATGCTTCGCGCGGATCGCTATGCGGCGCCTTCGTGCATGAGTTCTTTCAATACGGCGCCATCGGCCAGGGAGGGATGTCCGGCAAATAAGCTGGAAGTCGCATCCAGAACTTCCAGGCCAACGGGCGCCCCGTCTGAGTCAACGTCCACATATACGGATTCCGAGAGTTCCAGAGTTTCGGCGATCTCATTGTCCGAAAAACGCAGGTACAGTGCGTTGGCCTTTGGATCGTAGGTAATTTTGGGAGAGTTCATGACTTGCCTTTCAGTCTTATCACGGTGATAATCCGTGCGCTGCTTCCAAACTCTACAACCACAACGCGAGTGTTGCTAAGTTCGAATATCCACTTGCCATGTCTTCCGGGCCTGCCTTCTCCATGTCGCAGGACGAGTTCGACGGTCACGTAATCGATGCGCCGTGTCCGCATCTGCTCAAGTGCATGCCATGTGTACTCGATGGATTCGTACTCCGGCACGATTGGTTCTCCTCACCCTGTTGAATGACGATGACGATTCATCCGTATGCGAACTACCGCAATGGCAGCTGTGATCACTTCGTCAATCGGCCAAATCATGTCGAGCTCGTTCGTGCCAGCCGGAAAGTGAGCGAAGCGCTCGCGGGCATGCCCGCCATCAGCAGGAGAATGGTTTTCTCAACATGCACCATGTGGTCTTCAGGAATAGCCGGACGCGGGGCCCGCACTCCTACGAGTTGGTTATCTGCGCGCCCTCGGCGATGGGGGCGAGGTGGGCGACGCGGCCCGGGACCACGAGCTTCTTCGCGGCGACGGCGAACGCCTCTGCCACATCGTCGGCGCGGTTCGGCGGCGCCAGAGCCAGCACCGACGGTCCCGCCCCGCTTAACGCTGCGCCGACAGCCCCGTGGTCCCGCGCTGTCGCCTTCATCGCGTCGAGGTGCGGGAAAAGACGCGCCCGGTACGGCTCGTGGAGCATGTCGCGCATGCCGGCGGCGATCAGCTCGTGATCGGCGGTATTTAGGCCAATCGCCAATCCGGCGGCGGTCGCCACATTAAGCGTCGCATCGGCGTGGGGAATGTCGTTTGGCAACGCCGCGCGGGCCGCCCAGGTTGCGCCCGTCGCCACCGGAATGAAGACCACCGCCGTTAGGCCCAAATCCTCGCCCCGCGACAGGAACGTTGGGTGATTGACGGACGGCACCGCCAGCACCGCCCCACCATAGAGCGCCGCCCCGACATTGTCGCCGTGCCCCTCCATCCGCCAGGCGTACATGAAAAGCTGGTCTCGCGTGAGTCCCAAACCGAGCAGGTGGTTCGCCGCCACCAGACCAGCGACGATCGCCGCCGCCGACGAACCGAGGCCGCGCGACAACGGAATGTGCGTGTCGGCAACGATCGAGAATCCTGGAAGCTCGCGCTTCATATCCCGCGCCAGCATCTCCATCGCCGCCACCGTCAGGTTGTTGGTCCCTTCCAACAGCGCCGCTTCCGGACCGGTGTTAATCACTTCCCCGACTGGTCCATCGGCGTCGATCGTGACCGTGTTCCAGAGATCGAGCGCCAACCCGATCGCATCGAATCCGGGTCCGAGATTGGCCGACGATGCGGGCGCCCTAACCGTAAATCGCATCGTCCAACACTTTCTTCAGAGCATCCAGCCTGGCCGGTATCGATATTGGGCGGTTGGCGAATTCGCCCCGGTTGCCGGCAGCGTCATCGTCCATGTGGTAGCCAACGATCGCGTCGGTATCCTTGAGCATGTGGCCCGTGACCACCCCCACGACGATAGCGTCAGCCGCGATCTCGCCCTTGGCGACCAGTTTGCGGACACCGGCGAGCGAGGCCGCCGAGGCAGGCTCGCAGCCGATCCCGATCCGGTCGATAAGCGCTTTGGCGTCGAGCAGGTCTTCGTCCGCCACGCTGGTGACGATCCCGCCGGTGAGTTCCATCGAGCGCCGGGCGCGGGCGATGCTGGCCGGATCGCCAATCTTGATCGCGGTTGCGATCGTCTCGGCCCGGACCGGTGCGTAGTGGTCGAACCCACTTTCGTAGTAGGCCGCGAACGGAGCAGCCCCGGCTGCCTGAACCGTGACGATTTGGGGCAGCTTCGAGATCAGCCCGACCTGGTAGGCCTCGGAGAGCGCCTTGCCGAACGCGGCGGTGTTTCCGAGGTTGCCGCCGGGCAGCGCGATCACGTCGGGGAGCACCCAATCGAGGTCGTCGAGGATCTCGAAGACGATCGTTTTTTGTCCCTCGAGACGATACGGGTTCACCGAATTGGCGAGATAGACGTCGCCACTCGCGGTCAGCTCCCGCAGCAATTTGAGCGCGACATCGAAATCACCGTCGACTTGAACGACGTTCGCGCCGTACGCAATCGTCTGGCTCAATTTGCTCGCGCTGATCTTGCCTTCCGGGATCAGGACCAGGGCCGGGATGCCAGCAGACGCCGCGTACGAGGCGAGCGAGGCCGATGTGTTGCCGGTTGAGGCGCAGGCGACTACCCGGGCGCCGATCGCAATGGCGTGACTGACAGCCACGGTCATGCCCCGATCCTTGAACGACCCGGTCGGATTATGGCCTTCGTGCTTGATCGCGAACTGCCCGCCGCTCAGTCCCGCGTAGTCGGCCAGCCGCTGATCGTGGTAGAGCGGGTTGTTGCCTTCGTGGCGTGTCACGATCGTCTCCACCGGGATCGGCGGCAGGAGTTTTCGGAACCGCCAGACACCCGATTTCGACTCGATCGAGCCACGCTCCGGGGCGAAATCGGCTGGGGTGAGCTGTTGGGCAAGGTCGATGTCGGCGTCGAGCAGTCCGCCGCAAGTGGGACAAACGGACAGGGCGCGATCGCCGCCGTGCACGGCGCCGCAGTCCATACAGGTGACGGTCAGCGAGGCCGGAATACTGGACAATGGAGAGACGCGGGACGCCATGACCCAATGGGTCCTTTCAATGACAGATTTCCGGGGAGTGAGTGCATGGGCTTCGGGCGACCCGATTCGGGAGCGCCGCTCGTGTTCGTGAGAATACCATGTAGGGGATGACGTCCCGGCGATGCCGGTCCGTTGTCATTCCGGCAAAAGGGGAGGCTTCGCCTCCACGACTCCGCGCCGCCAAAGCTGCCGCGTGAGGGAGATTCCTCCACTCGCTGACGCTCCTTGGGTTCCAGGGGCAGTGGCGCCACGTCGTCTGTTCAGCGGAGAGTAACGCAATGAGGGCGGCGGATGTCATTGACGCTGGAGGCCATGTTCAGGCCGAGTCGATCGGGGCGTCAATCCGTTTCGGCAGCAACACGGCCAGCGCCACGTAAATCAGCGCCATCGGTGGAATGCCGAGGCCGGCGGGCAGAATCGCCACCGCGACTACGCCCAATCTCACCCACAAGGGATTCACGTTGAATTTTTCCGCGACCCCTCCGCAGATTCCAAGAATCCATTTGTTCTGCGTTGAGCGATAGATGCCGATGTTGGTGAGCATGAACTTGTCCTTTCAATTGATCAAACGTGCTTCAGAGTTCGTCTTCGTCGCGGAAGATGTACCTGTCCCATTGTCCAATTGGCTCTGACTCGAACCAACTGACCAGATTTTCGACAGAGAATCCCGCCGTCAGCAGGGGCGCGATCGCGACGTGGTTTCGTGCCGATAGGTCGACCCGCCACGGTCGCTTGTCCGGGTTGGGCATGCCGCTCGCTGTGGAGAGCGCCAGATCGAGCAAGTACGGGAAGTGTTCGCGCGTCGTCGAGACAACCGGTCCAATCTGCCCGTGGTGGGTTCGCATTGAAACCAACGCATACCCAACTGGGGCGCCACTTCGCTGCTCGGTGACGATTGAGCCGCCTCCCCCGTCTGCCAGCCAATGCGCGATTCGATCTCGCCGATCGGCGCCACGCACGGGTTTGTCCAGGCCGGAAACAAGATCGAGATCCGCTGGCATGAGCGACCGCCCAACCAGGTCTCGGCGCTTCGGAATGGTGGCTGGAAACGTGGGAGCAGGCGAGCGGAAGGGCAGAACCGGGGGACCCGGATACAGACCGAATCGGAGGTAACGCTGCCACGCCTTCGGATCGCGTGACGAGGCGAGCGTGATGGCCGTAGCGCCGGATCCGGCAATGAATTCGCGGAGATGATCGAGCAACCGGCGGCCCGTGCCTCTGTTCTGGGCGTTGGGATGAACGAAGAAGAACGCTATGTGCGCGTGGGGCCGGTGAATATGGACGGCAGCCATACCCACGATGTCCCGGGAATCCCGAGCCACAATCACCGACCGGTGGTCGTTGGCGTGGAGCCCGCCAAGTGTCCGGATCGCTTGTTGCAAATCCTCAGCCCGGGCCGCGGGGCTTGTCCACGGATTTCGGGCCCGCACCTTGTCGGAGAGCGCTTCGGCGGCGGCTTGGTAGACGTGCGCCGCGGCAACGATATCGTCGCGCCCAGCCGGTTCGATGGTGATCCTGGCGATTTCCTGGGTCGTCACGTTCATGCAACCAGCATACAGCCGGTCGTGCAGAACTCACCTACCGGTCAACACCCAATTGTGAATGAGGGAGGTCGCGAACCTAAGACTCGGGCGTGGAATCGGCCGGATCCGGGCGCACTCGCTCACCCCGGACGACGGTGCGCGAGAGGTATTCCCCGTTCACGTAATCGAACTCGCCGCCACAGGTGAAGAGCGTCACGACCTGACCCTCGGTTGGCGCGACCAGGTCCGACATGCCGCCGGAGATCAACTCGTCGAGCAAGTAGGTCTCGTTCCAGACGACGGAGTAGCCGTAAACCTCGCCGTTCTCGTCAGTGAGGTCGATCTGGTCGCCTGCCGCGAGGTCGCGAACGTTGAAGAAGACGGATGGACCCACCCCCCAGTAATCAACATGTCCCGCCAGCAGGATATTGCCGATTTCGCCAAGTTCGGCCGATTGTTGGTACCAGGAAACAACCCACGGTCCGGTTGGATCTTCCATTTTGCCATCGATGATGCTGAGGGATTCCACTTCGGCGTCGATTCCCGCAGCGACGACAATGATCCCGCTCGGAATTGCGGTCGTGATGACGGATTCCAGTGGTTGTTGGCCGACTGGACCGGGCCGAAGCGCTCCGGTCGTCGGCATCTCACCCACGCCAGTGTGTTGGATCGTGGGCGTCGATTCGGGGGCGCCTTCCTGCCCCAGGGTCGAGCGCGCAGCGACAGCCGCGCCAAACGCGCCGCCGAAAAGACCGAGCGCCCGTCGTCTCGTGCTCATGACGCCGGACCAAATCTGGTTGCTGGCCGCAGACTGTGTGGGTTCGGGACGCTTCATGGATACTGGCTCCTGAATGAGCTTTTTGCCAACTCTGGGCGTGCCCTTTGTTGGAAGCTGACATTGAGTCTACACAATCCGGGTCGGTTCGGGCGTGTCGATCGCGCCCTGCATCCATAAAGACGTTCGAGTGGCGCCGAAGGTGTCATACGGTTGCCCTATTCAACGATGGAGTTCAATGGTGGTCGGCAAAAACGGGCCGGTGAGGGCGACCACGGCCGAACTCGAGGCGCTGATCTGGCATGCCTTCGGTAGTGATGCCCATCTCGATCGTGCCGTCGCGCTCAGCGGCGGACAGATCAACGACACACGGATGGTTACGCTGGCGACTGGCGAGCAAAACATCGTGCGGATTGCTCCATCTGATGCGACGGCCGCACGCGGGCCGAGCTGGTTCACCCCTCATGGCTTGCGTCGCGAACAGGCGGTGATCGCGGCAGCGGGCGAATCCATGGCGTCGCTGTTGCCGGAAACCGTTAGCCACGATTTCGACCGCACGGTAATCGACCGTGACTGGGTGATACAGAATGTAATGCCGGGTCGACCGCTCCTGGAGCTGGATGCCACACTCGATGTTGAGGCGCGAGCGAATGTTTGGGAGCAGGTCGGCATATTCACGCATCGCTTGCACGCGATCCAGGGAGGTCACTTTGGGCCGCCTACCTGGGGACCGGCGTTTGACCGGTGGTCGGAACTCGTGGCCTGGGACGCAGCTGGATTGGTTCGGGATGCGGACCGATTCAACCTGCCAGTGTCGATGTTTGAACAGCTGGCGAATCTGGCAGCCCGATTCACGCCGGTGCTGGATGAGATCACGACTCCCAGGTTAATCCATTCCGATCTCTGGAAGCAGCACATTTTTGTCGAACCGTCAGCGAGCGGACATGTTCGCCTGACGGGAGTGATTGACCTTGAGTTCGGGCGCTTTGCCGATCCGTTGTCGGAACATCTTCCGCCGACCTTCGATTGGGGCAACGTGCCGAAGCCGATGCGTTCGCCATTCCTGCGAGGTTATGGGGATTACGTGAACGCCAGAGGGGACGAGGTGCGCACTCGAATCTATCTGGCGATCGGCTTGTCGTGGGTGGCGACGCTTCTGGCGTACCAGCGGCGCTCGACCAAACCGTTATTGTCCCAACTTGGCCGGGTTTTGGAACATCTGGAGGGCGTGGCTTGATCGCGACCACTTCGTTGGCCGCCCTCATGGCTGTGTTAAACCGTCGTGTTATCGCCTTCGTCGTCGCCGACCAGGCGTGGGCGCGGCGCCACACCCTTGAGGTCAGGGCGCGGTGTCGGCGCCGGCGCGGAGGGACGTTCCGGGCGCGACGCTGGGCTTCCGCCGCCGTTGGCAGTCGGTCCGCTCCTGGCGGAGTTGAACAGGTTGCCGATCAGGTCGATTGGCAGCGGGAAGACCACGGTCGTGTTTTTCTCGGCGCCGATCTCGGTCAGCGTCTGCAAGTATCGCAACTGAATCGTGACCGGATTCTGGTTGATCACTTCAGCCGCCGCCGCAAGTTGCTGGCTGGCCTGGAACTCGCCCTCGGCGTGAATGATCTTGGCCCGTTTCTCGCGTTCCGCCTCGGCCTGGCGGGCCATCGCCCTCTGCATCGACTGCGGCAACTCGACATCCTTGACCTCCACGATGCTGACCTTGATGCCCCACGGCTCGGTCTGATCGTCGATGATCTTGGCGAGCTGCTGGTTGATCATCTCACGCTCAGCGAGGAGATCGTCCATCGAGGATTGGCCGAGCACGCTGCGCAACGTGGTTTGGGCAATCTGCGAAGTGGCGCGGATGTAATCTGCGACGTTGACCACAGCCGAATCTGGGTTCAAGACCCGAAAATAGGCCACGGCGTTGACCCGAATTGTGACGTTGTCCTTGGTAATGACTTCCTGTGCCGGAATATCCATCGTCACTGTGCGCAGGTCAACCTTTTGCATCCGCTCAAGAAACGGGATGAGCAGGATCAGGCCAGGTCCACGAACGCCGGCAAGACGACCGAGCCGGAAGACCACGCCACGCTCGTATTCCTGCACGACCTTGATCGCCGAGAAGAGCACAATCAGGAGGAACACCGCTAAGACAACAAACGTAATCGCTACAGCATCCATTGGAACCGGGGTTCTCTCTTTCTCACGTCAGACCGAAGTTACCTCGCTCGCGCACTCCGTCTGGCTGCGCGGCAGTCCCTGATCTCGTATTCGACTCCGGTGAATTGTGACACAGCCGACGCGGAAGTCGCGGGATTGTGAATGACTATGGCCGATCGGACCCTCGGGAATCCTCCATCCGCGCCTGCTGCACGCCGCCGACCACGGGAATCACCCCCTCGCCTCGCGGTCTGCCCAGTGTCGTCGCGGAACTCGCCGCGGCGAGCGGAGCGGGTTTGACGACAAGCCGGAGACCATGCACTTCGGTCACCTCGATGTGGGCCCCATTCGGAATTACCTGGTCATCGCCGCCGGCGGAGGCGGTCCAGAGTTCGCCCTGGACGAAAACCAGGCCGTTTGGCTCCAGGGCCTGGCGCACCTCGCCAATGTCGCCGATCAGGGAAGCCTTGCCACTGGATGGTTTCTTGCGCATGACGCGCAGCACTGCTGTGCCAATGAGCATAGCGCACACCAGGATGAGCCCTGCCGATGTCCAGATCACTGGCCGCGAGACGCCTTCATATCCCGGGGCCGAGGTATCGATCAGCAGGTACGCGCCGAGGATGAAACAGGTGAGACCGGCGACCAGCAGCAAGCCGAACGACGAGATGAAGATGTCGATGAAGAACAGCCCAAAGGCAATCAGGATCAGCGCCACTCCCGTCCAATTCACCGGCAGCGTCCCCAATGCGTACAATCCGAGGACGATGCTGATCACGCCGACGATGCCTGGGACGAGTGCGCCAGGGTTTCCAAGTTCGAGGAAAATTCCCAATGCGCCGAGCGACATCAACAGGAATGCGATTGTTGGGTCGGAAATGAGTTGGAGCAGGCGCTCAATGATGTTCATCGAAGTCGTGCTCGTCTCGGCTCCGGTCGTACTCAGGGCAATCGTCTCGCCTGTTCCCATTACCACCCGCATCCCATTGACCTCAGCGAGGAGTGTGGGCAGGTCCGGCGCGATCAGGTTGATCACACCGTGGTCAAGCGCTTCATCGGCCGTGATGTTCGCGGCATCGCGGACCGCCGATTCTGCCCACTCGGCGTTGCGGCCGCGGAGTTCAGCGAGGTTTCGGATGTTGGAAACGGCATCGTTGGTGACCTTGTTGGTCATCGTATCCCCGACATCGCTGCCATCGATGTTGACCGGCGAGGCCGAGCCGATGCTGGTTCCCGGGGCCATGACCGCGATGTGCGCGGCATAGGTGATGAAGACCCCGGCCGAGGCGGCGCGAGCGGTGCGCGGCGATACATACGCGATCACCGGAACTTCGCTCTCAAGGATCGCGCGGTCGATGTCGTCCATTGCACTGCTTAGACCGCCTGGCGTGTCGATTTCGAGTACGATCGCGTTCGCGTTGGCGTTTTCGGCCGAAGAAATGCCACGTTCGATGTATTGAGCCATCACCGGGGTGATCGTGCCTTCAATTTCGAGAATCCGCACTTGCGGCGTACCGGTTTGCGCCGCCAGCGGCGCGATCAGCAACAGGGCGATGCCCGCCAGCAGGCTGATCACGGCCCAGAGCCGGAACACGGGAAAGGTTGGTTGACTTGAGGTGTGGATTGGTCGCAGGCTGGACACCGTCGTCACTCCCGTCGCGATTCGCATGCATCCAAGTATAGCGGCGCCTCAACGGACAAACTTCTGGATGCAACGTTCGATAAGAATTTGGGTAAGATGGGATTTCATCCAGAGTTCGTATCGAAGGAGGAGAGGGTCAACCATGAGCGAATCGAATTATGCGCACGGCAAGATTTGTTACATCATCATGTCGTCGAACGATCCACGGCAGTCGTCGCAGTTTTATGCGGATGTGTTTGGCTGGACCATCCGATCGCACGACGATGGCACGCTCGCATTCGACGATACGGTTGGAGGAGTCTCGGGCATGTGGGCAGCCGATCGAACGTCGGTCGAGGATCCCGGCGTCGAGGTGCACATCATGGTTCGAGATGCCGCGGAGACGGAGCAGATGATTGAGGAGCATGGCGGCTCGATCGTGACGGCTTCGGACCCCAGCCAGCGCGAGGTGTTTGGCACGTTTCGCGATCCCTCCGGCAACCTCTTAGGGTACTACCAGCAACCGGGCCTCAAGGGCGACTGATGGTCGACAAGGACGATGTACGTCGGCTGGCGCTGACGCTTGACGGAGTTGTCGAAAGCGGCGAGGACAGCTTCACCTTCCAGCGCGATGGCCGGGGATTCGTGTGGCCATACCCGGAACGCATTCATCCGAAAAAGGCTCGCGTGGCCCGGTACGACCAGTTCGTGATCCGTGTGGCGGATGCTGACGACAAGGAAGCGCACCTGCTGGGCGAGCCGGAGGTGTTTTTCACGACCGACCATTACAACCAGTATGGCGCGGTGATCGTGCGCCTCGATGCGATCGACGAGACACGCTTGGTGGAACTTCTCAGGGACGCCTGGGAAGCCGCGCCGCTTAGTTCGCGACTGAAACGCATTGTCTAACGGCAGCACGGTCACGTTGTGCCGGCTTGAATCCCCTGGAAGGTGCGCTCGATGGCGTCGGTAATTCGCTCGTAATACCGGTCGCGGACTGGAATCAGGATCTTGTCTGTGACGGTGAATAGCGTGATATCGAGGTCAATTGCGCTCAGCCGCTTCGCCTCAACCGCGGACACGGCCTTGGTGAATATGGCTCGTGCATCCGTCAGCGAAACTTGAACAAGCCCCTCAAGCTCGACCGGATTCGGCCGGTATTCGCCAAGCGGCCGGTCGTCGCGGTACAGGAACACGTCCTGCAGTTCACGCTCGATCTCCCCATAGGCCGGGCGCGTTTCGAGGAACTGAAGTCTGGAAGGATCGGCTTCGACCCCGATTTCCTCCTCGATTTCCCGGTACGCTTGTTCAACGGTTTCACCAGCGGAGAGGTGACCGCCCACGGTGACATCCAGGATGCCGGGCCAGGTGTCCTTGAGACGTCCCCGTTGGTTCAGGATCAGGAAAGGCTCGGCATCCTCGATCCCATAGACCCAGACGTGGATAGCGCGGTGCCAGTCGCCGTCGCGATGGACGTCGGCGCGGCGCTTGACGATGCCGGTCGGCGAGCCGTCTTCGTTGACGACGTCAAAGAGTTCATCTGGGTCTTGGCCGAAGGTGGGTTGAGTGGTCATGCGTCGTCTGGATTACTGGGTTCGGAAAGCTCGCCCTCGTGCGCCAACAAGACGGCACTCGCCTCATCGAGGCGAGAAATGATGAACGCAGCGTTGGATTTCGCCCACTGAAGTTGCTCCAAAACCGTCTCAGCACTTAATTCATTGTCATAGTCCGCCGTGTTTCGCAATCTCCGGAGGAAAAGAAGTTTGTCGGACGCTTCGGAGTCAGTCGATGCGACAAGCCGTGGAATTGTCGAATGCTCGCGGGTGTCGTGTGAGCGCGCGAATCCCAGATGTCGCTCGGCAAACGAGCGCGATTCCAGGAAGGCTGCGTAGTATGCCCTGCCAATTTGGGTTCGGGCGCTGGCTTCCGACTTCAATGCGTCGAGATACTCGAGAACATCTAGGAATGCTCTCCCCTCGATCACTTGATGGACTCGAGGGGACCGTTCCACATGGGCATAATCAGGATAAGGTTCCTGTCATGCCCTGACTCGTACGCGAGCCAATGAGTGAACTGATCAACCGACTTCTGGAATTCACTCCATGGCTGTACCACCCAGACAGTCATGGTTACCGGCGGGTCCCATTCATCGTACTGGACCGTATCCAGGGTGATCCGCACGTTCGGAAAGACCTCATCGGCCTTCTCGCTGGCGCGTTGGATGAACTCGCGAAGCTCCGGATGCTCGCGGAGTACGGCGAGCACCGACTCCTTCTTCTCGGGGTCTTGGGGAATGAACTGGGCGACGGCAACCATGGTGAATGCCTCCTGATTTGACCCCAGTTTATCAGGACACTCTCGTTCCGCGATCTCAAGATATTCCAGCCCTGCGGCCAATCTCAGTCCGCCGGTGTCGCCTCCAGGACGAGGATCGCCGTGGGCGCGCCGGCGTCGAGCAGCGAAGACGCGACCAGCACCACCGGTTCGTCGGTGAGGTTCTCGGCGTAGTGGACCATGCCTTCCGGCTCGACCCATGCATCTCCGACCTCGAACGTGACCATTTCGCCAGGCTCGATCACCTCTTCGCCGCCATCGGCCCGCGTAACCGCGACGCTGCCGTTGTCGACCACGTGATACGTCAATGTGCCGGATTCCACCACGGCCATTTGGACGCCGGGATGGGTGTGCACGGGCAGCAGCGCGCCGGGCTCAATGGTGTACAGGACAAGCTCGAAGACTTCGCCGGGCGCCGACTCGGGTTCCGTGTCGCTCAGGACTTCCCGGACCACGCCGGTTGTTGTCGCCGGGGTAGCCCCTCCGGTCCCATCCTGGCGTGCCGTTGCGGGGGACCAATCGCCCAACACCGAGATTCCGAGGAACAGGAAGGCGAAAGCGGCGCCGGTCATCTTCGTTCTCATCGTGCATCTCCTGGCGATCGTGTCGTTGTCCGGTGAGGCATGGGGTGAGGCGCATCCGTCGACGTGGTCGCCCCGCAATCAGCGTACTCCGGCCTGACCGGAGGCACAATGCTTGTCACGGTCCACGTTCTAGCATGGGGATGGGCGACTGGTCCGCGGAGGCGGTCGAGACGCGCTACCCGACGCTTCTTCCAATTGAGGACTGCACGGGATCAACGAAACTGGCGGTGGATATTGCCCCACCGCCAGCTTGGGGCATTCGTTGGTGTGCTCGATGGACCTCGTGCGGAACTACGGCGTCGCCTGGGCGGCCAACGTTAGCGCGCTCGTCCACGTGTCCGCCAGATCGATGATCGGGGTCGAGAAGAGGCCAAGCGCAATTACCGCCACCACCATCAGGGCTATCCCTGTGTTGAGCAGCGCCGTCTGCGTCTGAATCCTGAACTCCCGGCCCTCGTTGAAGTACATCGTCGCCACCACCCGCAGGTAGAAATAGGCGCTGACCGCTGACATGAGGACGATCGCCAGCGCCAGCCAGAGGAGGTCGGTGTCGATCAGGGCCACAATCACATAGTACTTGCCATAAAAGCCAATGGTCGGCGGGATTCCCATCAACGAAATCAGGAACACCGACATCGCCGCCGCCGGCAAGGGGTGAGTCGAGGCCAGGCCACTGAAATCTTCGAGCTCCATGCCGGCCCCGCGATGCTGAATCCAAATCACGATCGCGAACGCACCGATGTTCATGAACGTGTACGCGAGCAGGTAGTAGAGAACGCTGGAAATGCTTTGATCCGTGTCGCCCGCGGCCGTTCCGAAACCCTCTTGCGCCCGATAGGCGGCAAGACCGGCCAACATGTATCCGGTGTGGGCGATCGATGAATAGGCGAGCATCCGCTTCACGTTGCGCTGCGAAATGGCCACGATATTGCCGAAGACCATCGTCACCACCGCAAGTATCGCGACGATCTGCACCCAATCGTCGCGAAGCGGTCCGAGTCCCTGAATCAACAAACGCACCGCCGCCGCGAAGGCGGCCGCTTTAGGAACCACCGACATAAACCCCGTGACTGGAGTTGGCGCGCCGTCGTATGCGTCAGGAGTCCAGAAGTGAAACGGCACGGCCGCCATCTTGAACCCGAGTCCGACGATCACCAGCAGCAAACCGAGCAGCAGGGAAGCGTCCAGCTCGTCCTGGCCGGCGATCAGACCCTGTACCTGAACGGCGATTTCGTCGAGATCGGTCGTGCCTGACGAGCCATAGACCCAGGCCATGCCATAGAGCAAGATCGCGCTGGCGAAAATCCCAAGCAGAAAGTATTTCAGCGCGCCTTCGAGGGCAGTCACGCGCTTCTTGGCGAACGCGGTCAGGATATAGGTGGCCAGAGACGAGAGTTCGATCCCGACGAACAACATCACCATGTCGCCGGCCGATGCTGTCAGGAGAGCGCCGAGCACGGCGAACGCGAGCAGCGTATAGAACTCGCCGATCGGCATCCTGCCCTCGAGGTTCTCGATGTAACTGGCGGAGACCAGCACGGTCAAGATCGCCGCCGCGAGGATGACGAGCGTCATGAACACAGTGAGGCCATCGGCTCGAAACAACCCGTAGAACGTGGCTCGATCCTCGCCGTTTTGCCCAAACAGGAGTACTCCGCCGAGAGCGTAGCCAATCAGCGAAATGGCGGTCAGCCAGGTGTAGTGCAGGTGTTTCGGCAGGAAGGCATCGGCCAGCGACAGCACAATTGCGGTCACGAAAACCACGAATTGAGGCCAGACCAGGCCGAAATCGGGAACGATCAGCTCAAACGACATCAGTGCTGCCTCGCCTAGTTGCCGACGACGCGTTGCGCGCCCTCGAGAATTGCCAGGAAACTCGGCTCAACAATCGCGAGCATCGGTTTCGGGTAAATGCCAAAGACAATCGTCAGCGCCGCCAGCGGGAACAGCGTCAGCGATTCCTTCAGCGTCAGGTCTGGCCAGCGAGAACTGTCGATCTGACCCTGATGCGTCGGATAGCTGTCCAGATCGTCGCCGTGATCGCCGTCGTGGCCATGATCGCCACCGCGCACCGGTTGCACATGCAGGCCGCGATGGTCGTGGTTGTCCTCGTGCCCATGGCCATGTCCGCCACCGATCGCCTCAAGTTCGGCCACTTCCGAAGGCAGCAACTCCGCGTCGCCGGCATCTGGCGCTTCGCCCGAGGCGCGGCCGAACACCACCCGCTGGAACATCCACATCATGTACCAGGCGGCGAAGATCACGACCGAGAACGTCAGCACTGCTGCCCACGGGTTGTAATCCCAGGTTCCAAGCGCGACCAGGAATTCACCGACGAAGCCGGAAAGACCCGGCAACCCAATGCTGGCGAGCATGAAGATCATGAAATAGGCAGCCCACCTCGGCATCCTGGTCGCCAGACCACCGAATGCGCTGATGTCGCGGGTGTGGGCTCGTTCGTAGATCACGCCGATGCAAAGGAACAAGGCGCCGGTGTTGAAGCCGTGGGCCATCATGACCATCATCGCGCCATCCATGCCCTGCTGGTTGCCGATGAAGATTCCGAGCGTCACAAATCCCATGTGACTGACCGATGAATACGCCACCAACTTCTTCATGTCGGGTTGGACGAGCGCGACCAGCGCGCCGTAGATCACCCCGATGATTGAGAGCGTGATCACGACCGGTGTCCAGTCCGCAGTCCCTTCCGGGAAAAGCGGGAGGTTGAAGCGGAGCATGCCGTAGCCGCCCATCTTCAGCATCACCGCCGCGAGGATCACCGACGCCGCGGTCGGGGCCTCGACGTGGGCGTCCGGCAGCCAGGTGTGAAACGGGAACATCGGCACCTTCACCGCAAAGGCGATGAAGAATGCCGCAAACACCCAGAACTGGAACGTTCCGCTATAGGCCCCGAGTCCCACCCCCTCCTGCAGCCGGAGAATATCGAGCGTTCGTTCACCGGTCTGGTTGTAGTACGCCTGATAGGTGGCGACGATCCCAACCAGCATCAGCAGCGAGCCGAACAGCGTGTACAGGAAAAACTTGATTGCCGCATACACGCGATTTGAGCTTCCCCAGACCCCGATCAGCAGCGCCATCGGAATCAGCATCAGTTCCCAAAAAATGTAGAAGATGAAGAGGTCCAGCGCCATGAACACGCCGATCATGCCGGTTTCGAGCAGCAGCATGGCGATGTAGTACTCGCGCTGCCGCACCTTGATCGTGTCCCACGACCAAACGATCGCGATCAGTGAGAGCAACGTGGTCAGCACAATGAGCAGGACCGCGATTCCGTCGACGCCGAGGAAGTAGCTGATCCCGAGATCCGCCAGCCAAACCCGATGTTCGGTGAACTGGAAGGTTGCATCGCGATCAAACAGGACCAGCATCACCAGCGACAGCGCAAAGCTGCCCACCGCCGCGACGAGCGCGATCTGCCTTGGCAGCGCCGTCGATGCCTTCGGCGCGAACATGATCGCCAGGGCGCCGAGCGCCGGTACATACGCTATCAGGCTCAGTAAAGGAAAACTGTCCACACAAACCCCTCGTGTTGCTTGTCTTCCTGCGGGCACCGACAGAATTCAATCGTCATGTTGGGCGCCACTGAAACATCCCCGCGCGAAGCGCAGCCGACGATGTCGGACTGCTGACCGACCCGCGCACAGTCCGGGAGTCCAGATCGTCCGCTAACGCGGACCGGCTTCGCCGAGGGATTCCTCGGAACTCGGTATGACGACAGTGGTGCATTCCACAACATCTGTGTCCTCATGGTCTCTGAGAGGAGGACCCGTGAGTCATCACGCTTCGGCGCCTGTCGAGGCCATGTCCGCCCGTTTTCCTACCTGAACAAATTCGAAAATCCGGCCAGGTACACGCCGACGATGACGACCATCCCCAGCGCAATCGCCAGCGCGTAGTTTGCAACCAGGCCCGTCTGCACTTGGCGCAATCGCTGGCTGCTCGCCGACAGACCGGTCGCAACGCCATTCACGGCGGCGTCTATGACATCGACATCCACCACCTTCCACAAAAAAACCGAGAACCTGCTGAGCGGCTGAACGAAGACCTTGCCATAAAGTTCATCGAAGTACCATTTGCGGAACAGGACGTTGTACACCGCCGGGAAACGCTCCGCCATCGCCTTGGCGCTGATTGTGCCCCGATGGTATGTGAGGTATGCCACGAAGATGCCGCCTACCGCCACTACCGTCGAAATTACGCCGAAGGTTACGGTTTGGGTCATCGTCACATGATGGACCTCGACGAATTCGAAGGAGTGGTGCAGGAAGTGGTGGAACCAGCCATCCTCCGGCGGAAAGCCAACGAATCCGGCGAAGACCGACGCCACTGCCAGGACCACCAGCGGAACTGTCATCCATCGGCCTGACTCATGTGGATGGATGCGAGAGACGTCAAATCGTTCCTTGCCGAAAAACACCAGGAATACGAGACGGAACATGTAGAGTGCGGTCAGGAATGCGGCCACAAGGCCGACAATCGCCACCGGCTTGCCAATCACCGAGTCGCTGATCCAGGTGCCGAGGATGATCTCGTCCTTGGACCAGAACCCGGCCAGCGGGATGATGCCGGCATTGGCCAGCGCACCGATCAAGAACGTCCAAAACGTGATCGGCATGTATTTGCGCAAACCACCCATTTTTTGGATGTCCTGCTCTTCGTGCATGCCGTGGATCACTGACCCGCAACCGAGAAAGAGCAGGCCCTTGAAAAAGGCATGGGTCATGAGGTGGAAAATAGCCGCCACCCAGGCGCCCGTGCCAAGGGCGAATACCATGTATCCGAGCTGGCTGAGTGTGGAGTAGGCGACGACCCGCTTGATGTCGTTTTGGGTCAGCGCGATCGTCGCCGCCATGAAGGCGGTGAATGCGCCGATCACCGTCACGACCAGCATTGCCGTTTCGGAACTGATGAAAATCGTGTACGACCTTGCCACCATGTAGATGCCGGCCGTGACCATCGTTGCCGCGTGGATTAGGGCGGAAACCGGAGTTGGTCCCTCCATTGCATCCGGCAACCAGACGTGTAGCGGGAACTGGGCGCTCTTGCCGCAGGCGCCGATAAAAAGGAGGATGCCGATCAGGGTCAGCGTGCCGCCGGCGATGCCGAGCGCCTCGTGATTGAAAGCGCTCTCGAACAGACCCGTATCTCCGTGAAAAGAGATCGTCCCAAACGTCCAATACGCGAGCATGATCCCGAGTCCGAAGCCTAGATCGCCAATCCGGTTGACGATGAATGCCTTCTTCGCCGCGTTGTTGGCCGAGCGCCGCCGGAAGTAGTAGCCAATCAGGAAATATGAGCAGAGACCGACCGCTTCCCAGAACACGAACAGCACCAGCAAGTTGTCGGCCAGGACCAGCATCAGCATCGAGAACACGAAGAGGGGGAGGTACGAGAAGAACCGGTAGTAACCCGGATCGCCGTGCATGTAGCCCACGGAATAGACGTGGACCAAGAGGCCAACAGTGGTCACCACCATGAGCATGATCGCTGTCAATTGATCGGCGTAGAGCGAGACCTCGACATTGAAATCGCCGGACGGAATCCACGTGAACAGCCGCTGGCTGATCGCGTTTTCGTTGTCATTGAGGTCGAGGAGGACCAGCACCGACACGATCCACGATCCAAGCACAGCTGGAATCGAGATCAAATGGGCATGCTCCCGAATCAGGGATCGGCCCAGCACGATGTTGATGCAGAACGCCGCCAGCGGCAGCAATGGAATCAGGAACAGGAAATCTGACATCAATTCGTCCTCAACCGGTCATCGGCCACTCTCGGCATGATCTTCCCGTATCGACCGGCTCGGCCCGCCCGCTCCCGCACTGGCCTTCTAATCTCGCAATTCATGCAACTGATCTACATCCACCGACTTCCCGCGCCGGCTCAGCGCGAGGATTATGCCCAAACCAACCGCTGCCTCGGCGGCGGCGATCGCGAGCGCAAAGAGCACGAAAATCTGGCCGTCGAGTGTGTTGCTCTCCCAGGCAAAGGCCACCAGCGAAACGCTGACGGCCGCGACCATCAGCTCGATGCACATGAAGATGATCAGGATATTCCGGCGCGTCAGCACACCCATCATCCCAATGATGAACAGTGCCGCGCTGAGAAACAGGAAATGTTCTACCGTTACTTCGTTCATTTCAATCCGTTCCTACAGCCTGCGCTCGGATGGGCCGCCTACCCTGGTGTGCGCATCCGGGTCTTTGGTCATGATCAAGGTTCGCTGTGGCGTCGGGGTCGGCGCCGGTCGGTTACGATCGACATTGATCGGAGTTTCGCCTCGCGGGCCCTCCGGCAATTCCAGATCGGCGCCGCGTGTGTGCGAGAGACTGATCGTGCTCCGTCGCGTCCCGATCCGCTCGCCGAGCCGTTCTGGCAAGGCAAGCACCACGGCGCCGATCACGCCAACCGTCAGCACCAGCGAGGTGACTTCGAAGGCAAGCAGGTATCTTGAATAGATCACCCGGCCCAGCGCCTGGACGTTGCCGCCGACGGCGGCGATGTTCTCCGGTGTGGCCTCGCCTCCGCCGCCGACCGCGGTGCGGGTCACGATCGCCGCCCCAACCTCAAGCAGCAGTACCGCGCCAAGCATGAAGCTGAGATAGCGCTGGAGCGGTTCCGCCGTATGAAAGCTCGGCAGATCCTCCGGATCGACGAGCATGATCACGAACAGCACCAGCACCAGAATCGCCCCGGTGTAGACGATGATCTGGATTACGGCCAGGAATTCCGCCCCCATCATCACGAAGATGCCGGCGATGTTCACGAAGCAGAGAATCAGGAAGATTCCGCTGTGCACCGGGTTGCGGGCGGCGACCACGCCAAGGGCCGTCATGATGCTCACTGCCGCGATCAGGTAGAAAAAGACCACATCCCACGACATTAGGCCGTTCCTCCGGGGAGTCTTTCCATGTGATTCGTAGTAGTGAACCGCCGTGTTTGTCCTCCTCGCAACGTTATGCTGAAAAAGGCATCCCGGCGGTTTTCCTCGCGGATGGATGTATGGTCATTCCGTACCGGGCGCCAGCGAGTGGAGACATCTCCCGCCGCAGCGGAATGGAGGCGCTTTTCGCAACGGCGAAGAGATTCCTCTGATCGCCTGCGGCTCCCGGCGGACTGACGCCTAACCGCTTCGCGGGGAATTACTCGTTCCTCGAAATGACATGGAGTCGGCTCAAACTGGCCCATCCCTAAAAAACCTGTCCGTTGGCGACGAGGCGAATGAAGGCCGTCACAACAATGTTGAGCAGGGCCAGCGGCAACAGGATTTTCCATGCAATCCCCATCAACTGGTCGAACCGGAACCGCGGCAAGGTGCCCCGCAGCCAGATGTAAAAGAAGAGGAACATCACGGTCTTTGCGAACAGCCACAACAGACCCAGACCCCAGTAAGTTTCGGACCCGGGCCCATCTGTGCCACCAAGGAATAGTGTGCTCGCGAACAGCGAGACGACAATCATGTTGATGTATTCGCCGAGGAAGTACAGCGAGAACCGGAATGCCGAATACTCGGTGTGGAAGCCCGAAACCAACTCGGTTTCAGCTTCAGGCAGGTCAAACGGGGCGCGATTCGTCTCCGCCACCGCCGCGATCAGGAATAACACGAATCCCAGCGGCTGGGACAGGATGAACCAGTTGCTGATGTCAATTGGGCCCAGCGAAATCGTTCGTTGCTGCTCAACCATGATCGCGCGGAGGCTGAGCGAACCAGTCAGGATGAACACGCCGATGAGTGAAAAGCCGAGTATCAACTCGTAGGAGATCACCTGCGCCGCAGCCCGCAGCCCGCCGAGCAGCGAAAAGCGGTTCGCCGACGCGTAAGCCCCGAGAATGATCCCGTAGACGCCGATTGAGCCGATTGCGAGGACGAACAGGGCGCCGACATTGAGATCAGTGATGAACAGGTTGACATTGCGTCCGAAGATCTCGACCGTGCCGCCGAACGGGATCACTGAGGCGGCGGTCAGTGCAGCCACGAACACTACCACTGGGGCGAACATGAAGACCACTCTGTCGGCCGCCGCCGGAATCAGGTCTTCCTTGCCGAGCAATTTCACAGCATCGGCAATTGGTTGGAGCAAACCGTGCGGACCAGTCCGGGTTGGCCCCACCCTGTCCTGCATATAGGCCAGGACCTTGCGTTCGTACCATGTCATGTACGCCATGCTGATCAGCAGGACATTGAGGATGACGAAGGCCACGACGAATGTAATCCAGATTGGTTGATCTACCATGTTCCCTCGTCAGCGCTCATCTCATTCCCGCCCGCAACACCGGCTGGTAGTGGCTGTGTCTGGCTCCGACCAATATCGACCGGGCGGAGACAGGCTTCGCAACCCTCCTCGATGCGTTGGGGTTTACCGGTCGACTGAACCCAGCACGATGTCGATCGTCCCAATCAACGCCACAACGTCGGCCAGCATCGACCCTTGGGCCATGTGCGGCAACACCGCCAGATTCACAAAATCCGGCGCCCGGATCCTGAACCGGTACGGCATCGGTCCACCATCTGATACCAGATAGTAGCCGAGTTCGCCTTTGGAATGCTCGATTGTTTGCCACACTTCGCCAACTGGCGGGTTGAACCCTTTGATCGTCCAGATAAAGTGACGTTGCATGTCCTCGGCGGTCGTCATCGACCCTTTGTGCGGGGGGATTACGTACGCGGATTCGTAGGCCATCAACGGGGTGTCCATCCTCGCCACGATGTCGATGCACTGTTGGATCAGGTTGATCGCCTGCCGCATTTCTTCCATCCGCACCAGGTACCGGTCATAGGTATCACCGTACTGACCCAGCGGCACTTCGAAGTCGAGCTGGTCGTAGATCAGGTACGGCGTCGCCTTCCGCACGTCGTAGTTCACGCCGGAACCGCGCAGGCAAGCGCCCGTTAGCGAGTAGGAGATGGCGGCCTCCGGCGAGATGATGCCGACGCCCTTGGTCCTCGCCATCCAGATCGGATTCGCCGTCAGTAGTGTCGAGTATTCCTTCTGCCGCTCAGGGAAGACGCGGATGAAGTTGTAGACCTGCTCAACCAGGCCATCGGGAATCTCCCGCGAGAATCCGCCGATTTCCATCATGTTCGTGGTCAGCCGGGCGCCGCAGAACGACTCGAAGATGTCGAGGATGATTTCCCGCTCGCGGAAGCAGTAGAGCGACATCGAGAGCGCCCCGATATCGAGGGCATGCGTGCCCAGCCAGACGAGATGGGAGGCGATCCGGCTCAGTTCGGCCATGATCACTCGCCAGTATTCTGCCCGCACCGTCGCCTTCACCCCGCAGAGCTTCTCGACCGCCAGGACATATCCGAGATTGTTGAGCGGAGCCGCCACGTAATCGGTGCGATCGGTCCACGGTGTCAGTTGGGCGTATCGGTGGGCCTCGCCGAGCTTTTCGGTGCCACGATGCAGGTAGCCCAGAATTGGGTCGCACTCGGTAATCACCTCGCCATCGAGCTGGAGTATGATGCGCAGCACACCGTGCGTGCTCGGATGCTGCGGACCCATGTTCAACATCAGCAAGCGCTCGCCGCTGGCAAGCTCCCGCTCATCGCTGATCGTTAGCGTCCCGGTCGGCGAGACATTCTCCGAGATCGTTTCTCCCGGAACGCCGTACGGGGTATTCTCGATGTCGGCCATCTCGTTGCCGCTCGGTCGTTCCGTAGATGACGACATTGGGATTAGACTCCCCTTCCGGTCCAGCGCGTGCGGACTCGTGGCACGACGCGTTCCGTGTTGTAGACCGGGAACTCTTTCCAGCCGCGAAGTGGGTAATCCTTACGCAGCGGATGACCTTCGTCCCAATCGTCTGGCAGCAGCATCCGCCGCAAGTTCGGGTGACCTTCGAAGATGATTCCGAACATGTCGTAGGCCTCGCGCTCCAGCCAGTTCGCGCCGTTCCAGACCGGAACCAGCGATGGAACTGGTTCGCCGTCGTTGCAGCCGGCCTTCAATCGCAACCGGACCCGATTTGGAATCGAATACAGATTGACCACCACATCGAATCGCGGCGTTGTGCGCAGCCGCAGCATATCGACGGCGGTCAGGTCGGTCAGAAAGTTGAGCTGGATCTGGGCGTGGTCGCGCAAGAAAAAGGCGATGTCCCGGAAACGCTCGCGGGTGACGTGAATCGTCGTCTCGTCTCGAAAGCGAATGATATCCAGCACATCGCCAGGGAATGCGTCCCGCAACGCGCGAACCGCCGGATGCGCCTCCAGATCGTCGTCAATCCAGCGGTCTCTGCCCCACTGCGAGCCGTCCGTGGCCATCTCGTCGAGGCGATGCCGCATCGCGTCAAGATTCCCCGTCGGTTGCTCCGATGTCGCGGCGCCTTCCTGGGCGGCGGTGGGCTCTGTGACCGAACCGCCCGCGGCAGGTGACTCGGATTCATCGGCTACCGCCTCGACGACCGCTTCGGGATCGGCGATCGGGGCCGACGAATCAGTGGGCGCATTCGGCTGCGAATCGGGTGTCCCGCCGGCCTGTGATTTCTTGTCCAGCTCACCGTCGGTCACGGTGTTGTCCCTCCATCAATGCCATTGCCCGAACGCACGGCGGATTCACCTAGCCGCGAAGACCAGCGATCGCCTCGTCACGAGCGGCCAGGCGCTGGGCTTCGGCCGCGCCCACCCCATGTTTCTTCGCCATCGTCTCGTACTTGATGACCTGATTCTGAAGCTGGAGGATGCCGTAGTAGAGCGATTCCGGAGTCGGTGGGCAACCCGGCACGTAGATATCCACTGGCACCACCTGGTCGACGCCCTGGACGACCGCATACGTGTCGTAGGGGCCGCCGACATTGGCGCACGATCCCATCGAGAGCACCCATTTCGGTTCCGGCATCTGGTCATAAAGGGTACGCACGATCGGGGCCATCTTCTTCGTGACGGTTCCCGCCACGATCATCAAGTCGGCCTGGCGCGGCGAGGCGCGGTAGAGCATCCCGAAGCGCTCGGCGAGATCCCAACGAGACATCGAAGCGCCAATCATCTCAATCGCGCAGCAGGCGAGACCGAACTGGAGCCACCACAGCGACGAGCGGCGCCCCCAATTGAACAGGAAATCGAGCGAGGTGGTGAACACGTTCTTGTCGAAACGATCGTCGATCAGACCCATTCGAGGGCGCCTTTCTTCCAGGCGTAGATGTAGCCGATCAGCAACAGGCCAAGGAAGATGACCATATCGACAAATCCGAAGAGACCGAGATAATCGAATGAGACTGCCCAGGGATAGAGAAAGACGACTTCAAGATCGAACACAACGAAGAGCATCGCCACGATGTAATACCTTGGTGTAAAGCTCGGCTTGACGGCCTTGACGTCGGGCACTCCGCTCTCATATGGGGCGCTTTTCATCGCGGACGGACGGCTGGGCGCCACAATCTGGTTGAGCGTCAGGAGCAGCATGCCCATGAAGAACGCGACTACAATCATGAACAGGATGACGACCCAGTTGTCACCGTGAATCTGCACTGAAATTCGCTCCACAATGTCCGGTTCAGGGCTATTTCGGGGGCCTCAAAATGCCTTGTGTATGGTATCACAAGCCTCTTGAGCGGCCTGTTCCCAACCGCCGCTCATCTCGAGGGTCGTGACGTTGGTTGGATGTACGTACCGGTATTGCAGGGCATCATTTCGCATCCAAACGAGCCACAGTCATTCCAAGGTGCCTAAAAATCTATACGGTTGGACCATGCCTGACTGCTTGGCACACCCTATTCTTGAGTCAGCACCATTTTGACTGCGCCGCCAGCCACGACGTAGTCATCCCCCTTCCCTCTTAGTGGTGTTTGTGACCGCTCGGGCCATCCCCCGGGCGGTTGCTCTGTTAACGCCGTATTCGATCCTCGCCTCGCGAGGTCTGTGCCTGGCCAACCTCGCCAATCGTCATTCCGCTGAAGGAGAAATCCTGGATGTTTCGAGGCGGCCCAAGGTTGCTTCCGGTATTTGAATCTTTCGCAGAGTGCGCTATCGTTTAACCGATGGAAGATTCCACCACCAACGGAGCTTCCCTGGCAGCAGATTGCGGCGCGGAATGGAGGTCTCCGGTGGCCAAAAAGTCACGGTCCAAATCGGACAAGCCCTGGAAACCCGGCGATCCCTTGAAGATCGACAAGGCGATTCAGCAGAATGTCCAGGACCATCACGTTGCCGACAGGCTGGACCGGGCCGAGGATGCGCTCTTTTCGCATGTCAGCAACGCGAATCGACCGGTTAAGCCAGCCAATCACAAAACCTTCAACCGACAAAAGAAGGGTTAGACGCTGGCGCCTCGATCTCCGGAGATCAAGGCGCTTTCCCGTTCTCCGGAAAGCCCCTATCCTCACCAGGCAACCGTTTGCGATCCGTGCCAGTGAGGATGCCCGCCCATGACCTCCCGACCCACCCTTTCCGACGAAACACTCGCCTTTCTCCGCGGCGTCGACAGCCCAACCGTCGCCAACGCAATCGAGACCTTCGAATTGAGGGATCGATGCGACGGGTTCGTCGGCGGAAATGTGGAATGCCAATTCCCGGAACTCGGGGTCATGGTTGGCAGGGCGCTGACCGTCACGATGTCGTCGGCGCCAGGTCGAGCCGCAAGCCGCGATGGCTACTGGCGGATGTGGGATGCGCTGGAAGCCATGGAGAGTCCTGCCGTGCTCGCGATCCAGGATGTGAGCGGCGCCCCTCATCGCTGCGCTTACGCCGGTGAGATGATGGCTACCCTCGCCCAGCGGCTCGGCGCGGTCGGGATGGTCACCGATGGCGCCTTGCGTGACGTCGATGAAGCCCGCGCTATCGGTTTCCACTACTTCATGCGCTACCCGGTCGTCTCCCACGGAAACTTTGAAATCGTCTCCGTCGGTGAAGGGATTGAACTCGATGATCAGCGAATCGAGCCGGGCGACCTGCTGCACGGCGACCGCAATGGCATCGTGATCATCCCTGACGCCGCAATTGTGGGCCTGCCGGAGGCTGTCGCCGGCATCCGCGATCGGGAGCAGGCGCAACTCGCATACATGCGCGGCGATGCCTTTTCGCTTTCCGACCTCAAGCACCGCAGCGGCTACTGAAGCGACGCAACTCCCGTACGGACGGACTCCAGTCGCATAGGTCATCGCAACGGTTGCGTGCGAGGAGTTTCCGCCCGCCCAACTCCGGGGACTGGCCATCATGAGTATCGTTGCCAGGCAGGGCACACGCGCATAGTCCACCCAAATTTGGACCGCGCCACACAGCTAGGGCAGCGTTAGCGTGCCTTCACCGATAATGTGAACATCGCCGCTGACGACGATACCGTCGCCGGTGTCTACCCGAATCTCGCTGGGGCATCCCATCTCCACGCCCTGCGTCACCACCAAATCCTTCAGCCCGGTGCGTTCCTTGAGCCAGGCGCCGAACGGCCCGGCCGCCGAGCCTGTCGCGGGATCCTCGCCGCCCGCCAGCGCGGCGCCGAACGCTCGCGCCCGCCAGGCGCCTTTCCCTATTTCGGCGACAACGTAGCAGGTGCGTGGCCTGGCGTCCTTCGGCAAGGCAGCCATGACCTGGTCCAGGATTCGGATGTCGACCTGAACACGTTCCAGGTTGCCGGCGTCCCGGAGCGGCACGATCAGGGTGGGCAGGCCAGTGGACACCACTTGGGCCGTCAAGGTTTGGTGGGCTGCCTCAGGCGGAAGGGCGAGGGCCGTGAGATACGGGCCGAAGTCCACCTCCTGCCCGTATGCGACCGGATTTTGCCACAATGAGACGGTGCCCTGCGCGCCATCGAGACGCACCCGCAACAGCTGTTCACCCGAGATCGTTTGCTGCACAACTTCCGCGTCAGTCAATTTCCGTCGATGCGCCCAGACCGCGGCCGTGCCGAGAGAGGGATGGCCGGCAAATGGAATCTCGCCCTCGACGATGAAGATCCGGTGCCGGTACGTCGCGCCAGGTGAGGTCGCGGTCTGGATAAACGAGGTTTCCGAGAGCCGGAAGCGGCGGGCAAGCGTCGCCATCGTGACATCATCGATCTCGTCAGCGTCCTCAACCACCGCCAGCAGGTTGCCTTCGAGCGGTCGCAAGGCGAAGACATCGATCAGGGTGAAACTCGACTGGGGCATGGAATCTCCTGTCTCAACGATCTACCCGATGCGAATCGATGCTTCGGGGAAGCGGTAGCGGGCGGGACGCTGCCGCCGCTGCAGGGCATAGACGGCGGTCAGCGGCCCCAGCCGCCCCACAAACATCGCCACGCAGAGGATAAGCTTGCCGGCGGTCGACAACTCGGTCGTGATCCCGGTCGTAAGTCCCACCGTCGCCATCGCGCTCATTGTCTCGAACATCATCGGCAGGAATCCGAATTCCTTATCGGCAATGACGTCTTCGGAGATCGCAAGCGCCAATGTCAGCAGGAAATGGGCGAAGAGGAAAAGCGTCGTCACGGCCATCGCCCGGAACACCAGCAAGGTCGAGATGCGTCGTCCGAACGCCTGCGACTCAGATTGACCCCGCACCGTCGAAACCACCGTGATCGCGAGGATCGCGATTGTCGCCAGCTTAATCCCGCCCGCCGTCGATCCGGCCGCGCCGCCGACCAACATGATCCCGATCGAAAGGAACAGCGTGGCGGGGTGAACATCGCTAAACGCGACGGTTGCGAATCCCGCGGTCCGCATCGATGTGCTCTGGAACAACGCGGTCAGTGGCCTGCTCCAGACATCGAGACCGGCCATCGAATTGCTCCACTCGAGGATCAGGAAGACCAACGCCCCTCCTAGCAGCAGGACCGCGTTTGTCACCAACACGAGTCTCACGTCGAGCGTCAACTTGTGCCAGCGTCGCTTGGTCCAGACGTCGCTGAAGGCGATGTAGGAGAGGGCCCCGGCCTGGATCAGGAGAATCACCACGGTATTGATCCAGGGTGAACCGGCGTATCCCGCCAATGACACGAAGTTCCCCTCAAGATCGAATCCGGCATTGCAGAACGCGGCAATGGAGGTGAAAACACCGTGCCAAAGGGCGACGGGAAACGGCTCGTCGCGCATAAAGCGCAGCGTGAGTGCGGTCACCCCAATCGCCTCGGCAATCACGATGAACCGGAGCACCCGTTTGGAGAGACTGGAGGCTTCGCGCAACGACAAGGTTGGCGATCCATCCTGGAGCAGCAGGGAATCGCGCAACGAGAGCCCCCGGCCGAGGGATGCGAGCACGATCGACGCGCCGACCATGAACCCCAGGCCGCCGGCCTGGATCAGGATCAGGATCACCAGTTCTCCGAGAAAGTTCCAATGATC
>Ga0183260_10000016_pt1 | contig 99180 bp, 96 predicted proteins | sample AntDrymUQ4972206_2_FD_129768 | JGI IMG/M metagenome (GOLD analysis project Ga0183260, IMG submission 129768) | Polar desert sand microbial communities from Dry Valleys, Antarctica - metaG UQ497 (22.06) (version 2) (version 2) | ecosystem: Environmental > Terrestrial > Soil > Desert | place...
CATGATAAGCTTTTGCTGTATATGAAAGGCAATTTCCGTGGTTGCGTTCGTTCGAGTCACGGGATGTGGTCAAATCACGATTCCCGTTGAACTACGAAGAAAACACAATATTGCCAAAGGTGATCACGTGATAGTGACGGAGGATGAGCGCGGGAGGATTGTGGTGAAATCGAAAAGTCGGGCGGCTTCTAACCTGGACGGCATTTTCTCATTGCTGCCAGGGGTTGAAGCAGACATTGACTTCGGCGGCGTTGCCGCCGAGGCGCGCGAGGCGGAAATCGAGCGGATTATGATTCAGATGAAGGACCAGGAAGTTGCGGAATGACGTTCGTGGACGCCAACATCTTTCTGCGCTTTATGACGGCCGCCGCTACACCGGCTGACGTTCTATACAAGGCGCGGGCCCGTACGTTGTTCGATAAAATTGAGTCTGGCGAACTCCTCGCCACCACATCCGAAGTTGTACTTCATGAGGTGTGCTTCATACTCGGATCGTCGAAGCACTATCGGCTCACCGCCGACAAGATTGCGCCAGAACTCTCGGCTATGATCCAGTGGCCGGGATTCCTGTTCCCGCTGAATGACAGGAGCATTTACCTTCGGGCCTTCGAGCTTTGGGAGGCGTTTCCAAAACTTGAGTTCTCAGTCTCCGTGATCGCGGCCCGGTGCGAGCGAGCCGGTCACGAGTTGGCGACATTCGACCGGCACTTCGCCGATCTCCCTTTCATTCAGCTGTGGCAACCCGACACCGGCAAACCGTGATTCATAGTCGTCGCCTCATTAAATCGCTTGCGCTCGGCAAACCGGCGGTGTAGTGTGCCACCGGCGCTGGCTGCACGACTCGATTGCACCGGCATTGTGGCCCCGCCCTGTTTTACCTGTTCGAAAGGATTCCGGGATAACCCGCCCATGACGACGCACGCACCTCCCCGCCCGGCAACTCCGAATGAACTCAGCGAGCGTCCGGTTCGCCTGGCCGTGATCGGCGCCGGCGGCATGGGCGCGACACATGCCACGGGCATCAAAGACGATCCCGATGTCGAAATTGCCTGGGTGGTCGATCTCGACTTGCCCCGCGCCGAGCATCTCGCGCGGGAAACAGGCGCCCGGGCGACCGCCTCGATCGACGAAGCACTGACCGATCATGGCGTCGATGCCGTCCTCATCGCCTTGCCCACCAGCTGGCACAGGATCGCTACTGAGGCGGCAGCTCGCGCCGCCAAGCATGTATTCTGCGAGAAACCGATCGCCAGGACTTCCGCAGACGGCCGGGCCATGGTCGCCGCCTGCGACCAGGCCGGTGTCGCCCTGATGATCGGGCATGTGGTCCGCTTCTTTCCGGAATACCAGCGGATCAAGGAGATCATCGACAGCGGCGAGTTGGGACAGATCGCCACCGTCCGGGCGTCGCGCACCAATCCACCAGTCCAGGAGCGGAGTTCGTGGTTCGCCGATGTCGAGAAGAACGGTGGGGTTGTGCTCGACCTCATGGTCCATGAGCTCGACACGCTCTGCTGGCTCTTTGGCGACGTCGATCGACTCTTTGCTCAGGGCCTGACCTTCACCGACGCCCAGCCACGCCGCGACTATGCGATGGCCTCGCTGCGGTTCCGCGCTGGCGCAATCGCCCACGTCGAAAGCAGTTGGGCGCACTCCACACACCGCACATCGATCGAAATTGCGGGGAAATACGGTCTCATCAAATACAGCAGCGACAAGGCCTCCACGTTGACGATAGAGCGCACCGTAGCCCTGAACGACAAGCTCGATCGTCCAGCGCGCGTGCATTCGCGCCCGGCTATGGCGTCGCCCCATCTACGGGAGTTGCGGCATTTTGTTCAATGCCTCCAAACCGGCGAGGCCGTGCTGATCGATGGCGCCGCCGGCGTGCGTGCGATCACCCTGGCGAACGCCGTGCTCGATTCGATGCGCGCCGGCAAACCGGTGTTCTTCAACGAAGATGGCTCGGTCGCGGCCTGACCAGCTTCAGTTGACCGGCACGGAAACGGGAGGACACACAGTTCCTCCCCGACGAGGGAAAATGTGTCCATGACCGCCACAACACCCGCGCTCGTGCGCATCGGCATCGTCAGCTTCGCCCATCACCACAACTACGGATTCGCCACGGGGGCCCAAACTCTTCCCGGCGTCGAGATTACCGCCGTTTGGGATGAGGACCCCGCCGCCGCCGCCGCCGCCGCCACGCAGTTCGGGACATCCTTCGACACTGATCTCGACAAGCTGCTCGCCCGCGACGACGTCGACGCCGTGATCATCGCTTCGGAAAATGTGAATCACGCCCGGCACGCGATCGCCGCTGCCGGCGCCGGTAAGCACGTGTTGTGCGAGAAACCGCTCGCGACCACGGCTGAGGATGCCCAGGCCATGGTCGACGCCTGCGAGCGCGGCGGGGTCAAGCTGCAAACGGCATTTCCGATTCGATTCATTCCAGCATCCATCGCTCTCCGCAACGCAATCCGCGGCGGCGTGATCGGCGCCCCGCTGGCAGTTGCCGCCCGCAATCCCGGAACCTGTCCACAAAGCTGGTTCGTCGATCCCGCCCTTTCCGGCGGTGGCGCGGTCATGGACCACACGGTGCATGTAGTGGATGTGCTGCGCTGGATCTTCGATGCCGAGTTCGTCAAAGTGTATGCCGAGGTGAGCACCCGAATCCACGACATCCCGGTCGATGACACCGGCCTATTGATGATGAAGATGAGCAACGGCATCCCGGTCAGCCTCGACACCAGTTGGTCGCGACCAGGCAACTGGCCGACCTGGGGCGGCGTCATGATCGACGTGATCGGCGAGGAAGGAGTTCTCTCGCTCGATGCCTTCGCCGATGTTCTCGAGGTCGCCGAAACCGGCGCCGGAACCTACACCTGGCGACCAACCGACTCCGTAGGCGATGCGGAGATGGTGCTCGGGTTCGTCAACGCCATCCGCAACGACACCCCAACTGAGCCATCCGGCGTGGACGGTTTGCGCGCCGTGCAGGTCACGCTTGCCGCATATGAATCGGCAAGACTCCAGGCTCCGGTAACGATTGCCACGTGATGCGCGAAACGTCCGGCCACTGGCTCTGACTACCGATTGCGAATGGTTTGACGCTGCGGTATCCTGACCTCACATTGTTTGCGGAAATTCGCTCCGTGCGAATATCTCACCTGGGGCTGTCTCGCCGTATCTTCGGATGGCGTGAAGACCGGCGTCAGTTGCGGGCGGCGAGAACCGTTCCTGGGGCCACTTCGCCAGTGTCGGTCACACACAAACGTATGTGGATGGCAGGGCAGAACAGAGAGGACGCGCTGTGGCCGATATTGCGAATGTTGCCCCGGCAACGGCCATGCCGGTTGAACACGTCCAGGATGAGGCTCCGCCCTGGTACACGCGGATCCTTGGAAGTTTCATTTTTCGCCGCGTTCTCAGGGCGTTCCTCACAATTTTCTTCGTGTCTACTCTGACATTCTTTCTGATTCGACTCCTTCCCGGCAGCCCGATTGAGGTCTACATCAACCAGCAAATCTCGCAGTTTGGCTACACCTATGAAGAGGCCAGGAACCAGGCCGAGGCGTTGTATGCGATCGATGTCGACAAGCCGATGTTTTTACAGTATCTCGATTACCTGAACAACCTTGCCCATGGTGATCTTGGAATGTCGCTTACCGCCTCTGGGACATCGGTTGCTTCCATCATTAACTCCCGCATCTGGTGGACGGTCTTCAGTGTGGGCACCGCGCTGTTGCTGTCGTTTGCTCTCGGCGCCCTGCTGGGGATGGTGATGGCGTACAAGCGCAATACCTGGTTTGAAGGCGCGCTCTCGGGGTTTGCATCCATCACGCACTCGATTCCCAATTACCTGCTCGCGATCCTGATCATCGTCACCTTCGGGGTGCGGCTGGGCTGGATACCGTTCACCGAGATGCGCGGCGCGACATCGTCCGGCCAACCAGTGGAGTTCAGTTTCGCTTTCATCTGGGACGCCATCTATCACGCCAGCCTGCCGATTGCGGTCTATGTGCTGACGACAATCGGCGGCTGGATGCTGCTGATGAAGAGCAGCACGATCTCAGCGCTCGAGGAAGATTTCGTGACCGCGGCACGAGCCCGGGGGATTCCGGAATGGCGCGTGCTCTCCTTCTATGTCGGACGCAATGCGATTCTTCCGCTCTTTACCCAACTCACAATTTCGATCGGATTCGTGGTCGGTGGCTCCTTGCTGGTTGAGCCGATCTTCCAGTACGAGGGCATCGGTCAGCGCCTCTTCGAGGCGATACGGAGACGCGATTACACGCTGCTCCAGGGCATCTTCCTAATGATCACGATTTCGGTTGTGGTGGCGAATCTCCTTGCCGATCTCCTCTACAGCCGGCTCGATCCGCGCATTCGCTCAGGGAAGAACTAGCCATGAACCAGGCAGTGCTCTCACCTGAAATCCAGGGCGCGAACGATTCCGGCGAACTATCCGAGCCGGTGACGCAGCGAAGTTACTGGCACAACTTCGTGGCCAACAACAAGGTGGGGACCGCGGCGCTGATCGTGCTCGCCGCCATTCTGCTCCTGGCGACTATTGGCCCGTTTTTCATGGCCGATTCCAATCCAAGCGATGGCCGCGATGTCTTCGCATCGCCATCTCGGGAACACTGGCTTGGAACCGACTATATGGCCAGGGACACATGGCACCAAATCGTCAGAGGCGGAGGCAGTCTTCTGGTCGTGGCTGCCGCGGCCGCAATTATGTCGACTGCGATTTCGGTCGTGTTTGGCGCCCTCGCGGCAATGATCGGCGGCAAGTTCGACGCGACGGTGCTGACAATCACCGATGTCGTGCTCACGGTCCCCCCCATCATCCTGCTCGGCGTGCTTGCCGCCTTCGTCAGGCTCAACAGTGCCTGGCTGCTCGCCTTGATCCTGGCCGTGACTGGTTGGCCGACGTTGTTGCTCGCGGTCCGCTCACAGGTGCTTTCGCTCAAGGAACGTGAGTACATCGAGGCTGCCAGGATGCTCGATCTCGGCACCACCCGGATTCTCTTTCGGGAGGTGTTGCCGAACATGATGAGCTACATCGTGATCAACTTCGTGAGCGGCATGACTGGCGCGATCTACGGGCAGGTGATCCTCTATTTTCTCGGACTGGTCTCGCTCGCCGGCAACAACTGGGGCCTGATGATTCAGCAGGGATATGCTCAGGGAGCGCTGAATAATCGTGACGCACTCTGGTACGTGATGTCCCCGATTTTCATGATCTGCGTGTTGCAGCTCTCCCTGGTCCTGATCTCCCGCTCGCTTGAAGACGTGTTCAATCCACGTCTGCGCGAAAGCTAGAGGCCAACCGCAAACTCGGGCGCATATCCTGGAGAGGCGTTTATATGGGAGGGCTCATGGTCTGTGAATGACACCCTGGCAATATCCGCCCGGCCCGCGGACGCGCGGCCTCGTCTGTCCTGTAGGGCCGATCTGGCTCCCGCTCAGAGCGCCGTCGAATGCGTTGGCCCGAGTCGAATGAGCCCTCCCGCGGCGTTCGCGACCCCTGGCCAACGTCGCTTTGAAAGCATGGTATTGGCATGTCGTCTGCAATAGCGTCCGGAACAAGGACAGAGGGACAGCGGCTTGGCAACTGAACAGGCACAAGCGACACCGCCGAACGACGCGGATCAACGCGCCGCGATCCGCGGCACCGCTGCATCCCAGGCGCCAACTGTCCTGTCAGTCGAAGACCTTTGGGTCGAATACAACACTCCTGCCGGGTGGCTTGGGGCGGTGCGCGGCGTTACCTTCGATGTTCGCCAGGGCGAGGCCATCGCCCTCATTGGCGAGAGCGGTTCCGGCAAATCAACGTTGGGCTTCGCGCTCCTGCAGATGCTGGTGCGCACTGCGCGCGTTTCCAAAGGCAAGGTCACCTACCGCGATCGCAATGGCAAGATGCTCGACCTCCTGAAGATGAAGAACAGCGATTTCCGCAAGTTCCGCTGGCGGGAATGCGCGATGGTTTTCCAGGCCGCCCAAAATTCGCTCAATCCGGTCATGCGGGTGAACGACACCTTCCACGAAACGGCCAGGGCGCATGGCATGAACAACAAGCGGGAGGTCCGCGATCGAACCTACGAGTTGCTCCACGCGGTCCAACTCGATGCCGATCGCGTCTACACCGCCTATCCCCACGAACTTTCCGGCGGCATGCGTCAGCGCGTCTCGATTGCCCTCGCCCTGCTCCTGGAGCCGCAGCTGATCATTCTCGATGAGCCGACCACCGCCCTCGACATTCTCACCCAGCGGGCGATCATCGACGTGGTCAGGAACCTGCGCGACAAGCTCGATTTCACGATGATCTTCATCTCTCACGACCTCTCCCTGGCGGCCGAGCTGGCTGATCGCGTCGCCACTATGTACGCCGGTGAACTTGTGGAATACGGGCCAGTGCGCGATGTCTTCTACGATCCGAAGCACCCCTACTCGGTTGGCCTGCTCAATGCCGTGCCGCCCATCGTGGGAGAGGATTTTACCCCGCTGACTGCCATTCCCGGCGCTACGCCAAACCTGCTTCGCATTCCATCGGGCTGTCCATTTCATCCCCGCTGTCCGTATGCCACAGAGATTTGTTCGCAACAGAACCCACCGCTGCGCGACCTCGGTGGAACGCATTTCGCCGCCTGCCACCACAGCGACGAGGTCACCAAGGATCAGGAGATATGGGACCGGATGGAAGAAGAAAACCTGGTCGAAGCCAACATGACCCTGTAGCCCGGCATAGGCGATTTTCAAATGGGCCGCTCCGCGGGTCGGCCGGCGCACACGTCATTTCGAACGGAATTGAGAATTCTCTGTCAGCGGCGACAGCCATCTTATGCCTACGACGATTGACCGCCACAACGAATGGCCCCAACCAGGGTCGGCATGTGACGCCGCCCGACTCAACATGAGGAATGACGTCATGGTCGAACCAATCATGCAACTACAAAACCTGGTCAAGGAATACGATACCAAACGCGGCCGCATCAAGGCCGCCGACGATGTCTCACTGACTCTCGACAAGGGGGATATCCTGTGCCTCGTTGGTGAGAGCGGCAGCGGCAAGACCACCGTCGCTCGGATCGCGGCGGGCATGATTCAGCCCACATCGGGACGGGTGCTGTTCGAGGGCAAGGACATTGCCCACATGTCCAAGTCAGAATTCAAGAATTATCGGCGGGCCGTCCAGATCATCCACCAGGATCCCTATGCCTCGCTCAATCCGGTGCACACCGTGGGCGACACCCTGTGCGCTCCCCTCCTCCATCATAAGTTGGTCAAGGGACGCCGCGAAGCAACCCAACGGGCAGGAGAGTTGCTCGAACTGGTCGATTGCCGCCCCGTCGAGAACTTTATTGACAAGTTTCCGCACCAGCTTTCCGGTGGGCAGCGGCAGCGCATTTCGATCGCCCGGGCGATGACGCTCAACCCACGCGTGATTATTGCCGACGAATCGGTTTCAATGGTCGATGTCTCGATTCGGGTGAGCCTGCTCAATACCTTGCTCAAGTTGCGCAACGACCTCGGCGTCACGTTCCTCTTCATCACTCACGACCTCGCCGTCGTCAAGTATTTCGGCTGGGAAGGTCGCGTCGGTGTGATGTACGTCGGCAAACTCATTGAATACGGCCGCACACCCCAGCTCATCGGACGCTCGATGCATCCCTACACCCGTGCCCTGGCTGCGGCGATTCCAGAGGCCGATCCCGACCTCACTCGCTCGAAGCGGAAACTGCATTTGCGCAGTCTCGACATCCCCAATCTCAGCAACCTGCCGCCGGGGTGCGTGTTCAATCCACGGTGTCCCTATTGGGAGCAGGGTCTGTGCGACGTCGAGGTCCCACCGCTCACCGATATTGGCAACGACCGCCTGGTGGCATGTCATGTGGTGGTGCGGGATCTCGCACAGGGCGGAGACGGAATCGCCTCCCTCGATGACCACGTCAGCAATCGGGCCGCCGATTGACTGTCATTCGTCCTTCGTCGGAATTACGGCAGATCCACGCCGGTTTCGCCTACGGCCACGATCAAACCCTGCGCTTGCGACAGGGGAAATGCCAACTGCTGCGATCGATCCGAGAGATGACGCGGCAGCTAAGCGCCGCCGGGAGTTTTTTACACAATGCGTGTGACAGCGGTGGTATGATTCCCCTGTATGACTCACAACATGTCGTGGCTTTCAGGTGGCAACGCCAAAGCAACAAGGGGACACATGCCGGAGCAGACTGCCGAGCGCAGTTTGGTCCGGATCGGCACAAGGGATTACCACGTCGGTAATCTGGAACCGTTCACATTCCGGGAGGAAATGATGTCGCAGGAATCAAGCAAAATTCAGGGGATCGCCGATCGTGCGCTCGGCAACCGGGTGTCGCGCCGCCGCCTGATGGGCACAGGCGCCGCGGCAATTTCGACGGCAGTATTGGCCGGCGGCAAGTCGTCGACTACTTTCGCCGGCGGATCGTTCGGCCAGGGCGGTCGCGCCGTTGCGAACCAGGACGGCGGCTTTGACTATCATGGCGCGTTTCCGTATCCAGACTTGGGTTCTGGTGGACACTTCAACACCTTCTTTCCTTCAAACCAGAGCATTCTTCCCCCGGGTCCGGCTGGCACCGTATACGGGGAGTTGGTCATGTCGCCACTGGGCATGTACTTCTGGGCCAGTGAAGAGTGGCTGCCGCTGCTCGCCACCGAGTGGGGGTTCATCCAGGGAACCGGAGCAAGCTCGGCCACGCCATCCGCCACACCGGTCGTCGATGAGGCGACCCCGGCCGCCGGTGGCGCAGACACCTTCGAGATCAAGCTCCGCGAAGGCGTGATCTGGAGCGATGACGCGCCATTCACCGCCCAGGACGTGGTCGACACCCTCTGGTGCGCCAGAATTCTCTCAAACACCGTCTGGCAGTACATCGACGATGCCGTTGTCGTCGATGACCTCACCGTGCATTGCCATATGTCCGCGCCCTCCACTGTAGTCGAGCGCTACGTCATCCGTACACTCCCGCCTCGGCCATCCTCCGTCTTTGGCGAATGGGCGCAGCAGTCACGCGATGTGTTCGGCGCCGGCCTGACGACCGATGATCCCGAGGGCGCCCAGTTGCTTGAGCAGTTCACCGCCTTCCACCCGGAACTTCCGCCATGCACCGGCCCGTACCAGATCGATCCGGAGAGCATTTCCAACGCCCAGATGACCCTAGTCAAGAATGACAAAGCGTGGAACGCCAGCAACGCGCTCTTCGACAGGATCATCAATTTCAACGGCGAGACCGACACAATCTCCGCTGTTGTGCTCAATCAGGATGTCGATTACGCAACGCATGGCTTCGCTCCGGCCACCGAGCAGGAGTTCCTCGCCACTGGCATCCGCGTGCTTCGTCCTCCCGTTTACTCCGGCCCGGCCCTGCTCATGAACTTCGCCACCCTTGACGACGCATTCGGCGACAAGCGCGCCCGTCAGGGGATCGCCCATGCGATCGATGGAGATGAAATCGGCTTCTTCTCGCTGGCCGAGTCCGGCGTGCCGGTGGTGTATAACGCTGGATTCAGCGACAACATTGCAGAAAACTGGATAGCCCAGGAAGACATCGACGCGCTCAATCACTATGAAACCGATCAGGACATTGCGACAACGCTTTTGACTGAAGCTGGCTGGACCCGGGATGGCGATGCCTGGATGACCCCGGCCGGCGAACCTGCCTCGTTCGAACTGACCTTCCCGGCCGAGTTCGCCGACTGGTCAGCAGCCGGTCAGTCACTGGCGACGCAGCTCACCGATTTCGGCATCACTATCGAGCCGCGCGCCGTGACATTCGCGCAGCAACCGATCGATGTCGACCAGGGCAACTTCCAGCTCGCGATCCGCGGATGGGGTTCTTCGAACAACCCACATCCGCACTTCTCCTTTACTGAGGCGTTCTTCACCAACAACACGTTAGCCGTGAATAACGCGGGCGAGGGCATCGCCTTCCCGCTCGAACAGACCACTGATGTCGCGGGCGATGTCGATCTCAACGCGTTGGTCGTCAGCTCCGCCCAAGGTCTCGATGAGGAAGCCCAGCGGGCGGATGTCACGCTCATGGCCCAGGTCTACAACGAGTTGCTTCCGAAGATCCCGCTGTTCGAGCGCTACGGCAACAACGCCGCTCTCGAAGGCGTCCGCGTTGCTGCATGGCCAGCCGATGACGATCCAATCCTCCAGAACAGCCCGTACGCGGACGGCATTCCCACGATGCTGATCTACCAGGGACTGCTCGAGCCGGCCCAGGGCTAGGGAACGTCGATCCGCGGAATCATGTATGCGGAATGTTCGTCCTCAACTGATCGCGCTAAGTGGAACGCGCGTCCAACGCGAACGCCGGGTCCAAAGGGCCCCGGCGTTCGCCATTTGCCAGCACCGCGCATTCCTTCTTCGGCGGAGCGACACACCAGGCGCCTTCAAAGTGTCGTTGGGGCCGGAAGGCGCCAAGACGACGATGGCGGCTCCGTTCACCTATGGTCGGCATTTCGGAGAAACACGTCAGGAAGCCAACGATCGCTCTGAATCCAGGGAAGGAATGACGGCGCCTGAGGACGGATGGCGGGCGTCGATGACACTTCTGGCGAGCGAGCATCCACTTCACGCCCGCTCGGAATATGCATCGGCCATGCCGGGTCAGAACATGGGGACGTATTCGGGGTCCACTGCGAGCACCCCACCGGCTGGTGGAACGAAACCACGGTCGGCAAGGTAGTCGACCACTTCCTGGATCACGTCGTCCGGAGTCGAGGCGCCGGCTGTGACGCCGACATTGCCGTCGCCGACGGAACTGAGCCATTCGTCCCTGATGTCCTCAGGTTTCTCGATGTGATGCGAAGCAACACCCATCTGATTGCCAACATCAGCGAGTCGAGCCGTGTTCGACGACTTGAGACCCCCGATCGCGAGGATCAGGTCGACATCCTTCACCATCCGGCGCAAGGCATTCTGGCGCTCGGTGGTCGGTTCACATATCGTGTTGCAGAGGCGAAACTCGCCACCATTGGGCGTGACCATTGCTTGCAGCCTGTTGGCAAACACCAACAGTTCGTCGATGTTCTTGGTCGTCTGGCTGACGAGAGCGACCTTGCGCGGAGGAACTATTTTGCCCTCGCCAGTTTCCCCACGCGCGGCATTCCACGGCAATTGTTCGATCTTCTTGGCCGCCACCGCCTTGGTTGTGTTTGCCCAGGCAATCACGCTCTTGACTTCCGGGTGGTAATTGTCGCCGTAAACCACGATGAAATACCCTTGGCGCACGAGTTTCTGGGCAAGACGCTGCACCTTGATCACGAGTGGGCAGGTGGTGTCGATCAGATCGAGATTCCGTTCGGCCGCCTGGATGGCGAGATGGGGGCCCATCCCATGGGCCGTGATCGCGACGCGCTTGACGCCGCGCTCGACTGCCTCATCCACCGATGTCGCCCCGTTCACGCCGCGAACGCGAAGCCGTTCGACCACCTGCGGGTTGTGAATGACATCGCCGATTGGCGCAATCGGGGATGTTGGACTTGAGGCCTCGGTAATGATGTCGACCGCCCGGCGCACGCCCCAGCAATAGCCGAGCGTATCGGCAACGACGATCCGTCGCCCACGAGGGATCGAAGTGGCTGTCGTGTTCTGCGGAGTGGCGGTTTCCATGAGAACGGTCCTGTTCGACTTCGTTGATTGATGATTGATTGAACGGTTCGCAAACGGCGCGACGCTGATGAACCTCTCCCGTTCCGCCGCCAGCTTCGGAAAGTATACCGCTCCTGAAAACAGCCGGATTGCGCCCGCTATCCGTCGGGCGCGTTTGCAGTCGATCTCGGGCCTGACGCCTACGTTGTGCATCACTTCACGAAATTCTCGTGTCGCTGCCTTGGTCCCTCGGTGCGATCTCGCGCGTAAGTGGTCGATGCATAACGCGTACGTACGATATTGTCATAACCATTGGATCTCAAATGTTTGGTCGATATTGATCGTCATCTGCCCAGCCTGTTCAATTGTTAGCCTTTCCCGATAGTGCCCGCGTCGACAAACAACGTAATATGAAGTGCGAAACACAGAGTTCCGCGGGCAGCGGGAAATGGACAGAACCCCAAGTAGTGGAGACTCTGGCTGCCGCCAGCTGCTCGATGTGAAACCTCTGGGAAGGGGCGGATAACTTGGCACAGCTCAGCTCGATATATGGGTTCGCGGACATGCCGTCGATACCCAAACCACCCGTTTCCAATATGTCCGGAGATCTCATTTCGCTCGGACCATTGCGACGCGAGTGGCTGTCAATTTACCAGCACTGGCTGAACGATTTCGACATGCTCAGGCTGATCGATCGGCGATTTCGCCCACACTCGGCGGAATGGATCAACCACTGGTACGAGCGCCACTCCAACGGTACGCAAGATTCGCTGATATTTACCATAATCGCCAACGATGGCGGGAGACCGGTCGGCAACATCGCCCTGCAGGATCTCGATATGCGAAATCGCTCCGCGGAACTTGGCGTTTACATCGGCGACGCCAACAGCCGAGGAAAGGGCTATGGCGCCGAGGCCACGACCCTTGTCGTGAACTTCGCATTCAAGGTGCTCGGTTTGCAGAACGTGATGCTCCGGGTGTACGAGTACAACGAGGCGGCGATTCGTGTGTATGAGAAGGTGGGGTTTCGCGAGTTTGGGCGGCGCACGCAGTGCCAGTTCATGGATGGTCGATTTTGGGACGTGGTGCTGATGGAGCGCGTCGCTCCCGACGCTCGCTAGACCTGGCCTAACGTCCCCGACACATCATTTCCTCGTTACGGCAAGAAGTAGAGCCACTCTTCGGCGCCGAAGCGTTCGGTGACGCGGACATGGGCATCGTTCATTTCGTCATCTCTGAGCTCATCGTTGGCCAGTCCGAAGCGGTCCCGGAAATGGCCGGTCAGGTGTTGAATGATCACGTCACGCTCGAGTTCCGTTTGCTGGCGCAACGGGCCGATGCGCTTCTCCGCCGATTTTACTCCTTTGTCACTCAGCTTCTCCTTGCCAATCCTGAGCACACGGCTCATCAATTCCGTGTTCATCTGATACGCCATCGTGGTGTGGTGGAGCACGGCGCCACCGCGACGCGCTTGCGCGGCGCCTCCGATCTTGCCACCCTCCGAGGTAATGTCGTTGAGCGGCGCGTACCAGGCGTTAACGCCCAGTTCCTGGAGCGCGTCGATCACCCACGAATCGAAGAATGCATACGACTCAGGGAAAGTCATGCCCCTCACCATCTCCTCGGGGGCGTGAATCGAATACGTGATCGCGCCCTCGGGCTCGATGAACATGGCCCCGCCCCCGCTGATTCGGCGGACAAGCACAATTCCTTCCTCGGCCGCTACATTGACGTTGACCTCGTTGCGCACGGACTGAAATCGACCCAGCACCACCGCCCGCGAAGTCCAACCCCAAAATCGCAACGTCGGCTGGCGATCGCGGCGGCCGACCGCGAGCGTCAGCGTCTCATCGAGGGCTACCTGCATTGTTGGATCGAGTGGCGTGGGCGGCAGCAGTTTCCACTCGTATTGTTTCCACCGGTCGTCGCCTGGCCCGTCGTGCCTGGCGACCACGTGCCTTATCGGGGCCTTTGCGCTCATGTCTAGTGAGGTCCTTCGACGGCGTCTCGGATTGCGCGTTGGACGGCAATCGCAATTGCCTCGGGAGATGTTCCAAGCACCTCTGTGCCAGAAGGGATCGCCTCGCTCACGACGCGAGCGATCTCAGTCTCGCGGAGTTCCGCCGACATACCCTCGAGAGCGCCGGTGATTGCGTCCAGCGCTTCGTCCGGGTACAGGAAAAAATCGCCCGAGACCTGAACTTTTTGGAGGTGTCGCTCTATCACCTCGAAATCGACAATCACGAGTTTGCCGCCGGGAGTCTTGTATTCGCCATGCATCGCCTGCTCCATTCTGGCCGCCTTGACGGTGGATGCTTTTCGCCTTCACGTGATATTGCCGCTTGCGGCGACTTGGCCGCCCCTCGTCGAATCGGTCAATCGATCCTGCCCTTGTTTCCCCAGTATCAGGCAACTCAATCCTGCTTCGGCGCCTCTATTCCAGTGACTGTCAATTTCATTCAGGCAATTACCCACACCGCATGGGGAACGACGTATCGCATTTTCCGAACTTGCTGGAACAATCGTCTGTGCCATCTTGTCACCATGCGAACAAGTGTGCTGTTCTCTGGATGTCATCACCGGCAAGCGTCTCCCCACAATCGACGCAAACCGGCATTGTTGACCCTCATCTCCCTCCCTCATCCCGAGCCGCTGGTCCCTACACCGGCGGCTCACCCCATTGAAAAGCAGTACAGACCAATTCTTTCCGGTAAATGAACTCGTAATTCGTCGGTGAATACGCGGTGTGCGACAACAGGGTCAAGTGCGGGCATCTTCGATGTATGGCCGGATCTCGGCGGCATCGTCAATTGGGGTCATCAGCACGGTCGCGATGTTGCCATCGGGATCGACGATGAACGTCGCGGGGAAGGCGAACACGCCGTAGGCCGTCTGGATCGCGCCATTGACCCGATCGCCACCCTCGGTATCGCGCCCAATGGGATAGGTGATCCCAAACTCTTCGGCAAATGCGCGGGCTTCATCGTCGTGGTCGGTCTTGGCGCCGACGCCAACAAAGACCACGTCGTTCCCGGCCCCGTCAGCCGCGGCCTGAAGCGCCGGCATCTCGTCACGGCAGGGTTCGCACCACGAAGCCCAGAAATTGATCACTACCACCTTACCGCGATGGTCGATCAACCTGAAGACGTCGCCATTGAAGAGCGCCATCTCGAACTTCGGCGCAGCATCCCGCGCATCGCCATCGACATCCTGTTTGTCGAACAGGCTCGCCACGCCAAGCACAACCACCACCAGCACGACGAGTCCACCCAGCAACCACGGCGTCTTGGCGCCATAGCCGATCCGGCCATGTAGGCGGATGTCTTCCTCGGTGTCGGCGAGTGTGACCGGTTTGCCGGAATTCCCAATCGACGATCTGGGCGCCGACCGGTCGGATGGATCGGAGAATACCTTCCCTGGATCCTGTTGCCCTGCCCTTTGGGAAGCGTTGGCGCTCAGCTCAGACCCTCGATCACATCCCGGACCTCGCGCTGCAACTCGTCGTCCCCGCCGACCAGCACCGCGATCACGTTTGCTCCCTCAAATGCCGTCAGCGGCTGCCCGTCGCTGACATCGTTGCCCGAGGGAGTTTCCAGCGTCATCGTTGCAGGGTCGACTCCTCCAAACGCCTGTTCGCGAGCGGCTCCGGCAATTGTGGCGTCGGCGCCCGAGAAAACGAAGATGAAGACATTGGTTTCGCCCACCTCCAGATTCTGACCCGGAGTATCGATTTGGCTGGAATTCGCCGTGGCCGGGGAACGGCCGTAATCCGCCTCAATTTCGGCGTCCTCCAGGGCAGTCAGGACATTGACCAGCGTGTACATGCCCGCCGCGACGGTCGGGACCGGTCGTTCTCCGTCAGGCATCTCGTCGTCGATGTACCAGAAGTAGACCGCGGCCGCGGCGAACCCGAGCGCCGCAACGAAGAGGACGATGCTGAGCATCTGCGGTCCGCTTCTCCGGGTCGCTAATCTAGGCTGGTGCGTCATAGGGGGGCCTCGAGTGATCAATCATTTGGGCGACGAGTCCCGTCGATGGGAAGACGCGACGAACGCGCCATCCTACATCCAGGATGGTACGCTCTGGACGCCACATACAACTACTCCAGACGATCAACGGGCCGAAACGACCTTGAATACGATGCCCAGATCGATGCATAATTACCCTGATATGCCGATATTATCATACATAGTTGACATTTCATGTGAATATCGCTATACTCTTATACATAAGTGATCGGACAGGAGTCCGTGACAGGTGCCGACGAGGATGTCGGCAGGAGCAACACAACACCAATGAACGCTATTTTTCGTTTCCTCAACGCCGGCGGCAAGCGGATCAAGACCACATCGACACGGTTCGATCGCTACTACATTGGCGTGCTGGAAACCGGAGCCGGGTACCCGACGGCCGATGAAGCCCGCAAGGATCTGAGCATCTACGACAACTCCCGCCACGTGTACCTCTGGCCACGCTAGTGGTGATCCGGGGCGACTCGCGCGAGTTGTCTTTCCCGCACTCCCCGGACCGCTCGTGTCGCATTACTCCGTGCCAAACCATACCGAAGTCGCCATGCCCCTGGTCACCACCTATGACCGGGGGCGTTTTGCGCGTGGCCCAGATGAACGAGGAGTGACCGCGCCCGTACCTCCCATAATCATTCGTGCATGGTCGTCGACCCGCACGCACAATGTGTGGAGCCAAATCGTTTGGTCGCCGGTTGGACCCCGCATTTATGAAAGCTGGCTGACGATCGCCGATGGCGTGACCTGGCCGCCGAGCAGTCGGGCGAATCGCCTTTGTCGCCGCGATTGCGACTCTGCCGCAATCGCCACCATCCCTGGATCATCCGGCAGGTCAATCCAGGCGCCAAGCAAGTCGTGGCCGACGTGATAGGTGAAAACATAGGGTCGCCAAAGCGGATCGTTGATGAATGAGAAGCGATGCCGCGCTCGTTCCGGCGACTCCAACCCAAATTTGGCGATGTAGTGGATCACGTCCTCTTTACTCGCGCCATCCTCATGCAGCAGCAAGGCTGCGTTTCCGGCAACCGACTTCAAGGCAAGTTGGGCCCCGGCGATCTGCCGCTCGCGCTGAGGATCGACATCGATCCCGACCGGTTGGTACAGATGTTCCCGCCGCCACGCGGCGGCTTCCTCCGGAGTGAAGACAAGCGACTCCGCCAGCGTGGCGATGCCTTCGGAAATCACGCATTCAGGTGTGTTGATGAGTTGAATCGCGTGCTCGCCAAAGCCTTGCTCCCGATAGAGCCGCTGCTCCTTGATCGCATGCTCGGTGTGGTGTCCCGGATACCCCTCGTGGCAGATCAGGTCCAACAGGGCGTTGGCCTGGATCGGCAAATCCTTGTTGATTTCGATCAGCGAGCGGCAATTGCCGAGGTACCAGTTGTAGCCGCTCCAGGGCTGATTCGAGACCATCGAGATCTCGATTCCCTCTCCATCCGGCAATACCGCGAACATTGAAGACCGCGATCGGACCTCGCTGGCGATGGTTTCGATCATCAGCCGCGCCGTCTCGATCGGAACCTCGAACTGGGCGCGCCAGGCGATCACCCTCGAGGCGACATCGCCTTCGCCAGGGAGAGCGTCGTCGAGCGCCACGATCGCCTCATCGTAGGTGGCCGTGGGAATTTTCTCGGGTTCGATATCGAAACAGTGCCGGACTTCGTCGCGATAGGGGATGACCTCGCCGGCGAGCGTGCGGCAGGTGGTCGCCAATGCCCTGACTTGAGCAGTGAGGTAATCGGTTCGCGAGGGTGAAAGCTCGGCGGAGGTGACATCGGCTAGCAAGGACGTGGCGCGGTCGAGGAGGTCGGCTGGAGACGGGATTGGCCCGGCGAGCGCCGCCTCCTTGATCTCGGGCGGCCCGAAGTAGGCATCGACCGTGCCTGCGATGTGCCGCTCGATCCCAAAACCGAGTTCGACGTAGCGGCGGGAAAGATCGTCCAGTTCCTGTGCCATACCTACGCCCCAATGAGTGCTACCAATTTGCCCCGCACTTCAGCCATCTCGGCCACCGATGCACGTCCCTTGAGCGTCGCACGTCGGGCCTCCCAATCCACACTTCGGACCTGGTCCACCAGCACGGCACTCGCGGAATCGCCTTGCATCACGACCTCGAAGGGATATCCCTTAAGTTGGGTAGTCATGGGAAAGCACACCAGAAGCCCACTCCCGCGGTTGAACGCAACAGGCGAAAGCACAAGCACAGGGCGATGACCAGCCTGCTCCCGTCCTGTCCGAGGATTCAGATTCAGCCATGCGATATCTCCCTCGTCCGGAATATATCGCCGTAGTGTCACCAGATCTCCTTGCCGACAGGTTCACCGAACGAAATTACGTCGTGCTTGTTATGGTCCGTGATTCCCGCGATCAACGCATCGAGGTCGTACTTCACGTAGCGCACTGGCGCGACAATAATGACTCCGTCCTCTTCACGGATGTCAACTTCCTGATCGATTTCAAGGTGCGCAGACTGCATGATCGATGCTGGAATTCGCACCGATGCACTGTTTCCCCACTTTTTCACCATGACTCGCATGCCATCCTCCTGTGTATCGACAACGTAGATACATGGTACATGCGCCGCCTGGTTGAGTCAACCTCCCGCATCGCACTCGCCGGTGTTTGCTCAGGCGGATGCCAGAGCTTGCCCTGACCCCGAGCGGAGCCAGGGGGACAAAGTAGGCATCGACCGTGCCCGCGATGTGCCGCTCGATCCCAAAACCGAGTTCGACGTAGCGGCGGGAAAGATCGTCCAGTGCCTGCGCCATTTCGCACCCTTGTTTCGTGGGGAAGTTCTTTACCAAGCTACCCGGCCTCGGCAGGCCAGGCACATCGAACGCATGGTCCCGCACCGCCGATGCCGCCTCTGTCGCCGGGCCCCGGCCCCACCAGGCACTGCCGACGCGCGTCGCCTTGTGGACTTCCAGACGATGCCGGAGTCCCAACTCGGTTTCGAGCCAGACTGGCCCTCGATTCGTCCACGCTGATCCTGATTCCGACGTCCACCATCCCAATTGACCTACGCGAGCGGGGCGTCGATTTCGTTGGATTCGTCCATTCTGGCGCTGTGTACCGCTTCTGCCAGAAACCCGTAGCGGGCGATGCCGCCAATCAGTCCATCTTCGATCGTAAACATTGTCGCCACGACCTGGCTCCCGGTTTCGGCGCCCGTTTCCGAATCGCGCCAGATCGCCTGTTGCTCAACGACAACGGTGTCACCTGCCCGGAACCAGCGTGTGGGCGTCATCGTCAAATTTGCTCGACTTATCCATTCCTCGATCAGTTGCCTGCCTTCACCCGAACCTCGTGGCCCGCCGACACGCACGTCGTCGGTGGCGAGGTCGAGGACCGCCTGCACGTCGCGGTCGTTCAGGCTCTTGTGAAACGCCTGTACGATAGCAACGACATCGAGATACCTCATTGATGGTCCTTCACTGGAAACTCGAATTCGCCATTCGCTGTGAGATGGTACACGGTTGGGCGTGCGGGGCAGCCGGTGGGAAATCGCGGGGCGCCTGGCCGATTGCGCGAGCCACATTCGTGCGCCTTGTTGGCTACACTAGAGTCCGCATGCGCGTGGCGCGTGTTCCGATGGAGTTGCCAGTCGATGATCGTCACTCGGCCCGATGAATTCGCCGGTTTGCAACGGGCGAACCAGGCCACTACCCGCCTGCTCCGCGAGCTTGAAGCGCTGGCCAAACCCGGCCTGCCCACCAAAATATTGGACAATTACGCGCGCACGTATATCCGTAGGATCGGCGGCGAACCCGTGTTCGAAACCCAGAATGGTTTTCCGGGGGCAATCAACACCAATCGCAACGACATCGTCGTCCACGGCATCCCCGGCGAAGAGTTGCTTGAGATGGGCGATATCCTCACGATCGATGCCGGGATGCTGCTGGGCGGGTTCGCGGGCGACGCGGCCGTCACGTTCACGATCGGTCCGGTTTCGTCTGCACAGCGGGCCCTAATGGATGCGGGCTGGCTGGCGATGACCACCGCGATCGACGCCGCCAGGACCGGGAATACCGTTGGCGATGTGAGTTGGGCAATGCAATCGGTGGCGGAATCGCACGGCTACAACGTCGCCAGGGGATTCTGCGGACACGGCCTCGGGCGGCGGTGCTGGGAAGATCCTCAGGTTCCGTTCGCGGGTGAGGCGGGAATGGGTCCCAAACTGGTCGAGGGCATGGTGATCACGGTTGAACCAGTCGTGATCGAGGGCGCCAAGGAGTTCTACATGGCCAATCGTTGGGAGGCACGCACGAACGACGGCTCGATGGTCGCTCAATTCGAACGGGCGGTGATGATCACATCCAGCGGCGGGGTGATTCTCAGCGGCGATTAGGCAGTTCACCACCGTCAACCTCTCAACGTCAATCTGTAGGGGAGGGCTAGCGGGCCGTGAACGACACCTGGGTCACCCTGTTTTGGCCCGCGGGCGCCTGTCCAGACCCAGAGGCGCAGCCGAAGGGGTGGGACCCTCCTGCCGTTGCCACATGTCCGTGAATGCCGCCTTCTGACCTCCAATTCCTGTGCGGTCGCCTTGATGATTGATCGCCCTTGCACCCAAGGCGAAGGTCCTCGTGGCGCCGGTGCGAGCCGGACTAGTAGATTTCGAGGTACTGCTCGCGCTCCCACTCGGTGACGACCTTGCGGAACTCGTCCCATTGGGCGCTCTGGGCCTCGATCAGGCGATCGGAAACATGTTCGCCCAACGCGCCGCGGACGACGTCGTCCCTCTTGAACTCTTCGACCGCCTCGCCCAGCGTTGCCGGCAAGGTCGGAATGTTGCGTCGCTTCAGGTCCTCATCGGTGAAGTGATAAAGGTTCTCCTCGATCGGATCCTCGAGCGGCAGCTCGTGGATAATGCCATCCATTCCGGCCGCGAGCATGGCGGTGAAGGCGAGATAGGGGTTGCAGGACGGATCTGGACAGCGAAGCTCGATCCGGGTGGCGGCCAGGTTGCCGCCGCGAATCGCCGGCACCCGAATCAGCGCCGAGCGATTGGTGCGAGCCCAAGCCACGTACACCGGAGCCTCGAAGCCGGGGACTAGCCGACGGTAGGAGTTGACCAGCGGGGCGATCACGGCAGCCAAGCCGCGCGCATGCTTGAGCTGTCCGGCAATGAAGTGCTTGGCGACCTTGGAGAGCCCGTATGGATCGCTCTCATCGACAAATGCGTTCTTGCCTGAGTTTGGATCGACGAACCCGAAACTCTGGTGAACATGCATCCCGGAGCCATTGATACCGGCGATCGGTTTCGGCATGAACGTCGCGTGCAGACCGTGCTTTTGGGCGATCGCCTTGAGGACGTACTTGAAGGACACCGCGCGATCCGCGGTTGGAATCGCGGGCCCGTACTCGAAATCGATTTCATGCTGGCCAATCGCGACTTCGTGGTGGCTGGCCTCGACCTCGATCCCCATCTCGTCGAGGGCGAGGACCATGTCCTTGCGGACGGTGGAGGCGAGATCGGTTGAAAGGTCGAAATAGCCGCCGCGATCGTGCGGCAGTGGCTTGATGTCGCCATTCTCGGTTTCGAACAGGAAGAACTCAAGTTCAGGCCCAACATTGTAGGTGTAGCCAAGTTCGGCGAGCTTTTCGAGCTGCTTGTAGAGCACACCGCGTGGATCGCCCGCAAACGGATCGCCATTTGGCGTATGCACCCAGCAGATCACGCGGGCCGTCGTGAACTCGCCGCGCTCCCAGGGAATGATCGCAAACGTCGACAGATCGACTTCGAGGTACATGTCGGACTCGGCGATGCGCAGGAATCCGGCAATTGACGACCCATCGATCCACTGACCGCCATCAACGATGTGGTCGAAAATCTTGGCCGGAACGGTTACGCTCTTGACGATGCCCATCACATCCGTGAACTGAAGGTTGATGAACTTGACGCCTTCGGCCTCGATGATGGCGTAGATTTCCTCAGGGCTTGGTCCGCTCCCCAGCAGTGCGCTTCGATCGATCGCAATTGGTGCTTTGGCCACGTTTGGTGCTCTCCCGCCAGTTTGTATCCCACGATCGACTCGCCCGCCAACCGCGCAAAGTGAACCCCATGAATCTTATCGCCAAGGCGACCGGTGCGACATCGTGCATCGTGATGAAGTTCACTTGGGATATTTGGGCAGATTGCACAATCCGCCGAAAAGTTCGCTGATCCTTGGTCTAGACGCGCCCAAGAACCGGGCCCGGGCACGATCCGGATACAGGCCTGGCATTCCTCTTTCCTCAGAATGCCGGTTTCCACTCCCTCCAGCATATTGACGTCCATCTATCTCTGGTGTACGATGCCAGCATGAGGACGAGATTGCCCATGATCCAATCCGATATTTGCTGCACTTCCGAGATCGCCACCGATCCGATCTCCGGCGAGTTCCGCAATCGCTCGTTGGCCGTGTTCAAGGCGTTGGCCGATGGCACCAGGTTTGACGTGTTCCGCCTGGTCGCCGCTCAGGATGGGCCGATCTGCGCGTGCGACATTGTCGACCGTTTCGATGTCAGCCAACCAACAATCGCTCATCACCTGAAGGTGCTCCGTGAGGCGGGGTTGATCACTTGCAAGAAGCGGGGAGTGTGGGCCTGGTACGAAGTCGATCCCAATGGCCTGGACGCGCTGGGCATCTTCGCCCAAGAACTCAACCTGCCATCCCGTCAGTTTGCCGCAATCGGCTGATTTTTTTAGGGCAACACATAGATGTATATCTATCTCACAGGAGGAAAGCCGATGGACCGTTCAGAGTTTCCGGTGGTGGTGGTTGGGGCGGGTCCGGTTGGCCTCGCCGCCGCTGCGCATCTGCTTTCACGCGAGATCGAACCGCTCGTGCTTGAACGTGGGGCACACGCCGGGGCCAGCATCGCCGAATGGTCTCACGTGCGGTTCTTCTCACCGTGGCGTTACTCCATTGACCGCGCGGCAGACGGCCTGCTTTCGGTCCACGGCTGGGAAAGGCCGGATCCTGATTCGTATCCCACCGGCGCCGATCTCATCGACTTTTACCTGCGGCCGCTGGCGCAACTTCCAGAGATGCGTTCGCGGATCCGTTATGGCGCCGAGGTCACCTCCGTCACGCGTGACGGCTTCGACAAGATGAAGACGCCCGGTCGCAAGGATGCCCCCTTCCTCGTCACTGTCCGTGCAGGCAATGACGCTGAGGAGCATGTCTTCGCCCGCGCCGTGATCGATGCCTCGGGCACATGGACACATCCCAACCCGCTCGGCGCCTCCGGCAAACCCGCGATTGGAGAGCGAGTCTGTGCCGATCGAATCGCCTACGGCATTCCCGACGTGCTGGGCGCGGCCCGCGAGCAATACGCCGGGAAGAGGATACTGGTTGTGGGAAGCGGGCACTCCGCCTTCAACGTCCTCCTCGATCTCGTTGATCTCGCCGACGAGGCTCCTGGCACAGCCATTACCTGGGCGATCCGCCGCACAAGCGACCGCATCCAAAACCTCTTTGGCGGCGGCATCGACGATGCCTTGCCAGCGCGCGGTGAACTTGGCGCCCGCGTCCGGCGCCTCGTCGCCGATCACCGTTTGCGGCTTGTGACTGGCGTGCGGATTATGAAACTGGAACGATCCGAAGAGGGCATTGTCGTCAGCGGCCAGGATAGTGTGCTGCCGCCGGTAGACGAGATCATCGCGGCGACCGGGTTCCGGCCCGATCTCGAACCGCTCTCCGAACTCCGGCTTGGTCTCGATCCGGCCGTCGAAAGCCCGCTGGCGCTTGCCTCCCTGATCGATCCAAACATCCACAGTTGTGGTTCGGTCCCGCCGCATGGCGCGGAGGAACTCCAGCACCCTGAATCCGACTTCTACATCGTCGGCATGAAGAGCTACGGCCGGGCGCCGACATTCCTGATGCTGACTGGTTACGAGCAGGTCCGCTCGGTCGCGGCAGCCATCGCCGGAGATTGGGAAGCCGCCCGCGATGTCCGCCTTGTGCTGCCGGAGACCGGAGTTTGTTCGTCGTCGAGCGTCCTGGCCGAGCGCGGCGTGAGTTGCTGCGCACCAGTCGCGGATGCTGAGAAGGGCCAAGTCATCAGTTGCTGTGGAGACGCCCAATCCGAAGGCGATCCCGCGGGCGGCGCATCGTCGTGTTGTGGGGACTCGGTTCCGCAAGTCATCCAACTGGCGGCTGTCGGGAAGGGGACGTGCTGCTAGGGCGATCGTGAGGGCGCCCTAATTGGAGCCTGTTCCCCGAGCCATCACTCTGAACATGGCGGAGAGTCTCCCCGCCTCGGCTGGATTCCGCCTCTCCCGACGAAATTACGTGAATCGCCGTCAGCCACAAACAGTGGAACGGAAGGCAAACGCACCGAATGATGTCTCAGTCCCAATCGCTCCAGGCGACCGGCTCCTCGGACAACCCAGGCGCCGAACTCTCGCGCATCGATCGCTTTCTTCCGCTTTGGATCTTCGTCGCGATGGCGCTCGGTGTGTTGCTTGGCCGTGTCTTTCCCGATCTCGGTGAAGTCCTCGACCGGGTGAAGCTCGCCGGCGTCTCGCTGCCGATCGCGATCGGCCTGCTCTGGATGATGTATCCCGTGCTGGCAAAGGTGCAGTATGAGACACTCGGCCGGTTCCGGGCGCAGGGTCGCCTATTCGGGCTTTCAGTGCTCCTTAACTGGGTGATCGGACCGGTCCTGATGTTTGGACTCGCCTGGGCATTCCTGCCGGACGAACCAGCATATCGCAACGGGCTGATCCTGATCGGATTGGCGCGCTGTATCGCGATGGTCCTGATCTGGAACCAGTTGGCGTGTGGCGATGGCGAAGTCGCCGCCGTGCTAGTGGCGGTCAACTCCGTGTTCCAGATCGTGATGTATTCCGTACCTGCCTGGTTATTCCTCTCGGAAATCCCCGCGTGGTTCGGCGCGGAAACGTCGGCACTCGATGTCTCGATGGGAGAAATCGCCAGGAACGTCCTGATCTTTCTCGGGATTCCGCTGTTGGCTGGAGCGGTGACCCGCCTGACGCTCGTGCCGCGCAAGGGGCGCGACTGGTACGACGGGACCTTCATCCCGAAAATTGGCCCGACCGCCCTCCTCGGCTTGCTCTACACGATCGTCATCATGTTCGCGATGCAGGGTGACCGGATCGTCGAGCTGCCGCTCGACGTGCTTCGAATCGCGATGCCGCTCGTGGTGTACTTCGCGGTCATGTTCACACTCGCGTTCTTCCTCTCCAGGCGAATGGGCTTTAACTACGAAGAGACGGCTGCTCTCTCGTTCACCGCGGCCGGCAACAACTTCGAACTCGCGATCGCCGTTGCGATCGGGGTCTTCGGCATCACCTCCGGCGAGGCCCTCGCCGGGGTTGTCGGTCCCCTGATCGAGGTTCCGGTGCTGGTTGCTCTCGTCTATGTCTCGCTGTGGCTGCGCGATCGATTCTTCACCGTTGGTTCACTTGCAAGGAGCGAAACATGACGCAAACATCAGGCGAAGAATTCATGACATTCGACGCGATCAAGATCCGGGTCATGCACATGGCTTCGGAGATGTGCGGCAACGAGCGATGTGCGGTGCTCTCACAGCTCGATCAGTGCGTCGACAAGGCCGTGGCATCGCGCTGGACGAGTCCGGTGAAATCGTTCGTTCCGCTGTTCGCGTATCGCGAGGTGCGGCAGTGCATTGAGCAGGGCTTCTGCCCAGATCTGGCGGCGAACACGACCGAATGACGACGCTGGCGATCCTCAGCGACATGCACGGGAATAGCGCCGCCACCGAAGCGGTGCTGGCCGCGATCGCCGCTCAGGCTCCCGACGAGGTGATTTGCCTCGGCGATCTTGTCGGCTACGGCGCATGTCCCAACGAAACGATCGACCTTGTCCGCGACAGCGGCATCCCCACGATCGTGGGCAATTACGACGATGGCGTCGGGTTCGATCGTGACGATTGCGGCTGCGCCTACAAGGATGCCAGTGAGCGCGATCGCGGTCAACAATCGCTGATGTGGACGCGTTCGGCGGTCACCCCAGACCGAAAGGCATGGCTGCGCAGGCTCGTCCCCGAGTTGCGGCGCGAGGTCAACGGAGTCAGGATTCGCCTCCTCCACGGCAGCCCGCGCCGCATCAACGAGTACCTCTTCGCCGACCGTGTTCCGGCCTCGCTTGAGCGCATCGCCCGCGGTGCTGACTGCGATGTGCTGGTCTTTGGGCACACCCACATTCCCTGGACACGCACAATCGAAGGGGTCAGGTTCATCAATACTGGCAGCGTAGGCAAGCCGAAGGATGGAGACCCACGCGCTGGGTGGGTGCTGCTCACGGTCAACGATGATGGCGTCGTGACCAGCGAGTTCCCCCGCGTCCCATATGACATCGCCGCAATGGCTACCGCGATTCGCGAGGCCGACGGCCTGCCCGACCACTTTGCCCGCGACATCGAGTCGGGTGGGAACAAGGCCCACAGTCGAGCAAGAATCGGCAGGGGCGATCACGAGCCTGTCCAGAGGAACGCAGGATGATCGTCCCTGAGCACTGCCATGTACACGTAGTCTGGTCGAATGGACCGGGGCCGATCCCGTGGCGAGGTTTCTAACCGAACCTTTTTTCCACTAAATCTGAGCTGCCGAATCTAAGCGAACCAAAACGCAATTTACTTCGCTTGAAAACACTGTCAATCGTCTGGAGCGGTTGCCGAAACTTGTACTCATTTACCGTGTGCATGTTTGCCCGGCACGAGACGACCGGCCACTACCAGACGAACTTTGAGTGGCGAGGCACTACATTCGGTTTCCGCTCTAACCGAACCAAAGCGCCACGAGCAGAGGCGCCTGGTGCGCCAGGGCGCTCACAATCGCACAGCATTATCCAATCTTTCGTCGGACAGTGTTTCCTGGCGATCCGAATCGGTGGTGGCTGATGGGCCACTTTCGAGGAAGATTCGCCAATATGGCGTGTATCGAAAGACGCGGTATCGCTCCTTACCCGTGATCTCCTCCAGTAATTCCATTTGTTCGAAACGGTTGATGAGCTTTCCGGCAGTCCGGTCCGAAATGGCGAGAAGTCTGCTGACGAGACTGGTGTTGACCAAGGGGCGTTCAAATAGCGTATCCAGGAGTCGAAAGTCATTCGACCTGAGTCCTCGGGATACAAGCAGTTCTCGATGATCTTCGCGTAGTCGGATAATCTGTTGCGCTGATCGTGTGGCCTCAATGGCCGTGTCGAGCACGCCTTCAAGAAAGAAGTGAATCCAGCTTTCCCAGTCTCCCGTCTGTCGTACGCGCATGAGCTGCTCGTAGTATCTGGCACGATTTCGCTTCAAGTAATAGCTCAAGTAGAGAAGCGGGCGATGCTGCACTCCGGCATGAACGAGAAGAAACGCGATGAGTAGTCTTCCAACTCTGCCATTTCCATCGAGAAAGGGATGAATCGTCTCGAATTGCGCATGGCAGATTGCGCAGTGAACCAGCGCCGGGAGCGATCCCGGCTTGTGCAGGAACTGTTCGAAGTTGTCCAGTGCATCGAGCATTTCCGGTACAGGGGGCGGAACGAAAGTTGCGGATTGTGGCGAAGCGTTGGCAGCGCCAATCCAGTTCTGGGATCGTCGAAACTCTCCGGGCGTCCGATTCTCGCCTCGGACTCCCGTCATGAGCTGGCCGTGGATTTCTCGTATGAGTCGAAGCGAAAGTGGCAAGGACGATACCCGTTGCAAGCCGTAGTTCATGGCCCGGACGTAGTTCACCACTTCCTCGACGTCGTCCGGCAAGTTTTCGTATCGTGGATCAAGTTCGAACGCCAGCACATCTTGCAACGTACTTTGAGTACCCTCGATGGCTGAACTGTCGACCGCCTCACGCCGAACATACATAGCGACGAAGAGGTCCGGATTTGGCAAATTTTGTGCCGCGCCATCGAGGCGTCCGACCGCCTGATCCGCCATCGACAGGAGTTTTTGCGTCGTTGGATCCAGAGCAACTTGTGGTTCCGGGGGCATTGACGCGGGAATGAAAGCACTGAATCCGGACGACTGTGGAGCAAGTCGTCCTGCTCTGTGTGAGGTCATGTGCGATCCGCTCCTTAGTCGAAGGACAGTTCGGTTAGCCGAGACCAGTGAATTCTAAGCGAACTGATCGGCGATATGCTTCGCTTAGAATCCCGCAACCAGCGCTAAGCGAAGCGCTCGACGGTTGCGTGACGCTGCACCAAGGGGCTGGCATCGATTCCCCAGCGCCTGACCGGAGGTTCCAGGTAAGAAAGGCCACTCCCGACACGGCGGGTGTCGCCCCTCAAGAATTCGCACTGTCTCAAGCGCTCCTGTCCTGCCTATCCCCGATCGTCAATGCATCGAGTAATTCCCACAGCGCCACGCGGTGCGCCGTATCGTCGCCAACGACAAGCGCCACCCGGTCAAATGCCGCATTGAGCAGGTCTGCCAACGCCTCGGCGGAACGTGTACGAATGCGGCCCGCGGCAGTCGCCGCCCGGACCCCATCCACGAGAGTTTGTCCCGCATGGTCAGTATCGATCGCACGCATCTCATCCGCGCCAAGGACGGCCGGACCGTCGATCAGAAGAATCCTGCGGCGTCCCGGGTCGCGCATCGCATTGAGGAACGCCTCGCCGCCTAATCGGATCGCCGCTACGGGATCGGCTGTCGTGTTCGACGCCGACTCGATCTCGATCGCCACGCTGGCCTGTTCGTGACTGACGACCGCCCGGAAGAGATCGGCCTTGTCCACAAAGTGATGGTAGAGCGCTCCTCGCGACACGTTCGCCGTTTGAACAATGCAGGGTGTGGAAGTGGCGGCGTATCCATCCGTAGCGAACAAGTCACGAGCCGCTTCGATGAGTACGGTTTGGGTGCGATCGGATCGGATCGCATTCTTCGATTCATTCACTTCCAAACTCCGGCGCTAGCGATTGACAAACCTACAGTCTGTATGTATTGTACTGGATTGAAGCATACAGTCTGTATGTTTACCGCGTTGGAGACTCAGGAAGGGTATCGACCATGCGCAACACCTCGTATTACCCGGTGATCATGACCAACGATGTAGCCGGAACGGTGACCTTTTACCAGCGACACTTCCGCTTCGTCCCGGCCTTCGAATCCGATTGGTACGTGCACCTGGCATCCATCGACGATCCAGCCACAAACCTTGCGATCCTGGATTGCAATCACGAAACAATTCCGGTCGAACAACGGCGACCGGTGTCCGGAGTGATCCTGAACTTCGAAGTTGAGGATGTGGATCTGGAATATGAGCGCCTCGTTACGGAAGGATTGGAAATCCTCGTTCAGTTGCGGGATGAACCGTTCGGCCAACGTCATTTCATCGCCAAGGACCCAAATGGGGTGCTGATTGACGTCATCACCCCGTTCGCGCCATCACCGGCATTCGCGGCCATGTTCAGCGAGGAAATCAAGTCGCAGCGGGTTGCCGCTGTTTGTATGAACAGTCAGTAATATGGTCGTCGACCATGCCGGCGCTCTGCATGAATGCATAACAGATCGTCGGACCGACGAAGGTGAATCCGCGCCGCTTAAGTTCCTTCGACATCGCCGCCGCTTCTGGCGTGGAGACTGGCACGTCGGCAAGCGCCGCCGGTTGATTCACGATCGGAGCTCCATCGACGAAGCTCCAGAGCATATCGGAGAACGATTCGCCGGCATTCTCGAACGCGAGAAATGCGCGTGCATTGGTCACGGCGCCGTTCACCTTCAGCCGGTTGCGGATGATCCCGGGATTATCCATGAGCCGGGCGATCTCCTTGGGACCGTACGCGGATATCGTCTCGGGATCCCAGCCGTTGAATGCCCTGAAGAAGCCCTCCCGTTTGCGGAGAATCGTGATCCATGCCAACCCGGCCTGAAACCCCTCCAGCATCAAGCGCTCGAACAACACCTTGTCGTCGTACGTCGGGATTCCCCACTCGGTGTCGTGATAGGCAACATACAGCGGGTCATTTCCGGCCCAGCCACAGCGCACGATGTTGGTCGACATACTCGTTGAGCCCTCCGCGGAGAGGTTAATCATCATGCCGTAACGAGCGCGAACCAGAGCGGGAATCTCGGCTCCGCTGGATATGCCTCAACAGCCTCAAACGACTGCCGCGGCGAAGGGATTTCTCCTTCGTCGAATTGACAATTAAATCGCTCCGTTCCGGGAAGTCGTCGGCGCCTCCAACGAACAACGCACGTTTGCGACCGATGTTACATGTACATCCGTTCGCCGAGGCAGGTTGCCAGGAGCGAGGTCGCCACCAGCGTGCTTGCGCCGACCGGGTCGAGATCTGGATTCAGTTCCACCCAATCCAGCGAATGGATCGGCAGGTCCCACTCCGCCAGTTCGCGCAACGCCCGGGAAGCTTCGCGCACGGTCAGGCCGCCCGGCCAGCGCGTGCCCGTACCCGGCATGATCGTCGGGTCGAGAACATCGACATCGAACGAAATGTGGATGCCATCGACCTTGGTTGCCCGCAGATGTTGGAGGGCGGCGCGAACCCCTTCCATGATTCCGAGGTCAGACCACTCGTCCATCGAAAGCGCCCAGATTCCGAGATCGCGAATGCGCTGGGCCTCGGCCGGGTCGATGTCGCGAATCCCAAGCATGCACACATTCTCGGGAGCGACCATCGGAACCCGCTCGACCAGACCAGTCAGCGAAGGCAGTTCCTCGGCGGCCTCGCCGATCGCGATCGCCAGCGGCATCCCATGTATGTGGCCGCTGGGAGAGGTTGACGGCGTGTTGATGTCGGGATGGGTGTCGAACCAGATCACGCCGAGCTTTGTACATGCCCGGGCCGCTCCGGCAATCGTCCCAATCGCGATCGCGTGGTCACCGCCGAGCGTCAGCGCGATATCGCCGGCCGTAATCACCTCGGCGACATGGTTGGCCAGGTCGCAACTGGTGGCTTCGACCTCCGGCAGGAATTCGAGCGATTGCTGATGCAGGCGCGCGCCGGCATCGGCGGGCACCGGAGTGGCGATCACTTCCGGCTCGCGCAACCTCTCGGCGAGATGGGCGCGATCGGAGCGGTTCCAGCGCTCGGCCAGCTCATCGGCTAGGAGCCTCGCTCCCTTCTCGGCGCCGGGGTTCTCGGCCCCGAGCCAAAGCGGCACGACTAATGGTTGGATCGCCGCATAGGTGAGACGGTTTCGTGGAACGCGGCTGTTGGTTCGACCAAGCGTAACACGCTCGGTGGCATCGATCGACACTGATCGACCTCCTTTGACGTGGCGATCCGGCGCTTGGATCAGAATGCGCATCCAGTCTCGCTGTACGGCAACTGACCTTGTGTCCGCCGGTACCGTTCGACACACGATGCCCACCCCGTCGTAACGGATCAGACGGATGGATTTGCCGTGTCGAGCCGGATACACGATCCCCCAGGAACACACGGAGGAGGTTCTACGGCCCGATCGGAGGCGTCGCTCCCCGCTGGTGTTGCCTACATCGCCTCTGGCGCTTCGATGCCGAGGAGCGCCAGGCCATTCTTCAGGGTCGTGCGCGTGGCCGCCACCAGCGTCAGGCGAGCCGTACGCGTCGGTTCCTCGGAGATCAGCACCGGACAGGCATGGTAAAAGTCGTTGAACCGCTTTGCCACGTCGAAGACGTAGTTGGTGATGTGGAGCGGCCGATACTCCTCGGCGGCTCGCACCACAATCGCCGGGAAATCAGCAATCGATTGGAGCAGCGCCAGTTCCTCCGGCCGAGTCTCGCCAAAATCCAGGTCGTCCATTTTCGAAACCAGCTCAGCGTCGGAACTGTGGCCATTCTCAAGTATGCGGCATGCGCGGGCATGCGCGTACTGGATATACGGCGCGGCATGTCCCTCGAACGCGAGCGCCTCATCCGGATCGAAAATGATCACTTTATTGCTGTCGCGAGCGAGCATCACGTACTTGATCGCCCCGATCGCAACTTGTCGCGCAACACGCTCCTGCGCTTCGCTCGCGAGACTGGGATTCTTGTCCCTGATCACGGTCAAGGCGCGATCGAGCATCGCGTCGCGAACATCCTCAAGCATCGGCGCATTGCCTTTGCGGGATGAGATCGCCCCGCTTGGAAGGGCCACAAACTCGTAGCCGAGATGCACCGCATTCGCCGCCTGCTCGAACCCGTACAGTTCGAGGACCTTGGAAATCTGGTCGAAGTAGAGCGATTGGCGGACATCCACGACCCAAACCGCACGATCAATCTCGTACTTCTCGAACTTCAGCTTCGTCAGCGCCAAATCCTTGGTCGCGTAGAGGGTTGTGCCATCGGAACGCAGGATTGGCAATGTGCGGTACGTTTCGGTCTCAAGACCAAGCTTCTCGTCGATTTTCACCACCGGCAGTCCATCGCTGACTTCGGCAATGCCACGGTCGAGCAACTCGACGACAATCGCCCGTCCCGGATCTTCGACCTCGCTCTCCCAGAAATAATGAAAGAAGTTGGCGTCAAATTCATCGAAGATCTTGTAAAGATCGGCCATGCTCCAGGCGCGAGTCTTCTCCCACAGCGCGACGAAATCAGGGTCCTTCGATTCCCAGAGCTGGAACATCTCCTTCGTTTCCTGCTCCCATTGGGGAACCCGGGGCCACCAGTCAGACATGTGGTCTGACAAGCGCTCCCATTCGGCAAGGCGTTCAATGGACGTCATCGTCGGCACAACATCGTCTGCCTGTTCGGCATCGACCGAGTTGGCGCCGGGCGACGCGTCCGCGGCGGCTTCGTTTCCGGCCTCGCCGCGCAACTGATCGCCGACGATCGGCCAGAACGTGACCAACACGTTCTCGTCGTGCAGTGCGCCGATATCGATATCTTGCTGTCCAGAGATGCGACCCAGGAGGTAGGCGATATCCTCGCCATCGACACGGTTCGTGCGCCACAGATAGCGCAGCATCCGGTCCACAGCCGTAACGAAGACGAGGTCTTCCTGAATCACCAGGTGCATGAACGCGAGCACATCCTTCCGAAAACTCAGGCGGGCGTCGGCTTCGGCATACATGTCGCCCAGCCATCGGCCCTTCGAGGCATCGCCTTGCGGTTCCGCACCCTGATGAAAGTTCTGATAGCACCAAAGGCACCGGATCACATGGCGACCGATGTCGCCAATGTAATTCACTGGCATTGTCGGATAGCCAGCGGCTTCGCTGATGTTGGTAACCGCAACGCCAAGGCAGATGTTGCGCAGGTGCCCAATGTGTGCCGCCTTGTGCGTGTTGAGCTGAGAATGCTCGATCATCACCCGGTCGGTCTGTGAACCAGCTGGCGCCCAACCATACGTGTCTCCCTGAGCGAAGACTTCGGCCATCAGGCTGGCGGCAACCCTACTTGCGTTGTACGCAATGTTGACGAAGCCGTTGACAGCCTCGACTTTCGCGAAGCGATTATCGGGGTCCATGATCGCCGCAACCTGCTCGGCCAGTTCCTGGGCTTTCGGACCGACGAGCTCATTGACGCGACCCTTCACCTCTTTCCTGGAGAGACCGTCGAGCTCGCCAGTGGTGGCCAGTTCCCTGTTCACCAGCTCGCCGGCCAGCAAGCGGCAGATCGTCGAAGCGCTGCCCCACGTGCCCTCGAACGGAAGGGCCCGAAGATCGATCGGCTTGCTGCCGGAATCGATCCCGATCGCCTGCAGTGCACTGCGAATCGCCTCGACCGCCGCCCGCTCCTCGCGGGCGATGATGCCCGCATCGTCGACGAAGGCAGGTGATGTGCTCGTGGCTGGCGCGGACGCGTTTGACATGGGTGTGTCGAGACTCCTGTGAAAGGCTTTGGGATGCTGGAATTGCAACTCGTAAATGACCTGCCAATCATACCGCCTCGGAGACGATGCGGAGGGCAGGGGCGGCGCCGACTTCGAAACATGTCGTACGTGAGGGACGATCCTCCGTGATCGTCCGCGGTTTCGTCAACACATTGTTGACTGTGGCATCAACTCATATGCACACTCGCCGGTTGCAAAGTGAGGGTCAACACGGCGGTTGACCCCTACGAACCGGCGCCGACCTGGATGCGATCGGCAAGCAACGAAAACACCTTTAATCCGGCCCTCAACCCGCCTGGCCTGGGCCGTCGCCTTCGGCATCCGTTCAATGCCGGGAACACCTGAAAGTCTGGGGGGTGATCGCGTGCCCAAACACCTCAGCATTCGTCTCCCGAACAGGGTATGCTTCTACGCATGTTCTGGGTAACTATGGTGTTCATTACGGCGCTTGTCGTATACGATCGCCATGACCTCGCGGCTCATGCGGAACAGGGCGCATTGATCGCACTCCACCGCGGCCAGGGATGCTGACGTTCGTCGAACCATTCGCGTTCGAGGCGCTGCCAGGCGGATCGTCTGGCACTCCGGAGTGAAGAGTTTTGACCGGACCCGGCGATTGCTCGAAGGCGACAATGAAGTCAAGGCAGGATTCGCCCACGGGGCGTCGGAGCGGGGAGGCAGAATGACACGGGGCAGCCACGACCGGGTGGACCAGTCCGCGAAACCATTGCAGTCGCGCCGCCGAACGAGTGGTCGCATGCTCGCTTTGGGATTGCTTGGCTTGATCGCGATGCTCGTGCTCGCCGCTTGCAGTCCCAACGCGACCAAGCCGTACACAACCGTCAGCCCGGCTTCAGACACGGCCGATGATGTGCAGTCGCTATACATCCTGGTTTTCTGGCTGGCTCTGGTAGTTTTCGTCGGTGTCCAATTCGCGATCGTCTACATCGCCCTCAAGTACCGGCGAACCACGCCAGCACGGCAACGTCCGCCACAGGTGCATGGCAACAAGCGCCTTGAAATTGTATGGACCGTGATCCCGGCGGTCGTGCTGCTGGTCATCCTCATCCCCACGATCACGACGCTCTACGACCACGACGCCGCGGCCCAAAATGGCGACATCGTGATCGATGTGTACGGCAAACAATGGTGGTGGGAAGTTCACTACGGAGCGGACAACGGACAAGGCGGCGAAGACCTCGGAATCATTACCGCCAACGAAATTCACATCCCGGCGGGGAAGAATGTCGTCTTCAACCTGCGCACCAACAATGTAATTCACTCATTTTGGGTGCCCCGCCTTTCGGGAAAGATGGATCTTAGCCCCGGTCAGGTGAACGAACTGTCGATTACCGCCCAGGAACCGGGCATGTACTACGGCGAATGCGCCGAGTTCTGCGGCGCCCAACACGCATGGATGCGGTTCACGGTGATCGTCCATCCAGAAGCCGAGTTTTACTCCTGGGTGAATGCCCAGCGTGCGGGCAACCCAGGCACAACCGACCAGGAGGCCGACCTCCCGGACGGAGTGGCGCTCGCGCCGCAAGCGTTCAGCCTTTGCCTGTCGTGCCATACCGTAAACGGCGTCACGCCCTATAACGTAACCGGGCTCGACGCGCCTTCTTCCTTCGGACCAGATCTTACGAACATTGCCTGCCGCGACACCCTGGCCGCCGGAATGCTGATCAACAACCGCGAGAACCTCGAAACCTGGATCGACGATCCTGAGTCGGTCAAACCCGGCAACTACATGGCTGACCAGATCGCGCCGGGACTGATTCGGGACACCTATGAAGAAGACGGCTTCAACGAGCTGATCGATTACCTGATGTCGTTGCAGCCGGAAGGCGGCTGTGTCGGCGCGGAACCGGCCGACGGCCAGGCGACACCAGTTGCCTCGCCAGTGGCTGCCATCGGGGACGAAGACTGATCGTCGAAGGCTTCGGATAGACGCCGGAGCAACGAATGCGTGGAACGAGCGATGTTGCGGCCCGCGGCCGCGGCAGGGAGCGTATCAGGAGCACACGATGGCATCGATAGCCCAGCCGCGGACGACAACCGTCGCGCGACCGACAGTCAAGGGGAACACCGGCCTTTGGAGCTGGATCACCACTGTCGACCACAAGCGCATCGGCATGATGTATGGGGTTTCCGCGTTCTTCTTCTTCCTCATGGGCGGACTCGAAGCACTGGTTATTCGCGCCCAGTTGATTCGCCCGAACAACTCTGTCGTCGACGAGAACACCTACAACGAGTTGTTCACGATGCACGGCACCACCATGATCTTCCTCGCGATCATGCCGTTGAGCGTGGCGTTCTTCAACTACATCATGCCGCTCCAGATCGGCGCTCGCGACGTCGCCTTTCCACGGTTGAACGCCTTCAGCTTTTGGCTCTTCCTGCTCGGTGCAATCCTGCTTAACATGAGCTGGTTCTTCGGCGATGCGCCCAGCCAGGGTTGGTACGGTTACGCTCCACTCACCGACACCACCTGGAGTCCAACGCGTTCCGTGGATTTCTGGTTGCTCGGTCTGCAGATTCTCGGTGTTTCATCAATGGCCGGCGCCTTCAACTTCATCGTCACCATTCTCAACATGCGCGCGCCCGGCGTGACCCTGATGCGGATGCCGATTTTTACCTGGACCACGCTGATCACCTCGATCCTGATCGTGATGGCCTTCCCCGCGATCACGGTTGCGCTCTTCCTCCTCGGCATGGACCGCTACGCCGGAACCGGCTTCTTTGCCGCTGCCGCTGGCGGCGATCCACTGCTCTGGCAACATCTGTTCTGGATCTTCGGTCACCCGGAGGTGTATATCCTGGTCTTGCCCGCATTCAGCATCATTTCCGAGATCATCCCCACCTTTTCGCGAAAACCTCTTTTCGGGTATGCGGTGATGGTCTACGCCACAGCCGCGATCGCGTTTCTCGGCTTCGGCGTCTGGGTCCACCACATGTTCACCACGGGTCTGGGACCGACGGCGAACGCCGTGTTCGCGGCCACCACAATGATCATCGCGGTCCCAACTGGCGTGAAAATCTTCAACTGGATCGGCACGATGGTGATGGGCCAGGTCAGGTTCACCACACCGATGTTGTTCGCGGTGGGTCTGGTATCCCAGTTCACGATTGGTGGACTTTCGGGCGTGATGCACGCCTCGCCCCCGATTGATGCCCAACACAACGACTCGTATTTCGTGATCGCCCACTTCCATTATGTCCTGTTTGGAGGCTCGATCTTCGGGCTGCTGGCCGCAATCTACTACTGGTTCCCGAAGTTCACGGGCCGGCTGATGGATGAGCGCATCGGCAAGCTCAACTTCTGGATGGTTTTCATTGGCTTCAACGCGACGTTCTTCCCGATGCATTTCCTCGGCCTCGAAGGCATGCCCCGCCGATACTACAGCTACGGCGAGGGGAGCGGCTGGTGGTTCTGGAACGTCATCGTCTCCTGCGGCGCTTTCTTCCTCGCCGCCGGGATCATGGTTTTTCTCTACAACGTGGCCAGGAGCCTCCAGAAGGGTGAAATTGCCGGACCAAATCCGTGGGATGCGGCGACCCTTGAATGGTCAACTACCTCACCGCCACCGGTCTACAACTTCCGGGACATTCCCCAAGTGCACCACCGCGATCCACTGTGGGCCGACAAGTACGGCGTCCACGAGGATGAGGAGGATGTCGAATTCACCTTCGCGGGCAAGCACGTCGGTCATGGCGATCCGCACCTGAAGGAGAAGAATCCGCACACAGTGCTCTATCACGAGATTCCTGCGACTGACGACGATCATGGCGTGCACATGCCCAATCCGTCGTTTTATCCGTTGATCGCCGCCCTGGGAATGTTCTTCGTCACACTCGGCCTGCTCATCGACAATCCGGAACTCAACATCGGAGCGCTGCCGATGCCGGTGATTTCGCTGTTCGGCGTCGTCACTCTGTTGGGTGGCATCTTTGGCTGGTCGTTCGAGCCGGCCGACTAGCGCGTTGCCGGACGCCTTTTCTCAGGCGACCGGCGCATAGTCACATGGAACGTGCTGACAGCCTTGGCGCGAGTCGCTGGCTGAAAGGGAAAATATGGCACAGGTATTGGATGCGCCGCAGACTCACTCCGAAGGAGTGGGACACGATGTGGGACATGGCGACCACGCGAGTCATCCTCCAACATCGACCGGCATCAACCACCGGAAAATCCTGATGTGGATGTTCCTCGCTTCGGACTGCATGTTCTTCGGCGCCCTGATCGCCACCTACATGATCTACCGCGGCCGATCCGAGGCAATGGGCGCGGGACCGTACCCATCCGAGCTCATCGACATTCCATACACATCCGTCTCAGCGTTCGTGCTCCTGATGAGTTCGCTCACGATGGTCCTGGCGTTAGCGGGACTGCAGCGCGGCGATCTTCGCGCATCGCGACTCTGGATCTTTGCGACAGCGGCGCTCGGCACGATCTTCCTTGGCGGCCAGTACTTCGAGTTCACCGAGTTCTATCACGAAGGCCTTGGACTCACGACAAACATGTTCGGGACCACCTTCTTCACGCTGACCGGATTCCATGGGTTGCACGTGACGATCGGTGTGGTCTGGCTGCTCACGCTGTTGTTCGTCTCGCTTCGTGGCGGACTCAAGAAGGACGACAGTCTCGATCTCGAGATCGCCGGTCTCTACTGGCACTTCGTCGATATCGTCTGGATCGTCATATTCACGCTCGTCTACCTGATTCCGTATGACGACATGGCAAGCGAAAGCGAACCCCACGCCTCACGCGTTGTCGGACTGGCCCAGTCCATGTTGAACGGACTGTTCTAGGTACAACCTGGATCGGGTCAGCGGCGGTGGCAAAATATGGCATTGTCCGGCGCTCGCGCCCTCGGATTGGAGCTTCGAAATGTCCTACGTTTCCATGAATGTCAAGGACGCCCCGCATGGCGAGGACGATGAGGCGCACGAACATCCCAGCGAACGGCAGTACATCAAGATCGCAATCCTGTTGTCCGTCATCACGTTCGTTGAAGTCGCGATCTATTACATCGACGCCCTGGCCAGCATTCTCGTGCCGGCCCTGATTGTGCTTTCCGCCTCCAAGTTCATCTTTGTGGTCAGCTATTTCATGCACTTGAAATTTGACGACAAGCGCCTGGCCTGGATTTTTGCCGCTGGCATGATCCTTGCGCTCGGCATTTTCGTCAGCACCTGGGCACTAATGCATTACCACCAGATCGTCGATTACGTCGACCGCATGCTCTAGCGCGTGTTAGTCGGTTGGGGCGGCATTGTGGAGTCCACGGCAGATTGACACATCACCCGACCGTCACTCCGACGAAGGAAGAATCACCCGGCGAAGCCGGTATGCGCCGGCGCACCCCTTGTCCGCCGAGCGCATACTTGAAGAGAGCACGTGTCCGAAGTTCGTCGGATGCTCTTGGGGCGGGGATGTTTCTCTGGCGCTCAACATCACGCGACATGTGGGGCGTTGCTGACAGGCAGCGTTGGACCAGGTATTTGGGGCGGCCACCGCACGACGTTGGTCGTGCACCGTTGCTCAGGATTGAATCGTCCGAATCAACATTCCCGGTCAGGAACCGTTCATGTTCTCCGTCGTTTCCCTCCCGCTCCTCCATGTCGGGGGCCCTGAGCCAACTGGACCGCTCTACACCCACTGGATTCTCGATCCCCGGATTGCCCTGTTCATTTTTGGCGTCACCGGGGCATACCTGCTCTGGGCGGGACCACTGAACCGGCGACGAGCCGGGGTCGACCGCCGCCCCGTGACGCAATCGCAGGTCCGGTGGTTTCTGCTCGGTTCGCTGGTGTTGTTGATCGCGCTCGGTCCACCGCTCGACGATTGGTCGCACTTCTTCTTTGTCAGCGCCCATATGCTGCAACACCTGTTGCTGATGTTTGTGGTGATACCGTGCTGGATCAAGGGCATCCCGTCCTGGTTTTATCAACCAATCATCGATCGGGGGTGGTCCCGCTGGCTGCTGACGTGGATGCCGCGGGTGGTTCCCGCGTTCGCGATCGTCACCCTGATTATGGCGCTGTGGCACGTTCCGGCGCTCTACGACGCCACCCTCCGCAGCGAGGTGTTGCACACCACGCAGCATCTCTTCTTCCTGCTTGCCGGATTTCTCTTCTACTGGCCACTGATGAGCACCAGGCCCGAGAGCCCTCAACTCTCGCCACCGCTGAAGTGTCTCTACCTCTTCGTCCAGACGATTCCGGCCGGCATCATTGGCGCCCTGATCACCTATGCTAGGCCCGGTCTTTACCCGCACTATGAGCAAGCCACCGTACGACCGTGGGGCATCGGCCTCAAGGTGGACCAGGAAATTGCCGGACTGACGATGTGGATTGGCATGAATACTCTCTTCCTGGGGATGCTGACTGTGATCTTCCTGCGTTGGGCGGGTCGTGAGGAACGGGCCGATTTCGATGCGTTGCGCGAGGAATCCCGAATCAAGCGCCAAAAGTCTCGCGACGCCATCGCCGAACCGAAGGCATCGGGTTTGGCGCAGCAGTAGACTGGCCGGCGACTGCGATACTTGGAACGGGGGCAATGGTGGAATGGCCATTTGAGCCAGAAGAGAGGTGATGGGGACGGGCTGGCGACACACAACCGAAATTTCCACTCATTGCCGAACGCTTTTAAATCGAAACCCCAGCACCATGATCGTTTGTTAACGAACAGCGGGTTCTGGGGACTGACGCATAGACTATTGTCTGCGCATGTCAACACTGACATCCATTCGAATGATCAAGGGACCGGTTTGGAATTGGCTCAATATCGACATCATCTGGAACTCGCCCTTTCCCGAGATCGTCGCGCTCGGTCGCGGGAGCGCTTCTGTACTTAAGCGTTCTGGCATGGCTCAGTAGAATGACCAGGAGGGGCATCATGCGGTTTCTTCTCACGTCCGCCGGCATCAAGAACACGAGCATCCACGACGCGCTGGTCGACCTCTTGGACAAACCGATTGCCGAGTGCAACGCCCTCTGCATTCCAACTGCGTCGTACGGGCATCCCATGGCCGGTCCTGGCCGGGCATGGCGGTTCATCAGCGGACAAGAACCCAGAACGCCCATGTGCGAGTTGGGTTGGAAGTCGTTGGGCGTACTGGAGCTCACCGCGTTGCCCAGCATCGATGAAGAGCTTTGGGTCCCCATGGTCCGGGAGACCGACGTTCTGCTGGTGAATGGCGGCGACCCCTTGTATCTGTGCTACTGGATGCGGCAGTCCGGACTGGCAGACCTCCTGCCGTCGCTGCGCGCGGTCTACGTGGGACTGAGCGCCGGGAGCATGGTGATGACCCCCAGCATCGGAAAAGATTTCGTCGGCTGGACTCCGCCCACCGGTGGCGATGAAACGCTGGGAATGGTTGATTTTTCGATCTTTCCGCACCTGGATCACGAGGATTTGCCGGACAATTTCATGGCCGACGCAGAACGATGGGCCGCCGGCATGCCGGCGCCGGCGTACGCGATAGACGATCAGACCGCCATAAAAGTGGCCGACGGAACCGTCGACGTCGTCTCCGAGGGGCACTGGAAGCTCTTTGCCCCCTAATACCAGGAGGCTCAGCGGATTCACTCGCGATTTCCGGCTCTGGTGGCCGAAATTGGGTGGGCTCGAGAAGTTAACCAAGAGATCAGATTCAAACTAACCCACTACCTACTTCTGGAACATGTCTCTGTGTCAGTCTCTCTATCCGTGTCTCGGATCACTTGAAATAGTCGTGCGGAACAGCATTCATGCGACGCTCACTGCACACTTCGGATCCGCCTATTGGTATGACATACCCGGCCTTCTTCAAAGCCGAGAGATCAGGAACGTCAGAGAGGCCGAGAAGAAAATCCGGGATGCGAGAAAGCAAGTCACCCCAGGTCGTGTAGTCGCCGCACTCAACTTCGGGTTTTGCACAAGTCTTCTCGACACACTCTATGGGAATTCGCCTAAGGGACCGCAAATCTGGGCGTCTCCCAATAGCCGCCTCTTGATGCCCGCCTTTCCTCAGGCGCCAGGTTCGGCCCTGGGAGTGAGGCGACCGACCTTCAACCGTCTTGACGACATTCGTCTACTCCGGAATCGGGACTCTCATTTCGAACGTGTGTTTCATGGGATAGAACTTCCGCCTAGAGGTACGAGGAAGGGTGCTTTGCCAAGGCAGTTATCCATCACGCAGATGCATGTCGATATTATCGACATGATTGGCTGGCCGGATCCGATACTGAAGGCGACTACTCGGCGCCCCGACACCTTCCCATACATGCATCAGGATGGGCATGAGGAAATGGAACGGGAAATCAAAACCGATCTCCGCATCCTGTGATTGCCAACTCTCCAGCGAGCAAAAGTGGAGAGCAATTTCAACTGTTAGGCACATCCCCTCCGGCGCGCCGTCCTGCGAGCATCGGCTATGATTAGGTCCAGCGACACGTGAATCGAGGCCTCCATGGCGGTTCCACTGAGCCCGGCTTCTCCGACTGACCGCATCCTGAAACAACTCGATCGCGAACGACGCGAAGCATCCGAGGAACGAGCCACGGTTTGGGCGTTTCTCTGGGTTCTGTTCGCCTTCAAAATGGCGACGATTGGCGTCATCTGGTACGTCGCGGCCGGAACCGGTGAAAGCCTGGTGATGATCGCGGCCACAACCTGGTACTGGCTGATCATCCCAATTGCCGCCCTCACCGGACCGCTGCTGGTGCGGTGGCGACTGATCAAGATGCGGCGCCGCCGTGAAGCGTTGCGACAAGCCGAATGGCGCGAAGGCCCGGAGATCGTGGTGATGCACGGTCCTCCGCCATCTGACGGACGTTTGTGAACGGCTGCGACGATCGGCGGGCGCCCGTGCAAATACGGGTGGACAATTCCCGGCGCTCCGCTGAAACTAGTTGTACTGGCATGAAATGGGACTGTGCGCGAGGTCATCATGAGTGAGCGTTTGAGACAACGGCTGTTCGATCCTTTTGTGATGGCGCTGGCAGTCGTCGGGGTCACGATCGGTCTGATTGTGGCGATGGGTGAGTCGCTGCTGTCGCTCTTCCAGCCGGGTGACACCAAGGACCGCCTCGATCGCCCCGAACTCTGGTACGCCCTCGTGCTGTCACTGGTGGTGATCGGCGCCGCCGGGTTCCTCGCGACCCGACCGAAAGGCGCCACCGGTCCACTCGAGCGAGAAGTCGTGATCGGTAAACGCCCGTTCTTTGAAGAACCGCTTCCACCGGTGAGTGTTCGGGTCCGCACCGGCGACACCGGAACGGTGGAGGACATTGGGCCCGGCTACACACTTTACGCCCAGAGTGGTGCCCTGGCCGAAGTGCTCGGCGTCCTGCCCGGCGCAACCGATTTTGGCAAGCGATTTGCCGGGTTCTACTACTGCAAGGGCATGTTCGGCGCCAGCGAGGAGCTCTGGATCCCGTTCGAGGCCGTGATGTCCGTCTACCCGGAAACGCAATCCGCCTTCCTGTCGATCAAGGGTGACGAAACCGAGCACTTCGGCTGGAACGTCCCCCCCGAGAGCGTCCGCCGCGGCCCGCCTCGCCGACAGGACGAGTTGTAGCGGCCACAGGCGACAAGGCGTGCTTTCCATGGGGCGGGCCTGCGCCCTGTTGTGACGAGGCGCCAAGATTTCTCACCGAGGCGAAATGGACCGGCAAACTTCCGGCGACATCCCCGTCATCGTCATCACCGGCCCGGTGGGATCCGGGAAGTCGACCGTCATGGACGCCATGTCCCTATTGCTTGCGGCGCGCGGACTCCGTCATGCGGCAATCGACCAGGATTACCTCAGGGTGGTGCATCCTTACCCTGACGACGAGCCGTTCGGCGCCACGGTTGGATATCGCAACCTCGCCGCGATTTGGCCGATTCTTCTCGATTACGGTGTACGCTGCGTCGTCATCGCCGATGTCGTGGAAGATAGAGCGGCCTCACTCGCCGCCTACACGGCGGCGAAGCCGGGCACGACGATCGCAGTGGTGCGTCTCAACGTCCCGATGGTGGTCATCCTCCAGCGGCTCGAGGGCCGGGAAACCGCATCATCCATTGACTGGTATCGTCATCGGGCCCTTGAGTTACAGGGAATCATGGAGCGAAACAAGGTCGAGGATGTGCTCATCGAAGTGGGTGAGCGCTTGCCCCACGCCGTCGCCCTGGAGATTCTGGAGAAACTCGACATTGTCTGACCGCCATCGCGGTTTCGGTTCAACGCGGAGATTGACCCCTACGCACGAATGTCCTTCGTTGGGGCGATCCTCCCTGATCGTCCGGCGTCCTCCCCTACGACGATCGGGGTGTTCTCGCCGGGAATGGCGACAGAATCCTATGCCGCCGCAGCCTCGATCGCCGTGCGGATGAGGTCGTAATCACCCTCCGGAATCAGGTGCACATTACCCTGGAAGGCCAGCGTCCAGTGCTCAGCCGGCCACTTCTTCGCGTACTCCATCTGCCGCGCCAGCGGCTCGGCGGAGACCAAGTCATCGTCGTCCAGGGCAAGATCGCCTTCGATCATCACCCGGAATGGATACTCCTCGGCGGCGCGCTTTTCGTTGCCGCTAACCCAGATCTTCTCGTCGCTTTCGAAGTACTCAGAGGCGATCGTGCTGACCCCGGCAAACGCCTTCACTCCCGTGCAGTAGTAAATGATCTTGTCGCCCGGGCGCATTTGCTCCGCTTTCTTGCGGTGCCGCGACTTAAGCCCTTGAATCGTAAACCCCAGGTCCCGCGTGCGATGGAAGTTATCCACCGAACTCACCACGATCCAGAACTTCGTGTCGGTAGCAGTCATGGCTTCATCTCCCCATCGTCAAGATATTCGGTTCCGAACGATTTCGATGAAATGAGTCGGGATCGTTGGCGGCCACTCTGTGGCACGTTCCCTTCCGCGCCACGCCGCGAGCCAATTCTATAGCCGGCCGCCCGGCCGTCGTGGTCGCGGCCAGCGACGCAGTCGCCGTCGTCGTCGCTGCACCTCTTGCTCGGCATCAGGCGATCTTGGGCTGTCGACCCCGAGAAACTCCAACATCCGTTCGCCCACGTTCAGCGGCTGAGTCATCAACTCCGCGTACTGCTCGGCCGATTCCACTGGTCCGATGTCATGCCCTTCTCGCGCCGCCAGCGTCGCCCGGTGATGCATCACCCAAAGATAGATATCGGCTTCGGTCAGGTTCGGAAACTCATCGAGCACCCCCCGATCACGCACCACCTGCACAATTGGCATGTAAACGTAGGTGTACCAGTCGTTCACCGCTTCATCGATTGTTGCTTCCCGATGCCAAATCGAGGAAAGCCAGGCCCGGTGCGACTCGATGTGCGACCAAATCACGTCGTAACGACCGAGCGCCGTTGGCCGAATGTCGTGGTCCGGCTGCAAGCGGTCGAGATCGGTTTGGCGCAGGAACTCAGCATATTCCGCCTGCATCAGCAGCTCGGTCGGCGACATCGTGGAAGACAGTGGAACCCGAATGTGCCCCTCGATTACCTCGGCGTCAATGAATTCGACGCCACGTTCGCGCGCCACAGATACCCGGTGATTGCCATCTTTCACGAAGTAGATGTCGCCGAATTTATAGAGCTGAATCGGTGGCAACCGGACATCTTCGTAGAAGGCGCGATCGACATTTGTCCAGCGACTTCGCGTGTTCTTGCGGCGCGGCAGAAAGGTGCGGTCAAAATCCTGGAAGCGATCCATGCTGCCGACAATTTGCCTGATCGGCACTGTTTGCATCCCGCGGTAGCTTTCACCTTCCGGCGAGAGGCGTTTCCGGATCTCGTGGAATGGCAGCAAGTCGTTGGTTTGGCGATTAACGGCCGCGAGCAAGTCATGCAGCACCGCCTTGTGGCGGGCGCGTTCGAAATCATTGCGGAGCTGATCCTCCATCATCGGCGCTTCTCCACGTCCACCAGCTTGACGGCGCCGGATTCTGGTCCCCTCAAATGATCGAAGTTCAAATCGAGCGTTTGATATGGATACACATTAACCACCTCGGTATTAAGGAACCGAATGGAGTTCGGGATCGAGCGATCGTAGAGATGAATGTGCCCATGCAACTGGTAGGAGGGCTCGAATCGCTTCAGGAACCTGCGCATCGCGATAAACCCGCGATGCGCGAAATCCTCTCGATCGTTGACATCTCGCGGCGGGGAGTGCGACACGAGCACATCCAGACACCGTCCATGACGAATCCGGTTCCAGAGCAACCGCGGCGCCATCTTCAAGATCATCCAGTGCATTTGCAATTCGGTGTATTGGACGGGTTCGCGTTCGGAATACCGAGGCGAACCAGGCAACCCCGCCAGTATTAGGCCGTACGTCGCATCGCGGATCACCTTGCCGCCGAGATTGATGCATCCTTCTGGCAGCTTTGGGATGCCGCGCTCGCCTTGCCGCGTCAACTCCTCAGCATGATTCCCGAGGACGTAGTAAGCAGGTCTGTTGAGCGAATCGACAAGGAACTCGAGATACGAGGCCGGAACATCGCCGCAGCCGATAACGAGCTGGACCTCGCTCATCCGCTCGCGTAGCGACGAGGAATAGATTCGTTGATCGACCTCATCGGAGACGGCCAGGATTCGCAGCATCATTGCGAACGTGTTTCCGTCTGTGAGGTAGTGGCCAATGGCATCCCATTCGATTGTCTCCCGTACCGCGCAACAGTCATTTGAGCGACAGCATGGAGAAGCATTCTACACGCCAACGGTGCGTTACCGTTCACGACCGGGTGCGATCGAGATTGTTACGCCAACAGCGTCGATCGGCCAAGATGCCTGAAGATGTCTCGTAGCGGAGGACTGTGCGGAAGCTGCAAGAACACGGGGTTCATATTTCCGGATAGCGCCCGGCCATCGAAAGATCTGGCGCTGGTTATCGAAAAAGCAACTGACGATCTATAATCCCGATTCTGGCTGACTCAGTCGCTCCGTGTGTCGGTGTTCAACACGACACGTTCCGGATCACGGTTGGAAGGGCTTCTCGTCATGTCTCCAGGGCATGATGCGATCTGATAAACTGCCCTTCATCGTGACCTGCCGACAGTACAGAACTCCTTCCACTCGTGGGGCGTAGGGGTTGCGCTCAGGGTCGGAATGCTTATCCTGAAATCGTTCACGGTCGCCAATGGACAATGTGGCTGGCATCACGTTATCCGCACTTTGGTCCATTGTCGGCTCCGGGGTTACGCAACGTGGAGGTCGAACTGGTGTGCGACGGGCGATTACCTCAAATCGAGCACAGGCAACTATGGCTTGTCGGTCGCTACCGAACTGCCGCGGCGCATTGAGCAGAGCCATCGCGAAGTGAGGAGGTGATGCCGCGGTTCTCGGACCAGCTGTTTAGTTGGCAGTAGGAAAATCGACAAGCGTCCGCCATTAGGTTCTGGCTCGAGGGGCAAGGAGTCAAGGGAGAAAATCATGAGCGACATTCAGGAACGTCTGACACAGCTACACAAAACCCAAGTTTCCCGTCGCCACTTTACGAACCGAGCGGTCGGGCTTGGTCTGTCAGCCTCGGCGACCGCGGCCGTGACGACCGGTGGCCGCAGTGTGGCAGCGGCACAGGCAACACCATCGGAGCGCGAGCCTGTCACGGTCACCATCTGGTCTTGGCGTGAGGACGATGTTCAAGTCTGGCAGGAATCCGCGGAGGCACTCCAGGAAACCTGGCCCGGGCTTGCGGTCGAAGTTGAGGTGAGCGACGCCACCGAGTTCGGAACCAAGGTTTCCACGGCCATGCAGGGAGGGCAGGGCCCAGACATCATTACGACCCGGGCGGGCGAGGGGTATTTCCGGCCATATGCCGAGGCAAACATGTTCGTGCCACTCACGGACAAGGTGCCGGGACTCGCGGATATTGCCGAGGGGACGCTGGGACAAGTCAGCTCTGGCGATCAGGTCCTGGCGGTTCCGTTCGCTAGTCAGGTGTGGGTGTTCTATTACAACACCGATATCTTCGAGGAGCATGGTCTCACTCCGCCAGAGACGTGGACTGACCTCATGGCGCTTTGCGACACCCTGAGCGCGGCCGGCGTCACGCCGCTATTCGTCCCCGCCCGCGAAGGCTGGGTGCTCTCGGGATACGTCGACTGCATCGGCGCGACCTATCTCGGCGATGACTACGCCGCTCAGTTGATTTCGGGAGAGCAGAAGTTCACTGACGAGAGGTTCGTCAGCTTGCTTGCTCGCATCAAAGAGCTGCAGGCCTACTTCCAGGACGACTACGTCGGGAACAACGTGCCAGATATGGACGCCGCGTTCCAGTCAGGGCAGGCGGCCATGGTCCTGTACGGGGGTTGGGCAGCCAACACCTATATCGAGCAGGCTCCGGATCTCAATTTTGACTTCTTCCTCAGTCCGCCGGATGACGCGAGTGAGCAACCATCGAGCTACGTCTTCGTGGATGGAGGTTACGCCGTCAATGCGGCATCAGAGGTGCAGGAAGCGGCGCTTGAACTCGTGAAATACTCCGCGACCGTTGATTACGGTCAAACCTTCTCCGACATCACTCAAGAGATGTCGTCGATCCCGGGAGTGACGGCTCCGGAAGGGAACGTCTATCTGCAAAAGCAGATCGAGTTCTCGGAAGTTGCGATCCAGAACCTGTTCCGGATTCGCTCTCCGTTCGACCAAGGCGACCCCGGTATCTCAACCCTGCTGCACCCCTTGATGCAGGGGCTCTTGAGCGATCAGGTGACACCGGAGGAAGTTGCCCAGCAACTCCAGGAGGGTTTGGCTCAATGGTATGAGCCGTTCCAGGACGCTTAATAGCTGGTGGATTGGTCGGGACCGACCGCCGTTTCGGTCCCGGCCAGCGCCCTCACGATACAAAGAGAGTCGATCAAATGCGCGCGTTCCGAGTCTTGCGGCGTCCGTCTTTCGTTGCCGCCGGTGAGGCATCGCTTCCCACGAGTCGTGGCTGGGCAGATGGCCTTAAGCGCTACACCTATCTCCTGATGCTCCTGCCCGCCCTGGCGATGTATCTTGCGTTTATCATTTGGCCTTTTGCCAATACGATCCGTGTCAGCTTTTACAACTGGAGCGGATTGGGTCCCCTCGACGACTTTGTCGGCTTGCGGAACTACACAAACCTGTTCGATCGGGCGCCGATCAACCGCCAGTTCTCCAATGCCCTCGGCAACACCGTGCAAGTCTTCTTGTTGAGCACCGTCTTATCCACGTTCGTCGGCTTAATGTTCGCGCTGATTCTTAGTCGTAAGGTCCCCGGCTCGCGGTTATACCAAGCACTCTATTTCATGCCCAATACGCTTTCAGTCGTGGTGATTGGCTTTCTCTGGAACTTGCTGCTTAACCCTCAGTACGGCGCCGTCAATGCAGTTCTGCGCGGCGTCAATCTCGATTCCCTTACTCGACCCTGGCTCGGTGATCCGGATTTTGCGCTGCCTTCGATCGTCGCTGTATCCGCCTGGGCGAATATGGGGTTCCCCGTATTGATTTTCCTCGCCGCGATCCTGGGCATTCCCTCAGATCTCGTTGAAGCCGCGCGTCTCGATGGCGCCAGTGAGGTGCGGATCATCGCGACGATCGTGATTCCCTTGCTTTGGCCTACGCTGATTACACTCATCGTGCTCAATTTCATCGCTTCCGTAAATACGTTCGAATTGGTTTTCGCCATGGAAGGCTCGGAAGGTGGGCCCTTTTTCGCGACCGATGTCCTAGGCACACTCTTCTACCGCATGGCCTTCGGCGGAGTGGGCGGCGCGTACGCCGGGACAGGTCTCGGTGGGGCGGCGGCGCTCGCGACGCTGATGCTCCTGATCGTCTTGCCGGTCTCGGTCTTCGTCATCATCTACCAACGAAAGGTGTCCCATGAGTACTAGGTCAGACGGGGACAACCGGTCGCCGCTCCGCCACCGCTCCCTGGGGAAACTCGCCGGGAGCGGTCTGATTCAACTTCTCCTTGTCGGGTACGCAATCGTGGTTGTATACCCGCTCCTGATCATGGTGGCGTCGTCGTTAAAGACGACAGGCGAGATCTTTGCGAATCCGCTGAGTCTCGTTCCGGAGAGCATTCGGCTGGCAAATTATGTTGAGGCCTGGAACCAGGCCAACTTCGGAACGTATTTTAGAAACAGCATATTCGTATGCGTTGTCTCAGTCGTGTTGATCCTGTTTTTCGGGTCCATGGCGGCATACGTCTTGGCGCGATTCTCCTTTCCAGGCAACCGCGCGATCTACCTCTTGTTCCTGGCGGGTTTCATGATCCCGGTGCGACTGGCCATCGTGCCGCTCTTCATCATGATGCGCGACCTCCAATTGCTCGACACGCTATGGTCTCTGATTCTTGTATATATCGCTGCCGGCATGCCGTTCACCATCTTCCTGATGGTCAACTTTTTCAGGCATATTCCCCGCGACCTTGAGGACGCAGCGGTGCTCGATGGCGCCGGACCGTTCCAAGTTTATTATCAGATCATGTTGCCGCTTGTGCGACCGGCCTTGGCAACCGTAGGACTCTTCCACTTTCTCAATGTGTGGAACGATTTCTTCTTTCCGCTCATTTTCATCCGGTCGGAAAACCTGCGCACCGTGCCTCTGGGCGTCAGCACCTTTTTTGGAGAGTATACGAACGATTGGGCGTTGATGTTCGCCGCATTGAGCATATCGATCTTGCCGGTGATCGTTGTCTACCTCCTGGCATCAAGGCAATTCATCACCGGACTGACCGCCGGCGCGATCAAGTGACCGAAAAAGGGTTGACATCGTCTCGACATGGCGGGCGAGGACCGACGAGAAATCGTCGAAGTGTTGTTGACGAATTGTGCCCACCCTGCTCGCTACGGTCCAGATGTGGATCCAGTCGGCCGCGCCTCGGCGGATGCTGTGTCGACCGCGACTGACGCGTTTTAGCTTCTGGAGGAATGAAATGCTCACCGGATTGGATGTGATCCTGGAAAAAGGACTGCCGGAACTCGCCGGCATGCGGTCTGGGCTCATTACAAATCACACGGGCGTTGACCGCTCCCTCCGGAGCACCATCGACTTGTTGCAAGATAATGACAGCATCGAACTCGTCGCCCTTTTCGGTCCCGAGCATGGCGTACGGGGAGAGGCTCAAGCTGGCGCTGAGGTGAGCGGAACCATCGATCAACGCACTGGGCTGCCCGTCTACAGCCTTTACGGAGAAACCCGGACCCCGACGCCCGAGATGTTGGAGGGACTTGACGCGCTCATCTTCGATATTCAGGATGCCGGTGTTCGGTTTTACACCTACGTGTCCACGATGATGAATACGCAGGGCGCCGCGGCGTCAGCGGGTCTCAAGTTTGTGGTTCTTGATCGCCCTAATCCAATCAGTGGCGCCTCGATTGAGGGAAATCTGCTCGATCCGAACTTCGAATCCTTTGTCGGCTGTCACCCGATACTGCTCCGACATGGCCTGACCGTTGGCGAACTTGCGAGATTGTTCGCGGCAAACCGGGGATGGTCGGATCCGGTGGTCGTGCCGATGGAGGGTTGGACTCGGGAGTGGTGGTTTGATGAGACCGGATTGCCGTGGGTGTTCCCTTCACCCAATCTGCCGACGCTGAACTCGTTGACACTCTATCCCGGAACATGCCTGATCGAAGGAACGAACGTCTCGGAAGGCCGGGGTACGACGCGACCCTTTGAGCTGGTCGGCGCTCCCTGGCTGGATCCGTTCAGGCTTGCCGCCGAGATGGAGCGCTTGGGCCTGCCAGGTGTTACATTCCGTCCAACTTATTTCACGCCAACCTTCTCCAAACATGCTGGCGCTGCGTGTGGTGGTGTGCAGATTCACATTCTTAAGCGAGAAGCGATGCGACCGGCGGAGATGGGTATCCACTTGCTCGATGTTCTTCGCAAGCTCGACCCTGACGCCTTCGCATGGCGAGGCAGTCCCGAGGGCAAGCACTCTCTTGACCTGCTTCTAGGGAGTGACGTTCCTCGCCGCCTGCTGGATGCGGGAGAGAGCGTTGCACAGATCACCGCCGGCTGGGCGGAGGACGCCCGCGCGTTCGAAGAGCAGCGCCAGCACTTCCTGCTCTATCGCTAAACCGCACGGTACGGAGGTTGCCCCGTACCAACTGCCGTCTTTGAGCCGACGTCACCTCTCGACCAGGCCCTCAAGGTGGCTATCCTGGTTCCAGGCGCCAGGATCGCCATGCCCCTCGTCGTCGATCAGGAGTTCCGAGATCGAACAATTGACGAATCCTCCCCGGTCCCCTGGCCACACATCGAGGGGATCGCCATGTGCCTTGGCCGCGATCCATGCCAGCGAGCCACCGTGCCCCACGGCCACGACAACATCGTTAGTTCCGACATGGCGGGTCACGATCTCGTCATACGCGAAGAGCACCCGATTTCCGAACTGATGGCCCGTTTCGCCACCCTCCCAGCCATCGTGGACGGTGCGATTGGCCATCCGCTCGGCGAGTTCCGGGTTCTGGTCCCGCCAATCGATCCACAGCAAGCCCGCGGCGCGACCGGCGTTGATCTCAGCCAGACCCGCGATGGATACAGGTTTGATTCCCACCGCATCGGCAATAATCGAACCGGTTTCCATCGCCCGGTCGAGCGGACTCGCGTAGAGATGAGTGACATCGCCACGCTTCGCCATGCGATCGGCGACGGCCCTTGCTTGCAATCGGCCAAAATCGGTCAGCGGGTCGTTGTCACCCTGAATTCGACCCTCGACGTTGCCCAGGGATTGACCGTGGCGCACCAACAATAAAAGCATGCAATCCTCCAGCGGTAGCCAGGCAAGGCGCCGCGCGATGTCGCAAACGCCGAGCGGGCTAAAGCAGTCCTGTCCGTAAGCATAGCCGCCTAAATTGCCGCATGATGCTGAAGAGGGGGTGTGGATTGCTCGCCACACCCCCTCTTCTCCCTCTCAACCTCGATTGGATAATGGTTCAGCTACCGGCCCGGCCTCCGTCGCCGACTGACGTGGATGGAACGGGACAATTGCGATTCGCGACGACGGGTGAACATCGCCAACATCAGCAGGCCAATCGAGCACACCCCGCTCAACCACATCGCCATGCCACGCTGGCTCTCGTGGGAAATCAGGCTCGAACCGGAGCCGGCCGACTCCGGCAGTGCGGATGTCGCGCCGACGGCGGCGCCTTTGCCGGACAGCGATTGGCTTCCACCATTGGTCCCATCACCGAGGTTGGAGGTCGTGCTGCCTACGGGAGCCGTTTTCGGAGTCGGTGCAGAAACAAGTGGGCTGCCCTTGCCGGAATCGGCGCCGGTGCCATCGCTCATGATTGGTCGACTGGCGCCGCCGGTGCCGTCAGTGGAATCGTCTGGGGTCGGTGTGGGTTCGGGGGTCGCTGCCTGTTCGGAGGGTGGTTCCTGGGTTGGCGCTTCCGCGGGGACTACCGTCTGGGCCTGGGTCGCTGCTGGCTCCACCGTCTCGGCTGCCGTGACCGCGACATCTTCTGTTGCGGCGTCCACTTGTCCGGGCAACGGTGGCGATGTCGCGGCTTCGGTGACCATGCCGTCATCAGTTACGGCATCGACCTGTCCAGGCAACGATGGCGACGTCTCTGCCACCGTCAAGGCTTCAGCGGCAACCAGGGTGGCGGCCGATGCCGCCAAGGCGCCGGCATCCCCGACGGCGATTGGCGATTCCGTTGCGACCGGCTCGATAGTAGCCGCCGCGGTTGGATCGCCAGGACCACCGACTGCAACTGGCGTGCCTTCGGCGTTCGCCGGCTGCCCCTCGATTTCGGCACAGACAATCAGGATTCCCAGCTCGTTTGGTGAGAGGTGGAGGTCGATAAGATAGTCGCCGTCGAGCAGTTCGCTCAGCGAGACATCGACCAGGGTGGTGCTGGCGCCCTCCTCAGTCACGTTGTCGAGATTGAACGCGGCTTCCGGTTCGATGTCGTCACATGTTCCCAGATGAATGTGAGCAGGATGATTCTCGCCGGTATCCTCGAGCTCCAGTTCGACGATCGTTTGGTCGCCGGCTTCGAAGAGCGTCGCACTGCCGGAGACGCCGGAGTCGTTCAGTTCCTCGAACTCAACGGTGATCCGCGGCGCATCGGGTTCCGGCGCGGGCGCGGGTGAGGAGTCGGGAGTGCTTGTTGCTTCCTGACCGAAGGCAAGGTTGGCGGAGAGCAGGAGAAAGCTCAGCCCAAATGCGGCGACCATCGTCAGTCGGATGACGACTGTTCCTTTGCCAACAGATCGCATCCTTGACGGCGAGGCGAGGCGATCTGGCGCGAGTTCGCCAGCAGCATTGTGAAAAGTCATCGTGACACTCTCTCCCCGGGCGCGTCAGCATGACGAAAAGTCCCGGCCGCCAACCTGACTACCGGTCCAACCCCGCAAGGCTGGACCGGTAGCGGTCTTCACCAGCCCGCGGGTGGCTGGAATAAGGCGCCTCGCGGGAGAGGCGCCCGGCTGAGCCGGGCGGGTTCAACGCGGGTTGACCGGTGATCAGCACTGAGTCGAAGACTACAGGTGGACGCCATCTTCATCAAGAGTACGTTCAGTGCCAATATGGCAATTGTCTGTTTGGATTTTGGAGGCGATCGGGATAGTGCTAAGCGCGTTATCTTGTGTATAACCGCATTTTCTCAAGTGAACGTTCCAGATATACACCGGCAGTATCAGCCATTTTCATGCGTTACAAACGCTGATCGCTTGCCATGACTGTACGAACGAGTCGAACACTTAGGTTAGGCAAGGAGTGATGGGAGAGTTGGGTCTTCGCGCCCTGGGGACGTGATACATATCCGCTGGCGGCCGGCGCCGGACACCTGGCGCAGTCAGGGCAGAACTCGATCGAGCAACATGCGTGGCATGCCGGTCCGCGCCATGCCAGCTACAGTGGTATCCCGGTTGCGTGCAGCATCAGCCGCACGTCGCGAGGAGTAAGGCCGTCAATTGGCTGCCCGATGCGCTGTTCTACCTGGCCCTTGGTGCTGAGGTCGTTCGCGCGGGCCCAGGTCCAAAAGTGCGTCCATGTGTAATCGGCCAGATCCGGCTCGTCGAAGGGCTCTGACTCCGGGGAACCTGATTCTATCGGCGGCGCCGATGGGGGAAGCTCGGTTTCCGGCGCGCGCGCGCGCGGCTGCTCGACAGTGTCCCGGCGGCGCAACGACGCCTTGCGCAAGGCGTCGACCACAAGCGGAGGCGAGCCTCCCTCGATCGTTGAATCCACTTCGGGTCTTGTGCCGTGTTCCTCACGCGTCGCGATCGCCAGGGCATCGCCATCCGAAAGCAGATTGAGCGCCCGCGTGGTCGCGCGTTGTTCCGCCAGTTCAATTGCGCCATCCAGCAATCCGCTGCTGTCGGTCGGTTCCGCGGCATGGGCGCTTACCGAGGCGCCATCCGCCAATGAGAGCGCCGCTCTCACAACCACCTGATCGTCGTGAATGTGCGTAAGTTCCGTCGCCAAAACTGTGCCCGGGTATCGAGCGAGTAGCGATTGCAGTCGCTGACGCAACCTCATCGTCTCCGGTTCGAGCTCAGGTTCCGCCTTCTGGCGATGCGCGCTCACGGTGCTGTCTCCTGTTCCAACGAACCGGATCCTGCCATCCGTCGATTATACCGGCGGCGATGGTCAGGAAAGCACGACGAGTTCGCCCGTCTCGGCCGATTCCTTCGCCGCCAGTCCCACCTTGAGCGCGATTTGGGCGTCGCGCGGTGTCGCCCGATCAGCTCTGGTTCCGGCCCGTATGCTCTCAATGAAGTATCCGGTCTCGTTGGCGTAAGCATCGGTCTGGTCAACCGTAACCTGTTCGGGATCGCCATCCGCACGATAGATCGTGAGACGGCTCACCGCTTCGCCGACCTCGAACGATCGGCCACCGGCCTGGAAGTGATGCTCGATCGCCCCTGCTTCGCAAAGCACTTCGATCCGCGACGTGAAGGGGTAGCTTTCCGGCTGGATCATGCCGCCTTCGACGACTCCTGTTCCGCCTCCCTTGAACCCGATCAGCACCTGGGCATGATCTAACCCTCTTGAACGTGGATTCCGGATTCCATGCGCCATCACCGAGCTCGGGGACCCGAGCACCCAATTCAGCACGTCGTAGTCGTGTATCAGCATGTCGAAAATCGCGCCGCCGGTCTGGTCTGCCCGCTTGAACAGGGCCGACCATTCCGGAAACGGCTGGCGCCGCGCCGTGCTGGCGGAAATCGGCTTGCCCAACTCCCCGCTGTCGATCACCCGTTTGAGCTCAACGTATTCAGGCCAGAATCGCAACACATGCGCCACCATGAACACGCGGTCGGTTTTCTCGTATGCAGCAGTCAGCGCGTCACCGTCCTCGACCGTCATCGCCAGCGGTTTCTCAAGCAGCACGTGCTTGCCGGCCGCGAGCGCGGCCTCGACCGTCGAACGATGCACCGGCGTAGGCAAGCAGATATCGACGGCCTCGATCGAATCGTTCCGGAGCACGCGATCGAGGTCGTCGGTAAACGTCGAGTCGAGTTCGTTAGCCAGATCCTGGGCGCGACGGCCGCTGCGAGCGTAAATCGCCGCAATCTCGACATCGTCGCGCTGGTGGTAGGCGCGGGCATGCGTGCCACCCATGAATCCCGCGCCCAGCACCGCGATCCGCGTTTTTGCCATAGCGCCTGTTTCTCCCCAACGTGCGTCCGTCTCATAGACTTCCGCGTAGCGATTAACTGTCATCCCGCCGGGAGCGCCAACGCCTTCCGCTCCCTCCCTCCACACCTCTGGAGTGGATCGTGTCCAGGCAGCGGTCCGCTCGGCGCGTACCTCGCGTTCTTACGATTTCGGAACCGGCCCCAGCATCCGGACGAAGAAGTCGACGATTTCCTTCCGAACCGGGGTGATCGTCCCGTCTTCGGGACCAATCATTGCCTCCATCGAGTGATCGATCCCCGGTAGTTCCAACAAGGAAGCCTCTGCTCCTGCTTCGAGCAACGCCTCGACCAGTTTTCGAGCCTGACCGATCGGGACGAGGTCATCTTCGGTCCCATGAACGACCAGCATCGGCGCCGTCCTGGCGGACACCATCGCGATCGGACTCGCCAGCGCCGCGCGTTCGCGAATCACTGGATCGTCCAGGTCGAGTCCATCCAACAACTCGGCGATGGCGGAGAGACCATCCTCATGCGGTGGCATTCCCGATTCCCGATACCAATCCACCAGGAAATCGGTTGGCGGCGACATCGGCGCCGCCGCCTGCACTTCGGATGATTCGTCCGCCCAGCCGCCTTCACCTTCCAGCCCAGGGATGCCCGCGGAGACGGCCGCCAGCGCGGCAAGGTGGCCACCGGCCGAGTGACCCCAGATGCCAATCCGGTCGGGATCGATGCCCCAGCGGATCGCACTTGCCCGCAAGAAACGGATGGCTGCCTTCACATCGTGGATCTGCGCCGGGAAGATTGCTTCCACGCTTAATCGGTAGCTGACCGACGCGGTTACAAATCCGCGGCGGGCCAGCATTGGGTTCGGGTTGGGCTCCCGTTCCCCGCCGCGCCAGCCACCGCCGTGAATCCAGATCACGACCGGGCGTGACGGTGAGATAGGCACATCTGGCCTCTGTACATCGAGCAGCAATTCGCGCCCACTGCCCGTACCATAGGGAATTCCGGTTTCCTGCATCAGTCGTGACTTCTTGGCCATCTGCATCTCCTGAATCGCCCGTCATATCACGTACCATAGCCGGACTATGCACCGGCAGTGCTCGTCCCAGGTTCCAACATGCCTGATTCGGTAGATGCCAGGACACGCAGTGAAATTATGCGCAAGGTCCGGTCAATCGACACCGGTCCCGAGGTGAGGGTTCGACGGGCACTTCATTCGGCAGGTTTCCGCTTTCGACTTCATCGTCGCGATCTACCAGGGAGCCCCGACCTGGTCTTCCCGCGCTATAAAATCGCCGTATTCGTACACGGCTGTTTCTGGCACTGGCACGGCTGCAAGCGAAGCCGGATGCCGGCCACGAACCAAGAGTACTGGGAGTCGAAAATTGCCCGCAACGTTGAACGGGATCATCAAACCAGGATTCAACTTGACGCGCTGGAATGGGATGTCCAGATAATCTGGGAGTGCGAACTCCAGCAGGGCGTTGATACCATCATGAAGCAATTGAACGAGCGTCGGTGGCAGGAAGCATCGAGAGTCGCGTGATACTATCGACGCGGTTCAAACGCGGACGGAGTCGCCGCCTCTGCAACGAGTCACCACCTAAACGCCATTCAGGTGAGTTCTGGCGCATCCGAAACCCGTAGCGGCGAAACTGGATCGACCGACGCAGATACGTTCCCACACTGGATGTTGTCAATCCTGTTGTCCGCCCGCAATGTGGCTCCCTCGGGTCCCGCTTTTGTTCTTCCCATATTCACATGTGGTCCACCCACAACGCGTTTCCAGCGTTCACCGAAAGGGTCGCGGTTTGGCCAGGTTCCAGTTCTATGACTTCTTTGCCGGCGCTGGTCTGGTCGAGCTTGGCATGGGGTTGGATTGGCAGTGTGTTTGGGCAAATGACAATGACCCCAGGAAGGCGGAGGTCTACGCGGCGAACTTCGATCCGGGCATCTACCACATGGGCGACGTGGCCGCGGTGAACGCAGGCGACTTGCCGATTGACGTAGACATGGTATGGGCGTCGTTTCCCTGCCAGGACTTGTCGCTTGCGGGATGGCGTCGCGGCATGTCCGCCGAGCGCAGCGGGACGTTCTGGGCTTTCTGGCGAATCATGCGCGATCTTCATGATCTTGACGCACTTCCTCCGATGCTTGTGATTGAGAATGTCACCGGCCTGCTCTACGGCCGCGGTTTTACCGGGTTGTGCGAGGCGCTCGCTGGTCTCGGTCTCCGCTTTGGCGCCGTAGTCATTGACGCTCGCCACTTCGTGCCGCAGTCGAGGCCGCGAGTGTTCCTGATCGCTGTCGACGAACGAGCAGTCACTGCGGAATTCGAGGATCAGGCGCCTGAAGCTTCCCAGTGGCTGCCTCGCTCAGTCCGGAACGCGTGGCAGGAATTGCCCGATGCCCTGAAGGCACGCTGGATCTGGTGGGCTCTTCCAAATCCCACAGATGACGTGCCGCCAGTCGCATCGGTGATTGAGACTGAGCCCTCTGGTGTGGATTGGCATTCAGATGACGAGACCGCTCGATTGCTCGGCATGATGTCCAAGGTCAATCACGCCAAGGTTGCACAAGCCAGGAGTGATCGTGGTCGGCATACAGGATTGCTCTACCGGAGAGTAAGAAACGGCATTCAGCAAGCCGAAATCCGATTCGACGGCCTGTCCGGTTGTTTGCGCACGCCATCGGGTGGCTCAAGCCGTCAAACCGTTGTCGTCGTTGAGGGTGGCGCGGTCCGATCTCGCCTGCTGTCTCCGCGCGAGACGGCCCGGCTGATGGGTGTTGACGATAGTTTCAAACTACCGGTCGCTTACAACCAGGCGTACAAGGCCATGGGCGATGCCGTGGCTGTGCCCGTTGTCGCATGGTTGTCTACCTACCTGCTAACTCCGATGGCACAATCTTTGCGCGCAGCCGAACGACATGAACCTGCTCAAGAGTTCCATGATCGTCATGCCTTCCGCATTGCGGCCGATGCGAGAGCCAGTGAGTGGCACGCGGCCCGATAGCTTATGGCCGTAGTCAGTCCACGCCTTTGACGAGTGTCGAGATCCGGAGAGCCTGGTCCTGTGGTTGAGCCATCAATCAAACGGAAGGCGTTTGCCTACATCACCAATGAGCAACGCCTCTTGCTGCTCCTGCATCCGGACCATCCTGAAGCCGGGATCCAGGTACCAGCTGGCACGATCCGGCCAGGCGAAACGGTTGAGGAAGCCGTGATGCGTGAAGCCACGGAGGAGACCGGGCTCGTCAACCTCGAACTTGTGAGCACCCTGGGTTTCCGCACATTCGACATGCGGCCGTTTGGGCTGAACGAACTTCACGAACGTCATTTCGTACACCTCCGCTGCCACGACGAAACATCCACTGCGTTCGATCATTGGGAAAGCGACCCGGAGGGCTCATCCGGCGAACGCATTCGCTTCAGGCTCGTGTGGTCAAGTCTTAGGGAGCCATTGCCCGACTTCATTGCTGGTCACGACGCGTTTGTCGACGTGCTCCGAGCGTCGGCGGCGCGTCGCAACCAAACTCCTGGATGACAGCGGGCAGCCGGTCGAGCACCTGGTTCAGCATCCGGCGAACCACGACGTTCGCCCACCACGCCGCCAGAAACCCGAAAGCCGAGTCTGGGTCCGACCAGGACGCTTCGATCTCGACTTCTGTTTCGGAAACCTCTGGACGCAAGTGCCAGGTAATCGACAGCCGCGAATCGTGGTCGTACGCCGTGATGATCTTCTTCAGGATCGGCTCCGATATCCGAAACGTAAACGTTCGTCTCCGTCTGCGCAGAGTTATGGCGCAACACACCACCGTGCCCTCGCCGACGCCACCGGCGAGGACCGCATAGTCATCAACGATTCCAGCAAGCAAACGTGGCTGGGCGCGCTCAAAATCGAGGAGGCAGCGAGTGATCGCCTCGATCTCAAACGGTATCGACCTGTACACATCCACGCGAATCTCGGACATCGGTCGTCCTCGCGGTTTCCCCTCAGGCGTTCGCGGCGCAGCCTACCCCATTATGGAAGAGGAATCCGTGGTGACGCGATGCGGTTAACTCGTGGCGCGAGGAACCGGCGAGGTGGCATCGCCACCGGCGCCAGGGGATCGGAAGCGGATTCGCACCATATGGAGTCCTACGCCCACAATCAGCAGTCCTGCCCCAATCAGGTCCTGGTACGTGCCGGTATAGAACAGGAATCCCGCGGCGACGATCAGCACCGCGCGTTCCAACCAATTAGCGGGACGAATCACCCAGCCACCGACCCCGGCCACCATCGCCAAGATCCCCAGGCAAGCGGTAACTGTGGCCATCACGATGTCGCTGGTCGCTCCGTAGGCAAGCAGCGTGATCCCATCCTCCGTGTCGAGCGTGAACATGAACGGCACGACAAACGCTGGGAGCGTGTACTTCCAGGTCACCATCATCGTCTTGAATGGACTGCCTCCGGTAATCGCCGAGGCCGCAAATGGCGCCAGCGCCGTCGGCGGCGAGACCTCGGAGAGGACGGCGTAATAGAAGATGAACATGTGAGCCGCAACTTCCGGCACTCCGAGTGAAATCATCGCCGGCGCCGTGATCGCTGCCGCGATGATGTACGAGGCCGTCACCGGAACCGCGAGACCCAACACCAGCACCGCGATCGCCGTGAAGATCACGGTCAGGAAGAGGTTGCTGTTCGCCAGATCGACGATCAGGCCCGACATCTTGAGACCGAGCCCGGTCAACGTCATCACGCCAACAATGATTCCCGCCGTTGCGCACGTCGAGGCCACCGAGAGTGTGCTCACCGATCCCGCCCGCAGCGTTTTGACGATCCGCGGCGGTGTGATTGCCGTTTCGCGACGCAGGAAACTGAGCAGGAAAGCGAGTCCCGTCGCGTAGACGACGGCCGTCATCGGCGTGTAGCCCAGGACCATGAAGACCACGATCGCAATCAGCGAGGTGAAGTGATACCAATACTTCCGGGCGAGTGTCCCGATTGGTTCGGTCACGATCGCCACCGCCCTCGTCCCCATTTGCCGGGCATCGAGTTCGATCATCAGGAAAATCGAGAGGTAGTAGAGAATGGTCGGGATGATCGCCATCTTGAGCACCTCCAGATAGGAAATCTGAAGAAACTCGGCGATCAGGAACGCCGCCGCGCCCAAAGTCGGGGGCGAGAGGATCGCCCCGATCCCCGCCGCCGACAACACCGCGCCACCCGACTCGCGCGTGTATCCCGCCCGTTTCAGCATCGGCCACGCCACGGACCCGAGCGTCACCGTCGTCGCCACGCCGCTGCCGGAGACGGTGCCCAGCAGGAATCCGGCAATCGTCGTCGTCCGACCTGCCCCGGACGCCTTGCTGCCGGTTGCCGCGAACGAAAAATCGAGAAAGAACTTGCCGGCTCCGGAGAACTCGAGCACGGCGCCATAGATCGTGAACAGCACGATGAATGTGGCCGCTACGGCAATCGGCGTTCCCCAAATCCCTTCAAGCGTGATGTACAGTGTGCCGACCACTCGTTCCAGATCATAGCCTCGGTGTCCCCATTGGTCAGGGAATACTTGCCCCCAGAACGCGTATCCCAGGCCCGCCATTGCGACTGCGGGCAGAATCCAGCCGATGGAGCGGCGCGTAGCCTCCAGGATCAGGATGATGCAAAGTGTGCCCATCAGGACATCGGTCTCGGTCGGGCGTGCCGCGCGATAGACGAATTCATCAAAATTGATGATCGGATAAACAGAAACCGCGATGCTCGCCGCCACCAGCACGAGGTCCAGCAACCCGATCCTGGCACCGCCAAAGATACGTCCGAATACGCCCGTACGTTTCGATCCACGTCCCATCGGGTAGAGGAGGAATGTGAGCACCAGCGCCGCGCCCAGAAACGCTGTGCGGTAAATCTGCGCTGAAATCGTCGCCCGCGTCTGGTACAAGGCGTAAATCGAGAGTCCGACGGCAATCGAGGTCACGATCAACGCCCACAAACCGGTGAGCTCGCGCGTCGGGCTTTCCGCCTCGTAGGTTTCGATCATTTCCTGATTGTCGTCCGCGGAGGGATTTTTCAGTTTGTCGATATCGGCATCAACCACAGGCTGTTCGTTGCCGGGCCCCATTCGAGTAGTCATGGATCGCGTTCTCCGGGAATAGCCTCGTCCGGGGACTCGTAGGGGCCAACCCGCGTGTCGGCCCGTATTGTTGGCCAGCCGAAACAGGGATGGGGCGCCGCCCTAACACCGGCTCCCAAGCACCCGGGTCAACAACGGTCGCGTGGTGATTCCCAACCAGACCCGCGTCGAACCCTCCACCATCCCAACGAGCGAATACGTCTCCTCGTCGATGGCCAGCTGGTGATTCCCAATATCGTCGACTCGTATCGGAAGTGCCCCGAACACCTGGTCAGGCACGATCACCTCGTACTGGCCATCATTCTCCCGCACCGCCCCGTCCCAGGCGTAATACTCGGCCGCGGCGGCGTTGTCGGTCACGATGCTCGTACGCTCGATCGTATTGCGATCGCCGGGCGTAAACGTCTCAGTCACGTCTCCGCCATACATCGAATGAGTGAACGTTAGCGCAATCCTCGACGAGCGGGACACTCTCTCGCAGAGGATCGCCACGCCGTTGTCACTGGTGACGCGAACCAGCGCAACCGGAGACATCAGGACTCCGATGAGCGCCACAATCGCCATCATCAGGATGGCGATTGTGTGGCGTCGCGTCATCGGCGAACTCCGGGCCGACCCGTGGGTCGGCCCCAGGACTATGGTTTGCCGTTATCCCTCTTCCGGTGTCGCCTCAGGCGTGCCTCCCGGAGTAACGCCCTGCTCCTCGAAGTAGCGAATGGCGCCCGGGTGAAACGGAATCGGCGAGTTCTGGGTTGCATATTCCAGTGACAACTCATTGGCGGCCGGGTGGGCGGCGGCGAGTTCGGCTTGACCGTCAAACATGACGCGGAGGATGTTGTAGGCGAGTTCCTCATCCATCTCCCCGTTAACCACGAGCACGTTCGGCACGACCACGACCTCAACATCCTCGGTTTGACCGGGATAGGTTTCCGCCGGAATCGTCGCCGTGTTGTAGAAGTCGCCATACGCTTCGCCCAGCGGTTCGGCAAGCTCGCCGTGGGGCAGGATCGAGATTTCGAGATTCGGCGTTGCGCCGAGGTCGGTGATCGCCGCCGTCGGCAATCCCCCAGACCAGAAGAAGGCGTCGATGTTGCCATCCCGAATCGCGTCGGCCGATTCGGCGACACCGAGGCGTTCGACTTCGATTCCGGATTCCGGATCGATGCCGCTCACTTCCAGCATTCGGTTCGCGATCACCTCCGTGCCGCTCCCGGGAGAGCCAACCGAAACGCGCATGCCCGCAAGATCAGCGACGGAGGCGATGCCGGCGTCGCCCCTCACCACAATTTGGGTGAAGTTGTCGTAGAGTGCGGCCAGGGCCACGCCATTGATCTCATTTTCAAATGGTTCGTTGGCTTGAGTCGCATCCCAGGCTGTATCTCCAAGCACGAAGGCTATATCGGCGTCCTGGCTTTCGATCAGGTACATGTTGTCGACCGAGGCCGAGGTGACCTCGGCGGTGACCTCGGTGTCTTCGAGCTCACTCGAAAGCAGGTTTGCGAGGGCGCCTCCGTACGGGAAGTAGACGCCGCCGGTGCCGCCGGTTGCGATCGAAAGACGGGTCGCCTGGGCGTTCGCCAGCGGCGCGAACAGTAGTGACAAAAGCAACAGGACGGCGAAAATGCCGCTGATCCGGGAACGAGCCATACGATATCCCTCCTCTGGGTTCGTGCGCTGGTCCAAACGGGACCCTGAATTGTGAAAACTTTTCACGACTATACACCATGCCTCCGCGCCCGGGTCATCAGAATCGCCGCACGATGTCAGTTCCGGCTCAAGCAACCTGTCGAGCGTCGTCGAGGCATCTCGTTCCGCGGCGCCGGTTTAGCCAGTTTGACGGCCCATCGCAAAGCGAGCACCCTTGATGGCCATTTCCGGACACGATCGAGTGAGGCGGGATCGTTGGTCCTCCCCGTTTCCACCGACAATCGGCAACTGCCGTTCACGTGAATGCCGCCGTCTTGCCAAAGAAGCGCATATCCAAAATGACACCGAGGGCCGTGCTGTTCGACCTCGGTGACGTAGTTCCATCATAAGGTGACCGAAGAAGGGCCAGGCGACCCTGCCAACGCCGCGCATCTGTAAGCCCAGGCCGAATCCGATTCTCACTGGGATCAACGATCCTGCCCCGGCTCCTCCTCCTACGAAGAACGTCTACACAATTACGCTCCATTCTCACCCAATCAGCAACTAACTCGCCCACTTCTCTGTTGCCATTTAGCATTACACGCCATTAGAATGAGGCATCTCCGCAATACAGGGCGAAAGCACGCCCTCATATCGATGGGTCGCAACCGTTTGGGTTGGAATGCGTCCATGCAACGTGCAGAAGGGAACCCGAAATGACCGCAGATGGGATGAGTCGACGACGCTTCGTTCTAACGGGGACAGCCGCTGGTGTCGCCACCGCTGGTGTCATGAGCCAAGCCTCGGCATACTCGCGCGCAAAGTCCTCGCGATATCACGCCCCTGCCTTGGTTGGACAAGCGCAAACCACGCTGACCTGGGCGGTCCCTGGCAACCCTGAGGAAATTGCAGTCTACGAGAGTCTCGCTGAAGAATTTATGGCCGCCAACGACGATATCGAGGTCACGACCGATTCCGAGGCCGCCGATATCGAGAAGTTCGTGACGCTCGTCGCCGCCGGCACTCCTCCCGATATCGGATTTGCCACACTCTACAACTGGCCATCGTTCGCGGAGCGCGGTATTTTCCTCGCGCTCGATGATTACATCCAACAGGAATCGTATGACCTCGAGGATTTCTACGAGCAGATCATCACGCCCTACCGCTACAACGGCGAGACCTTCGGCGAGGGGGAGCTTTTTGGCCTGCCGAAGGAAATCGCGATTCGCGCCATGTACTTCAACATGGACATTTTCGAAGCGGCCGGCATTACTGAAATGCCGACCCCAGACGATGTCTGGGATTGGGATCGCTTCATCGAGATGACCGAGGCGACGACCATCGAGGAAGGTGGCCGCACCCGCCAATACGGCTATGTCCAGGACGTTCGCTGGACCTTCTGGCAGATCTGGGCATGGTCGGCCGGTGGCGATCCGGTCGACAACCTGTTCAACCCGACGATGTCGACGCTGGATAATCCCGCCGTGCTCGAGGGCTATCAGGTCTTCACCGATTTCGTGACCACACTTGGCACTGCTCCGTCCGCCGCGGTCACGGCTGACCAGGGACACGCCGAGATGTTCGCTGGCGGACTTGCCGCCTCGTACAACAACGGCCGCTGGATGGTCCCGTTGTTCCGCGAGTCGGATTTCCGCTGGGACGTGATGCCGATGCCGATGAAGACCCAACGCGCCCAAACCCTCAGTGGCTCGATGTTCGGCATCTGTAGCGGTTCACAGAATCACGACGCGGCCTGGCGGCTTCTTAGCTACATCGTCGGAGCGGAAGGCCAGACGCGGATGACGGAGCTTGGGTTGCTCTTGCCGTCCCGCAAGTCGGTTGCAGAATCAGATCTGTTCCTGAAAAGCGCTCCACCCGAGAATAACCAGATCTTCCTCGATGAGCTCGAGTTCGCGAAGCCGCTCCCCCTCACCCCGATCTACCCGGAGTTGGAAAAGGTTATCAACGACCAGACCGATCTCGTCCTGATCGGCGAGAAGACCGCCGCCGAAGCCGTGGCGGAAATGCACACCCAGTTCAACACGCTGCTGCAAGCGACGTAGGCGAGATTGTCAACGAACCGCTGTCGGAGACCACAGGCGCTGTGGCCGGTGGTCTCATCGTTCGGATGGCGTCATGACCGAAACGACATCAAGACACCCCACGCCTCAGCGGATGTCGCTCGGGCGGCGAGAAACGGTCGCGGGTTACCTCTTCCTGCTTCCGAACTTGATCGGGTTCGTTATCTTTACCGCTCTGGCCGTCATCGCCTCGGCCGCGATCTCGCTGACATCCTGGGATCTGCTGTCCGACCCCGAGTTTGTCGGACTCCAGAACTACATCGACCTGCTGACGAACGATCCACTGTTCCGCACCGTGATGTGGAACACATTCTATTTTACGATCGTCAGTGTCCCGGCCTCGACCGTCTTGGCTCTCGGTTTGGCCCTGATGTTCAACACCGGACTCCGCGCGATTCCGCTCTTCCGCACGATGTACTTTCTGCCCGTAATCACCGCGACCATCGTCGTCGCCCTGATTTGGCGCTGGTTCTTCAATCCCGACTTCGGCATCCTGAACTATGTGCTGTATGAACTGGGTATCGACAATCCACCCAATTGGCTCTCGACCAAGACCTGGGCGATGCCCTCGGTAATCATTCTGTCCGTCTGGAAACAGGTGGGCTACAACATGGTCATCTTCCTCGCTGGGTTGCAGGCGATTCCGACGACGCTCTACGAGGCTGCCTCGATCGATGGCGCGGGCCGTTGGCAACGCTTCCGCAACATCACCCTGCCCCTGCTGACCCCCACCACCTTCTTTGTGCTCGTGATTTCGATCATCGGTTCGCTGCAAGTGTTCGACGCTGTGCTTGTGCTGACAGGTGGCGGTCCCGCCAACGCCACCCGGACCATCGTCTTCCACATCTGGGAGGAGGCATTTGTCTTCCTCGAGATGGGTTACGCGGCGGCGGTCGCCTGGATTCTCTTCATCATGGTCTTTTTGGTGACGGCGCTGCAGTGGAAATTGCAGAAACGGTGGGTGCATTACGAAGCATGATCGAGAACGGGGCCCCAGTCGTGAGCCAACACCCACAACCACAATCCGGAAACCGGTACTTGCCCATAACCGGGCGAATCATTGCCTACGCGATCGTCTCCCTGGGGGCGCTGGTCATGATCGTCCCATTCCTGTGGATGGCCTCCACCGCGTTCAGGGGAGGTTCGGCTTTCCAGTACCCGCCAACCTGGATCCCGGACCCGATCACGCTCGACAACTTCCGCGAGGTCTGGACGATCGTGCCGTTCAGCCGCTACCTCTTCAATAGCCTGTTCGTCGCAGTCTGCATTACCTTCGGGGAGGTTTTGACCTCTTCGCTGGCGGCATATGCATTCGCGCGGCTGCGCTTTCGGGGACGCGACGCGTTGTTCCTGATGTACCTCGCCACGCTGATGATTCCGGGTCAGGTCACGATCATCCCGAACTTTATCCTGATGCGCTATCTCGGGTGGATCAATACCTACGAGGGCCTCATCATCCCGACCGCATTCACCGCTTTCGGCACATTCCTGCTGCGCCAATACTTTCTCTCGATCCCGAGGGAGCTGGAGGAAGCGGCACGGGTCGACGGGGCGAGTTATTTCCAGGTCTGGTCGCGGATCATTATGCCTTTGGCCAGCCCCGCGATCGCGACCCTGGCCGTGTTCAGCTTCATGGGCGCCTGGAACAGCTTCTTGTGGCCGTTCATCATGGTCAGCACCTCGGACATGCGGACCCTGACCGTTGCCTTGCGCTCATTCCAAACGGATTATGGGACGGAGTGGGGCCTGATGATGGCCGGTTCGCTGCTCGCGATGCTGCCGATGGTCGTGATTTTCCTCGCGGCTCAGCGCTACTTTGTGCGCGGCATCGCCACCACCGGCTTCGGGGGCCGCTAAGGCACGTGAATATTCGACTCACTGCCAAGCTTTAAACTGGCGGGAAAGGCTCAATCCACGTGCCATTGAAGGCGGTGCTTTTCGACCTTGGCGACGTCATCATGCGCGAGGAGACCGAGGAAAAGATTGATGGCGTCACCCAGCGCGCAGACCTGCACCCCGGCATGGCCGATCTGCCTCTCAGCCTCCATCAGCGCGGCATCCCGCTCGGTCTCGTCGCTGACACCCGCGACGGCACATACCGGAATGTCCTCGCGATGCACAACCTGTTCGACGTCTTCGACGTTTTCGCGATTTCCGACCACCTCGGCGTCGAGAAACCCGACCGGCGGATGTTCGGGTACACACTGGATGCCCTCGGCATTGTCGAATCAGGCTGGGGCACGGTGGCGATGATCGGCAATAACCTGGCAAAGGATATCCGCGGCGCCAATGCGCTTGGCCTGATCTCGATTTGGCTTGTCTGGAACCAGCGCTACCCAGTCGTCTGCGCTGACGCGAGCGAGACGCCGGACTTCCAGGTCAGCACGGCTGCCAGCCTTGCAGCGCTCCTCGATGCGCTGCACATCGATGCGGATGCCAGCGCCTACCGCTTTCCGCAGCCCTTTCCATGGGAGTGAAGGCATTTCCCAACATCGAGTTCGACGGCTGCCGTTGAGATCATACCCTCCGCTCGCACGCCTGAGGCGAGTCCAACATCCGCCGCATCGCGGATGAGTCGACCTGGTCTGGAATCCCCTCCCTGAATCAATCGCCGATCGCGGCGGGCACGATCAACCCCTCAATGATTTGGGATACCGGCTGCTGGTTTTCCGGCTCACTGACATCGGTTCCCACCACGCCCGTCGCCACCACCAGATCGAGATCGGGCACAACGTAGACGGTCTGCCCGCCATATCCGATTCCGAGGAAGGACGAGTAACCTGACAGCTCCTTGATCCACCATTGGTAGCCGTACGCAGCGTCAGCGATGTTGACACCGCTGGTTGAACTCGTACCGCTGGCATGCTCGGTGGTCGACGCCGTGACCCACTCCTCGTCCACTATGCGTTGACCGTCCCACGCCCCACCATTCAGAAATAGGTAGCCGAGTTTCGCCATGTCGCTGATCGTCATATCCAACCCGCCCGCGCCCCGGTTCACCCCGTACTCCGTCGTCAGCCACTCGGGCTGGGCGATGCCGAGCGGATCGAAAAGTCGGGGCTGCAAGTACTCCGCCATCGTCAGCCCGCTCTGCACCCCGATGATGTATGACAACAGATTTGAGTTCGTGTTGTCGTACTCGAAACACTCGCCTGGGTCGCAGACCATCGGGCGGGAGAGCATCAGATCCAGATCGTCGCTTTCGTTGTGTCGCCTGAAGTTGATCCTGCCATCCCACTCCCAGCCGGAGGTCGAGGTGAGCAGGTGCTCGAGCGTGACACTCTCGACGCGCGGATCGACCCCGGCGGGAATGCGATCGGGAATGAGTTCGCCAATCGTCTGGTCGAGACTCGTGAGCAGACCCTCCCGGAAAGCGATCCCAACCCCAATCGTCGTCACGCTCTTGGCCACGGACCAAACGGCGAGCGTCTGGTTCGCCTCGAACCCGTTGTAATAGCGCTCGACGATGAGATCTCCTCCGCGAACGACGAGCAACCCCGAAAGGAGCGGCGTCTCCGCCGCCACCCGTGCGTCGATCTCCACGACCAGGTCCGCGGGCATGCCCTGACTTTGGGGATCAGTTGACTCCCACCCGTCGGTCGGCCAGGATTCGCGTTCGGGGATGGAATCCTGCGCTCTGACCGGCTGCGCGATCACGGCGGCTACCGGGGTCATGGCGCCAACGACACGCATTCTGTTGGAAATTTTCACGGATTATTCTCCTCCGATGATGGCAATGCCCGGCCAGAACCATGCGTTGCCAGCCTTTCTCGTTTCGCCAAAGGCGGAAGACGCTCAGATCCCGGTCACAACGGTCGTCGAAACGTCTGCGCACATCTCTGTAATACGTCGAGGGTGCATCGATTGTATGTATCATCGTGATTCGAAGTGCCGCCTTGGTTGCCGCGACGCTCATCAGTGCCCAGTCTGACTGTTTGTGACCACCATTGCCGGATGGTAGCATTCCGCAAAGACTGCAACGCCCCACCTGTTTGACGATAATTTGGAGAATGACGAGGATGAACGCCGACGTCACCGAATACATCCAGAACATCGATCAGCCGTGGCAGGCCGAGATCGCAAGCGCGATGCATCGCGCCATCCACCAGGCCGTGCCGGATGTCGAGGAACTGCTCCAGTACAAGAAGCCCCACTTCCTGAAGGGCGGCAAATATCTGGCAGTGCTCGGCGTCGCCAAGAGTTGGGTGACCTTCACGATCTTCAATGCCCAGGAACTCAACATCCCCGACGGAATGTTCGAATCCGATGGACCGCCCGAGCGAAAGACCGTCAAGGTCAGGAAGGACCAGGAAGTTGACTACAATGTCCTGGGTAAATTGGTCGAGCAGGCGGCGAGCACACTCTAACCCGAACCCTGCACGCAATCCATGTTCTGGTCAGGGCCGACCTGGAGCCTGCTCTGAGTGCGGTCGAATGGGACGGACTTTTTCAGCCGTATCCGACAGTAGCGATCGCCCACACAATACAAGCGAGTGATGAGCGTTTCTCCGCCCTCCAACGTGCAAACGGCATTCGGCTGCCAGGAACCTCCCGCGACACTCGCAGGTGGACAGGGCGACGCTTGGCGGAATGGAAACGTTGTGCTCAAGCCCTGCCGCGATCCTGTCGAGGCGAGCTGGATCGCCCAGGTCCATCTCGACGTCCAACAATCCGGGTTCCGATTGCCGCGGCCGGTTAGCGCGAACAGCGGCGCGTGGGTCGTTGACGGTTGGCAAGCGTGGGAATTCGTTGAAGGCAATCACCACCGGGAACCCCCCAACTCTGGCAACTGATCGTTCGCGCTGAAATCTTTCGCATCTCGATCCACGATGGGTTCTTTGGGGGAGAACTTGGCAATCTCGACACGATCGATGGTCACCTTGCGACCATTGACCTGCTGGAATGCAAACTCGGGCAAGACGCCATTCGGTAGGGGCATGGCGCTCCGTGCGTACCATTCCTATCCTGTTCTGGTTGGCAGGCGATCCTGGCGCGACCAACCGACCCGCATAGTCGCGAACAGCCGGAGTGTATACTGAGCGCACAGCGACAATCAGTCACCAGCGGACGGGCGCGAAACGATGGGCGTGATGCTGTCAACGTCCACCGTCTTCGTCAAACGAAGGAGCGAACCTGGCTTACCGTTTGGAACATCACGTATTCCTGTTGAATTGAAGGAGAAGACGATGTCGAACCCTGATACGCAACCCCTTGATCGCTTGATCGCCGATTTCGGGCGTGGACGTCTTGACCGCCGGGATCTGTTCCGGCGCGGAACCGCTCTCGGTCTTGGCGCCTCGGCCATGACCGCACTCCTTGCTTCCACCACCGTTGCCGCCCGCCAATCCACGCCTGTCGCGGCCTCACCGCCATCCGAACCAGTGACCCTGACGATTATCGACGTGGCGGGCCAGTCCCAATTGACACAGCCCATGATCGACGATTATGTAGAATCGAAGCCCGAGTGGGTGTCGAGGATCGATATTACCCTGGCGACCTCGCCGGAACTGCCGGCCAGGATCATGGCCCAACAGGACGCCGGTCGAACCGACATCTCGATGGTGCTCACCGGAACCGATGGCCTTTCGGCCGGAATCGAGCAGGACCTGTGGCTCAACATCCTCCCCGATCATGAATCCCGATTCCCCAACCTGATGGACAACCTGATCAGCCCGGGTGCACAAGACCTCGCCCAGGGCTTCGGCGTCAACGTTGTCTTCGGAAACTACGGCCCCACGTTCACGTACAACCCCGAAGAGGTCGAAACACCGCCAACCACCCCCGAGGAGTTGCTCTCGTGGGCGGAGGCCAACGATGGCGCGCTGATGTATGCGCGTCCCGCCAACTCTGGCCCCGGCCGCACCTGGATCATGAGCCTGCCGTACATGCTTGGCGACAGCGATCCGAAGAACCCTGAAACAGGTTGGGAAAACACCTGGACCTATCTGGAGCAACTCGGGCAGTTCATCGAATACTACCCCTCGGGCACCGGCGTGACGATGACTGAACTCGGGCAAGGCAGCCGCTTGATGGTTGCTTCGACAATGGGTTGGGACATGAATCCCCGCGTTCTCGGCACCGTGCCAATGGATTTCCAGGCGGTCACCTTCCCCGCCGGTCCCCTCCTCGCCGATGCTCAGTTCGTCACCGTACCGAGGGGTCTCGACGACGATCGAACCAACGTCGTGCTTGACCTCATCGGCTGGATGCTCCTGCCGGAGCAACAGGCCAAGGCCTACGATCAGGGCTATTTCTATCCCGGCCCCGCAATCAAGGACGTCACCCTCGATATGGCTCCAGCGGAAAGTCAGGAAGCAGTGACATCCGTGCTGCGGCCGGAATTCGATGAGCTCATCGAGACTGTCACGGTTGAGCTTCCACTCGACGCCCCAAGTCTCGTGCAGGCATTCGAAATTTGGGACGAACGAATCGGCAGCGGCAAGGTGCAGGAATAGGAACAGGAAGCAATGACGCAATCGTAACCGGACGGCCGCTACGACGTGAGCGTCGTGGTTGCCGTTCGGGCGATCCCAGCGTCATCTCCAGGAGCGGGCGACATGCAGCCGGAGCAAGGTAGACGATGAGCGCCCGTGTTCAAGACCTACGCCCGACCGATGCGACTACCGACGCCACCACACACCGGCGGCCCGCGCCACGCATCGGCCGATTGCGGATCCGCAACCTGACCAAGCAGTTTGGCGACCTGGCTGCATTGCGGGATTTCGACCTCGACGTTCAGGGTGGCGAATTCATATGCCTGCTCGGTCCCTCTGGGTGCGGCAAAACGACCGCGCTCAATTGCATCGCCGGTCTCCTCGAACCTGACCAGGGCGAAATCGAGGTGGATGGCGACAGCATTGTGCGCACGCCTTCCGAACGACGCCGCTTCGGGATGGTCTTCCAGAACTACGCCCTGTTCCCTCATCTTACCGTCGGCCGCAATGTCGCGTTTGGACTGGAGATGCAACGCATCCCCAAAGCCCAGATCCGGGACCGCGTCGATCGGGTGCTGGCGTTGGTGCGTCTTCAGGAACACCGCGACAAGTACCCTGCTCAGCTCTCCGGAGGTCAGCAACAGCGCATCGCCATTGCCCGGGCAATCGTGATTGAGCCGCGCCTGATCTTAATGGACGAACCGTTGAGCAACCTCGATGCCATGCTCCGGCTGGAAATGCGAACCGAAATTCGCAAGCTTCACCAGGCACTGGGATTGACGACAATCTACGTCACGCACGACCAGGAGGAAGCGCTGTCGCTCTCCGACCGGGTGGTGTTGATGGATCAGGGAGTCATCCGCCAGGTCGGCGCCCCTCGTGAGGTCTACCTCAAGCCCGCCAGCGCCTACGCCGCCAATTTCCTCGGATCGCGCAATCTCATCCCGGTGCGCGTCAAGGCCGTGGTGGAGAACGAAATCCAGGTTGAGACACGGTCGGGAGTGACATTGACGGGTACAGCCCGCGGCACAATCGCCACAGGCGATGAAGCCATTGCCTCGATCCGGCCAGAGCATATCGAGCTTGGTGCACAGGGGAATGGTGCCCTCAATCTCTTCTCCGGGGTGGTCCAGTCGGTCGAGTTTCTCGGTCAGGGCACAGAGTTGAGCGTCGAGAGCCAGTTCGCCGACGATCTCGTCGTGCGCACCGACGAGGAGTGGAGCTCGGGCGATTCGATCGAGTTGTACCTGCCGCCGCAACGGGTCATTGTCTTCCCCGCCGAGCCTCAGGGAGCCTGAACGAAATGGCGAACGACCTTCTCACCTCTACGACCGCCATGCGCGTCGCCCCTCGCCGCCAGTTCACCAGGCGGCTGCGGAACAACCTGACGACCATATGCCTCCTCAGTCCGGCATTGATCCTGGTGCTGACGCTGTTCATCTACCCGCTGTTCTACGGACTCAGATTGTCATTCGATCCCCAAACCGGCGGGATGTTCTCCAATTACAGCACCTTCTTCAGTGACGCCCGGGAGCGGGCGACGATCGGGAACACATTGCGCCTGGCATTGCCTGCGACGTTGTTCAACCTGGCCGTGGCCATACCGCTCGCCTACCGGATGCGGCGCGTGGCCCGGGGGCGACGCCTAATCACTGGCTTGTTCGTGATCCCGATGACGCTCGGCACTGTCCTGATTGCCCAGGGCATGCTGAGCTTTTTTGCCCCTCGCGGCTGGTTTAACAAAACGCTTGAGCTGCTACAGATTACAGACGATCCGATCCGACTCGTTCACAATCGAACCGGGGTGCTGATCTCGCTGACGATTGCCGAGTTTCCGGTCGTGTTCCTGATCCTGCTTGGCTTCGTCTCGGGGATCGACCCGAACCTGGAGCGAGCCGCCCAAATGCTTGGGGCCGGGGCCTGGCAACGGTTCCGGCGAATCATGCTCCCACTGATGGTTCCGGGAATCGCGACCGCATTCGCGCTCTCGTTTGTAGCGACCTTCGCGGTGTTTCCATCGGCGGTGATGTTGGGACAACCGGCCGGCGAAACACGGGTGATCGCGCTTGCCGCCTGGCAAGCCGCCTATGAGCGGTTTGATTACTCCGCGGGCTCGGCGATTGCGATCATCATGGCCGCGATCGAGGTCGCGGTCCTCGCGATCGTCCTTGGCGGGCGGTCACGGCTCTATCGTGGTCCGTCTTCCGTCGGCAAAGGGTGAGGAGTGGTGAGAGGAGCGGTGACGCCATGAATCCAGTCAACGAACCACCAGGCGCCGCGCCTTCCGGCCGTTCCCGGGCATCCTTTTCCAACCCCGGCGTCTGGTTGATGTACGGATTCGTCCTCTTCTTCGCGATCCTGATCGGCGGCATTTTCTTCACCGTGCTCTTCAGCTCGTTCGCGAGTTCCTGGTTTGGAGGTTGGCTGCCGGACGGGTACACAACCCGGTGGTACACGTTCGCGATTGACGAATTCAACCTCTGGCAAGTGTTGCGCGTCACGTTGATCATCGCCCTCGTCGTCGTGGCCTTGAGCCTGCTTATCGGAGTGCCCGCCGCGTACGCGCTGGCCCGCCATAATTTCAAGGGCAAAAACGTCGTCCTCTTGCTGCTGCTCTTGCCGATCATGGTGCCGCCGATCACGTATGGCATCCCGCTGGCGACGATGCTCTTCGAATACGGGCTCGCGGGCAGGATGATCGGGGTGATCATCGCCAACCTGGTCCCGGCCTTTCCATTCGTGATCGTGATTATGGTTCCGTTCATCGAACAGATCGATCCCAACCTGGAACGATCGGCGCAAATGCTGGGCGCCTCGCCGTTCAAGGTGTTCACCCGGGTGCTCTTGCCGCTCGCGATACCCGGCATCCTCGCCGCCGGATTGCTGGCGCTCGTCCGCACGATCGCCATGTTCGAGTTGACCTTCCTCACGGCCGGGGCCTCCAGCCAAACGCTGGTCGTGTCGCTCTACTACGCCGCCTTTTCGGCCGGCATCCGCCCGACGCAATCGATCGATGCGATGGCCGTGGTCTACATGCTCACCTCAACGTTGTTGCTCGTCCTCGCCCTGCGCTTCATCAATCCCGTGCAAATCGTCTCTCGGGTCAAGCAATGAGTTGAGTGGGCGCCGTGACCGCATCCTCGACCTTCGCTTGGCGACGGAGTGCTCGCGGTTGACTGGAGACTACCTGTGCCCAGCCTGGCGACCGGCTGTTTACGCCCGGGCGATCATCGTTGCCGATGCCCTGGACTGGTGTGGCGCCGATGAGTCGATCCTCGGCCTGGTCGACGACATCCTCGAGATCTGGCAGCTCATGGTCCGCGCCGAAATCTTTCGCATCGCCATTTACGACGGGTTCCATCGGCTGGGAACGGACAGCCTCGACGCCATCAACGGCCATCTCAATACCGTCAACTTGGTCGTTCGCAAGCTCCATGAGTTCGAGCGTCAGTGACAGTGGCCGAAAAACACGCGTGCAATTGTCGTCATTCCGAGGACGAGAAGTTTTTCGATCCCCGGCGGCTGCCGGTGACGCACGTGCGATCATTTGAACGGCTTGCTGGCGGAACGCGTAAGGAAGACAATACTAGGCTCCAGGCGTTCCTTACTCCGTAGTGGCATTTCGCCAGAACGCTACAGGTCAATCGATCCGGATGGAGCAGACCGTGACGAATCAGACGCCCAAACAACCAGCATCACAACAAGGTCAAACCCGTTGGGACAGGTTTCTCTACTGGGCCAATCGTTTTTATGAGAGTGACAGGTTCGATGAGTTCGAGCGCGACTACAAGCTCGTCGTGGCAAAGCGTCTTCAGGAGGCAAAGGCAGCTTTTTTCGAGAACGATTCGTTGTGGATCGAGAAACTCAATCATGCAATGACCGCTCAACCAAACAACCTGACGAACTGGCGAGCGACGCAACCACTGATGAGCTGGTGCCGGGCGGAACCGGAGAACGCCAGCCTTGCTTTCCGGTTTCTCTGGAACACGGACGACCGCGTTCAGCAACGCTTCGACCAGTTCATGGAAGTGGTTTCGAATGCGGGTCAGCGAATCTACATTGCCGAAACCTCGTTTTTTCACATGGCAGTGGACCCTTTGGCTTTCCCGATGCATCGCGCCATGGCGGTCGAGCGCGCCATGGATCTCACTGGGTATCCCGAACCCAAAGAGGTCGGAATCAAATCAGGAGAGACCGGACGTCGATACGAGCACTTCTTGACATTTCTCGACATCATGATAAAGCGTGCATCGGAACGGAAATCCTTTTTCGTGACCGGCTGGATGCCCAAGGCGCCTCATGGACGGTAACACAGTGGGTCCCTAACAAGGAATGGTCAGAATCTGACAAGCAGGCGTTCGTGGTCTATCAGGGCAAAGCGCAACTTCGGAAAGAATCGCGGACGTCGAAGAAGACCTCATGAACTCGCGAGCAGCCGTCTTCAAGTCTCCAGGATAACTTCCGGGTCGCGGTCTGACCGCGTACACCAAGGGCGTTCCGGTTTCCCTCAACCTCGGTGACAATGCGCGACATCGGGCGAACCCCCGCTCACCGCCGACAACTGCACAAATGGAGAAATGCATGACCATTCGTGGCCTGGCGCGGGATCACCAGACATCGGTGAGGCGGCCGGCCGATTTTGACGACTTCTGGGACGCGATCATGGCGGAACTGGCCGCAACGCCGTTGGACCCCATCCTGAAGTTGGTTCCACACCGCTCGACCGACGCCGTCGAGGTCTACGAGATCGGCTACACCAGTCTCGACAGCGTCCGGATCGGCGGCTGGTACTGCCGTCCCCGTGAGACCTGGGCGAAGGGACCGTACCCCGGTCTCAGCATCGTCCCCGGTTACAACTCCGATCCTACCCTCCCGAAATCGTGGGCGAAGCTCGGTTACGCCGCGATTGGGGTCGCCCCACGCGGCAAGCTCGGCTCCGACACCCAGTTCAACCCTGGCTATCCCGGTCTGCTGGTCCATAACATCGTCGACCGCAACACCTACGGCTATCGCGGCTTCTACGCCGACGCCGCCCGCGCGATCGACTTCCTGCTCTCGCGGCCGGAAGTCGATAAGAGCCGGATCGGAGTTCACGGCTCCAGCCAGGGCGGCGCACTGACCTTGACTACGGCCGCCCTCCGCCACGACGTGATAGTCTGCGGTGCGGCCGGCGCCCCATTCCTCGCCGGATTCATGGATTGCGCGGCCGTCACCCATTCCTACCCCTACGAAGAGATCAACGAGTACGTGCGGCTCTACCCGGAGCGCGAAGAGGACGTGCGCTCGACCCTGGAATACTTCGACTGCGTCAATTTTGCCTCGAAGATCACGCGCCCGTTCCGCATCTACGTCGGCCTCGCCGACGACATCGTACCGCCAGAGACTGGCTACGACTTGGTCAAGGCCATGACCGGCGAAGTCGAGTTCGTCGCATACGAGCGATGCGGCCACGACGCCGGAATCTACTGGGAGATGCCAAACGTCGAAACCTTCCTGGCCAAATACCTGAAACCGGCTCTCGCCGATACCGGCGTCCACGCTCAGATGACATAAGGGTAGTTGGGCATGACGACCGTATCATCAACCGCACCCGCCGATCTCGACGCCTTCTGGCGCGCCATCGATGACGAGCTGGCCGCGATTCCAGCCGCATCCGAGTCCGAGGCCAGCGCCTTGCACTCAACCGAGCACTCAACAACGTCCAAGGTGAAGCTCACTAGCATCGGCCCGTACCGGATCGAGATCTTCCTCAGCATCCCCCACGGCGATGGTCCCTTCCCTGCCCTGTTGCTGGCGCCCGGCTACGGCAGCGTCGTCACTCCACCACCGTATGACGATCGTATGCGCTACGTTGCGATCTCGATCCGCTATCGCGGCACGCGTGGCGCGGACAAGCCCTACGCCGCGAAATTTCCCGGTCTCCTCACCGATGGCATCGAGAATCCGGACCGCTGGAGGTTCCGGGGCATCTTCGCCGACACGTTGCGAGCGTTCGAATACCTGTGCGGCCTGCCAATGATTGATCCGGACCGCGTCGCCATTTATGGAAGCGACATCGGAGTGATCGTCGCCGCCCGGCGAAATCGCGTGAACGCGCTCGCCGTAACCGTGCCGTTCTTCTACCGGCTTGCCGACCTCTACCCGACGACCGAAATCTACCCCTTCGAGGAAATCAACGATCACCTGAGGGCTTACCCAGAGGGGTCCGAGGCGGTCAACCGAACGCTCTCCTACTTCGATCCATTGCACCATGCCGCCAGGGTCACGACCAATACGCTCGTTTGCATCGGCGATCCTGGCGTAGCAGGCGGTCCGGAGTGGATGGCGCCGCTAACCGAGGCGTTCGGCGGGGCCGTCGAGCAGTACGCGTTCACCCATGAAGGCCAAACTGATTACGACGCCGTCGATCGCTGGCTTGCCCAACAACAGGGCGTCGACCCACGGCCTCGAACCTGGCTGCCCCAGGACATCGGTCCCTGGAGCGCGGCGCAACAACACTAATCGTCATTTCGAGCTTGCGAGAAATCACTGCGCGAAGCGCATCCGGCGAAGCCGTAATTGTCGTTCCGGAACGAGCCTCCGGCGAGTGGAGGAATCTCGTCCCGCAGGACCCCAAAATAGCTGCTGCGGCAGGAGATTCCTCTGGTCGCTGGCGCTCCCGACGGAATGACCGTAAGACGCATCGCGAGACGGCGCGTCCAGATGACGCTTATGGACATCTCCGGTGCGATGGCGCAGTTCTGGCTGATCGATGCGTTCACCTAATGGGGCGGCGCCTCGTGTCTCGGTTGAGGGCCAATTGCGCCCTTGTTGCAGGCGCCCACGCGCCGATACCGCAAGAATTCCGCAAAAAAGATTCCCTGTATCCACGCGGAAATTGGGCTTTTTGTATTCTTGCGCCCAAAACGACCACATGCCGTTTCTGACGCTCCAGGCGTGGACCGCGGATGCCCGTGAAGCGCTCCGTTTCCGCCACGTTCGCCCTCATTTCGGACCAGTCTCAAATAGCGGCTCCAGTCAAGAAGTGGTAGGCTGGGCGCAGATTTTGCGATCTTCATTGAGCAACGGTACGCCGAGTCGACGATTGGTCGAGGTTGGTGGCCACATTGTTGGCACGTCGGTTCGCCAATCGCCGGACCACTTGCCAACGGAAACAGGAGTGAGGCCCATGCGCACGAATCATACGTCACTCACCACTTCCCGCGAGGCAGTCGCGTTGCGGTTCAATCGGCGCGATCTTGTCCGGAAGGCGGCCGCGCTCGGCGTCAGCGTCCCGGTAATGTCCGCACTGCTCGCCGCTGAGGCCCGGGCTCAGGCGACTCCTGGCGCATCGCCGGTTGCGGCTCCCCCCGAGGGCGATCCGATCCGCATCGGCGCTTCTGTCTCGACCACCGGCACCAATGGCCGCACCGGCCTCTACCAGCAGGAGGCCTACCTCCTCTGGGAGGCGCAGAAGAACGCCGCGGGCGGCCTGCTCGGTCGACCGGTGGAGATGGTCATCTACGACGATCAGTCCGATCCCACCACCGGTTCTCGCCTCTACGAGCGGCTAATTACCGAGGATGAAGTCGACCTGATCCTTGGCCCGTACGCATCCGGAGTGACGCTCGCCGCCGCCCAAATCACCGAACGCTACGGCTACCCGATGCTCGTTGCCGGCGCTTCCGCCGGTGAGATTTGGGACAGCGGCCTTCTCTATGTGTTCGGCGTCTACTCCATCGCCCAGGACTACTTCAGGGACATCGTCCTCAACATTGCCCCGGCCCAGGAATACGCCACGGCGGCGGTTATCTATGAGGATGCTGTCTTCCCGAGTTCGACCGGTCTGGGCGCGGTTGCCCACTGCGCCGATGCCGGAATCGAGGTCGTGATCGAAGAGGCTTACCCACAGCGAGCGACCGATGTCTCGTCGGTTCTGACCAGGGTCAGGGACGCCGATCCAGATTTGCTGATCGGTGGGTCGTACCTTCCGGATTCGGTGTTGATCATGCGCCAGTCTAAAGAGCTGGGAGTCAACCCCAGGCTCTTCGCCTTCTCCGTTGGCGCCGCCCAGCCGGAGTTCATCGAAACGCTGGCCGATGACGCCAACTTCGTGCTCGGACCTTCGATGTGGGAGGCGGATGTCGATACCGAGGGCAACCAGGAGTTCTTCGACGCCTACATGGCGATGTGGGACCGCGAACCCGACTATCATGCGGCGACTGGATATGCGGGCTGCCAGATTCTGGAGCGCGCCGTCACCGATGGCGGCGATCTCGATCTTGAGACGCTCCGCGAAACCCTGCTCGGCCTGACCATGAACACGGTTCTCCCCGGTGAGTACCGGGTCGACGAAACCGGCAGGCAAATCGGTCACATCCCGCTCACTGTTCAGTGGCAAGAAGGCGCCAAGGTCCTCGTCGCCCCTGAAGACCTCAAGACCGGTGAACTCGTGTTGCCGACCCCGACCTGGGAAGAACGGGGCTAAGACTCGGGCATGGATGTACTCCAGGTCATCCTCAGTGGCCTGCTGCTGGGAGGCGTTTACGCCTTGTTTGCGGCAGGCCTCAACATGATCTTCGGTGTCATGCGGGTCATCAATCTCGCCCACGGCGAATTGATGATGCTTGGCGCCTACATCACCTTCTTCCTGTTCTCACAAGCCGGCGTCAACCCCTTGCTCTCGATCCCGTTGTCGGCAGTGGCTCTGCTGGTCCTCGGCGTCCTTCTCCAGTTCACGCTCGTCGAACGAGTCGTGAACCAGCCATTGCTCTCATCGCTGCTGCTCACCTTTGGGCTCTCGACCCTGATGATGGGCATCGCGCTCAACCTGTGGACCTCCAACTTCCGGTCGGTGGCCTGGTCACCGTTGACCGGATCCTGGGATGTGGCTGGACTGGCGGTTTCGAAATCCCGTCTCGTCGCCTTTGCGATCGCCCTGCTCGTGACTGGAGCCACCTGGCTCTTCCTCAAGAAGAGCATCTTCGGCAAGGCGATCCGAGCGACATCGCAGCACGCCGAAGTCGCCCAGATTTGCGGCATCGATGTCCGTCGCGTGCGGCTGGCCACCTTCGGTCTGGGATCGGCGATGGCCGCCATCTCCGGGTCGTTGATCGCCATGATCTTCACGATCAGTCCGGAAATGGGGCGGATGTTCATCGGTAAGGCATTTGCGATCATCGTGCTCGGTGGCTTGGGATCGTTCGCAGGCACCTTTGTCGGAGCCCTGCTCCTCGGGACAAGCGAAACACTGGCTGCCTACTACACCGATACCCAACTTGCGGAAGCGGTTGCCTATGCCGTCCTGCTGCTCGTCTTGCTGATCCGGCCATCCGGATTGTTCGGACGGGCGGAGTAGGCGCATGAGTTCCCCCATCGATCACCCCACCGCTCCGGCCGAGGTCGAGGACACGACAATCGTGCGCGGACGACCAACCCCAGGCTGGGAACGGTATCTCGGCTGGATCTACCTGGTCATCCTGATCCTGGCGACCGGCTTCCTGATCTGGTACCCATCGACCGCAACCGCCTACGCCGTATCGCTTGCGCTGATCGTGCTGATGACGATTTCCCTGGCCTCGAGCTGGAACTTTCTCTCCGGATTCGGAGGTTACACCTCGTTCGGGCACGCCGGCTTCTTCGGCATCGGCTCCTACACCGGCGCCTTGCTCCTGCACTACGAGAAGGTAAGCTGGATTCCCGCCGTAATCATCGCGGGGCTCGGCGCGGGCATGCTCGCCCTCGTCATCGGCTATCCCGTCCTCCGCTTGCGAGGTCCCTATTTCGCGATCGCGATGCTGGCCTTCAGCGAGCTTTGCCGCGTGCTGATCACCGCCTGGGAGTCGGTGACGCTTGGCGGCCACGGCGTGTACCTGCCGATCGTGCGCTTCCAGCGTGAGGAAGACGGCGCGACGGCATGGGACCGGTTTGGCATCCAGCTCCACAACAACCAGAATTACTACGCGATGCTCGTGCTCGCGATCATCGCCGTGAGCATCGCATACGCCATCGGCACATCGCGCTTCGGACTCGAGTTGCTCGCGATCCGCGACGATGAGGTCGCGGCTCAATCGATGGGCATTCAAACGACCCGGGTCAAGATCACGGCCTTTGGTCTGAGCGCCATTTTTCCGGCCACCGCGGGCGCGATCTACGCCCGCCAGGTTGGCTACATCGATCCTCCCACGGTTTTCCTCGTAATCTGGTCGATCAGGTCGATCGCAACCGCGATCCTCGGTGGTCAGGGCACCATTCTCGGGCCGATCATCGGCGCCATCGTGCTCACGCTTGTTTCGGAACGCGTCTGGGAAATAAACCCCAACCTCTATCAGGTGATCTTCGGCGGCCTGATTGTGCTCGTCGTCCTCTTCATGCCTGGCGGGCTGATTTTCCTGCTCCAGAAGCGGGGAATCTTGCCGAGGAGTCGCCGACTATGAGCCAGGCCGCGATCCACCAAGAGCGTAGCGTCGTTCTCGATGTCAAGAGCGTGTCGAAGCGGTTTGGCGGCATCCAGGCCGTCAACAACGCCACGCTGGCGATCAGCGAAGGCATCGTCACCGGCGTGATCGGGCCGAACGGGTCCGGCAAGTCCACCCTCTTCAACCTCATCACCGGTCTCGATCACCCGGATTCTGGCGAGATTCACTTCAACGGCCAGAATATCGGCCAGCTCCAGCCGGATGTGATCAACAGGCTGGGGATGGGCCGCACCTTCCAACTCACACGGCTCTTCGGAAAGATGACGGTGTTGGAGAATCTCGTTGTCGTCTCCCGAACCAGTCGGCGCGAGGCGGGCGATCGGGCAATTGAGCTGCTCCAATCGCTTGGTCTCGCCGGGCTCTGGAGCGAGTACGCCGAAAATCTCTCCTATGGACAACAAAAACTCGTCGAATTTCTCCGACTGAGCATGAGCGACCCATCCCTGATCCTGCTTGACGAACCGTTCGCCGGGGTCAATCCCGTGATGGAACAAAAACTCCTCGAACAGCTCCATGCCTGGATCGACTCGGGTAAGACCGTGCTTCTGACCGACCACGAAATGGCGATCATGATGGAACTGTGCCAGGAAATCTTCGTGCTCGATCACGGCGATGTCATCGCCCACGGCTCGCCCGAACAGGTGCGTGCCGACGAAAGTGTGATGGAGGCCTACTTTGGACGATAGCCAGGCCCCTCCCACCGCGCCGCCGAATCTCTCAGCGATTTCCGAGGGCCACGACGATCCGGCCGCTCAGGAAGGCGATCCCCTCTTGCGCGTGACCAGGATCGACGCCGGGTATGGCAAGGTTCAGGTCCTGCACGATGTCTCGATCGTGGTTCATCCGGCGGAAGTGGTCAGCATCATCGGTCCCAACGGCGCCGGAAAGTCGACCGTCCTCAAGTCGATCATCGGTTGGCTCAAACCATCGGCCGGCGAGATTCTCTTTGGCGGCACGGCGATCGGCGGCATGCGACCGGATGTGGTCGTCCGTCACGGAATCGGATTCGTGCCTCAGGGCCGGATCGTCTTCAAGGAGATGTCCGTGATGGAGAATCTCGAGATGGGCGCCTATGCGCTCAATGACAAGAACCGGTTCCGTCCCTTGCTCGACGGCGTCTTTTCGATCTTCCCGCGCCTCGGCGAGCGACCGAAGCAACTCGCCGGGACGATGAGCGGCGGCGAACAGCAGATGCTGGCGATGGGCCGGGCGATGATGGGCGAACCGCGCATGATCCTCATGGACGAGCCATCGCTTGGTCTCGCCCCGCTGTTTGTCGAGCAGGTGTTCGAGCGGATTGGCGAACTCAAGGCGAGCGGGATGACGCTGTTGCTCGTCGAGCAAAACGCCGTCAAATCGCTTTCGATCAGCGACCGCGCCTACGTCCTCGAACTGGGCAAGAATCGCTTCACCGGCAGCGGCGCCGCCCTCCTCGCCGACAATCGCGTCCGCCAGCTCTACCTCGGCGGCTAAGCGCCGGAGCCTCCGCGATGACATGGTCCGGTGGGGTTGCGGAGTTAGCCTCCGCCCTGGCGTTCCCTCTGCAAACCCTGAGTCGAGACGCACTCGACCGAGTCCATAACTTGATCGGGGCACAGTCTGACTATGCCTTGATGCGGGTAGACGCGGATGCTCCCGTTCAGCGCCGTGAATGCCCAAGAGGGAAGAAGCACCCTGCGACGCGCTCACGTATGCTGATCGACAGTTATCGCGATATTCGACATTGAAGGAGCAACCATGAGCGACGTGTTGGCAAACAAGAGCCTCGGAGCCATTACCTTGTTCACGGAGGATCTGCCGGCCACGAAGGCGTTCTACCAGGATGTCTTCGGCCTCACCATCGTCAACGAAGATGAGGACGCCGTAGCCTTCCGGTTCGGCACATCGTTCCTCAACGTGCTCAAGGTCGAGGCCGCTCCGGAGTTGATCGCGCCCGCCAAGGTCGCCGCGCCCCAGTCCGGATCGCGAGTCCAGCTCACGATCTGGTTGGATGATGTCGATGCCATGTGCGCGGAGCTGGCCACGCACAGCGTGACCCTCCTGAACGGTCCCATCAACCGGCCATGGGGGCCGCGCACAGCCGCCTTCACCGATCCCGCCGGACACATCTGGGAACTCGCCGGTGGAGCCCCCGAGACCTAGACGGGCGGGCAATTGTGGCTCTCGACGACACGGCGAGGTTGGGTGCCCCGGCACTGGTCCAGGCGCTGTGGGATGGCGATCCCCGCTTTGCGGTGAACCCGTTCGGCACAGGAAGCATTGCGCTCAACCCCCAGACGATTGAAGATGGCGAGGAAACGATCGTCATCGATGCGCTCCGGAAGCTGTTTGGCGGATGAAACGGGGGGGCACAAGGCCCGACCCTACCAGATTTCGTCAATCGTAGGGGCCGGCCTGTGTGCCGGCCCGCACCAAGAGAAAGGAACAGGCGCCCCATGACCCACCCGGACGACAAACTGAAACAACTCGGCATCGCCATCCAGGAGAAAACCACCTTTCACCCCGCCGTCGCGCTCGGCGTCGTCACCGGCAACCGGCTCTACCTCTCCGGCTCAACACCCACCGACCCCCGCTGGCAGGGTCGCGTCGGCGATGTCCTGACCGTCGACCAGGGCTATGAAGCGGCCAAAGACTGCGCAATCAACCAGATCGCGTCCGCGAAGTCCATGATCGGCGATCTAGGACGGATCAAGCGCGTGGTCAAGGTCCTTGGCATGGTCAATGCCGCGCCCGGCTTTCCGGACACCCCGGCCGTAGTCCATGGCGCATCCGAACTCTACTTCGCCGTCTTCGGGGAAAAGGGAATCCACGCTCGTTCGGCAGTCGGCGTCCAGGCACTGCCAAACGATGTTGCGGTCGAAATCGAAACCATCTTCGAAATCGAGTAACCCTTTGTGACTCCGCATGTTTTGTCATTCCGACGAAGTGTTAAATCTTCGAACCTTGGCGAACTGCAAGGGAAGATTTTTCGCAAGCCCGAAATGGCAACATGGCCAGTCGAGGTGACGACCACAATCCGCTGATACACATATGTCGAGCACGCCTCAGCCTCGCGGGTCTGCGTAATCCAGAACTTCAAGTTCGGGCGGATGCTCCCCAAACGACGTGAGCGCTGTCCAAATTTCGGCGCGGTGGTGTGTGGTGTGGTTGAAAACGTGGAGCGCGATCACGAAGGTCGGTACGCTGGCGCCAGGAACCACTTCGAACGGCTGTGCGAGATCCTCCTCCGTCTTCCCATCGAGGTACAACGCCCATGCCGCGCTGACCCGCTCCCAAATCGCCGCTACGGAGTCGACGTCGCGGTAACGCTCGGGATCGGGACCATCCTTCGTTCCCTCACCAAGCAGTCGCTCGTGCAGCCAACTCTCCTCGACATCGACGATGTGGACGAAGGTCGCGAACACCGAGCCGTCACCGACGCCGCCCGCGATTATGCCGGGCCGGTGCACATCGTCGGGGTTCGCGCCGGCGATTGCCCGCACGATCCGGGGCCGAACACCGTTCCGGAAGTCGCAGAGGTAACGGATCACGTCGTTTCCGCTCAACGTGCGGTCGGTCAAGCCGGCGCCCGCTGTACGGAGGCGGGAACCGCACAAGAAGCCTCGGTGTAGTCGATCCCGTCGATCGAATCAGGCCGATCTGGGCCGCACATCGGACATCCTGCGTCCTTGCTCAACTTGAGTGACCGGAACGTCATCGATAGGGCATCGTACATCAGCAGGCGCCCGGTCAGCGTCTCCCCGATGCCGAGGATCAGCTTGACAACTTCTGTTGCCTGAATCACTCCAATCACACCCGGCAGCACGCCGATCACGCCCGCTTCGGAGCAGTTCGGCGCTAACTCCGGTGGTGGTGGATCACGGAACAAGCAACGGTAGCAGGGAGTTTCGGAGTCACGGGAATCGAACGTGGTGACCTGACCCTCGAATCGGAAGATGCTGCCATGTGAGTATGGTTTTTCCAGAATCACACAGACATCGTTAACCAGATATCGAGTCGCAAAATTGTCCGAGCCATCGAGTACGATGTCGTACTGGCCGATGAGGTCAAGCGCGTTGTCTTTGGTGAGCTGCACTCGATAGACCTCGACGTTGACTTCCGGGTTGAGCACCTCGATCGCAAGGCGGGCGGAATCGACCTTCGGTTTGCCGATGCGATCCGTCGCGTGAAGGATCTGACGTTGGAGATTGCTTTCGTCGACGACATCAGCGTCGACGATGCCGATCGTGCCCACGCCAGCCGCCGCGAGGTAGAGTGCGGCGGGCGACCCCAAACCACCCGCGCCGATCAGCAGCACCCGCGCATCGAGCAGGCGCCGTTGCCCCGCCTCTCCGACTTCCGGGAGGAGGGTGTGCCGGCTGTAGCGGCGTCGTTGCTCGGCCGAGAGCGCCTCGACCGGCATCGTCCAGTCCTTGCCTGCCCCCTTCCAGGCCGTGAATCCGCCCGCCAGGGACACCACATCGGTATAACCGAGATCCTGGAGGGACTTCGCGGCCAGCGCCGATCGCGTGCCGCCTGCGCAATAGATCACGACCGGCGTCGACTTGTCGGGAAGCGCTTCTTCGATCCGCAACTCGAGATATCCGCGCGGAATGTGGATGGCGCCGGAGATCAGACCCTGGTCAACCTCGTCCTGCTCGCGGACGTCGACGAACTGTTGCTGTCCTGGATTTGCCGATTGAACATCGGTTTCGCGGATACCGGCACGGACCCGTTCGAGGTGATCGCGAAAAGTAGGCATGAGTTGAATGCTCCATGATCAGAGACGGTGTGGTTAGCCCTATGACGCGCCATGCGCGGGGACCGTCATGGCGGCGGAAAAGCGCCGATCTTCGCCGAGATCCGGTTCATCCAGCGAAGCGTTAACTATACATATACCCACGTGGACCATACCCCGACTTGGCAAAGGTAAGTATCATTGATGCATGTGGCCGGAGTTGCGTGTTCACTTCAACACATCGACCACAGGAGGTTTTACATGATTCTCGATCGACTACTCGGCAAGAAAGACGCGATGCCCAAACCCGAAAGCGCCTTGGATGGCAGAGCTCAACCAGCTTTCGACACTCCCGCAACTCACGCGGTGTTGGGCACGCCTATCCAACCACCCTTCCCGGAAGGTATGAAAACGACCGTGTTCGGTCTCGGCTGTTTCTGGGGCGCCGAGAGGATCTTCTGGGAAATGAGCGGCGTCTACTCCACTGCCGTCGGCTACAGTGGGGGATACACGCCACATCCTACCTACAAAGAAGTCTGCTCAGGGCAAACTGGTCATGCCGAGGTCGTCCTCGTCGTCTTTGATCCCGCCAGGGTGACATACGAGGCGCTGGTCAAGCGCTTCTTTGAATCGCACGATCCAACCCAAGGCATGCGCCAGGGCGGAGACGTTGGCACACAATACCGCTCAACAATCTATTACAACAACGACGACGAGGACCAGCGCGAGATTGCCGAAGCCGCCAGGGTTGCCTACAACGAGTCGCTGAAGGTGGCCGGATTCCCGGAGATCACAACCGAGATCAAGCCGCTGGAGACGTTCTACTTCGCCGAAGGTTATCACCAGCAGCACCTGCACAAGGTCCCGAACGGATACTGTGGAATTGGCGGCACCGGTGTGAAATGCGCGATAACGAGCCGTATCGACGCCCAAAAGGTGGCAGCATCATGAACAACCAGTCAAACGAAACCATCACCATCACCGACGATCCCGGCCTGAAGCCGATTCCGTCTACGGAGGAGGAATGGCGGAAGGCGCTAGAGCCCGACCAGTATCGCGTGCTGCGCGAAGCTGGGACGGAACGCCCCTTCACCGGCGAGTACAACGCTGTCTGGGAGGAAGGCAAGTATCGCTGCGCCGCCTGCGGCAACCCGCTCTTCGACAGCAGCGTCAAGTTCGACCACGGCTGCGGTTGGCCGAGTTTTTCAGAGGCGATTCCGGGTTCCACCACCGAGATCGTCGATCGCTCGTTTGGCATGGTCAGGACCGAAGTGCGATGCGCACGCTGCGATTCACACCTCGGTCACATCTTCCCCGACGGTCCGCGGGAGACGGGTGGCCTGCGCTACTGCATGAACTCCGTCGCAATCGACTTGGAGCAGAGATAACGTTTTGAGACGTACTGCGTTGCAGAGGTTTGGCGATGATTGAGCTTGTACATCGGAAGCGAGACGCACTCGCTTAACTGTGCCGTGAATACGGGGTCGGTTCGCTCGACGTGTTCGGGTCGGCGGCAACTGGAGCATTCGACGAATCGTCCAGCGATGTTGATTTCATCGTGGACTTCGTGGACATGTCGCCAGGCATTGCCAACAGGTATCTCGACTTCGCGGAAGCTTTGGAGCGTTTGTTGGGCCGTCCGGTCGACCTCATGTTCAACGCGGTCATCAAGAACCCGTATCTCCGACGGACCGTGGATGCGAGCCGGGAGAACATCTTTGAGGATCGATCTCTTCGCGAGTCAGTGAGGCCTTCCCTAGGAGAAACGGCCCCAGTTTGACGCAATGGCCCACCGCTCGATGCGACGCCGGATCAACGTTCTCAGGCGAGGAGTTACTCTGGGCCGATTTCCCAGGTTTCGGGTTGAGCGCGATAATCGGAGACAAAGTCGCCGTCGGAAACGACATTGCCATCGGCGTCGGTGACCTTGCGGCGCAAGTAGACGGTGTACCCCGGCTGGGCGTTCGTAACCTTGCGGCGCTCACCCCGCCCAAGCTCGTTGTTCACGCGCTCAACCGGCTCTTCCGGCTCCTTTGGCTCGCTGATCCGGGGCTCGAAGACCTCGGTCGTCCAGCCATTGTCCCTGCCGTAGAGATGAGCGTAGGCAGTTCCGCCATCGACCACCATCATCAGCAGTAGCCACGAATCGAGCGGGTTCTCGAAGATCAAATCTTTCTCGTATTCGTCCACGTTGTTCGGCTGGTAAATCGCGGCGTCCATTCCTGGCGGAGAGCCGTCCGCCTCGTAAAACGGCAGGCGCCAGCCGTGCGCGTACCACTCGTTGAACTTGAAACCGGCCAGGAGCGCAGCCCGGAAGACCGTGGTCGAAACCTGGCACACCCCGCCGCCCAGATCGCTGGCTGTCCAGTCGCCCTGGATGATTTCGCCCTCGACAAAACCGTTATCGAGAGAGATGTCGCCCATTTGGTCGTTAAAGGAAAACGGTTCGCCAGGACCGACAAGTTTGTACGAGATGTTGTTGCAGGCCACGACCACGTTGGCGGCGCGGGTCGCCGACGAACCGGCAAACAACGACGAACCGTACGCGAGATGCCCTTCCAAACCAAGCTCCGCGACGTTATCGGTGCGGGCGCCGGCCTTGAGCGTCTCGATTGGCAGGGGAACCGTCCGATTCGAGGTGCGAGCGGTGTCGAGCAGGAGGGTGCTGAACTCCTCCATGTTGACCCCCGTGCCATCGACATCGTCGTCCAGAAGCTGCAGGCCATCGTCCCAACCAAGCGTCACATTCCGGGCCGGAACCAGCACCGCGTTGGCGATGTCCTGCATTCGACTCTGAAGCTTCTCAAGATCGAGCGATGCCCGACCGTCGCGATCGATTGCCAGAGCGCCGGCGAGCGCATCGATGTCGACCGGATACGACTCACCATCGTGGGTAAAGATGATTGGTTCGCCCACCAGGACTACGGCATCGTCCTTCGCTCTTTCCAAATCCACGGCGGTAACATCGGGTGAAACGACCGTGGTAGTCAGCACCACCGCGCCGGGGCGACCAGTGACAATTACGGCGACGGTGTCCTGCCTGGCGCGGTCAAGATCGAGTTGCCGTCCTTCACTGTCCTCCAGGACATCGATCTCCGTACCGCGACGGATGAGCCGCGCATTCCGCGGGGCGATGCCAATGCGCTCGCCGATGTTGGTGAGATAAGCATCGAGTTTTTGTTCGTCCTGGATAACGGCGAGCGGAACGTTTCGCGGGTTGCCCTGATCCAAGAGCGTCGCATACCGGTCAATCACACTGCCATCGCGGCCCTGGGCCCAGGCGTTCTCCAGCAAGGATTCGTAATCGACGATCATGCCAAGTTCGGTGAGGTTCGCCTCCCAGGTTTGATCCTCGAAGGTGTACGTCACGGCATGGTCTTCCAGTGGCGTGAATGCCGCACGGAGGAGCGCCTCGCTTTCGGTCCGGGTCATTCCCGAGATGTCAATCCCCTGCACATTGACGCCAGGGTAAAACTGCCCGTTGCTGAGTGCCGGGAGCGCCACGGCTACCCCGGCGACAGTTGTTCCAACTGCCCCGGCCACCAATCCGCGGCGACTGATCATGCGATGGTAGGTTCGGGAGAGCGTCACACTTACATCCTGGATTGACTATACGAGCCATCGCCTGGCGAGGGAGGCCTCCATGCACTGCGTTCATCATAATGCGAACGCGGCCGGATGGCAGAAGTGTACCGCCCGAGCCGCGACAGCTCCTCCGTATACGTCGCATTTCAATCGCGGGATTCGTGGCGATAGTGCGTCCTCACGGGCATTGTTGGGGTTGCAAGAGTCGAAAGTGCGACTACCATGAGCAGATTGCTTACTATTGGTTGTCCGCCAGCGAGGAGTCTTCCACGGCGGGCAGCTCATTTCGAAGTACATTGAATGCGAAGACCGAAAGCATTCAGGGAGCTTGATCACATGCCTGTCAAGTTTGGTGTATTTGTGCCGCAAGGTTGGCGCATGGACCTAACCGCAATTGCCGATCCGGTCGAGCAGTTCGAGGCCATGACCAATGTCGCGAAGGCGGCCGACAAGGGGCCGTGGGATTCGGTTTGGGTTTACGATCACTTCCATACTGTTCCCGAACCGACGATGAACACCACATTCGAGTCGTGGACGATCAGCGCGACACTGGCAAGAGATACGACCAGAGTCAATGTCGGGCAAATGGTGAACTGCAACGGCTACCGCCAGCCATCGCTCTTCGCCAAGATCGCCTCAACGGTCGATGTCGCAAGTCATGGCCGCCTTTACGCCGGCTTTGGCGCCGGGTGGTACGAGCACGAATGGCGGGCCTACGGCTACGGCTTTCCGGAGACGAAGGTGCGCATGGCCAGATTTCGGGAGGCTGTAGAGATCATCCACAAAATGTGGACGGAAGAAAAGCCCATTTTCGAGGGCAGGCACTACACGATCGACAGTCCAATCAATGAGCCGAAGAGCGCAAAACCAGGACGCAAGGTGCCGCTTTGGATCGGCGGCGGCGGCGAAAAAGTGACGTTGCGGCTGGTCGCGCAGTATGGCGACGCCTGTAATGTAGGCGGGGGCGACGCTGCGGTGATCAAGCAAAAGCTGGACATCCTGCGGGCCCACTGCGAACGCGAGGGGCGCGACTACAGCGAGATCACGAAGTCGACCACGTTCACTGCGTTTCCGATAGCGAATGGCGCCGATCCGGTCGCCGCGACAGTAAGGGTGCGAGAAGCCCATGGCGGATTGGACTACGAAACGTTCAGCAGTCGTGTCGCCCCAGCCCTGACAACTGACCAGATATCCGAGCAGATTCAGGGTGCGGTGGATGCCGGAATCGACTACGCGATCAACTACATCCCGGGTTTGGCCTACGACCTCGACCCACTGCACCTGTTCGAAGAAGGGGTCATACCGGCGATCGGATAATGTGTGTCGTCCACCAGACCGCGCTGCCCGCCAGGTTGACTTGATGCGCACAGTTGACTGGCACAATTTCACATTGCCCCTCCGACAAAGTGGAATGATGTCCAGGGGCAGGACAAAGGGACTTCGTTGGCGCACTCGGTGCATTGGCGGACAGGAGGGGAGGATCACCGACCTGAGGGGCGAGGGATCTCCTCATATCGTGGTTCGACAGGATGGAGGAGGAGACCCACTCGCAAATCCTCGGGAAGTCGCTTCGCGTGGACGCGAAACGACTCGAGGGCTGCGCATACGATCGTGGGCTGACGATCGGGGGTGACGCAGCCCTTACAGCCTAATAAACACTGGGAGCATTCTCATCCGTAAAACTACGGATTCAGCCCGGGAGTTTCGGTGACTTCCGCGTCTTTGCGGCCAAACTCACTGAAATCCGCCAGTGACCCGTGTGTCGGCCACCCATGCGATCCGTCCTTGATGAAACCTTCGCGGGCGGAAAGGGCAAAACAGTCACCACACCTCACGCGCTCGGCAACGATGCCGGCCGGGTGACGTATACCGCGTGCGGAGGTCAGGATGCCGGGGTGGCCTCTGGTGTGCCTTCGAACCCGCCGAACAGATCCTCGAACGAGCCGACTGGGTCACCGGGCTCTTCGACGACCATGCGCGTTCCCTCAGCCGTACCGGGACCGAGTTCACCGCTTCCTTCGCCAGTGGCCGGATCGCATGTCACTTGGAGGCTGGATGATTGGAGCAATGGGACGATCGAATCGACGCACAACCGAGACGGCCGCGGACGCTGCCGTAGTCACAACAAATCGAGATGAGTCCGCCGGGCGTTAGTGGCGGCTAACGTGCGCATTAACAGAACGAAAGAACCGGAATCACGATAGCGCCTTAACGTCAGTGTGCCTTGCGAAGGAGTTCGGAGGATGCCTCGGTAAGCGCCACTGACGGCGACGGGGCATGTCTCGAAACTCGTGGAGGCGGTTCTGGCGGCGCGAAGTCTCCAGGGATTGGCATCCGGGTGATGCGCGCCAGCCACCGCCTCAGGTCGCCTTGCGGTTGCTCCAGCAGCCAGCCGCCAACGCCCAGGCGAATGGACGCCAGCGTTTCCGTTAGTTGTTCGCGGGTCATGGCCAGCGCGGTGTAGAAGGGATCGACTCGCGCCGTTTTCGCCGTCAAACTGGCGCCGGCACAAGCCTCCATCCGCAGGCACCAAAGTCGCGGTTGGTCTGGATCTCGCACTGGAATAACGCGGATCAGCCATGGGCTTTCCAGGTGCTTGAGGTAAAGAATGAGTCCCTCGGGAGTTCGTAGCGGCACAAGTTCGAATGAGGGCGTGATCACGACGCTGTCAACCGTGACCGGCGCACAGATCTCAGGAGCGAACCCTGGGCGGATAATGAAAGGGACATTGGAGGAGCCAATCGTCGCCATGCTCGAATAGTTCCAGCAAGACGGCAATGACGGTGGCGATACCTTGGCGAGGTTCGTTACACGCACCGATCGTGGAACCTGGTTCGGTATGTCCGAGACCATGTGTGGTGACAGTCTACCACGCGTCCCTTGATAACCCGTTGAGCGATGACTTCGAATCCGACGATCGAATACGTCGATCGCAATCCGCGAGGTGTCGGCGCCAATCCCGCGAAAGGTGTTCTCACCCGCCCAAAACGACAGGAATCATTATGGCGCTTCAACTCAGCATGGTTGGCCTGATGGTCGAAGACATGCCAACATCGTTGGCGTTCTACCGCAAACTGGGACTGGAAATACCCGAACAGTCCGACACGAATCAGTTCGTCATGCTCCGCATGGAGAGCGGCGTTACGCTTTTCTGGGATACCGTGTTCTCGAATACGTACGATCCGACACGGGAGAGGCCAACTGGTGGATACCAAGTGATGCTTGAGTTCTTCCTTGAGGACGAGGGCGCGGTCGATGCCAAATACGAGGAAATGATCGGTCATGGCTACCATGGCCGGCGCGCGCCCATCCAAACGAACGGTCCGTACGCCGCGATGATCGACGACCCGGACGGCAACGTGATCCTGATTACGGCGGGGTAGCGGCCCAGCGCTGCCTGGAAATCATCGTCGTTGCCCTCGGTGAGCCGGAGGCGGGCGCCGTACCGTCGGCGCCCATACCTTCATCACCGGTACGAACGATTTGGACGAGGTGGGACTGAAGCAAGTCGAGGTCTTTGGTGAGGCGGAGCCGGCGCGACGACGGTAATCCTCTCCGGATTGCTCGATCCGTGATGGAATGTGGAGATTGAGCCAAAAGCGGTCATAGTCTGATCCAACCACAAGAAGTTGGCGCCGCACATCACTTAAGCGACTGCGGCGGCGTAGTGGTGCAGGGCTTGCCTGAACGATTCCTTTGCCTCATCGACCCTGTGGTGGGCATTGGCGATGTCGATTCGCAATGTGACGGCGCGCTGCGTAATGACGGAGCTCCCGAGCGCGGCATTAAACCAAAGCGGGAACGTGTCGCTGCCGCGAAGCGTCCGCAGGCGTTCGGTCAGGCCAATCACCTGTTCATCGAGCCGCACACATTCGCGCCGCGCCCAGAGGACGCGATCGGCCCAACTGGTGAACGCGCGCCAGCCGAGGATGCCGCCGCGATCCTGCTCGACGGACCGCAGGGCGTCGATGTCTTGGGCATGCCACGCGTCGTTGATTCTCAGCATGAGCTCGTCGCGCTGGGAACGATCGGCATCGTCCGTGGCGAGGTCCGGGTGACAGAGCCGGGCCAACCGCAGATAGAGCGCCCGAATCTCGTTGCGTTCATCGCCCGGTAAGTGGCGCCTGTAGTTGCGCTGCATGCAGCCCAAGGCTTCCTCTTCAGCCCTGTCCTGATTGTCGTCTCGGAAGTAACGCCATGCCCGTTCGCGATCCTGGCCAACGTCACTCTCGTCGGGCGCAAACCACGAGGCTGGGATCTCGATTCCGAACATCTCGCCGATCTCGTTAAGCTCGTCCCTCGTGAAGAGATCTCCGAGTATCCCGTCAGGATCGGCCACGACCCGGGCGTGAATGCGCACTGACCGGTGCTCGAGTCGTTCGACAATGCCAAGCAAGTCACTGAGTTCGGTTTGGAGTTTTCCCAGCCGCGCCCGGTACTCCCACTCGAACTTCTCAAGGGCCGCGACCACCGGAGCAATTTCGGCGTCGAGTCGGGCAATGTGCGCCCGCCGGAACGTGATTTCAGCGGCAAGAAACGCGAAATCCCGCTGCTCCGACGAGGGGAGACACTCGAGGGCACGGACGTGACAGTTCGAGGTGGTGGTTGTGGACGCGATCGCCGATCGTGTCGTCATTCCCCCTATAATACCCCGCCCACGAGATCGCCAATCGCCATGTTCTGGTCGAATCCCGCATCACTTCGGATAGCTCACGAACGAAGTACGATGCCAGCGCCGAATCTCCGGGATTGCGGCGTGTCGAGGCCGCGTGTACAACGACTATTGGCTTGGTTTGGAGCTCTGCCGTCGTTCACGCGCGATCACCTCTCGACAGTGACGAATGCGCAAGAGTCGAACGTACGTCCTATGTACGTACTGGTCAATGATTTCTTCACATTTGACATTGACCTTTGATCGAAAACACAATATGATGTGTATTCCGGTGCTGGACAAGCACTATATCTTGTGTGATCTTATGTACTTCTATGACTTGAGGTCACAGCTTGTCCTACCTGGAACGTGGAGTTGCCGCCCGATTTTACGAGACCGGATACCGCCAGTGACGGTCTCGATTAAGAGGGATGAACCGGCTTTCCGAGTGCTGAATGGGGCCAGCGAATCCGCATCTCCCACCAGTGCAATGCGAATCGGTTTGTCTGGCAGTCACGGCGCCAAGAGGGGTGGGTAGCGCGTTCTCCAACACGGAATTATGGCAGACGAATCGAACTTCTCGCGGCGAGAAGATCACCATCGGGATGCACGTGGAGCAGGGATTATGGTCATAGAGGATCGCGGCGCTGAGTTCACAACGTCCACGCGGGACGAACAGGATGTGGTTTCGGTTCGCAAGCGCGATGGGCGCACGGTGTCGTTCGATCGGGGGCGAATCGCTCACGCCATCGAAATGGCCTACCGCGCCGAGATCGGAATTCCGTATCCGGACCCGATTGCGGCCCAGGTTGCGGGTCGAATCGCGGCCGTCACCGATGCGGTGATCACGGCGCTTCCGTCCACGGTCTCGTCCGACGATTCTTCGACCGTCGAGGAAATTCAGGATGAGGTCGAGCGCCAGCTGATGGCAGCCGGGGCCTACGCCGTTGCCCGGCGTTACATCCTGTATCGTGAGGCCCGCGCTCGCACCCGCGACGAGGAGCAACTTCGCCTGCGCGATCTCGATGGCCAGGACCTGCTGGTCAATCGTGCCGTGCTCCGCAATTGGATCCAGGATGCCGCAATCGATCTTGGCGACCTCGCGGTCAAGGATATCGAGGAAGATGTGCTCACTTCGGTTCGGCATGGCATGGCCCTGACCGAACTCGACCGCGCGATTGTCCTCGCCGGTCGTTCCCGAATCGAAGAGCGTCCGATCTACTCAGCGTTCGCCGCACGGGCCTTGCTCCGCAGCATCTACAGCGAAGTCGTCAGGAAACGAGTTGCTGTCACCGACGTCGAGGCGTTCTATGTCGAGGCCTTCGTCAATTCGATTCACGAAGGCGTTGCCCACGAATTGTTTACCCCAGCTCTTGAGTCTTACGACCTGGCTCGTCTGGGCTCCGTTCTCGACCCGACCCGCGACCTGCAATTCCGCTACCTCGGACTCCAGACCTTATACGACCGCTACCTCGTCCACAACGCCGGTCGACGCATTGAGTTGCCACAGGCGTTCTGGATGCGTGTTTCCATGGGACTTGCCCTTGCCGAGCCCGAAGCCCAGCGGCACGATCGGGCGATCGAGTTCTACACCGCGCTCTCCACCTTTCAGCTTTGCTCATCCAGCCCGACGCTCTTCAACGCCGGCACGATGCACCCGCAGTTGTCGTCGTGCTACCTCACTTCGGTGCAGGATGATCTCGACAACATCTTCAAGAGCGTTCGGGACAACGCCCTCCTCTCCAAGTGGAGCGGCGGTCTCGGCAATGACTGGACCAACGTCCGCGCTCTTGGTTCCCGGATCAAGGGCACCAACGGCGAGAGCCAGGGCGTGATCCCGTTCCTCAAGGTGGTCAATGATGCGGCGGTGGCGGTGAACCAGGGTGGCAAGCGCAAAGGCGCGGTTTGCACCTACCTCGAAGTGTGGCACTCGGACATCGACGAGTTCATCGACCTGCGCAAGAACACCGGTGACGATCGTCGCCGTGCCCACGACATGAACACCGCGGCCTGGATTCCCGACCTCTTCATGCAACGAGTTGAGGAGGATGGCCGGTGGACGCTGTTCAGCCCGAGCGATACACCGGACCTCCATGATCTCTATGGCCAGGCCTTCACGAAAAAGTACGAGGAGTACGAGCGGCTTGTCGACCGCGGAGCGCTGCCGAAGGCGCGCACGATCAAGGCGGTCGATCTGTGGCGCAAGTTGCTCAGCTCCCTCTTTGAAACCGGACATCCATGGATCACCTTCAAGGATCCGGCCAACATCCGCAGCCCGCAGGACCACGCCGGGGTCGTGCACAGTTCCAATTTGTGCACCGAGATCCTGCTCAACACCAGTCGTGACGAGGTGGCCGTCTGCAACCTCGCCTCGATCAACCTCCCAGCGCACATGATCGATGGCCGGCTCGATGAGGAGCGCCTCGGCGCGACCGTGAAAATCGCGATCCGGATGCTCGATAACGTGATCGACATCAACTACTACCCGATTCCCGAAGCCGCGGCATCTAACCGGCAACACCGGCCGGTTGGTCTCGGATTGATGGGCTTCCAGGATTGCCTGTGGCGACTCGGCATCTCGTACGCATCGACTGAGGCCGTCGAGTTTGCCGATCGCTCGATGGAGCTGATCTCGTGGCATGCGCTGATGGGATCATCCCAGTTGGCCGCCGAACGCGGCGCCTACCCGTCGTTTCCGGGTTCGAAGTGGGATCGGGGCCTGCTTCCGATCGACACGGTCGACGTTCTCGCCAGCGAACGCGGCCAGGAGATCGAGGTCGATCGCAGCGTGAGCCTCGATTGGGAGCCGGTCCGCCAGTCGATTCGAGAGCACGGCATGCGCAACAGCAATACGATGGCGATCGCGCCGACAGCAACGATTTCGAACATCCAGGGTGTGACCCAGTCGATCGAACCGATGTTCACCAACCTCTTCGTCAAGAGCAACCTTTCCGGCGAGTTCACTGTCGTCAACGAATCGATGGTCACCGAACTCGAAGAGCGAGGACTTTGGGGACCGCACCTGCTTGATGAGATCAAATACTGGGATGGCTCAATCGCGGCGATCGAAAGCATTCCATTGGAAATCCGGCAGCGCTATCCAACCGCTTTCGAGGTCGAACCAGAGTGGCTGATCGAGGCCGCTTCGCGACGTCAGAAGTGGCTCGACATGGGGCAATCGCTCAACCTCTACAGCGCCGGGCCCAGCGGCAAGAAACTCAACGATATGTACATGCTCGCTTGGAAAAAGGGCCTGAAGACAACCTACTACCTTCGCTCCCGCGGCGCGACCCAGGCCGAAAAGTCCACGGTCGATGTGAACCGTTTCGGAGTTCAACCGCGTTGGATGAAGTCGACCAGCGCCTCGAGTTCAGTCGTGATCGATCGCGAATCCCCGGCCGCGACCGCGTCCCCGGAAGCGATCCTGAGCGCTCCGATACCCGACCCGGCCACCGAAGCTCAAGCAGCACTCATGCCGAACGTCAACGAGTTGCGGATGCGCACTTCGCACGACCTGCCGGTCGAAGAGGAATTCGACTGCGAAGCCTGCCAGTAGGGGTCGGCCCGTGTGCCGGCCCGCCGA